>Ga0055479_10000001_pt1 | contig 36834 bp, 39 predicted proteins | sample Muzzi_PWC_D1_FD_57941 | JGI IMG/M metagenome (GOLD analysis project Ga0055479, IMG submission 57941) | Wetland microbial communities from San Francisco Bay, California, USA, that impact long-term carbon sequestration - Muzzi_PWC_D1 | ecosystem: Environmental > Aquatic > Marine > Wetlands ...
CATCGACTCCAGCTACGTGATGGACGCCTTCGACCAGGGCTGGCTTGAGCGCTGGCAAAGAAACGGCTGGCGGACGTCGGGCAGAAATCCGGTGAAGAACCGCGACCTGTGGGAGGAGCTGTTCACCGAGGTTGATCGTCACCAGGTGAACTGGGTGAAGGTCCCCGGTCACACCGGGGTCGAGTTGAACGAGCGGGCGGACGAACTCGCCTGCGCTCAGCGGGACGCCCACGCCCGGCGCTGAGCGGTCCGCTCCCACGGCCTCGATCCACTCGCGCCTCCTATGCGCGAGGAGCGTCTGTAACTCGACGGGAGAACTGCGACTATCCCCCCGTGCAAATCATCGCTGTCGACTGGTCGGGTAGGGCCAATGGGCCGGCAGAGTCCCTGTGGCGAGCCGAGGTCCGGCACGGCAGGCTGACCGAGCTCAGGAACGGGCTCGACCGCGATGAGCTCATCGCGAAGCTTCTTGAGCTTGGTGAAGCCGAGCCCCGCACGGTCATCGGATTGGACTTCGCCTTTTCGTTCCCCGCGTGGTGGTGCGAGGAGAAGGGTTGGTCCAGCGGCGAGGACGTGTGGCTGGCGATGGAGCATGAGGGCGAGGATCTGCTGAAAGGATGCGAAGACCCCTTCTGGGGGCGGCCGGGTAAGCGAAATACCCATCCGAAAGCACGGCTCTACAGGCAGACCGAGGGAGACGAGGACGGCGTGCGTCCGAAGTCCGTCTTTCAGATCGGTGGCGCCGGCGCCGTGGGTACCGGATCGGTTCGGGGGATGCCGCACCTGTTGACGCTTGCCAAGGCCGGCTTTGGCATCTGGCCGTTCTCCAAGGGATGGCCGTGCGTGGTGGGGATCTATCCGCGCGCGCTGACCGGTCCAGTCAACAAGGGCAGGTGGTCGGCGCGACACCGCTATCTGCTCGAGCGCTTTCCCGAGCAGCCGGGGGAGCTTCTCGAGCGGGCCGCGGGGTCTGAAGATGCCTTCGACGCGGCGGTTTCCGCTCTGGTCATGAGCGAATACGAAGCCGAGTTGCGAGCCCTCGCCCCGCCGGCCGACCCCACGGAGCGAGTCGAGGGGAAGATCTGGCGGCCCCAATTACCGGGCGACGCAGAAGCGCTCTCTGGCGGAGCTGGTCCCGCTATGAGTCCAGGCGAGAGGGAGGGTGCCTTATGAGCCGATGGGAGACGACCAGCACGCTGGAGGCCGAAGTCTCGCCGGCCGCTGTGTGGGACAACGCCTACGCTGAGGCCGAGGCGTGGCCGCGCTGGAACGCCGAGATCAAGATGGCCAGGCTGGACGGGCCGCTCGCCCTCGGGGCGCGGGCGCGGATTGTCTTTCGCACGGGGCTGCGCCTGCGCTTCAGCGTCGTCGAGTTCGACCAGGGCCGCCTGTTCACCGACGAGGCGCGCCTGCCCGGCGCCCGGATGGGCCACCGGCACCTGGTGGAGCCCGCCCTCGACGGCGGCAGCCGCCTGACCAACACGATCTATATCGAGGGCGCCCTGGCTCCGATCTGGCGCCGCATTCTCGGACCGGCCGCCGCCCGCAGCCTGCCCGACGCACAGCAGGCAGTGGCCAGCTTGGCCACGGCGAGCCAGGAGTAAGGGCCCGATCCGTCATGTGGAGCAGGGGCGCCTACTGCCTCGGGCGGAATCCTGTTTGACTGCGGTGGCATGGAGTCGTCGCAGTCGGAGATCACCCTGCGCTACGCGGATGACGCGGATCAACTTCATGCGATCGAGCCGCTCTGGAATGCGCTCCAGGAGCACCACTCCGGCCTTGTTCCGAACCTCGGCGGCAGCGCTCCGAAGCGCGGGCTGGCGGACTCCTGGCGGCGCCGGCGGGCCAAGTACGAGCGCTGGCTCGAAGACGCCGAGACCTTCTTCGTCGTCGCGGAGGACGGGGATCGCCCGATCGGCTACGCCTTCGTCACCGTCGGCTCCGGCTACGCGGCCTGGCAGACCGGCGACCGGCTCGCCGAGCTGGAGACGCTCTCCGTCCTACCCGAGCGTCGCGGCGACGGCGTAGGCGCCGCGCTGCTGGAGGCGGTGTGGCAGCGCCTCGCCGGGATCGGCGTCGAGGGCCTCGCCATCACCGCCGCGAAGACCAACGTCGACTCCCACCGCTTCTACGAGCGCCACGGCTTCACCCAGAGCTTCGTCGTCTTCTACGGCAAGCGCAACATGCCGGCGACACCGAGCTGATCGCGGCGGTTCGACCGATGGCAGAAGGACTCAAGCAGGGCCACTACCTTCTCGGCGTCGAGGGCCTGGCGCTGTTGCGTGCAGGGGCGCGGCGTTCCTTCGACGGCGTCGAAGCCCGCACCGAGGAGATTCGGGAGATCCTCTCGCAGCTCGACGAGCCGCCCTACTCGGAGCGACGTGACCTGCCCGAGGCGGATGTCGACGCCGGCTATGCCCAGTGGGCGGAGGATTACGACGAGCCCGGCAACGACACGATCGCGGCCGAGGAGCCGGTCGTTCGAGAACTGCTCGACGAGCTGCCAGCGGGATCCGTCCTCGACGCCGCGTGCGGCACGGGCCGTCACGTCGCCTACCTGTGCGGTCGGGGCCGACCGGTGATCGGCGTCGACGGAAGTCAGGCAATGCTGGATCGCGCTGCGGCCAAGCTTTCCGACGCCGACCTCCGTCTCGGCGAGCTCACCGCGCTGCCGCTCACCGACGGCGAGGTGGCGGGCGCGGTCTGCGCGCTCGCGCTCAGCCATCTGTCCGAGCTCGGCCCGGCGATCATGGAGCTCGGCCGCGTTCTGAAGCCGGGTGGACGGCTGATCGTCTCCAACCCGCACCCGTTCGCCACGGCGATCCTCGGCTGGCGGGCCGTGTTCGTCGATGCGGATGGGCGACGCTCGATGATCCCCGAGTACCCGCACCTGCACGGCGACTACATTGCGGCATTCGCCGCCGCCGGCCTCACAGTCCGCCGCTGCATCGAACCCCGGCTGAGCGTCGAGCAGGCCAAGGCCCGTGCGAAGAAGCACCGGGTGGAGGCCTTCGAGGACGCCCTCACCGACGTTCCCGCCGTGATCGTGTGGGAAGCCGAGCGTCGGTAGGGAGTCTCTCGCGAACGGATAGGCCGTTTTGGCCCCGTGGCCATTGCCCGCCGGCCGGCAGGTGGCGAGAATGCGGCAATGAACACGGGGGCCACGGTGCGCAGCGCTTCGCCGAACGACGCCTTGGCGATATGCGAGATCTACAACGCCGCGATCGAGGAGCGGGGCTCGACGTTCGAGACGGCGCTGCGATCACCTGAGGACTTCCGGCCGCGGATCGAGGACTCCCGATTCCCGCTGCTCGTCTGCGATGGAGGCGAGGGCATGGCGGGGTGGGCGGGACTCGCCCCCTACAGCACCCGCGAGTGCTACACGGGGATCGGCGAGGCGAGCGTCTACGTGGCGCCGCGGGCGCGCGGGCGCGGGCTCGGCACGCTGCTGGCCGAAGCGCTCGCCGGCGCGGCTGAAGAGCGCGGTTTCCACAAGATGGTCGGCAAGCTCTTCACCGACAACGTCGCGAGCATCCGGCTGACCGAACGCTGCGGCTTCGACTCCGTCGGCCTGCACCGTCGCCACGGCAAGCTCGACGGCGCCTGGCGAGACGTGCTGGTGGTCGAGCGGCTGCTCGGATAGCCGACCTACAGGTTGCGGACCCGCCGGCCGATCTCGCGGTCGGCCGGATAGCCGGCCGCCTCCCAGAACCCGCCAGCCGTCTCGTCGTCGAAGGCGACGAGGGCAGTCACGCGACGCACCCCACGTTGCCGAAGGTAGTCCTCTCCCGCCCGGGTCAGGGCGAGACCGATGCCCTCCCGTCGATGCCCGTCGCGGACGGTGAGCCGGTACATGTTCCCCCGCCACCCGTCCCACCCGGCGATCAGGGCGCCGACGACCTCGCCGTCCCGCTCGGCCACGAGCAGCGCCGCCGGAGAATCGGCCCCGATCAGCCGCTCGACGTCCTCGGGGCGGTCGGGAGTGCTCGCGTGCTCGCTTCGATCCTCCGCCCACAGATCCAGGACGGCCGCGACATCGGCCTGTCCACATCGACGCACGCTGAAGCCCGGGTCAGTCAAGCGGCGAGCATACGTCAGGCGGCTCTGCCGAGCACGCGGTTGACGAAGTCCGACTTCGCCTCCGTGTAGGCCTCGCGATCGTTCGCGAATCGCCGCGCGAGATCGCGCTTCAAGGTGAGGTACTCGGCGGCGATCTGGGGGTCCTCCCGCAGGCGGTCGCGGAAGGCCAGCTCGTCCGCGTAGCGCCCCGAATCGACCGGGACGAGGTGGAGATGGTGCGTGCGCCGACTCGGGTGCGGCTTGCAGAACCAGTGCATCTCCTCAGGCAGGTACGGCGCGTACAGGTATTCAAGCTGCGCGAGTGACTCGAAACAGGCGCGCGACTCCTCGAGGCTGCGCACCCCGGCCAGGATGTCGATGATCGGCTTGGCCTCCATCCCCGGCACTGCGGTGCTGCCGACGTGGTGGACACCGCCGACGAACCAATCCCCGATCGCATCCTCCAGCGCCGCCTTCTCCTCCTCGAATCGAGCCGGCCAGGACGCGTCATACGCAGATAGCCGGATCGGCTCGTCGGGGAAGGATGTCTTGGGTGGGTGGCGCGGGTCGATGAGCGGATCATCTCTCAGTCCGCAGAGAGCACAGTGGCCGCAGCGACAGCGGATACGGTGAGCGATACGCGTGGAACCCGGCTCAGCCCTATACGTCTGCGATCTCGACGGGACCCTCCTGCGCTCCGATGCGACGCTCAGCGACTTCGCGCTGGACGGCATCAACCGGCTGGTCGACGCGGGGGTGCACCTGACTCTCGCCAGCGCGCGCGGCACGGCGGGGATGCGCGTCCTGCTCGACGGGGTTCGCCTACGGCTGCCCGTGATCGAGTTGAACGGAGCGTTCGTCTCCGACTTGCACAGCGGCCGCCACGTCGCCAGCAGCATCCTCTCGGCGAGTGACGCGTGCGCCGCGCTGGAGGTGATCCTCTCGACCGGGGTGGACCCGGTCCTCTCGACCTGGGACGGCAGCCGCGACCGCGTCCACTTCGGACCCCGCGCCAACGACTCGCTCAGTTGGTACGTGGAGGAGAAGAGAAGGCATAGCGACCCGAGGTTGTCGCCCTGCGACGACCTCCTCGCGGTTGCCGGCGGCGAGGAGGTGGCGCAGATCACCACCTTTGCGCTGGACCGGGAGGCCGACGCGCTGACCGACCGACTCCGCGGCGCGATCGGCGCCGCGGCGAGGGTCCACGCCGCCGCCAACGTGTACTGGCCGGGCTGGACCGAAATCACGGTCTCCCACCACGCGGCGGAGAAGGGGGCGGCGATCCCGGCTCTGCTCGAGGCCTGCGCCATACCCGATGTCGAGGTGATCGCGTGCGGCGACCACCTCAACGACCTCGGCCTGTTCGCCGCCGCGGCCCACAGCATCGCTCCCGCGAACGCCCACTCCGCCGTGCTCGACAGCGCCACGGAGATCGTCGGATCGAACGACGAGGACGGCGTCGTCCGTCACCTGCTGGAACGCCACGAGGCCGCCTAAATGCCGCCGAGGCGGTACTCGTATTGGACCTGCGTTCGGGTGAGCACAGGCGCAGTCTTGCCCGTGGTCGCCATCCCCACATTCTCGTAGAGCCTGCGAGCCGGGGTGTTGTCGCTGTAGGTCCAGACGCCTGCGCGCCGGTAGCCCAGCGAGCGGGCCGCGTCGAGAACGTGGCGGACGAGCAAGCTGCCGACGCCTGTGCCCTGCGCGGTGGGGTGGACGAAGACCATCGAGATATGCAGAAGCGTCGGGTCGAGCTCGCCCTCACCGTCATCGAAGCGGCCTGGCTCGGCGAGCGCCATGCCGACGATCTGCGGCCTGAGCGCCACGAAGGCCAGGGCGTCGGAGGCCGAGAGTTTCTTGCGGATGCGCTCGGTGCGCTCCGCTCCATGTGGAGCGCCTCGGGCGACGTTCGCCGCACGCCACACGCCGACCGCGGCCTCGAGCTCATCGGAAAGCATGCGGCGGACGCTCATCTGCGGAGCGTATTCCGGTTGTTCAGTCACCTCAGAGCCGATCGTGAGAAGAAGGGTTCGGCGCTACGGCGCCGTCGAGCCGGCGCGACCGTAGTCGTCGGTGAGGCGCACCACGTCATCGAGCTCGGGGGTGGACACCTCGACCACGACCGTGTCCTCCAAGGCCTCGATGGTGTGGACTTGACGAGGCTCGTTGCGCCAAACAGCGCCAGCCGCCAACTCGGTCGCCGTCAGCTCATCGGGGTTGGGTCCTCGATGGAGCAGCAGGCGCCCAGAGAGCAGATAGGAGGACTCGTCCTTGCGCTCGTGGTACTGGACCGAGAGGCGCTGCCCGGCCTTGACGTGAAGCAGCTTGCCGGCGTAGCGGTCGGTCAGGGCGAACCACAGCTCGTGCCCCCACGGCTTGTCCACGCGGCGCGGCAGCTCTTCGCCCGGCATGGGCGTCAGTCTGCACGATCGAGGCCGTATACGACGACCGGATCGCCCAGCAGCACGTCGTCCCGCATGGGCGCTATGCCCAGGCGCTCCGCCACGCGGATCTCGACAACGCTCGAACATCCTCGTTGCGCGCGCGTCGGACGCCTCGATGCGCACCGGCGGTACGCGGGTCAGCGCACCTGGAACGTGCCCGAGCCGAGGTAGGCGGACAACAGCTCGAGCGCATGCCTGGTCGGGGCGTGAAGCGGCTCGGGTGGGGCACCCGGATCGAAGAAGCCCGCCTCAGTCGACTCTTGCCCGTCGGGTTGAGGGTCGCCTCGCCACGCCCGCGCCAGGAAGAGCAGGGCGAAGCAGTGGGTGACATCGCCATTGGGATAGTGGATCGTGTGCGCCTCGGCGTCGGAGAGGCAGCCGAAGGGGATCAGGTCGCTCTCGACGACCTCGACCCCGGTCTCCTCGGCCAGCTCGTCGACTGCCGTGCGGGCGAAGCTTCCACCCGGCTCGGCGGCGCCCGCCGGAAGGCACCAGGTTCCGTCGTCGGCGCGCCTGGTCAGCAGTACGCCTCCGTCTTCTCGTTGCAGCGCAACCATCGCGCCGGGCATGAGGACGAGATCGTTGCCAACCGCCCGCCGCAGTCGCCAGAGGTATGAGTCCCGGAAGGCCATGAGCGTCAGCGCGGTGGTGCTGGGACGATCTCGTCGCTGAACTCCCGCATCAGGGTCGCTATCGATTCGGGCTCGGATACCTCCAGGGTGAACAGTCTCTCGACGAACTCCTGCCAGCGCAGCGCGGGCCGCATCTGGATCCGAAGGTGCGCCGGCTCGGGCCCGACGTTGCGGGCACTATGCGGGGTGCCGGGCGGCGCGACGATCGTGTCACCCGGTCCTACGGTCTTGGTGGCTCCGCCGATCTCGAAGCGGACCTTCCCGGCGATCACCTCCCATCGCTCCTCCATTGCCGGGTGAATGTGCTCCGGCGTCTGGTGTTCGGCCCGAGGCCAGAAGTCATCCATCTCAAGGAGCGCCCCGTCCGTTTCCTGCGCGGTTCTCCGGAAGACGATGCGCTCGCCCGTCGCGCGGCTCACGATCTCCGTGGGCGACGGGTTCGGGCTCACCGACAGTCTCCGTCTCTCGGGCTGAACGCCATCAGGGGCAGGGTCTCGATCAGCCGGTAACGGGCAGCGGCCGAGCCGTCGTAGCGGAAGCTGGCCAGGCGGGAGAGCACCGCACGCACGATCGGGCCGGCCATCCGGTTCCGGCGCTCGTAGTCGGCGACCACGTCGACGGCCTCCTCCCGCTCGGGTGAGCGCACTCGTGGCTCGAAGCGCAGCCCCGCGATCCGGATCCCAACCGCTCCCCCAGCGAGAACGTTCCGCCGCCAGTTCGCGTCTGGGCCGAAGCCCGACATCACTATTGCCTCGCGCTTCTCCGGGTTCCACCCCACGACCTCCAGCATCGTCCGGTACAGCCGGCCACTGTGTCGGCCGCGATGGGTGAGCAGCAGGAAGCGATGCCCGAGGAGTCTGGCCGCCCCCAGGTCGTAGAGGAGGACAGGGAGCCGAAGCGCACGGCGGAGGATCGGGCCTGGTTGCACGATGCATGCAGGTTATGCGCAGTGCCTTCCTTGCTTGCGGCGTCCTGCGCATCTCCCGGATCGCTGCCGAAGTCACCCCGCTCGGTTGACCCGAGGCGAGATGTGACACTCAAAAGGTGAAATAGCTTTAGCCAGGCTGGCGAAGTTCAACGAATGATCGAGCTAGTTGCCCGAAGCACTAAGGACTCTTGCGTGTTTGGGTGGCTGCATATGGGCTAGATCCCTCGATTTTCCCCAGGGGGGTGGCGCGGGGCGCCGCTCATCCGTGTAAGGGGTGAGGGGACCCGGTTAGCAGGGGCCCAGAACACCGGCCGGTTGGCCGGGCAGAACAAGGAGTGAGATATGCCAGCTCGATCGAGAGGATCGGCCCTGCGGCCGGTCACGATAGCCCTATGCCTGGGAGCGGTTGCCTTCGCGACCCTGGTCGCGTTCGCCGCGACGGCCCACGCCGCCTACTACAAGACCCTGTACTGCGCAGCCGCCGACGGCTCGGGCAACCCGGTCCTCGGCGCCCGACCGGGGTTCTTCGACTTCACCGACGACTGCGGCACCGCCTACGGCGACCCCGCCGGGACCGGTGGCTTTCTGCGCCTGGAGGAGAACACGACGGGCACGGCGGGCAACACCGACGAGGCCAGCTACTCATGGTGGCCGCCCGCGGGCACCTCGATCGCCGCGGTCTCCGTCTGGACCCGCGTCCCCGGCTACTTCAACCTCGGCTGGCGCGAGCGCTTCTGGGGCGAAGGCTTCGACGGCTCCGAGAACAACATCCTCATGCAGGGCCCCGGAGCGCCCAACGAAGGGATCTACGCCCCCGCGACCTCCAACTTCGGCTACCACGCCTGGCCCTTCGGGAGCTACGGCGACTACAAGCGCCTCGTCTTCGCGATGACCTGCTACCGACCGGCGGGCTGCTCACGCGAAGGCTGGAACGCCGCCGACGCCAACTCGATCGCGATCACCCTCAACGACAAGGAACCTCCCCATGTCAACTGGGAAGGGGACTCCCACGTCCTCGCCGGCGACTGGGTCAAAGGGAACAACGCGATCGCCTGGCGGGAATCGGATGTCGGCTCGGGCTTGCGCTTCTCGCGCCTCAAGGTCGACGGCGCCACGCTCGGCGACGGCACGATCGACTACCAGGCCAACGGCGGCTGCAGGACGGGTCACTCCGACGCCAACGGCGAGTTCGCCCGCGACTTCACGCCCTGCACCCAGGGTCCGTACGTCCGCTACTACGGCCTGCGCACTGAACAGCTATCCGACGGCCAGCACCAGCTCCAGACCTGCGTGCAGGACCTCGCGCAGTACCAGCACCTCGGCGGCTCGGCCACCGAGTCCTGTGACACGCGCACGATCCACACCGACAATGCCGCGCCCGGCAGGCCCGCCGCTCTGAAGGTGACGAGCGCCAACCCCGAGCGCTACCTCAAGCACTTCGGCGCGACCTTCTCGCTTCCGCCCGACCCTGGCAGCCCGATCGCCCGGGTCCACTACGAGGTCCTGGGTCCCAAGGGCGAAGTCCTTGTCCCCGAGAGGACGGTCTCGGCCGTCGATCCCACCTCGCTCGCCGACGTCGAAGGCCCGTCGACCCCCGGCGCCTACACCCTGCGCGTCTGGCTCACCGACTCGGTCGGCTTCACCGGACCGGCGGCCGACGCGCCGATCCCCCACGACACGACGCCGCCGGCCGCGCCCCAGGACCTGCGTGCCGCGGGTCCGGCCGGGCGCTGGAGCGAAAAGCTCGACCTGCGCTGGCGCGACGTCGCCGACAACGGCTCGCCGATCGATGTCGCGCACTACCAGTTCCTCGACGCCGCAGAAGAAGTCATCGACGGGACGCACGCCGTCAGCGAAGCGGGGATCCAGACGATAAACGGCCTGCAGGCGCCCGCGCAGCGCTGCGCCTGCTCGGTGCGCGTCTGGCTCACCGACGCCGAGGGCAACGTCGGCTCCGCCGCGACGATGCCGCTACCGCGCGACACGACGCCGCCGGCCGCGCCCCAGGATCTGCGCATCGTCGGCAACCCCGCGCGCTGGATGGACAGGGTGGACCTGCGTTGGCAGAACACCGCCGACGACGGCGCGCCGATCAACGCGGCCCACTACCAGCTCCTCGACGGGGCGGGGCACCCGCTCGCCCCCGCCCAGGAGATCGCCGGCGCCGACCCGCAGGCGATCGACAATCTGCGCACGCCCACGCCGCGCGGCGAGTACTCGGTCCGCGTCTGGCTTACCGACGCCGAGGGCAACGTCGGCTCGGCCGCCAGCGTGCCGCTGCCGCGCGACACGACGCCGCCGGCCGCCCCGCAGGACGTCTCGGTGGCCTCGCCGGCCGCCTCGCGCGCGGCGGAGGGCTTCGACGTGCGCTGGCGCGACATCGCCGACGACGGCTCGCCGATCGACGCCGCCCACTACAAGGTGCTGGACGGGGCGGGCAAGGCGGTCGTCCCCGAGACGACGGTTTCGGGCAACGGCATCGACTCGATCGCCGAACTGAACACGCCGCGCGAGCGCGGCGCCTTCACCCTGCGTCTCTGGCTCTCAGACGCCGAGGGCAACGTCGGCGCGCCGGTCAGCGTGCCGCTCTCCTACGAGTGCGTGCGCTCGGATGCGGGCGGCGGCACCGCGCTGAGCAGCTCCGTCCTCCGCCACGGCAAGCGGCGGCGCGTCCTGAGCCAGGGCCAGGGCGCCGTGCTGGCGGGCAGGCTGGTCGACGGTGGCGGCCGGGGGGTCGAGAACGCGCCGCTCTGCGTCTTCAGCCGCGTGACGACCGACCCGACGCCGCAGTTCGTCGGCCTCGCGCTCGCGGGCACGGATGGCAACTACAGGTTCCACCTGCCGGCCGGGCCCTCGCGCGAGCTCACTGTCGCCTACCGATCGGGACAGCGCGAAGTGACGACCTCGACGCAGGTCGCCACCCGCGTGAAGCCGGCTTTTCGGGTGCGCAAGCGGGTCGTGCGCAACAAGCGCTTCGCCCGCTTCGTCGGCTGCATCCCCGGCCCGCACAGGGAACGCGTGGTGGTCGTCCTGCAGGTCAAGCGCGGGCACGGCTGGCTCGTTTTCCGCCGCTACCGGACGCGAAAGAGCGGCTGCTTCACGGTCGGCTACCGCTTCAACCGAACGACCCGGCCGACTCTCTACCTGATGCGCGCGCAGGTGCGCTCCCAGCGCGGCTACCCCTACCTGCAGGGGACCTCGAGGCCGTTGCGGCTGGTGGTCCTGCCGAAGCGGCGGCGATAGGCGATGGGCGCGCGGTGGGGCGGTAGAGAGCGGGGGTCGGGCCTCGGAGGGAGGTCCGGCCCCGGCGGCAGGGGAAGAGGCGGGGGTCGGCGGCGCGGCGGCGCAGGCACCAGGACGCTGAGCGTCGCTGAGGCCCAGTTCTACGCGCGGGTCTATGACCCGGCGCGCAAGGGCTCGCTGGCGGAGCTGCGCCGCCGGGGCTGTGACGACCAGGAGGCCGAGGACCTCTTCTCCGCCGCCTACGCGGCGGTGATGGAGTCCGTGGACCCGATCGAGCGCTGCTTCTCGGCGCCCCAGATGGTCCAGCTCATCAAGCGCGCCTGCTGGCGCCGCCTGGTCGACGAGCGCCGTCGCCTCGTCCTGCGAGAGGAGCCCGGCCCCAGACCGCGGCGCCTGCAGCGTGAGAGCCCGGCCGAGTCGCCCCCAGAGCTGGCCGAGGAACGCGAGGCGGTGGCGATCGGCCGCGAGGCGATGGCGACGCTGCCCGAGCGCGACCGGATCGTCTTCCTGCGCCGCCACCTGCTCGGCATGCTGCCCGAGGAGATCCTCGCCGAGACGCCTGGGCTCAGCAGGCGCACATACCGCAAGGTCATCCAGCGTGCCAACGCGCGCGTGCGCGAAGCCTTCGAGCGGATCGAGGCCGGGGAGCGCTGCGCGGAGATCGAGGGCGGCCTGCTGGCGCGCTACGTCCTCGGCGAGAGCCCGCCGGACGAGCGCCGCGCGGTCGAGGCCCACCTCGCCCACTGCGGCGCCTGTCGGCAGGCCCGCGCCCGGATGCGCGGCCACCTCATCGACCTGGCGAGCGGCGTCATGCTCGCCTCCTCGCTCGGCGCCGGCCACCCCGGAGCCGGGGTCCTGCATGTCCAGCTGCTCGAGCTCGCCTCCCAGGGCGCCCAGACGCTCGGCGAGGCCACCCGCGCCGCTCGCGAGCGGCTGCGCGAGGCGCTGCTGAGGCTCGCCGGAGCGCTGCCCGGACCGGGTACCGACGCGGGCGTCTCCCAGGCCCTCGGCGCCTCCTCGTGGCGCATCGCCTCGGCCTGCACCACCGCCGTCGCCGCGGGGGCCTGCGTGGCGGCCGGGGTGGTGCCGGGCATCGGCGGCGTCGGCCTCTCCGGCCAACACGCCCGACACCGACACATCGAGGTTCCGGCGAAGCACGCGCGGGCGGAGAGCACCCCGCCCACCACCGCTACGAGCGAATACGCGGCGCCCGCCCAGACGACGTCCAGTTCCGAAGAAACGGGTTCAGGAAGCCCGGCGAAGCACGCCGCCAAGGCGAAGCGGGAAGCCACCGCGTCCTCGCGCGAAGAAGCCACCACGGCGACTCCCGCCTCGGGCCGGCAGGTCGGCACCGAGTTCGGATTCGAGTCGGGTCAGTCGACTCCGTCCGGTACTTCCGGATCTTCATCGGAATCCTCCACGGGCTCCACGCAGGGCGCCTCGGTCTCCGGTGCGAGCGAAGCCAAGCACAGCAGCTCGGGGTCGGGAGGAAGCTCGACCGGAGCCTCCCAGGCGAGCTCGGAGTTCGGCCTGTGAGCTGTCCGCCCGCAGTGAAGTACGCACGGTAACGGTCACTTTCTATCCGCTGGACGGATGTTCTCCGCGCAGGGGTGGCGCGGGGGCGTTCTCATACGTGTAAGGGGTGAGAGAACAATTCACACCGGACTCGAATGATTCGGTGAGAGAGGCGCGCGAATGCCCCCCGCAGAACTCACTACACCCGAAGAGCACACCCCGAACGTCTCGCATGTAAGGACCTGGCGGGAGCTCGAAGGTCGCACCGGCGGGGATGCGATCGAGGACGAGAAGTCCACATCGTCACCGATCGAGTCCAAAGGCAGGGAGGAGGAGACGGGGAAGCACCTGCCCTCGCGGCACCCCCGGTTTGTCATCGCAGGCGTCCTCGCCGTCCTCGTCGTGGCCCTGGTGTCGATCGCCTTCGTGACCCTGGTGGGAGGCGACCATACGCGCCGATCTCGGCCCCGATCCGGAGCAGCGCACGCGAAGGAGCGAGAGGCAAGGAAGCGACGGCCCGGCCGGGCGCGGTGGGTAAGGGAGGCCGGCGGGGGTCAGCCGCCGCGGCAGAGGCACGCCGAGCCCCGACCACAGCGTCCGAGGCGTCAGTACCGCCCGCGGCATAGGCACCGCCGCCCGGCGCAGCAACCGGCGACCTCCCCGGCTCAACCGCCTGAATCGGTCCCTGTACCACCAGAACCGGCGCCGGCGCCCAGCCCTCCGTTGCCCGCCGCGCCGAGCGAACCGAAGGAAGAACCGGGCTTGCGCGACGGCGCCACGGAATCGACGGAGTTCGGCTTCTGAAGCCGAATGCCGGGCATGGAAACCAGCCCGAACATAGAGCGATCGACCCCGCCCTCGCAGCGCGCGTCAGCACGTAGGCCGTTGCCGCCGCAGGTCATGGAGGTGGTGGCCGAGAGGCTGCAACTGGTGGCGAGGGCGAAGAGGATTGCCCTGCTGGAGGCCTTGACCGAGGGTGAGGCGGGGGTTCAAGAGCTCGCCGACCGCACCGGGCTTACTCATCAGAACGCCTCGCATCACCTCGCCCCGCTCCGGCAGGCCGGGATCCTCAGCCGCCGCAATGAAGGCACGGCGACCCTCTATGCGATCGAGGACTGGAGCGCCTGGTGGGTCATCGAGCAGATCGTCGGCTTGGTGCAGTCCTGCCAGGAGGAGCAGGGCGCCCCCTCCCCGCGCGAGTAGGACTGCCGCCCAGCGTCACTGTTCAGTCTCGCCGCGTTCACCCGCAACCTTTGCTGTCGGTCCGCGCGCTCGGCGCTCCACATACGCCCTTCGGCATCGTTACCACGCCTGCCATAGCACATTGGTTCCGCCTATTCGCCTAAGCGCTTAAGCGCTTAGGCACTTGTGTAGACCGGCTGACCTTGCCGCGTTACTCCTTACCCACACACGCAAAACGAGATGCCGGGGCGTGACTGGAGGTGGTCGCGCTCCGGCAATCCCAAGGGGGGATATGCAAGGTGAGTGGTGAGGTAGGAAATCGGAAGGCAAGGTCAGCCGACTCAAGCGTCAGGTCGCTGCTGCGCTCGGTGGGCCGTGTGGCGATCTGGATCGTCCTCGGGCTTCTGCTGGTTCGGGGAGTGGGCGCGGTGCTGGTGCAGCCGCAGGCGAGCGTTCGCGTGGGGGACGCGGCGCGCGCCGCCAGCGATCAGGCGAGCAGCGCGCTCGCGGTGCGCTTCGCGCGCACCTACCTCGGGACGGTGGCGCAAGCCGAGGTGAACGCGACTCAAAGACTTGGCGGCGGCCGGGAGGTACTCACCGTCGCCTGCGAGCTCCGCGACGGGCGCACGCTGTATGTCGCCGTCCCGATCTCCCGCTCGGGGGCGGGGGAGGCGGCGGTGACGGGCGCGCCCTGGGTGGTCGCGGCGCCGAGCACGGCCGGGGTCGCAACGGAGCGGCCCCGGCCGATCGCCGGCCCCGAGGAGGATTCGATCCGCTCGCTGGCGGCGAAGTTCCTGCCCGCCTATCTGCGCGCCCGCTCCGCGCGCGACCTCTCCTACCTGCTGGCGCCGGGCGCCTCGATAACGCCGTTGGCGGGAGCGCTGGAGCCGCTCGGGTCCGCCGGGTCGGTCTCCCAGCTCGGTGAGGGGGAAGGCCACAGGCGCACGGTGCTGGTCACGGGGCGCTTCCGCGACGTCGCCGGCGGCGCGGTCTACCGGCTCGCCTACCGCCTTCGCGTGGTGAGGCGCAACCGCTGGTACGTCGAGGCCGTCGAGGGAGGTCTGTCGTGAGGCGGCGCGCGACGGTCATCGCGATCGCGTTGGCGGCGGTCCTGGCGCTCGGCCTCCTCCTCGCGCCCGCGGCGCTCGCCGCCGGCAACGACGTCGGCCACAACCTCGGCTCGCTGCTGCGCAAATACGCGGGCGAGATCTACGGCGGCATCGTCGCCGTGGTCGGCCTCGTCTTCCTGCTCAACCGCCGCCTGCAGGAGCTGGCGCTCTTCTTCGTCGCCGCGACCCTGGTCGGCTGGCTGGTCTTCAGCCCCGACCAGGTGGCGAACGCGGCGCGGCTGATCGGGAGGCAGATCCTCCCGTGAGTACGTCTCCCGAGCCGATCCGCTCCTACCAGCGGATCTTCCGCCCCGAGCGGAGGATCTATCAGGTGGAGGGCCACAGGCTGCCGGTCCCCGGCGGCGTCCCTCTGCGCTGGCTCGCCTACGCCGCCGCCGCGCTCGTCGTGATCCTCGCTCTGAGCTCGGGCTCGACGACGGTCGACGGTTTGCTCGCGCTGGCCACCGCTTTCGCGGGCGGGCTGCTCGGCGGTCGCGAGGCCGCGGTCGTGGCCGGCCTCGGCGCCTTCGCCGGGGCGTGGGTCCTGGGCTTCGCGCTCGGGTTGCTCGACTGGCCGCTGCGGCTGATCGTGATCCCGGCCGCCGTTGCGACGCTGGCCACGCAGGCGACCCCGGACGGTCGCCGTGCCGACCGCTTCGCCGCCTCTTGGATCTCCCTGCGCCTCGCCCCGCGCAGGCGCTCGCTCGGCCGGGCACTGCCGCCGGTCGGGATTCCGATCCGGAGCGGGGGCGAGCTGTGGGTGGCCGGCTCGAAGGATCAGGAGGCGCGTCCGTGATCCGCTTTCCCCTGCGCTACGCGCGGCGAAACGTGTTGATCGGCCCCGGCGGCCAGGCCGCCGCCCTCTACCGGGCGGGGACGGTCTCCTACCCGTTCCTCCCCGAGGAGGGGAAGTGGAGCCTGCTGCGCCGGATCGAGCGCTTCGGTCACCTGGTCGGCGCCGACTTCTCGCTCTGGCGCGTCCAGCGCGCCTACCCGGCTGAGCGCTACGCCGCAGAACTGGAAGGGGCGGCCGACCCGCGCCACGCCGACCCGAAGGCCTGGCTCAGCTATCTGCACGGCCACGAGGCCCGCCTCGCCGGGCTCGGCTCCTGCGTTCCCGAGGTCTACCTCGCCGTCTCGCTCGGCGAGCGGGAGAGGGGCGCCTTGCGCTCGCTCGATCGCGCCCGGCGCCGGATCGAGGAGATCGCCGGAGTGGGCGGGCCGAAGCCGGTCTCCGGCACCGAGCTGCGCGAGCTCGCGTCCGTCGAGCGGCGCTGCTTCGAGCGCCTCTCCGTCCTGCTCGGGCTGCGGCGGGCGAGCACCGCCGAGCTCCAGTGGTTGCTGCGCCGCGGCGCCTGCCGCGGGGTCGCCGAGCCCGAGCTCGACCCGAACTGGAAGCCCGACGCGCTCGTCGTCGAGCGGGGCGAGGACGAGCAGAGCCACGAGCCGCTCGGCCACGACCTCTGGCGCTGCGCCAACGCGCCGATGAGCGAGGACCCCGGCGAGCCGCCCTCGCTCGCGGTCGAGGCCGAAGAGGGGAACTGCTTCCAGGCCTTCCTCTGCGCCGGTTCGCTTGCCGAGGAGGCGGCGTTCCCCGGCGAGGCCGAGCTGCTGTTCGCGCCCTTCGAGGACGTCGGCTTCCCGGCCGACGCCGTCCTGCACGCGCGCTGGGTCGGCAACCGCGAGGCGCTGGGGCAGGTGCGAAAGCGCATCCTCGACGCCGAGCACGCCTGGCGCGAGGAGGCCGAGGGCGCGCAGGCGGGTCCGGGCTGGCAGGCCGAGGAGGACCGCGAGCTGGCGCGCGAGTACGAGGCGGTCCTGCAGTCCTCCGCCCACCCGCCGATGTTGCGCGCCTACCTCGGGGTCGCGGTCGGCGCACCGGACCGCGCTGAGCTCGAGCGCCGGGTCGAGGCGCTGCGTGAGCGCTTCGGCGAGGTCCGCCTGCACCGCCCGCGAGGCCTTCAGCACCGGCTCTTCTTCGACCACCTGCCGCGCACCGACGCCGGCGCGCTCGCCGACTACCGCCAGCAGATGACCGTCGAGCAGCTCGGCGCCACCGTCCCCACCGCGACCGCCGCCCTCGGCTCCCAAACCGGCCCATACATCGGCCACACGCTGGGCGGCGCCCGGCGCCCGGTGCGCTATGACCCGACCGAGGCGCCGCGCACCGCCCGCCCCTCTGCCGTGCTGTTGGCCGGCACGCTCGGCTCGGGCAAGACGCTCGCCGCCCAGGCGATCGCCTACGGGGCAGAGCGCCGCGGCTCGCTGGTGGTCGACTTCGACCCCAAGCCCGACCACAACCTGGAGGGGGCGCCGGGCTTGGAGGGCAAGGTCGAGGTGGTCGAGCTCGACGGCGAGGAGCGAAACCGGGGAAAGCTCGATCCGCTCCTAGTCGGGCTGCCCGAGCTGCGCGAGGAGCTGGCGTCCTCCTACCTATTGGAGCTCTTGCGCGACCCGCCGCCCGCCTGGGAGAACGCGATCGACCGCGCGGTGCGCGACGCCGTGCGGGCGGGGGAGCGCAGCCTGATGGCGGTCGTCACGCGCCTGCGCGCCTCCGACACGGAGGCGGCGCAGGAAGCGGGCGACGCGCTTGAGGTCCTCTCCGACTTCGGTCTCGCAAGGCTCGGCTTCGCGCCTTCCGAGGAGGCGGCGTAGATGAGCGAGCTCTCGGTGATCACGATCCGCACGCCGGGGCTCAGCCTGCCCGACCCCGGCGCCTCCCGCGAGACCTACACCCGCGCGGAGAGGGTGTCGGTGGCGACGCTCTCCCTGGTCGCGGCACAAGCTCTGCGCCTCGTCAGCGGCAACCGACAACGACACAAGATCGTGCTGCTGGACGAGGCGTGGTTCCTTCTGGCCTCCACTCAGGGCCGCACGCTGCTGAACCGCCTGGTGCGGCTCGGCCGCGCGATGAACGCGACGATCCTGCTGGCCACCCAGCGGCTCGCCGACCTCGGCGATCTCTCCGAGCTGGTCGGCGTCTACTTCCTCTTCGGCCAGGACTCGCTGGCCGAGGCGGAACGGGCGCTGAAGCTGGTCGGCCTGGACCCTGAGGACACGGCGCTGCGCTTGCGGCTGACCGAATACCGCCAGGGGATGTGCCTGATGCGCGACCTCGACGGAAGGGTCGGGGAGCTTCAGGTCGACCTCGTCTTCCCCGAGTTGCTGGCGGCGCTCGACAACACGCCCAAGGAGGAGCGGGCGTGAAGCGTGGGACGCGGAAGAGCTGGACGCGCCGAGTCCTCGTCGTGCTCGCGCTGAGCACCGTCCTCCTCCTGCTCGCCCATCCCCTCGCCGGGGCGGCGAGCGACGTGTGGTCGAACGTCGGCCCCGCCTCGCCGCTGGGCTCGGGCGGCCTCTACGGCCGCTTCCCGCTCTCCCACTACATGCTCGACCAGCACTTCGACGCGATCTCGGCCTCGCTGACGGGGGGCGTCGACGCCTCGGGGGTAGCGCCGATGATCGCCTACTTCCTCGCCTCGGTGCTCTGGGCGCTGACGAGCTTCCTGGCGAACCTCTTGATCTCGCTGTTCGCCTTCGCTTTCAGCCTCGACCTGCTCAACGGCTCGGGGGCGACCGGCGACGCGGGTGCGCTCGGGCCGGTGTCGCAAGCGATCCACGCGCTATACGCCAGCGTCTTCGGAGCCCCCTGGCTCGTCCTCGCCGTCTCGGTCGCCGGCATCTGGGCGATGTGGAGGGCGCTGGTGCAGCGCCGCTACGCGGAGACCGCGGGGGCGCTCGGGCTCTCGCTGATCTACGTGGTGGCGGCGCTCTTCTTCGTCGCCCAGCCAGGCCAGACGATCGACGCGGCGTCACAGTGGACGAACCGGATGTCGGTCGCCTTCCTCTCGGTCTCCTCGCACGGAAGCGCCTCGGGGGGAGCTTCGGCGAAGGAAGGCGACGCCCAGCAGCTCTTCGACCTGCTCGTCTTCAAGCCCTGGTCGGTGCTGGAGTTCGGTGGCCTCGAGCACTGCGCGCTGGAGGGGAGCGGCTCGGGGGACTCCGACCCCGAATCGGTCGCCGTGCGGCCGCTGTCCTCGGACCGCGGCCGCAATGCCTCGCTCGCCCGCCGCCTTCAGGCCGGCGAAGAGGTCACCGCCGACGGCAAGATCTGCGTCAACAACGCCGCCAAGTACGGCTCGCATTTCCTGCGCTTCGCGATCGGCTCCGACGAACGGAACGCCGAGTACGACGCGCTGAACCACGGCGACTCCTCCAAGCTGCCCGAAGCCGACCCCCACCGCCACGCCTACAAGCTCGGTGTCGCCGACAAGCCCGCGACCGACGCGATGGAGGAGGGCGGGCAGTACCAGCGACTGCTGGTCGCGATCGTCGTCTTCGTCGGCGAGCTCGGCGCCTTCTGCCTGCTGGGCGCGCTCTCGGTCGGGGTGATCCTCGCCCAGGTGCTGTTGCTCCTGCTGTTGGCCTTCGCTCCGGTGGCGCTGGTCGCGGCGGCGATCCCCGGCCGCGGGCACGCCTTCTTCCGTGGCTGGCTGGAGAAGCTCGCCGGCTACCTCTTGCGCAAGGCCGCCTACTCGCTGCTGCTGGCGGTCCTGCTGGCGGTCAACGGGGCGCTCGCCAGCGCCACCGACTCGCTCGGCTGGCTGATGTCCTTCGGCCTGCAGGCGCTTTTCTTCTGGGCGGTCTTCCTGCAGCGCAAGGCGCTCAGCGAGGGGCTGATCGGGATCGCCACCGGGCCGGGAGCGCCGGGGCGCGAGGGGGCGCTTCGGGTGCTCGGCCTCTACTACGGCGCCCGCACGGTCACGCGCCCGCTGCGCGGTGCCCGGCGGCGCGGCCGCTCGAGCGGGGACACGGGGCGGCGCGGTCCCGGCGGCGGGCATGAGGACGAGCGGCGGCGTGGCGCTGGCCCGGAAGGGGCGCCCGAACGATCCGGCGCCGGTCGGGGCCGTCCGGTCGCCGGCGCGCCGCCCCTTGAGCCCTCCGGTTCCCGTGGGCCGCGGAAGCCGGAGACCTCGGATCGTCGCGACGCCGGGGAGAAGCGCGGCGCCTCAGCTGCCGCGCAGCGCCCCGAGGGCCCCGGCGAGAGATCCACCGATAGCCGACAGAAGCGCCGCGAGCGATCTGAGCAGGGGACCGCGGAGGCGACTCCGCGCAAAGAGGGCGGAAGGCGGCCGCGGCAGGACTTGCGCCGGGGCCGGAAGCAGCCCTCGCAGAGCGGCCGACCCCACCCCAGGGAGGATCGAGACGGGCGCGAGGAGGACAGCCTCGACGCCGAGCTGCGGGCCGAGCGCGAGCGCCGTCGCAGGGCCCCGCGCAAGCCGGGCGGCAGGAAGCCGGCCGGGGACGGCAAGCCGCAGGCACCCCGGCGCTTCACCCGCCTGCGCCGCGGGCGAAGGAGGAGGAGGGGCCGGTGAGCCGCTCGCTCGGCACGGGAAAGCTCGTCGCCCTCGGCGGCCTCGCGACCTGCGCGGTCCTGCTCGTCGCCGTGACCGGGACCGTGATGGCGGTCCTCGGAGGCGACCTCGGCTGCCTCGGCGGCGGCACGGCGCTCGCCCAGCCGGTGAGCACGACCGCAGCGAAGGAGATCCCGCCGGCGCGGCTGGCCCTTTACCGCGCCGCCGGCAGGCGCTTCGACATCGACTGGTCCTTCCTCGCCTCGATCGGCACTCAGGAGTGCGGCTCGGGGAACTGCGCCGGAGACAACGGCTCGGGCTGCGCCGGGCCGATGCAGATCGCCGACGTGCGCGAATCGCCCTGCAGCCCGGGTCCGGGGCCGACCCTTTGGGAGCGCTTCGGCCTCGACGCCAACGGTGACGGCGTGGCGGACGTCAACGACCCCGCCGATGCGACCTTCGCCGCCGCGCGCATCCTGCGCGTCGTCATGCACGCACCTGCGACGGGTGGCTCCTACGCCGCCTACCGCCAAGCCGCCTGCAACTACTACGGCGCCTGCGCCGACGGGGTGGCGAGCTACGCCGACGAGGTGATGCGAAGGGCGGTCTCCTACGGCTTCCGCGGCCAGGGATCGCCGCCGTCCTCCGAAGGCGATCTCTCGCAGTCCAGCGGCGAAACGCAGTCGGTGGCTTGCGAGGCGTCCACGAGCGGCGCCTCGGGTTCGGAAATCGTCCGCATCGCCGAGAGCCAGCTCGCCTACTCCGAGAGCCCGCGCGGCTCCAACTGCACCCGCTACGGCCCCTGCGTCGAATGGTGCTCGCTCTTCGTCGCCTGGGTCTGGGAGCGGGCGGGGGTGCCGCTTCGGGGCGGCACTGCCCCCTACGCCTACTCGGGCTCGATCTACGAATGGGCGAAGGCGCATGGAGGGCGGGTGCTGCCGCCGAGTGCGACCCCGTCTCCCGGCGACGCTGTCTTCTTCGGCTCCGGTCCAACCGACAGCGCCCACGTCGGGATCGTCGAGCGCGTCTTCGCCGACGGGGAGATCGTGACGATCGACGGCAACTACGGCGACCGGGTCGCCCGCGTCGGGCCGTTCCCACCCGCCCAGGCGGTTCGCCACGGGGAGCCGGCGCCGATCTACGGCTACGCGGAGCCACCGAGCCCCGGCGCCGGAGCGGGGGGTGTGAGCAGCCGTGCTTGAGCGCTTCCGCCTATTCCTCGAGCGGCCGCTCGACCCGAGCGCCGGACGGGCGATCCTGGCGCTCGCCGCCGCGATCCTGCTCGGCCTCGCACTCCTGTTTGTCCTTGCAGGCCGCGGCTCGGGGCGCCGTGCGGACCCATCGGCGACCGCGGTGGCCCACCGAGTGCCCACGCCGGCGCCCGAGCCCTCCCCGGCCCGGAGGCCGGCGACCGGGCAGCCGGCACGCCAGCGCTCGGTCCCGCGCCAGGATCCTCAGGACCGCAGGGGCGCCGCCGCCGAGCGCGCGAGCGAGGAGTTGCACACCCACCGGGCACTGCAACACGTGCCCTACCGGCACGGCCGGCTGAGGATCGAGCTGGTGGGCGCTCGTGGCGGCAGGGCGCTGCTGCGGGTGAGCGCCCCGACCGTTGCCGCCGCGCACCGCGGCTGGCGGGCCTTCCTCCGCCGCTACCGCGACAGCGGCCGGGCATACCTCCCCATCTTCAAAGCCCGAGGTGGCCGGAATGGCTGATGGCGCTCGGGTATCGCCGGGAATTGCCCCGCCACCCGCGCTGGGACAGGCGAGCGCGCCCCCCGAGCGCCTCAGCTACGGACGCGCCGAGGATGCGGGCGGCTCGGACTTCGAGTGGGTCGACGACGCGGGAGCCGCTCGGCTCGAAGTTGTTGCGCTAACCGCGGGGCGCGGGGTCCACGACGCGCAGCTTGGCGATCGGCGCGAAGACGATCCGCGCGGCCGCGTCGAGCGCAGGCTCGGTGATCTCGACCATCGCCTTGTCCCCGCCGCGCAGCTCCAGCACGCCCCCGCGGGCGCCGGCCGGCGCGTCGTCTACGGCCTCGGTCAACTCGATGACATCGAACGCAGCGATCTTGTGCGTGACAGCCATGACCCAATGCTAGAGGGTGGGGTAGGCGGTTGCCAACCGTGGTGCGGATCCCTCCCGCTCGTAGTGCCAGGAGACGGTCGTAGGGACCGTGCGGCCCTTGATCGTCAGCTCGATCTCGATTCCGCAGACGACGCCGTTCTCACCTCTGTCGCGCACATTCGCGATCGGCGCCTCGAGCGATGCCGCGGCGATCGCCTCCCAAAGGACCCCCGAGTCCTCGGGCCCGATGTGCAGGACGCGGCTCCATTCCCGGCCGTGCCCTCGGTCGGCGAGCACCCAGTCGTCCAGCTTCACCTGCTCGTAGCGGCACTCCGCGGAGCGCGGCAGCGTCTCTCCGACCTTCGGCGGCCATCCCATGCCGCGCGCACCCTACTGTCCTCGGCGCCGGAGGCGCTCGGGCGCTGTCGCGCGGCGGCGTTCGCATTGTCCGCCGAGGAGGAGCGGCGCCCGGCGTCAGGCGTCCACAGGGGGTTCGCGTGGGGGTTCGAGTGGCTGTTCGACTGGCCGGTCGCCTGGCTGTTCGCGATCAATTGCCGCCTGAGCGCCGGAATCTCGCACCGGGGCGCCGTTTGCGGCGTCGCGATTTCGCCGACATCTCTGCGGTCGATCGAGGTGGGGTCGTGAACTCGAACTCGAACCGCTCCGATCCCCGCCTGATGCTCGCGATCTTCGCCCTCGCCTGCCTCTACGCGCTCTGGCGATTCATCTCGAGCATCCAGGTCGATCACCTGCTCGCCTCGCTGCTCTCACTCGCGCCCTTCGCTCCCGGCGCCATCGCTATCGCCTCCGCGCTGGCGACGCATCGCATCCTCGCCACGCGGCGCACGCTGCGCTCGCGCGGCGCGGTCGCGGTGGTGCCGGCGGATGAGTTCGACGCCGATCCCGACGCGGTGCTGCGCTTCGCCGCGCAGCTCGCCGCCACCGAGCGCCGCGTCGCCGGCTGGGTCGACCGCCGCGCGAGCGCCGTGAGGGTGAGGCTCGCGAGCGACGCCGAGCGGCGGCTCGTCTACCTGCTCGAGGTACCCGAGCGAGCCGGCGGGGCGCTGCGAACGGCGCTGCGCAGCTTCGAGGGGGTCGAGCTCCGCCCCGCCGAGGAGGTGCTGGGCGACGGGGCGACGGAGGGCGAGGACGGCTCGCCGGAGAAGGACGAATGGACGGTGCTGCGCACCGAGCTGCGCCTGGCGCGACCGAGCGTCGAGCCGCTGGCGAGGCTGGGGACCAGGCCCGACCCGTTGCAGCCCTTCGCCGCCGCGCTCGCCGGCCTGGGCACCGGCGCCGAGCAGGCGGGCGTCTGCATCGACCTGCTTCCCGCCAGCGGCCTGCGCGCGGCGTGGCTGCGCCGCCGCCTGCGGCGCGAGGCGCGTCGCATCCACGGCGTGCGCCGGGACTGGTCGGCGTTGCTGAACCCCTCCGAGCGCCGCCGCCGGCCCGACCCCGACGAGCAGCTCGAGCGGCGCAAGGCCGTGCAGGCGCTTGAGGCGAAGCTGCACGGCTCGGGCGAGCTGTTCGAGGCGCAGATCCTGCTGCGCTGCGAGGCGCGCTCGAAGGGAGGAGCGAAGGCGACGATGGCGGCGCTTCTCGCCGCCTTCCGGCCGCTGAGCGAGCGCAACTACCTGAAGGCCTCGGGCCTGCAGATCCCCGGCCTCGCCTTCCTCGGCTCCGACCTGCCGCTCCGCCGCGGGCGCTTCGATCGCCGCTTCGCCACCGGCCTCTTCCGCCCGGCGCGCAAGACGATCCTTACCGCCCGCGAGCTGGCGGGCTTCCTGAAGCCGCCGACCCTCCACTGCGGGGCGCGCAACGTGCTGCGCTCGGGCGCCCAGCTCGCCCCGCCCCCCGAGCTGCCGGCCTTCGACAAGGACAAGGCGGAGCTGATCCCGCTCGGGTCCGTCGCCGGCCCCGAGGGCGAGCGCCTGGTCGCCGTCCGCGCCGCGGAGTCGTTCTTCACCTACGTCGCCGGTCGCTCGCGCTACGGCAAGACCGAGACCGCTATCGCCCAGTTCGCCCACCTGGCGCGCGCCGGCCAGGGCGGCCTCTTCCTCGACCCCCACGGCGACGCCCTGGAGCGGATCGAGCCCTACCTGCGCGACCAGGCGGCGGAGCGGATCGTGCGCATCGACCTCGGGCCCGCGAGCTCGGTGGCCGCGCAGCCCGGCTGGAACCTCTTCGAGCTCGGCACGGCAGGCGGTGCGGGCGAGGACCGGGTCGAGGCGATCGTTGACGCCTTCGCCTCGGCGCTGGAGTGGGGCGAGCGCTCCACGCGCGCGATCAACCTCACCACCCAGGCGGCCACCGCGCTGGCGACGATCGCAGGAAAGCTCGAACCCGAGCTGGCGCCGACGATCTTCCAGATCCCGACCCTGCTGAGCGACGCGAGGTGGCGGGCGGCGGTCGTGCGGTTCCTGCCGCCGAGCTCGCGCAAGTTCTGGACCGAGCGCTTCCCGCGTCTGGCCGCGGAGGCGATCACGCCGGTGACCAACATGGTCGACCGGCTGTATGCGTTCGGCGGCACCCGGGCGCTGCTCGGCCAGAGCGCCAGCACCTACCGGGTGCGCGAGGCGATGGACGCGGGCAAGATCGTGCTCGCCTGCCCGGGCGCCGGCGGCACGCGCGACCGGCTGGTGGCCAACCTGCTGCTCTTCGACCTCCTGCACGCGGCGCGGGGCAGGGCCGCGCTGGCGCCCGCGAAGCGCCGGCCCTTCTGGGTCTTCCTCGATGAGGTGCAGAGCTATGACGGCGCCGCCTCGGGCAACCTCGCGGCGCTGCTCGAGCAGAGCGCCAAGTTCGGCATCCGCGCGGTGCTCCTCAACCAGAACCCCGAGCGTCTGCACCCCGCGACCCTGAACGCGCTGACGACCAACCGCTCCCACCTCCTGGCGAGCGCGCTCAACTCGCGCGCCGCGGCGCTTCTGACCAGGGAGTGGGGCGGAGAGCCCTCACCGGCCGCGCTGACCCGCCTCGATCGCTTCCGCTTCATCGCCCAGGTCACCCACGAGGGCACGCTCAGCGCCCCCTTCGCGCTCGGCGGCGTGCAGGTCGAGGACGTGCTCGGGGAGCCGTCGTCGGGTGAGGACGTAGCGCACGGCCCCCGAGAGGCCGCCGGCTCCACCGCGGCGGAGGTGACCGCCCACCTCGACGGCCTGGACGAGCGCATCGTCGCCGCGCTGCAAGGCAACGCAAAGCCGGACCCCGGCGCCTCGAAGTCCGCGAAGCGAAAGCGCCAGGCCCGCGCGCGGCGGAGGGGGTCCGAGTGAACGCCGCCGACCCGGGGCTGCCGCTCGCGGCGGGCGAGCTCCTCGCCTCGATCGCCCAGCACCGCATCCTCTCCACGCCGCAGGTTCGCGAGCTCCACTTCCCCGAGCGCAGCCTGCGCTGGGCCCAGCGGGTGCTTGCCCGCCTCGCCGCCGCGGGGCTCGTCGACTTCGTGCCCAACCCGGGCCCGGCCGGCGCGCCGCGGCGGCTGTGGTTTGCGACCGAGCGCGGGGCCCGCGCCGCCGTGCAGGCACGCGCGCTGGAGGCGAGGCCGCGCCTCTTTGACGCCGAGGCGGCCTCGGGGCCGCTGCAGGCCCATACCCTCGCCGTGAACGACGCGGCGATCTGCTTCGCGGTGGCGGCGCGGGAGCGGGGCGACGATTTCGGGTCGCCGGCCTGGCGCCACGAGGTGCCGTTGCGCCTCGGCCACACTCGCCGGGCCCCGACGATCTTCGCCGACGCCGCCCTCACCTACCTGCGGCTCACCGACACCGACGTCGTCATCGAGCAGCGCTTCCTCGAGCTCGACCGCGCCACGCTCTCCGTCGACCGCTTGGCGGCCGAGCTGGTGCGCTACGGGCGCTACCTGGGGGCGCGGGACAAACAGGGCGAGCTGCTCTGGCAGCGCCGCTACCCCTACTTCCCGCCCGTGCTGTGCGTACTCGCCGGCGCCACGCGCGGTCGGCTGGAACGGCGGCGCGACACGGCTGTGGTGATCGTCCGCTCGAGCCCCGAATTCACGCAGGCCGCCGAGCTCTCGGTCCGCCTGTGCCTGCTGGAGGACCTGCTCGGGCGCGGACCCTTCGCGCCGATCTTCACCGACGTCCGCGACCCCGAGCAGCCGGTCGACTGGCTCGTGCCCGAACCCGGTGGGGAGGACGGCTGAGGTGGCGGGCCGGGGAAAGGTGAGAAAGCGCCCGCGCGCCCGGCGGCGTGCTCCCGAGATAGAGCTGCTCGAAGGCGACTGCCTGGAGGTGCTGGACAAGCTCGAGGCCGAGAGCATCGACGCGATCGTCACCGACCCGCCCTACGGGATCGGCTTCAAAGGCGAGCGCTGGGACTCGCGGGCGATCCGCGCCGCAGCCGGCGCCGCGGCGGGGGAGCGGCTCGGCCCGGCGGAGTCCTTCGAGGTCTGGTCGCGCATCTGGGGGGAGCGGTGCATCGCGGCGATGAAACCGGGCGCCCACCTGCTCGCCTTCGGCTCCCCGCGCACTCACCACCGGCTCGCCTGTGGCCTGGAGGACGCCGGCCTCGAGGTCCGCGACACGCTGATCTGGCTCTTCGGGACCGGGATGCCGAAGTCGCGGCGCTACCCCGGCGGGCGCGCGACGACGCTGAAGCCCGCCTTCGAGCCGATCCTGCTCGCCCGCCGGCCGCTGCGGGGGACCACCGCGGAGACGATCGAGCGCCACGGGACCGGCGCGCTCAACAGCGAGGAATGCCGCACGCACGGCCGCCACCCCGCCAACCTGATCGCCGCGCACGAGCCGGGTTGCGAGGAGGGGGGCTGCGCGCCCGGTTGCGCGGCGGCGCTGATCGACGCGGGCGCGGCGGAGGCGCGCGCCCGCTCGGGCCCGCGGGTTCCGCCGAGCCGCTTCCTCTATTGCCCGAAGGCGAGCCGGGCAGAGCGCGACGCGGGCTGTGAGGCGCTGCCCGAGCGCGCGCTCGATCTCTTTCCCAATGCCGACCGCGACCCGCGGCGCGGCGGCGCGGCGCGCAATCCCCACCCGACCGTCAAGCCGCTCGAGCTGATGCGCTGGCTCGTGCGACTCGTCTGCCCACCCGGCGGTCTCGTGCTCGATCCCTTCTGCGGCTCGGGGACGACCGGCGCCGCGGCGGCGATCGAGGGACGCCGCTTCGTCGGGATCGAGCTGGAGCCCGCCTACGCCGAGATCGCCGCCGCGCGGATCGCCCACTGGGCGGCGCACGGTGGACCCGCGGCCCGAGCCGCCGCCCCGGGGAGAAGCCGATGAGTCGCAAGCGCCGCTCGCGCAATCGGGTGCAGCGGACCCATGAGGTGCGGCTGGCGGCGGAGACGATCGCCGCCCTGCGGGAGATCGTCGCAGAAGCCCTCGGGAGCGCCGGGCAGGCCGCCGATCAGCCGCAGCTGCCGCCCCCGCGGCTCACCGCGGCCGAGGTGGCGGAATGGTGGGGCGTCGAGCGCTCCTGGGTCTACGCCCACGCCGACGAGCTCGGCGTGCGGCGGCTCGGCACCGGCCCGCGGCCGCGGCTGCGCTTCGAACCCGAGGAGGTGGCCGAGCGGCTCGGCGCCCCGCTGCCGGGGAGCCGCGATACGCGCCGATCGCAGCCGCTCGACGCGGCTCCGCATACCGACTCGCTTTCTGCGCGCAGCGGAGTTATCGTCGCTGAATACGGAAGACAAACGGCCGGGCGGCGCGACAACGCCCCCGGCCCGGCGCCGAAGGAGATGCTTCGGCGCGACACCAAGCCTAGCCCGCCTGGGCGTTCGCGTCGCCACCTTCCCGTCGCCGGAATCGAGGAGATGATCGACGATGGCAGCTAGATCGCAGGGGCAGGTGGTGGAGCGCCGCTGGAAGAGCGGGCGCGGCTACGCGCTGCGCTTCATGGCCTACGGGGAGCGGCGCTATCTCTCGCTCGGGTTGCAGAGCGAGGGCTGGAGCCGCAGCCGGGCCGAGGAGGAGCTGCAGAACGTGCTCGCCGACGTGCGGCGCGGCATCTGGGTGCCGCCGGGCCGCGGCGCGCGGCGGCGGGAGGAGGCGAGCGGGGAGGCGCCGCTCTTCGGCCCCTTCGCCGCCGAGCTGCTCGCCTCGCGCCGCGCCCAGGTCGGCGAGCAGACGCTGCAGGCCGAGGAATGGGCGCTCGGCCACCTGCTCCCCTACTTCGCCGAGTGGCCGCTGGCGGCAATCGACGCGAAGGCGGTCGATGAGTACCGCGATTTCAAGGTGCGCGAATCCGAGGCGCGCCGCCGCGCGATCGAGCGCCGCAGGCCGCTGCGAAACGAGCACGGACAGGTGCTGCGCCCGCTCGGACCCTCGACGATCAACAAGACGATCGACGCCCTGCAGTCGATTCTCGCTGTCGCCCTCGACTACAAGCACGTCGCCGAGAACGCCGCGGCCGGCAAGCGGCGGCGGTTGCGCGAGGAGAAGCGCCGTCCGGTCTACCTGGACACCGCGGCGCAGATCGAAGCACTGCTCGACGCTGCGGCCGAGCTCGACCGCGACCCGCGCCTGCGCTGCGCCGAGCGGCTGGCGACCGTCGCCACCCTGATCCTCGCCGGCCCGCGCGCCCACGAGCTCGGCCACCTGCTCTGGCGCGATGTAGATCTGGCGGGCGGGCGCATCTACATCGGGCGCTCGAAGACCCAGGCGGGGTTGCGCGAGATCAAGATCATGCCGATCCTGCGCGACATCCTCGCCGCCCACAAGGCGAGCGCCTACCGCTCCGGTCCCGAGGACCTCGTCTTCCCGACCGGCACCGGCGGGCGGCGCAACAAGGACAACCTGCGCGTCTCGGTGCTGCTGCGGACCTTCGAGCGCGCCGATCGGCTGCTCGAAGCGCGCGGGCACGTGCCGCTGCCCAAGGGGCTATCCGCCCACAAGCTGCGCCACACCTTCGCCTCGGTGCTGATCGCCTGCGGCGAGGACCCCGCCTCGGTGATGGCCCAGCTCGGCCACACCGATCCGACCTTCACCCTGCGCGTCTACACCCACGCGATGAGCCGCGATCCCGCCGAGCGGGCGCGGCTGAAAGCCCTGATCGCCGGAGAGCGCCCGGGCGAGCCCCAGCCGACCCCCGAGCCCCTCCTCCCCTACAGGGCCTACGAGCTGCCGATCCTGCGGGCGCTCGCCAAGCTCGGCGGCAGCGCACCACGTCGAGCCGTCGTCGCCGAGGTGCGCGCGCGAATCGGCGGGCGCCTCGGCGACCTCGACCGCCAGGCGCTGCCCTGCGGCCCACCGCGCTGGGAGATGCGGATCGACGTGACCCGCAAGCAGCTGATCGAGCGCGGCTGGCTGCGAGCGGACTCGCGGCGCGGCATCTGGGAGCTGGCGCCGGCCGGGGTCGAGAAGCTGCGGCGCGTCAAGCGGTCGCGGGGAAGCGGTCCTTCGGCGCAGACGCGCAGCCCGCAGGAGGTGGCGAGCCGATGATCCTCTCGGCGATCGGCTCGGCACTCCTTGCCGCGCTTGGCTTCTGGATCTTCGGCGGCTTCGCGCTACGCCTCGGCGGTGCCCTGCTCGTCATCGCAGGTGCCGCCGGTCTCGCGATCACCGGGGATGCCAACGGCCTCCTGCTGGTCGCCCTCGGCGCCGCCGCATGGTGGGCGGGACACCTCCACTATGCGCTGCGCCACGGAGCTTGGAGGAGCGCGCTGGCAGGACGCGCCTTCGAGCGTCTAATGCACGGGGAGGAGTGAGCTCCATGGGTCCGGGCTGCCGTCTCCGATCACCGGCTTGCCATCGTCTGGTGGGTAGATGGCGACGATCCCGGGCAGACTGAGGACGTCCAGAGGTGGGGCCAGGTCAAACGACGTGGAGTCGAAAATCGCGGCGGCGACGACGCATGGTCCGCTGTCGCAGCGTTCTTTGTCGTGGGCCTCGACCACCCATACCCAATGGGGCAGGCGTGCATAGCGAATGTCCCGGAGGATCTGGTCGGAGCTGGTCTGCTTTGCCACGTCGCGCTTGAAGGAAGCTCCGGTGCGGAGCATCGTGCGTAGCACGATCTCTCCGTTGACCAGGCGCTCGGCGAGTTGCTCAAGCCCCTCGGCCTGCGATGCGATCGACCGAAACACCCGGTGGGCTCGGCCCTCGGCGGACTCACCGCTCAGGAAGACCCTTGGAGGCAACGGCACCATGATGCTTTCCCACGGCGTCTTGTAGTGGTCGAACGGGTCATCGATCACCTCGTAGGGGCCAACCTGATCGTCGCAGGCGATGAAGCTGACCTCACCGTCGTCGCGACGGAGCCAACCGACGAGAACAAAGGCATGATCGCCTGCGCCGATCAGTACCGGGAAGCCCGAGTTCAGGTATCGGCAGATGATCGTGATCAGCCGCCGGTCCCAGCGACCGGGCGCCAGCAAGTTGCCCTCGGCGTCGGAGGCTGGGTCGGGTTCGGGCACACCGGGGACCCGCGGCATATTGCGCAGCCCGTAGAACAAGGCCGGCTGGTTCAGCGCTCCGAAAACCGCCTGCAACTGATTCAGGGTCATCCCCTTCGAGGGCAGGGCCCTCTCGGGAGAGAGCATCGTCGGAGTCATCTCGACGATTTCCGCGGTGCTGCGACGCCCGGTCAACTCTCGACGATGCGCGACGTAGTGGCAGATCCAGGCAGCCGCGTGCGCGCAGCGAAGGTACTCGCCGTCTTGCTGGCAGAATGGCACGCCGGTCACGCCGAGTTCGTTGCCGAAGAGCGAGACACGGTCGCTGACCGACGCGAGAGTCGCGCCTTGCAGCTCCGGCGGCGGCCGCAGAACCGTCCTGCCTACCCGGCCGTACTCGACCGGCCGGATTATCGAGTACCCGAGGTAGCCCGGTTCGTCTGGAAGCTCGTGGAGTCGCTCCTCATCGAGATCGGTGCTGAAGAAATGCAGCCGACGGGTGAACGAGGATTGACCGTCGAACTTCAGTGACCAGAAGTTCGAGTACTCACTGCGGTAGTCGACATCGACGTAGCGGTTCTCTACGACAACCGTCTTACAGCCATTTGCGCGTACGACGGTAAGGATCTGATCGAATGGCTGCGGCGCCGTGCCGCCACGGTAGTCGTCGGCCAGCTTCCCCCAGGCCGCCTCGTCCTCGGGCTTGATGACCCAGCCGTGCGAGTCGAGATCGACCCAGGGACGCACCGTGCCCCCGGGGTCTAGTTGACCTGGAGGAGACCCTCGTGCGCCTCTGCCTTGCGGCGGGCATCGACGACGGACTGCTCGGCCTCGTCGTAGGAGGTCCGCTCGGACTCCGGCAGGCCGTTCACGGTCTTCTCAAGGTTCGAGACGAGCGGCGCCAGGGACTTGCGCAGCGCTGTGAGTTCGGCGGTCTTCAGATGTTCCATTGCCTGGATGAGGGAATGGCTCCATTGCGGAGCGCGAGCGAGAACGGCAGGCGGAAGTGAGCTTCGGGATGATGCCCCACTCTCCTCCGGGTACTCGGGCGCACCATTGCAGAGCACACGCGAGCACTGTAGTCCATCCGCGCGACGGCATGTCGCGTGCCTGTCGATACGAGCCATAGCGGTCCCTACCCTGCCGCGCTCGTCGCCAGACCCGGTCGGAGCAGCCTTCCCATGGAGCGGAGCCGCGACTCGGGCGTCACGAGGACGAGCGCCGCGTACCCGGTGTGCATCCTCTCGACCTGCAGTAGCCGTCCCTGGTTGTTTACGTCAGGCGAGCTCCAACTTTCCTCTGTTTCGCTGGCGGCGCCCTGCAGTGCCGGTAGCAGCTGCTCCCACGGCGCTTTCTTGGCACGCCAAGCGAAAGCGCGCTCGAAGCGCTGGGACGCGTAGACGTGCGGCGGCCCGAGTCGACCTCCGTTGCCGCTGTGACAGACGACCAGCGCGACCGGTCGGCATGAGTTCTCGACCACGTAACGCGCGGTGGCGATGATCGAGGCGCCGAAGGCACCGGCGATCCGGCAGATCTCCGCCATGCTCGGGGCGGAGCTCTCAAACTCCTCACTCGCCTGACCCCCTTGCATGAGGATCTCGATTGCGGCCTGGTTTGCTTCACGCTCGAAGAGCTCGCGGGCGAAAGGCGGCATGCGGTCGCGGTCATCGATGTAGGCGAAGCTCTGGCGGTGTGCGGGGATGATGGCGTGGCCGATCTCATGGCTGATCACGAACCGGCGTTTGCTGGGATGAAGGTCGGGCTTCACCCATATCTCCCGGGTCCTGAAGTCGAAGCTGCCCTGCAGCCTGCGCCAGGCCCGGTTGACCCAGTGGCCGAAGCGGGCCAGCAGCCGTTCCCTGTCCTGGGCGTTGAGGCTGAGCTCGCCGGTGAGCACCAGCCGCGCCGCGGCCTGCACGTCCTCAAGAGGGGTCGGACGGGACCCGAGCGCGTCGGCCTCGCGAAGCAGTGAGGTCGCATAGCCCCGGACGAGGCGGGACGTTTCCGGGTCAAGCGGCTCATCACCGGCGGGCAATGCGAAGCCGGCTTTGCGGTTCTTCTGCAGAACGTCGACTATCGCCTGGAGGGCCTGAAGCTCCTCGTTGCTCGGCTCGCCGAGTCCGGCGACCGAACTGAAGGCGACCGCCTGGTTCGGTCCGACTGGTTGCTCGGCCTCCTCCACATACCCGGTCCACTTGAGCAGGTCGCCGAAGCGCAGCCCATATCCAGCAGCGACTTTTTGTAGGACCGACGGCGAGGGGTGGGTGATCTTTCCGTTCTCCAGCTGGCTCAGGTAGCCGCTGTTTAGGCCGGACCGCGCCTCCACCTTGCGCAGCGAATCACCGCTCCTGTCCCTCACCGCCCGCAGGCGCCTGCCGAACTCGATTGCGCGTTCTTTCTCATTCATGAACTGAATTGTTGCAGGTTTGCTGCAAATTTGCAGCGATGTGCTAGCCTGGTGTTGCTTCAAATCTGAAGCGAGACGCTACAGACCGAACCAAGAAAGGAGAAGGCGAATGCAGGCGACCGGAACAGAGGCGGCCAAGAAGCCAAAGGGGACCATCGAAATCCGCCACAACGGAGAAGGAAGGGAGTTCTCCTACAAGCCCCACCAGAAGGTGGGCAAGCTGCTCGAGGAGGCGATCGCCGCCTTCGGCCTCAGCGGCGCGGTTCACACCCTCGCCCTCTACACCAGCGAGGGCGTCGAGTTGGAGGACGAGCGGCAGACCTTGGCTGAGGCCGGGGTCGAGGCTGGCGACCTCCTCCGGCTGCGGACGAGCAAGGTCAAAGGCGGCGTGGGGCTCGCCCTCGGAGAGGGTCTGCTGAAGCAGACCCTCTCCGTCTTACGGCGCTGTGGCGCCGGGCGGGAGGAGTGCGTAGCGTTCTGGGCCGGTCCAGTCGGTGAGCCGCGCGTTGTCGACACGGTCCTTCACCCGGATCATCGTTCCGGTCGCGGCGGATATGAAGTCTGCGAGGAGTGGCTGGCCCAGGCATGGGAGCGTCTGGACGAGGAAGGCCTTGCCATCCGCCTGCAGGTACACACTCACCCCTTTGAGGCTTTCCATTCGGCGACCGACGACGCCTACCCGATCGTCGCCAGCCCGGGCTTTTACTCGCTCGTCCTGCCGCGTTTCGGCGAAGCGCCGCAGACGCTCACCGACGCCTATCTGGCGCGGCTTGAGGCCGACGGCGCCTTCGCCCAGGTCGATCTTTTCGAGTTGTTCGGGGACGTGGTGGTCGCATGACCTCGGTGCCGGCCCTCGACCGCACGATCGTGCTGCTCAGGGGCGATCTATTTCCGGCCCTCGACTCCGATCTGCTTGCCCGCGAGCTGAGCGCCGGCCACGTCCTGCTCGGTGCGGACAGCGCGAATGTCACGAGTCCGGCGGCGCAGACCGCGCTTGTGACCGCCTTTCTCGCCATCGCCCAGTGCGGGTTGAAAATCCACCTCGATGTCCCGAACGTCCCGATCGCCGGCTGGCAACCGCCGCTTCGGGGTTCCCGTCTACGCGACGCCCTGGTTGATCTGGCCTCTGACCTCATCACTCCGGCGAGCCTTGGCCCGGCGCCAGCAGGGACTCTCCAGGTCTTGCTGGGCGACAGCCCGCCGCCCGGAGCGGGGGCCGTGTTGCGGGTGGGTGGCGGTCCCTGGCGAGGAGAACTCCGGCTTGGCCGCGACGCAGAGGTCGAGTTCTTCGCTGGCGTCGAGCCGTTCGGAGCCGTCATTGCCGGCATCGCCGCTGCCGCGGAGGTGGTGCGGGTGCATACCCGGGGGATTCGAGATCGCTACGGACTCGACGTTGCGGGCGTGTTCGATCTCAATGGCCCGCACGAGGTTCAGCTTGATCTGCCGCCACTCTCGCTGCCCGCGATACTCGATGTCGGGGCACTCGACTTCATCAGTGCCGGGGCGATCTCCAATGCCTGCCTTTTCGTACTGCTCAGGCTCCCGGGGCTCGCCGGGGCAGTCCGAGTCTTCGACGCGGACAGCGGCGAGGAGACTAACCTGAACCGCTACGCGCTTCTACGTCGCTCCCAGCTGAACCGGCCAAAGGTGGAGATCCTTGCGGGCTACGGACGGCCGGGGTTGGACATCGAGCCCCGCGAGCTGCGAGTCGAAGCCGGTACCGCGACCGCGGTGGGATCGCTGGCGCCCCGCGTCGTCTGCGGGGTCGACGACATCCCTTCGCGTTGGTTGGTGCAGACGATGGACCCGCAATGGCTCTGTGTCGGCGGCACCTCGCACTTCACCACGCTCGTTTCCGAGCACATGCCTGGTATGCCCTGCGCGGGCTGCCTGCATCCCGAGGACGATCTCGACGCGCCGATCGAGCTCCCGACGATCTCCTTCACCTCGCTTCTAGCGGGAGCCCTGCAAGCGCACCGGCTCCTTGCTCACGTAACGGGAGCCGCCCCGGCAGACCCGGTGCTGGGCGCGAGCTTCAACCTGCGCGCGCCGTATTCCCTTGAAGAGATTGGCCTGGCGGCGCGTCGGGACTGCCCGGTGGGATGCGAGCCATCCGTTGTCCTACGGGGAAGGAATCCGATGGCCTCGTTCGCATAAGGCCGCTATCGCGCTTCGACGCATCTTCCGAGGACATCGGCGTCCGAGACGACGCGGCGCAGCGCGTGGTCTGAGACGTGGGTATAGATCTCCGTCGTGCTAAGGCTGGCATGACCGAGAAGTCGCTGGATATAGCGAATGTCGACGCCGGCCTCGATCAGCTGGGTTGCGGCTGTATGGCGCAGCATATGTGGGGTTACGTGCATGTCGAGACCGGCGGCGCGGGCGGCCTTGGCGAGCCGGGATCGCATCGCGGGCGGGGTAAGTGGGTCGTAGTGCAGGTTGAAGAGCAAGTGGGGATGGTCGAGGCTGAACGAGGTGCGGGCCTCGATATAGGCCTTCATGAGGCATGCAATCCAGTCGTTTGTCAAGAAAACCTGTCGCTCACGACGTCCCTTGCCTAGGAGGCGTAGCGTCCTGCCGGGCAGGTCGACATCGCTGCACTTGATGCTGACGCTCTCATTAACTCGTATGCCCGTGGCGACCATCAAAGCGACGGCGAGAAGGGTCGTCGACTCATGGGGCCTTTCCTCAATCGCCCGCAAGTCGGGATTAGCGCTGGCGGTAAGCCCGGCTGTAAGCGCAAGGAACTCCATTAGCCGGTTGAGTTCGTGAGTCGGGAGGGCACGAGGGAGCTTGCGGGGCCGGCCGAGCGCGAGGTTCGCGCCGTTCCAGGGGTCAGCGTCGAGGAGGCTTTGGGAGCGCAGCCAACGGCAAAAACCGCGTATGGCTGACGCTCGTCTCTTCAACGATGCCGGGGAGAGCTGGACGGCCTTCTGTTGCTCGATGAAAGAGACCAGACTGGCTTGGTCGATCTCGTCGACTTTGAGTTCGGCTCCCAAGTGTCGCTCGAAGCTGACGAGGTCCGCGTTGTATGCGCGGATCGTGTGTGGCGACAGGTCTCGGGTGGCGAGCAGCCAGCGTATGTACCGCCCTCGGGCTTCGTCTATCTGTATCAATTGATCGGTTCCTGCACTGGTGAACCAGCGCGTTTATCTCGGCGAGACAATCGATCGCCTGTATCCGCGGGAGAACTCCTGCGCGCCGGAAGCACGGCTTGACGCCCTGCGTCTGTGCAGGACCACCAGTCCAGGCCCAAGCGCGATCCGACCCTCGCCGGGCAGCTGCAAGCGCATCGCCCCGACTCTCATCCGATTTCGGAGATCCCCGGGGACGAGTTGAGGCGCGCCTTCTCGTCATTTCCGCACTGCGGCATCGCTTCTGGGTGGATCGTTCGCGTTGGCTGCCCGCGGATGCCTAACCTGGCCTATCGAGTTGCGGAGGTAGTCACCGCCACGGTTCCGCCAGTCTTTAGGCGTACCGAGCCAAGAATGACCTATGATCCTCCGTCGATGTCTTCCGGCTCAGATAACTGACGATTATCGA
>Ga0055479_10000002_pt1 | contig 31764 bp, 29 predicted proteins | sample Muzzi_PWC_D1_FD_57941 | JGI IMG/M metagenome (GOLD analysis project Ga0055479, IMG submission 57941) | Wetland microbial communities from San Francisco Bay, California, USA, that impact long-term carbon sequestration - Muzzi_PWC_D1 | ecosystem: Environmental > Aquatic > Marine > Wetlands ...
GGTGGCGCTGCGGCAGCCTCCCTCGGCGAACTCGGCTACAATGTCGAGGCCTTCTGCTACCAGGACAGTTCCCGGCGCGCCCATTCCATCGCCGCCCAGGGCGGCATCAACGCCGCCAAGAATTATCCCAACGACGGCGACAGCATCTTCCGGCTTTTTTACGACACCATCAAGGGGGGCGACTTTCGCGCCCGTGAGGCCGACGTCTGGCGGCTGGCCCAGGTTTCCAATAACATCATCGACCAGTGCGTCGCCCAGGGCGTTCCCTTCGCCCGCGACTACGCCGGGTATCTCGACACCCGCTCGTTCGGCGGCGCCCAGGTTTCCCGGACTTTCTACGCGCGCGGGCAGACCGGCCAGCAGCTGCTTCTAGGTGCCTACCAGGCCCTGGCCCGCCAGGTCAAGGTCGGCTCTGTGAAGCTTGTCGAACGCCGGGAAATGCTCGACCTGGTGGTGGTCGACGGTGAAGCCAAGGGGATCACCTGCCGGAACCTGGTCACCGGAGAAATTGAGTCCTACTGGGGCGACGCGGTCATCCTGGCGACCGGCGGCTACGTTAACGTTTTCTACCTCTCCACCAACGCTATGGGTTGCAGCGTTACCGCGACATGGAAGGCCGCCAGAAAAGGCGCTTTCTTCGCCAACCCCTGCTATACACAGATTCACCCGACCTGCATCCCCCAGTCGGGGGACTACCAGTCCAAACTGACCCTGATGTCCGAGTCGCTGCGCAACGACGGCCGCTGCTGGGTACCGAAAAAACAGGAGGACATCGGCAAGCCGGTCAGCCAGATCCCCGAGGAAGACCGCGACTATTACCTGGAGCGCAAATATCCGTCCTTCGGCAATCTGGCGCCCCGGGATATTGCCTCCCGCGCCGCCAAGGAACAGTGCGATGACGGCCGTGGCGTCGGCCCCGGCGGCCGTGGCGTCTATCTCGACTTTGCCGATTCCATCAACCGGCTCGGCCAGCCATTGATCGAGGAGCGCTACGGGAACCTCTTCCAGATGTACGAAAAGATCACGGACGAGAACGGCTACGAAGTGCCGATGCGGATCTATCCCGCTCCCCACTACGCCATGGGCGGCCTTTGGGTTGATTACAACTGCATGAGCAACCTGCCCGGTCTGTTCGTTCTGGGCGAGGCCAACTTCTCGGTTCACGGGGCCAATCGGCTTGGCGCTTCGGCTTTGATGCAGGGGCTGGCCGACGGCTACTTCGTCATCCCCTACACCATCGCCAACTACCTGGCCCGCATCACTCCGGGCAAGATCACGGCCGATCATCCCGAGTTCAAAAAGTCCGCGGAGGAAGTCAAGGGACAGACCGACCGACTCCTTTCCATCAACGGCAAGCGGACCTATACCGAACTGCACCGCGAACTCGGCAAGATCATGTGGGAAAACGTAGGCATGGCGCGTAGCAAGGAAAGCCTCACCGAAGCCATCAAAAAGATCCCCGAATTGCGCGAGGAGTTCTGGACCAACCTCAAGGTCAGCGGCGGTCCGAGCGAAGTCAACCAACAGCTGGAAAACGCGGGGCGGCTGGCCGACTTCCTCGAGTTCGGCGAACTGCTGGCACGGGATGCTCTCCACCGTGAGGAATCCTGCGGCGGTCATTTCCGAGTGGAACATCAGACCCCGGACGGCGAGGCGATGCGCGACGATGAAAACTTTACCTACGCCGCTGCCTGGGAGTTCAAAGGGAACGACAAGGAACCTGAACTTCACAAGGAGCCGCTGAAATTCGAAAATGTCCATCTGGCCGTGAGGAGTTACAAATAATGAGCGAGACAATGAATCTCACACTTCATGTGTGGCGGCAGAAGAACCCCAGTGACAAGGGGAAAATGGAAACCTATGAGGCCCAGGGCATCAGCGATCACATGTCCTTTCTGGAAATGCTCGACGTCGTGAACGAAGGCCTGATCAAGAAGGAGATCGATCCCATTACCTTCGACCACGATTGCCGGGAAGGGATCTGCGGGACCTGTTCGCAGATGATTAGCGGGGTTCCCCACGGTCCCGACGACCTGATCACCGCCTGCCAGCTGCATATGCGCAAATTCAAGGACGGTGACCATATCTATATCGAACCGTGGCGGGCCAAGGCCTTTCCGGTCATTCGGGACGTCATGGTCGATCGGACCGCCTTCGACCGGATCATTCAGACTTACGGGTATACCTCCACGCATACCGGAGGGGTTCCGGACGGCAACGCCATTCCGGTGTCCAAGGGCAAGGCCGACATGTCCATGGATGCCGCTGCCTGCATCGGCTGCGGGGCCTGCGTCGCCGCCTGCCCCAACGCTTCGGCCATGTTGTTCGTGGCCGCCAAGGTGAGCCATCTCGGTGTCCTTCCCCAGGGGGAAGTCGAGGCCGCCCGCCGGGTCAAGGCGATGGTCGAGCAGATGGACAAGGAAGGGTTCGGCAACTGTACCAATCACTACGAATGCGAGGCCGCCTGCCCGAAAGGGATTAAGCGGACCTTCATTTCCCGGATGAACCGGGAACTGCAGAAGGCCAGCCTTCCCTGCGATCTCTGATCCACGGAAATTTCCTTAAGAGGGCTGACGGCAATCTTTGCAGGGGGTGGGTAGAGTACCCACCCCCTGTTTTTCGTGTTGATCCGCAAGGCGGAAAGCGCGGTGCCAGTGTTCGACGATCTCCAAGATCGCCTGCAAAAGGTCGAGTTCGTTCGCATTCGGTTTCAATTGCAAATGGTCGAGGACTTCTGCTGGACCCTCGAGCGTGCCCTCGAACTTCGGACCTGTCTCATCCGTGCCGCCGGCCGCGCCGGGCTCGAATCAGACGATATTGATCGGTTTGATCCCTTGTTCGACCCTCCCGTCAGTACTGATCCGGCCGCCCGGAGACGTTACCAGAAGCCCGCACCCGGTTTTGCCATTCATCTTCCCCATCACTGGCCCCTTGATTTGAAATCCGGTGAACTTCTGCCCCTCGAAGTCATCTTCTGGGGGGACGGCAATTTCTTCCTCGAAGATTTTCTAACCGCTCTGGACGCTCTCGGACGGTCGGGACTTGACCACCTGAAGGGCAGATTCCAACTGAACGGTCTTTTGGGGGCCGATGCCACCGGCTATTTCCTGCCGATTGCCCGTGGAGAGGCCGAAAACCAAGCGGCACCCCCGGTGATACCGGCTCTCTGGTGGCTGGATTCGTATTTGCCGTTTCCTGACCGGTTACGTTTGACCTTCCACACACCCTTGAGGCTAGTGTCGGGTGGTCGACCTCTTTTCCAGTGTGATTTCAAAGCGCTTTTCCCTTTTCTTCTCCGCCGCGTCACGTCGATGTGCCATGCTTATTGTCGGATTGATCTCATCGATGAGCCTGCCCCCCTCCTGGATGCGGCTAATCAATGCCGCATGGAGGGCAATTCACTGAGATGGCACGATGTCAGGACACTTCAGGAGCGTGGAGGAAGGCAGGCGTTGGGCGGCCTTCTGGGCTGCCTCGACATTGAATTGGGAGACGACGCGAACCTGTTTTGTCTTCTGAAGCTCGGATCTCTCCTGAATCTCGGCAAGGGAGCTGCCTTCGGTGCCGGCGGTTTTTCTATTGTCGGGATATGAAGGCTCTTCTCCCACCATGGACAGATCAGCCCGGGCCAAGAATCCGGTTCCTGGGGACTTGCTACTCCAATCATGCCCGGTATAATTGAAGAAAAAAGCAGTAATTTCAATGGGGTTGATATGGCCGACAAATGGGAAGAAAGAAAAAAGGCCCTTGAAAACGAGTATTTCTATAAATTGGAGAGAGACCAGATCGAAAAGGTGCGGGCCGATGCTCGGGAGAAAATAGCAGGAGAGTTGTGTCGCAACCGCTGCCCCAAATGCGGTGACCGGATCAATCCGGTGGAATTTCGAGGTGTTCCCCTCGACAAGTGTGCCGGTTGCGGCGGGGTTTGGTTGGGGCCCAGGGACCTGCAGATTCTTTCCCAGAAGGATCATCGAACCTGGTTCGAGAAATGGTTTCAGGAAAGTGAAAAATCGTCTTGAGGGTAACTCTTACCACCGGTCTTTCATCTGTCGATTCCAGGCGGCCAAAGAAAGCGGTGACAACCTGCTCCGATCAAACCCATTGACAGGCCGGTAACTAGATGCCTATTCGTTTTTCCATAACCCATAAGCTGGTTTTAGGTTATCTGGTTATCGGTTTCCTGCTGGTAAGCCCCGCTTTTTTGGGTCTGTACTCGCTGCGGAAAATTGCCGCGGAATCCGGCCTCCATTCCCTGAACAACTTCGAAACCGCAGCATCCCTGAGAAAAATGCAGGCACACCTGGAAGCCATGGAACAGTGCGAAAACCGATTCCTGGATTCATCCTCCGACGAGGTATTAACCCTTTTTCAATATCACCGGGGCCAGTTCGAGGACTCTTTTCGACGCCTGCAACGCTTGCAGAATGATATCCCTCCCCTGCGGGAAGTGAGCACGGAATACGGCCGTTACCTCGATATGGTGGATGAACAGATTGAGCTTGTTCACAGCGGACAGCGCCAGACGGCCTTGCAGCGCTCAGTCACGCTCCTCAGCCGGTTGACCAATCAGATTGCAATCCGATTGGACCAAGCCGCCGGCGTCAGTCGAACCCGGATTGAAGACCGGCTGCAGAGGATCGCCGAGCAAAGCAATGACACCTCCTGGCAAATCATCCTGGCCGCGGCCGGAAGTATCCTAATAGGGCTTGGCCTGGTTCTGATCGGTTCATTACGGGTTGCTTCCTCCCTAACCAAGCTGAAAATGGCCACCCAATCGGTGGGGGAGGGGAATTTCGACCTGGAAATGGAGATCAAAAGCCGCGATGAAATTGGCGAACTGGGGGAAAACCTGACCATCATGGCCAGAAAAATAAAGCATTTTCAGGAACTCTGCCTCGATGCCAGCCCACTGACACGACTTCCTGGAAATATCGCGATTGAGCGTGCCTTGATGGATAAAATCCGCAAAGGTGAGAAATTCGCTCTCTGCTATATCGATCTGGATAATTTCAAAGCCTTCAACGATGCCTACGGCTATGCCAAGGGGAGCGATGTCATCAAGGCCGCTGGAGAAATCGTTCACGAGGCCAAGCGCCTCCACGGCAGCGAGGACGACTTTGTCGGCCACATTGGCGGCGACGATTTCGTTCTGATCACCTCGCCGGAAAATGTACCGAACGTCTGCGAGGGCATCATCGGCGAATTCGATCGGGCCATTCCCGATTTTTATACCCCCTCCGACCGGGACCGCGGATTTCTTGAGGGGACCGACCGGTACGGGGTAAAGCGCAAGTTTCCGATCATGACCATTTCCATTGCGGTGGTCAGCGATGCCAAGCGGGAAATCACGTCCCCTACCGAGATCGCACAGATCGCGGCGGAAATCAAAGAGTTTGCCAAAGATCTGCCCGGCAGCAATTATCTTATCGATCGCCGGATCGGTCCACGTCGGTCGATTTAAACCTTTTCAAGATCTCCTCTGCACCAGACACAAAATTCGGCTGCAGCCGGAACTGCCCGTTTGGCCAGCACTCTGCCCGTGGATAATATTAGGGGTTAAACTGCCCACGGCCGATTCGTCAAGGAGAGCTTGGGCGATGCTGAAAAATTCCTGGCGCCAGATCCTGGTGGTCCTCCTTTTTACCCTGGCATTTTACTATCTGTATCTGGGAAACATTCCCAGACAGGGGGAGGCCGTTCTACCGGTCAGCTACAGCCGATTCAAAACCGAGGTTAAGGCCGGCAACATCCAGCAAGTCACCTTCCAGGGGGAATCCTTGACGGGGAATTTCCGTGAGCCGATCACCACGGAAGCAAAAGAGAAAATCCCCGGGCAGACCTATCAACGTTTTTCTACCCGGCTCCCCCCGATACAGGATCAGGACCTGCTCCCTTTGTTGAGCGCTCAGGGGGTGGAGGTCCAGGCGCTGGCTGAGGAGACGCCTTCACCGTGGGCAACCGCCCTGATATACCTCCTTCCCTGGGCCCTTATCCTTGGGGTCTGGTGGTTCATTCTCCGCGGAATGCGCAGCAAGGGCGGTCCCGGCGGTGGAATCATGGGAAGTTTTGCCAAATCTGGTGCGCGCCTTTACAGCAGGGAAAATTCCCTGGTCACCTTTGAGGACGTTGCCGGGCTGGAAGAAGCCAAGGCGGAGCTACTGGAAATTGTGGAGTTTCTGCGCAACCCCAAAAAGTTCTCCAAAATCGGCGGCAAGGTTCCCCGGGGAGTCCTGCTGGTAGGTCCCCCCGGGACGGGGAAGACTCTGCTGGCTCGAGCGGTCGCCGGTGAGGCCGAGGTGCCATTTTTCTCCATTTCCGCCTCCCAATTCATAGAAATGTTCGTCGGTGTGGGGGCGAGCCGGGTGCGGGATCTGTTCAACAACGCCAAAAAGCAGGCTCCCAGCATCGTCTTTATCGATGAACTGGATGCGGTCGGCCGGTCCCGGGGGGCGGGACTCGGGGGCGGGAACGATGAAAGGGAACAGACCTTGAACCAGCTTTTAGCCGAACTGGACGGGTTCGAGCCCCATGAGGAAGTGGTCGTCATGTCCGCCACTAACCGGCCGGACGTTCTCGATACGGCTCTCCTGCGCCCCGGCCGATTCGATCGTCAGGTGGTGGTCGAAAGGCCCGACTGGCGGGCCCGGGAAAATATTTTGAAGGTTCATACCCGAAAAGTCCCCCTTGCCGATGATGTCGACCTGCGGGCCATCGCCCGGGGGACTCCGGGCCTGACGGGAGCGGAACTGGAGAGCCTGGTGAACGAGGCGGCCCTGCTGGCCGCTCGTCTCGACCAGGACCAGGTGCGGATGAACGACCTGGAACGGGCCAAGGATCGGGTGCTGATGGGGGCGGAGCGCAAGTTGTTCCTGTCCGATGAAGAGAAGCGAATTACCGCGTTTCACGAAGCGGGCCATACCCTGGTCGCCAAGCTCCTTCCCAATGCCGATCCGATCCACAAGGTATCGATCATCCCCCGCGGGCAGGCTCTCGGGGTCACCCAGCAATTGCCGGAAGACGACCGCTACCATTATCGACGGGAGTACCTGATGACGCGGATCGCCGTCAGTCTCGGCGGCCGGGCGGCGGAACGGGAAATATTTGGCGATATTTCGACGGGGGCCCAGAACGACCTCAAACAGGCCACCGACCTCGCGGAAAAAATGGTCTGCCAATGGGGGATGAGCGACAGGATTGGACCTTTGACCTTCAGCCGGGGCGAGGAGCATCCTTTTTTGGGTCGGAAACTCGCAACCGACAAGACTTTCAGCGAGAGGATGGCCTGGATTATCGACCAGGAAATCGAAAAGATCGTGCGGGAGGCGGAGGAACGGGCCGAGCGGATTATCGCCGGGCATAAACCGGTTCTGGAGAGCCTGGCCGCGGCATTGCTCGAAGAGGAAGTCCTGGACCGGGCCCGTTTGGACACGATCCTGAAAAACTACAATCTAAACGACGGCAACACGGTTGGCCCGACCGGTCCGGAAAAGGCTGCAGAGGATCATCGCGAAAAACAAGTGTCGGAGGAGGTCTGAATGGGAGTTTTTTCTTGGATCGTGGCGGCGGGAGCGGCGGCGGGCGGATATTATTGTTACCGCCGGTTGCAGGGGATGGAGCAAGAAATACGCGACGAGCAGAAAAAATCGCCCGATCCGCCGGAACCCGAAGAAATTAAATCAGGTTCCGCGGGCGATTCGGGCGGGCAAGAGCGGGCAATTGTTTCATCCCTCGCAACTCAGCTGGTTTTTCTGGCGCAGGCGGAACCGGGTATCCTGCAGACCGAACTCTATCGGCGCTTTCCCGGCGAAAACCGACGGACGCTGCAGGAGTTGCTCCGGCAATTAGCTGACGAAGGTCGGTTGCGTCGGGAAAAGGTGAAGAGTTCGTTCCGGATATACGCAGATAGGTAGTGAAAGAACCTCCGGCCGACTTTAGCCGACCGGAGGTCCGGGTGGGGGGTACCAATATCAATTGCGGGGAAGATTGTAAAAAACCTCTCGGCCGTTGAAAACCGCGGCTTCCGCCAGCTCGTCCTCGATGCGCAGCAATTGGTTGTATTTGCAGATACGGTCGGTCCGGCAGAGGGAACCGGTTTTGATCTGACCGGCATTGGTCGCTACCGCCAGGTCGGCGATGGTGGTGTCCTCGGTTTCACCGCTCCGGTGGGAAATGACATTGGTATAGCCGGCCCGCTTGGCCATCTCGATGGTATCGAGGGTTTCGGTCAGGGTGCCGATCTGATTGAGCTTGATCAGAATCGAGTTGGCGATCCCTTTTTCAATCCCTTCCCGCAGTATCTTGGTGTTGGTAACGAACAGGTCGTCGCCAACGATCTGAATCCTGCCGCCCAGGCGGTCTGTCAGCAGTTTCCAGCCGTCCCAGTCGTTTTCCGCCATACCGTCTTCGATGGAGACGATCGGGTAGCGGTCGACGAGGTCGATATAGAAGTCGACCAGTTCCGCGGGGGTTTTTTCCGGCTGTTTTTCGTTTTCCAGGTAGTACTTGCCGTTTTTGAAGAGTTCGCTCGAGGCCACGTCGAGAGCCAGAAGAACATCCTCTCCCGGCGCGTAACCGGCCCCCTTGATGGCCTCCATGATCACCTCGAGAGCTTCCTCATTGCTTTTCAGGTCGGGGGCGAACCCGCCCTCGTCGCCGACCGAAGTATTATATCCCCGGTCCTTGAGAACCTTCTTCAGGGAATGAAAGACCTCCGCGCCCATGCGCAGGGCCTCCCGGAAGGAGTCGGCCCCGGTGGGCATGATCATGAATTCCTGGATGTCCACATTGTTGTCGGCATGGGCCCCGCCGTTGATGATATTCATCATCGGGACCGGCAACTCTTTGGCGTTGGCTCCGCCGATATAGTTGTAGAGGGGGAGGCCTGCCTCCTCGGCGGCCGCTTTGGCGCAAGCCAGCGAGACGCCGAGCAGGGCATTAGCACCCAAATTGCTTTTGAAATCGGTCCCGTCCAGTTCCAGTAATTTTCGATCGATCCCTCCCTGGTCGGCGGCTTCCCAGCCGATCAACGCGTCGGCAATGATCTCGTTCACATTATCTACCGCTTTTTGAACCCCTTTCCCGAGGTAGCGGCCTTTGTCGCCGTCGCGCAATTCCAGGGCTTCCCTCTCACCCGTCGAGGCGCCGCTTGGGACGGCAGCCCGACCCATGGCTCCCGATTCCAGATAAACCTCGACCTCGACGGTGGGATTGCCTCGGGAATCCAGAATTTCGCGGGCAAAAATATCGGCAATTTCGCTCATGGCACTCTCCCTTGCAAGAAATTAAATAGGTGGCTCGGTTGTTCTCAAAGCCGTCTTTTTATAGCACAACAAGACCAAATTGTAAGTGTTTTTTTATGCCAGGAGTCCAACCAATTCATGGAAAAACAATTGCTTTTGCCGGCAACCGATGGTATGTTTCGTCCCTCAAGTTTTCAACCTTAGGGCGAACTGTTGAAGGGCGAATCAGCTCGGGAAGTCTTCGCCGCCGTGAACGCTACGGCTGCGACGCTCCTTTTCGGCCAGAATAATCAGAATCTGCACCGGCTCGAGAAAGCTCTCGGGGTCCGAATTTCCACCAAAGGTGTGGAAGCCCGGATCGAAGGGGAGGGCGATCGCGTCCGGCTTGCCCAGAACCTGCTGCAGCAGCTTGCCGGCCTGGTCAGGGACGGCTTCCCGTTTTATCCCCCCGATATCGATTATGGATTGCGCGTTCTGGAAGCCGACAAGGGCGCCCGACTCAGAGAGATTTTCCTCGACACAATCCTGGTTTCCTCCCGCAAAAAGGTTATCGCGCCCAAAACTTTAGCGCAGAAGTCTTACATCGACGCTATTCGGACCAAGGATGTGGTGTTCGGGATAGGACCGGCCGGCACGGGGAAAACCTATCTGGCCATGGCTATGGCCGTGTCCGTTCTGCAGAAAAAAGAGGTCAGCCGGATCGTGCTGGTGAGGCCGGCCGTCGAGGCTGGGGAGAAACTCGGTTTTTTGCCAGGGGATATCGCCGAAAAGGTCAATCCCTATTTGCGTCCGCTGTACGATGCTTTGTATGATATGATTGCAATCGATCAGGGCCAGACCCTCATGGAAAAGGGGATCGTCGAAGTGGCTCCCCTGGCGTTTATGCGCGGCCGGACCCTGAATGACGCCTTTGTCATCCTCGATGAGGCCCAGAACACCACGACCGAACAGATGAAAATGTTCCTGACCCGGCTTGGATTCGGCAGCCGGGCGGTCATTACCGGCGACATTACCCAGATCGATCTGCCAACAGGGAAAAGATCGGGTTTGTTACAAGCCATCGATGTACTGCAGAATGTTGAAGGGGTTCAACTCAATTACTTCTCCGACCGGGACGTGGTGCGACATCCCATTGTACAATCCATCGTCCAAGCCTATGAACGGGCTCAACGCTCCGCCCCTTCATCTTCCCTAGAACACCAGGGCCATCAATCAAACCATGACTAAAACGGATCGCAAGACCGAACCGGCCGGCCGAGGCGGTAAACGCCCGGGCGCCGCCGACCAGTCTTTCCTGTCGGGAATCAGCAAGTTCCAGCGGAGCATTCTGCTGGTTCTGCTGGCCTTTTCCCTGACCTTCATCATCGTTCCCAAGGGAGGACTGGTCCCGGATCATTATGTTCCGGGGGATATCGCCGCTCGCGACATCAAAGCGCCCCGTGACCTCCTGATTCCCGACCTGCCGCTGACCGAAACCAAGCGGGATGAGGCGGAGGCGGGGATTTTGCCCCTTTACGATTTCGATCCCCGAACCGGCAAGGAGACGGCGGAACGGCTTATGGCCGCTTTGGAAAAGCTCCATCTCGGGTTGAATCGCGGAGCCGCCCCCGAAATTCTGCGTTCTGAAATGGAGCAAACCATAGGGGCTGAACTGACCGACGCGGAGTTTCAGGGTCTGACCAAACTTCCTTTGATGAAACCGCAACCCGTTCCCGCCCAGGGGGATGCGAACAAGCATGAAGAGACCGTTCTGGTTTTTGACTCCAAGTTCAAATCAGAACTGCAGAAGGGGATCGGGCTGGTCCTGCAGAGGATGATGGTGGGCAACCTGCAGCTTTTTCAGCCGGACCGGCAACGGGGCGTCGTGGTGCGAAACCTGGTCGACCGGAAGGAGGATTTGCTGGCCAACCCGGGTGAGGTGCTCGGTTTGGGAGAGGGACTGGATCAGGTCAGGGAGCAGTTGGCAAAGGTTGAGGGCTTGTCCAAACCCCAGCGCGAGTTGCTGTTTTCCGTGGTACAGAAACTGATTCGCCCCAACCTGACCTTCAACAAGGATGAAACGGAAATCCGCAAGAAAGCCGCCCGGGAGAGTATCAAGCCGGTACTGTTCCAGGTTAAGAAGGGAGAAATGATCGTTCGGGTCGGAGAGCGGGTCACCCCAGACCAGATCATAAAACTCAAGGCCCTGCGGGAATTGGGGGACGATTTCCAAACCCTGCGGCACGGAATCGGGCTCTTTCTGATCATCCTGGTCCTGCTGGCTACGGCCCACGGATTTGCCGAGCGGAACATCCGCAAATATTATCCCACCAATCGGGATCTCTGGTTTCTGGGAACTACCCTGGTCTCCCTGTTCGTACTGATCAAGGTCTTGATTTTTGTCTCCAATGCCATGGAAGGGGCTCTCCCTGCCATCGATTCCACCAGTTATTATTACGTGTTCCCCTTTGCCGTCGGTGCCATGCTGGTGCGGGTTGTTCTTAATTCCGAGATCGCCTTCGTATTCGCCCTAATCACCTCTCTACTGATCGGAGTACTCTTCGGCAACAGCTTGGCCATCGCCGGGTACGCACTGGTCAGCAGTCTCGTCGGCGCTCATTGGGTCAGGCAGTGCAAGGAGCGTTCGACCCTTTATTTTGCCGGCCTGCGCTTGTCCCTGGTCAATCTGCTGGTGATCCTCGGCATCCATCTGATGGCCGGCCGGGGGATTGATGTTCAACTGCTCTACAAACTCGGGTTCGGCCTTGGGGCCGGAATGGTTTGTGCCGTCATCGTCAACGGCACCATTCCCCTGGCCGAATTTCTCTTCAAATATACGACCGACATCAAACTCCTCGAACTCGCAAACCTGAACAAGCCGCTCCTCCGGGAACTCATGGTCCGGGCTCCCGGAACCTACCATCATTCGATCATCGTCGGCAATCTCGCCGAGGCGGCCGCGGAAGAGATCAACGCCAACCCGCTGCTGGCTCGCGTCGCAGCTTATTACCACGATATCGGCAAAGTCAAAAAACCCCTCTATTTCGTGGAAAACTCGGGGGACCGGGAAAATCGGCACGACAAGCTGGCTCCTTCGATGAGCGCCCTGATCCTGATGGCGCATATGAAGGACGGGGTGGAGCTGGCCCGCGATCACCGTATCGGCAGCCCGCTGATCGACATTATCCGACAGCACCACGGAACGGCTTTAATCAAATTCTTTTTCGACAAGGCCAAAGGCCAGGAAAAGACCGGTGTTCAACAGGTCGATGAGCGCGACTACCGTTATCCGGGCCCGAAACCCCAGACCCGGGAAGCGGCCTTGATCATGTTGGCCGATGCGGTGGATGCTGCCAGCCGGACCCTGCCCGATCCGACCCCCGCACGCATCCAGGGGATGGTTCAGAAACTGATCAATAATATTTTCATCGACGGCCAGCTCGACGAGTGCGAGCTGACCCTCAAAGATCTGCATAAAATAGCCAAGAGCTTCAACCGGATACTCGCAGGAATGTTCCATCACCGGGTCGATTACCCTGAACCGGCCTATAAGGAGCGGGACAAGGAATCGGGAAAAAGGAAAAACGGTGCCGATTCAAATCGAGAATCGCCAAAAGAGACAAAAGATCGAACTCCGGCCGCTGCGTCAGGCAGCACGGAAGATCTTAAGCGCCTTGGGATGTCCTGACGCGGAGCTATCGGTGGTGATCGTAGACGACGATCAGATGCAAGCGCTCAATCGGGACTATCTCGATCGGGATCGCCCCACCAATGTGCTGGCCTTTCCCATGCAGGAAGGGGACGGCTCAGGCCTCCAGCCGGACCTACTCGGTGATGTCGTTATTTCCGCCGATACCGCCGCCCGGGATGCCGCCGAAGCCGGAATAAGTTTCCGGAGCGAATTTTATTTTCTGCTTTTGCACGGGATTCTCCATCTGGCGGGCTACGACCATGAGCGGGGAACGGCCGAGCAGGCCCGCGACATGGAGGCGAAGGAACGGGAGCTGTTCGTCCAGTTGCGGGAGGAGTTTCCGGAGATCGGGGAGCCCGCCAAGTGAAACCTTCCGGGTGGCTGGAAACGGTCAATTGCTCCATCGAAGGGATCCTCTGGGCCGCCCGATCCCAGAAGCACATGCGCTACCACCTGCTGGCCGCTCTGGGGGTCCAGGTGGTCGCATTGCTTTTGCGGATCAGCGCCCTGGAATTCGTCCTGCTGACCCTGGCCGTGGTGCTGGTCATGCTGGCTGAGCTGCTCAATACCTCCCTGGAAGCCGTGGTCGACCTGGTCAGCCCGGAGTTTCACCCCCTGGCCCGCCGGGCCAAGGACGTAGCGGCAGGCGCGGTTCTGGTGGCCAGCATCGGCGCCGTCGTCATCGGCTACCTGGTTCTCTCCCGATATTTTTTTCTAGCGCCCGGGGAAGGGTTCAGCGGGTTGGGCCAACCGCCGGGCATGGTCCCGGTTGCAGCCGTGATCATCACCGTCATCCTGGTGGTGTTGTTGAAGGCTCGAGTCAATACCGGATCCCCCCTGCACGGCGGGATGCCGAGCGGGCACGCCGCGGTCGCTTTTTCCGTGGCGACGTCTCTCGCCTGGGCCGGTATAGGCACGATCCTGACGGTGCTGGCTGTGGGAATGGCGGCGATGGTCAGCCACAGCCGGTTGCTGCTGGGGATTCATACTCTGCGGGAAGTTTTGGCGGGGATTGTCTTGGGTACAGGAGTGACGCTACTTCTGCACCTGGTCTTCGCGGCCTGAATACCCCGGCGGGGCTTCATTCAGGCCGTTTCGCCCCAAAGGAAAGAGAGGAAAGGTTTTTTGGACGACGACAATCATACGGGGCAGAATCTGTCCTGGCTCGGGGCCATCCGCCATTTTTTCGCGGGCCGGCGGCGGGCCCTGAGTGAAAAAGAGATTCTGGAGCTGATCGACGAGTCGGAGCTAGAGGGGATCATTAATGAAGATGAAGGGGAGATGCTTCAGTCGATCTTCGAGTTCGGTGACACTATTGTCCGGGAGATCATGGTGCCGCGAACCGATATGGTCTGTTGCAGCACAGAGGCGACCCTCCAGCTCCTGGTCGATGCCATTCTCGAGTCAGGCCATTCCCGCATTCCCATTTTCGAAGGGACCAACGATCGCATCGTCGGCCTGGTCTACGCCAAGGACCTGCTGCGTTTCTGGGGCCGGCCAATGGAGGAAGTGACGATCCGGAAAGTCATGCGGACCCCCTTTTTCGTCCCTGAAACCAAACAGATCGAGCAGTTGCTGCAGGAGTTCCGCACCCGGCGAGTGCACCTAGCCATTGCCATCGACGAATACGGCGGGACGTCCGGCCTGGTAACCATCGAGGACCTGCTGGAGGAGATCGTCGGGGACATCCAAGACGAATATGACCTGGAGGAAGAATGGCTGCTGGAGGAAGCGGACGGTTCGATCCTGGTCGATGCCCGCTTCAGCATCGAGGAGCTGGAAGATCATTTCGGCGTTGAGATTGCCAAGGACAAATTCGATACGGTGGGGGGATACCTGTTCCACCTGACCGGGCACGTTCCCCGAGTCGGGGAGGAGATTCGCGACCAAGGGCTGATCATGACCGTCACCGAAGGGGATGACCGGAAGATCACCCAGATCCGCATCCACCGCGCCGATCCGATTCCGCTCCGACCCGAGGATTGACGGAAATGGCCTGGCTTGCCCACCGGACCACCGTCTGGGCTCTGATTTCGGGGCTGGCACTGGGACTGGCTTTCCCCCGGCCGGATCATGGCTGGCTGGCTTGGTTCGCATTGGTGCCGCTGTTCCTGGTCATGGAACGGCGGCCTTTTCGTAGTGGATTCATCGCCGGGCTGAGTTTTTTCGGGTTGGTTTTCTACTGGGTCAATATCGTCATGACGACCTACGGAAAGTTGAACCCGGTCTTATCCGGCGTCGCCTACCTCCTGATGGTCTCCTATCTCGCCCTCTATTTCGGAGCCGCCACCTGGGCCGCCTGCCGCCTGCGGGAAAAAATTTCCCTGCCGCCTGTTCTGGCTCTGCCGGTGCTTTGGGTGGCACTGGAGTTCCTTCGCGCTTTTTTGATGACCGGCTTTCCCTGGGCCAGCATCGGATATTCCCAGCAGGGGGCCCTCTCGATGATCCAGTCCGCCGATCTCTTCGGGGTCTACGGTATTGGCTTCCTTCTGGCGGCCAGCAATGCCGTGCTCGCCGAAGCGGTTCGCTCGATCTATCGGCGGGAATTGAGGATGGGACCCTGGCTGGCGGCCGGACTGGTCGGCCTGGTCGTGCTGGGGAACTGGGGATATGGGAAATACCGTCTGAAAGACGATCTGGCCCGCCGGGATGATTCCCTCAACGTCGCCCTGATCCAGGGCAATATCGATCAGGCGGTCAAATGGCAGCCGGGGATGCGGGAGACGACGGTGGAAAAATACCTAAACCTCTCCCTGGAGGCCGACCGTGCTCAACCCGCCGACCTGATCGTCTGGCCCGAGGCGGCCACGCCCTTTTACCTCCAGGACATTGGGCCTCTGTCCCGGAAGGTTCTTGACCTGCCGCGCCGGGCCGACGCCTATCTGCTTACCGGCAGTCCGGCCTACGAAACGGTTAATCAGCAGCAGCGGTCGCTCAACAGCGCTTTTCTCCTCTCGCAGCGGGGGAATATTCTCGGGCGCAGCGACAAGGTCCACCTGGTCCCCTTCGGTGAATACGTACCACTGGGGACGCTGCTCCCCTTCATCGACAAGATGGTGGCGGGGATCGGCGATTTTTCTCCCGGCACCATTGTTCCGTTGCCGATGGACGGACACAAGCTCGGGGTCCTGGTCTGCTACGAGGTGATCTTTCCCGAGCTGGCGCGGGAGTGGGTGAGAGAAGGATCGGACCTGCTTGTGAACATCACCAACGACGCCTGGTTCGGCCATTCCTCCGCCCCCTATCAGCACCTCGCCATGGCCCGGTTCCGAGCCGTCGAGAACCGTATCTGGCTGGTCCGCGCCGCCAATACCGGCATCACCGCCATCATCGATCCCGCCGGGCGGATCGTCGCCCAGACCCCCATTTTCGAAACCGGATTTCTTAACGGTCGCGTCGGTCTGGGAGCGCAACCCACCCTCTACACCAGGATCGGCGACGTTCTGCCCCTTGCCTGCCTGCTTCTGGCTGTTTACTGGCTGATTCGGACCCGGAGACGCTACCGGTAGGAGTGAGGCCTTCCATTCCCGGGGGCGGGTAAGACGGCTGGAAGGCGGCATTAATTGCACGCGTGGGCCTTTGGGAGATACGTTAGGCATCGGGTATTTTCGACCTGATTAATTTTCCGTGGTTCGTTCATCAGGTGTTTTGCTGCGAGTTTCATAAAGAGATGAAAGGATTGTCCTACACACGCGCCCCTGGAAGCTCCAATAGCGCCAATTCAAAAACAGATTAACGGCCCTGTCCGCTCAACCCGAATCAGACCTTAGCACGTATTTATTGAGGGGATTGGCGGTGCAGAACAAAGTTCGATTGATCTTTTTCGCCGCCCGTATTAAATTTCCCCGGCGAGGCGGACTCCCCGTTTCGTCGAAGCCGTCCGGCTTCGCATACCCCTTCCTCGAATGAACAACATATGGCTTTAAGCGTTATCGACCGCGACGCTCTCATTGACGGCAATCGGCAGGAGTACGGTGACCGCTATGCGGCCCTGAAATTCCCCAGCCATGAGGAAAGCGAACGGGCCATGGCCCGCCGCCGGGAGCTTCTCGACTCCCTGGCCGGCCGTGCCGTGACCGGCTTCGCCGGGACCAAGCTCGACTGCCGGTCCCTGTCCCCCGGCTGCCGCCTCTGCGGGGAAGGGAGCTGGTCCTGCCTCTTCATCAACGACAAGTGCAATTGCCGCTGCTTTTACTGTCCCGCCCCTCAGGAAAAGGTCGGTGAGCCGACCACCAATACCCTCCGTTTCCCCCGCTCCCAGGACTACCTCGATTACCTGGCCGCCTTCGGCTTCCGCGGGGTAAGCATCAGCGGCGGCGAACCGCTGCTGACCCCCGACCGGACCCTGGCCTATCTCACGGCGGTGAAGAAACGGTTCGGCGACGCCGTGCACCTCTGGCTCTACACCAACGGCACCCTGCTAACCCGCGACCTGGTGCTCCGGCTGCGGGATGCCGGTTTAAACGAGATCCGTTTTGACATCGGCGCGACCCGCTATCATCTGAAAAAGGCCGTCCTGGCGGTAGGGGTCATCGACCACGTCACGGTGGAAATCCCAGCCGTCCCCGAGGACGAGGCGCTCCTGCGGGACAAGATCCGGGAGATGGGGGACGTCGGGATCGATTATCTGAACCTGCACCAGCTGCGTCTCACCCCCTTCAATTTTGCCAAACTCGCGGCCCGGGGCTACACTTTCCTGCACGGCGAAAAGGTCACCGTCCTCGAGTCGGAGCTGACCGCCCTCAACCTGCTCAATTATTCCCTCGACAACAGGGTCGGTCCTCCCATCAACTATTGCTCCTTCGTTTATAAGCATCGGTATCAGCGAGCCGCTGCCCGCCGGAAGTATGCCCCGATCGTCCGGCGCGATCTGGAGAGGGTGACCGAAAGCGGCTTCCTTCGGTCCCTCGTCCTGGCGGGGGAGCCGGAGCGTCTGCGTACCCAGGCGCAGCGGTTGCGGGAGAGGGGAGGGGAGATTCCCCTCTGGCAGCTGAATCCTGCTGGCGATCGGCTTGCCTTTGCCGCCGAACTGTGGGACCAGATCGATTTTTCGGACCTTAAGTTGCGGGTTCGCTATTCCGAGGCGGCCATCGCGCCCTCCGTGAGCTATCGGAATCCCTTCACCGAGGTCAAGTTGAACAAAAACCGCAAGGTCGTGGTGGAAAAACGCGCCGCCAGGGCCGAGATCGAACTCACCGGCCCGGAAATAGCAGCCCTCGGAACCCTCCTGACCGAACCTGGGAAAGACCCCGATTCCCGGTGCCCCGCCGAAATTCAACGGTTCGAAAGAATTCAGATCGGTTTGCAGGACTATTTCTGATCCTGCCCTGAAATTCCCAAAATGCACTTCTGGACGATTTTCCGAGGTGACTTGAGGGCCGCCCTGGGTTAGTTTAGGAAAGGCATATTCGAAGGGGGATTGCAGGAGGGGAAGATGGAAAGCCTGGCCGAAGAGCCAAATAAAAAATTCAAAAACCGCCGCTGTTGGCACATTGCCGGCCGGCGGTTTTTTGCTTTATGACCCTTTATGTGCCGGGCCGTTAACGGAGGGAGGGAGTCCATGAGTGTTCGTCTTTGGGGCGGTGACCCCGGACTGGAAATCATGCTGCAAGGGACTGAAGCGAGCCCGGACGAACTTGACCCGTATGACCCGAACGTCAAGGTCTGCCGTGAATGGTTGGAAGCGGCCCATAAGGGGCTCAGTGAGCGCCTTTTAGGTTTTATCCCCTATCATGCCTATGATCGGATATGGGCGGCGTTCAACCGCATCCGCCACCGATTGTGCCGCATCCTCGATCCGGTCGTGTTGCAACCCGTGGTGGTGCAGGCCCGCGACTGTATCGACTATCTCAGTGGCGAAGAACATCGCAGGAAAGTGGGGGGCGAAATCGATGCGATCGACAACATAAATGGGGTCAAATTTTTAATGTTGACAAAAGGGAGTCTACCCGGCAAGTAGGAAATAGAGGGGTCGCGCCAACACATTTCTAAAAACCGTTGGGATTACGGGGGCACCATCCCTCATTCGATTGGTAGTTTTGTGAAAGGGGAGTCACTTCGGGATTCGCTTCTCAAAGGCCCCCCCAAGCCCCACAAGGTTTCCGAGAACGGGCCCAATCATCCTCTGCCAGAAAATTCTTCGACACCCTGCCACCTTTTTATCCCCTGCCAAAACCATGCTATGATTGCCCGGTCGTCAATCTGAGTCGGCGCCGATAGTCAAATCCTCCGTCCTGAAATTCAATTTTCCGACCGCTTGAAAGTCTGATCCGATGATTCACGTTTGCACCGTCCATTGGAAAGACGACCGCTGGATCGACCTGCAACTTACCTTCCTGAGGCGGTTCATTTCAGTTCCTTTCCGGGTCTACACCATCCTGACCAAGATAGCCGCCGAGCATCGCCCCAAATTCTTCTATGCCCGCGAAGAGGATATCGGTCTCCACGAAGCCAAGCTGAACATCCTCGCCGATATCGCCTGGTTCAATCGGGAAAGTGAGAACGACTGGCTGATCTTTCTGGACGGCGACGCGTTTCCCGTGGCGGAGCTGACCGCTTACGGGGAAGAAAAACTGAAAAAATATCCCCTCCTCGCGGTCCGCAGAGACGAAAACATAGGAGACATCCAGCCCCATCCGTCCTTCTGCCTGACGACCCTGAAATTCTGGCGGGAGCTCGGCGGCGATTGGAGCAAGGGGTTCCAGTGGCCGATCCGGGACGGCCGCCTGCGGACCGACGTCGGCGCGACCCTTTGCCAGCAACTGAAAAAAGGCGGCCATGATTGGTATCCGCTGCTCCGTTCCAACCAAGTGGATCTTCATCCGCTCTATTTTGGAATATATGACGGGGTCGTTTACCATTATGGAGCAGGATTCCGGCAACTCTTTTCCACCATCGACGCCAATTTTCTTTCCAGGCCCTGGAGGCTGTATGATCGGCTGGTTTTTCCCCACCTGCCTCCGGGAATCCGTTACCGCATCAACCACGGCCGGCGAATTGCGGCGAGAAACGGTCGAGTGGCGGAGAAGGTGCTGGCGCGAATGGGCCGTGACCCCGATTTTTTCCGGCTGTTCATGCGGTTCCCGTCACGGCTGGACTTGGCAGTGGAACTGGGGATCAACCCGGCCGACCTTCTGGATTTTTAACCCATGAAAACCTGTCCCCCTCGACATAATCTCGAAGTTCCCGTCGTCCTGTTCCTGTTCAACCGACCAGACCTGACCGCCCGGGTCTTTGCCGCGATCCGGAAACAACGTCCCCGGCAGCTTTTCCTGGTGGCCGACGGGCCGCGGCCCGACCGACCCGGGGAAACCGAACTCTGCGCTGCCGCCCGCCACGTCGCGAGAACAATCGACTGGCCATGCGAGGTAAAAAGGGACTTCAGCGACATAAACCTGAGCTGCGCGGTGCGCATCGCCTCCGGCCTCGATTGGGTTTTTTCCCGGGTCGAGGAGGCGATCATTCTGGAGGACGATATCGAGCCCGACGGCTCCTTTTTCCCCTACTGTGCCGAACTGCTGAAACGTTACCGTGACCGGAACGATGTTGCCATGATCTCCGGCCACAACAATCTCGGTTTATGGAAGAACGGCTCTGGCAGCTACTTTTTCGCGCGGCAGGGGAGCATTTGGGGCTGGGCCACCTGGCGGCGGGCGTGGGAGCGGTTCGACCTGACCATGGAGGGATGGGGAGACCGGGACGTCGAAGGATTTCTCGGCGATTATTTTCCCGATCCGGAATATGCTGCGTTTATGGCCGGGCAGTTTCGTCGATTTCAGGGGCGACTGACCGATACCTGGGACCTTGCCTGGAACCTCAGCTATATTTTGCACCGGGGGCTGGCCATCGTCCCTCGGAAAAACCTCGTCGCCAATCTCGGTTTCGGTGGAGAGGCCACGCATACTCTCAACCATCAGGCCATGGTGCAGCATGTGCCCCGATACAGTTTGAAAATCCCCCTGGAACATCCAACCGGAGATTCACAACGGGTGATCGACGACCGGTTTCAGCGGTCAAGTTTTTTCTTTTCGGTGGTCAGCCACGGCATAAACCATTTCCAAAAACGAGAGATGATGCTATTGCTCGGAAAGGTCCTCGAGAAAAACCGGGAATTTTCCGAGCTGGCCCGCCGGGACGATAAATTCTTTCCTCCGCTGCTTCCTTTACGCTACCCTGAGGAGACTGTTGAAGTGCTGTCCCACATGTTGCCGCAGCTGCCCGGCCAATCAACACTTAAAACCGCCCTGGAAAATTTCCTGGTTTTGGCCCATCTTTCGGTCGGCAAATAAAACGGAGGAGAAAAACCGGACTATCATGGAAGAACCGACTTTTTTTGAGATCAATCAACCCCGGATGATCCACGAGACCATTGATGAGGAAACCCTGGTCATCGATAGCGAGACCGGAGTCTATTTCGCCCTGCCGGGCTCAGCCTCTGTTGTACTGAGGCTTTTGGCTACCGGAAAAAACATAGCCAATGTCCTTGCCATGGTGGCCTCCCTGTACGAAACCGACGAAAGGGAGATCCAGCCCGGAATCGAGGCATTCGTCGCCGGGCTGCTCCGTGAAGAGATCATTGTCCCCGGGGACGGGGCAAGCCGAAATGAAGTTTCAGGGAATGATGCCGTTTTAGCAATTGCCCGCGAACCTTTCCAGCCCCCCGTCCTGCAGAAGTTCGACGACCTGCAGCAGCTCATGCTCCTGGACCCGATCCACGACGTCGATGACAAGGGTTGGCCCTACCGGAAATGAAATGAGTCAGATCAGCGTCATTATTATCGTCCGCAATGGGGAGATGTTCCTGCCGTTCGCCCTGGACAGCATCGTGGGACAGACTCTCCCCCCCGGCGAAATTCTGGTTGTGGATGGAAATTCCTCCGATCGAAGCCGGGAGGTCGCTTATTCCTTTCCCAATGTCCGGGTTATTTCCCAGACAGGAGAGGGGATTGCCGCTGCTCGGGACCAGGGGTGTGCGGCCGCCAGGTTCGAGCGGGTAGCCTTTCTTGACAGTGATGATGTCTGGGAGCCTGACAAATTGAAACGCCAGGCCGTTTATCTCGAACGTCATCCCGATTTCGATGCCGTAACCTGCCACATGGTTCGCTTCCTTACGGACGGTTGTCTCCTTCCCCCCCGGTTTGCCGGGGAATGGCTGGAAAAGCCGTTCCCAGCTTATACCCCGGGGGGACTACTGGCCCGGATCGATTTGTTCAAGCGTATAGGAGGGTTTGCGGGCACCCTAGGGGTCGCCTGGGACAGCGACTGGTTTCTTCGAGCCCGCGACGCCGGGGTCAACCTGCACGTTCTGCCGGAGGTCCTGCTGCAAAAACGGATTCATGAAGGAAACATCTCCCACGATCTGGCCGGGGCGCGGCGCGAAGTTCTGGCCATGACCCGGCAATCCCTTAAAAGGCGCGGAATTTTCAAAAAAGGTGAAAAGGGCCGATGACCGATCTTAGGATCGTTCATGTGATCGAACAATTCGCCGGCAGCGGACCGGAAAGGGCTCTGCTTACCGGAATCAAATACGCCAGAAAAATGGAACTTCCCCAGCAGCATGCCGTCCTAGCGCTACGTGCCGTTGGCTCCCCCAGGTCCCTGATGATGGCTCGCCGCCTTGGTGTAGAGGTCCTCCTGGGACCGGATTGGAAAACGGCCAGGGAATTGCTGGAGACGGCCGACATTGCCGTGGTCCATTTCTGGAACAGCCCGGCTCTGGATGAGTTCCTGCGCGGAGACCTCCCTCTCCTGCGCCTCGTGATCTGGTCCACCGTCAACGGCTATACCCCGCCGCAGATCATTACCGATTCCCTGGTCGAGATGGCCGACCGATTTCTGGTTAAAACCCCCGGGAGCCTGGATCTTCCAGTCTTGGAACGGCTGAGGGAAAAGACCGGCTATTTGAGCAGTCCACTGGGTCCGGACCGGCTGGAGGGATTCGCTCCTACCCCCCACGAAACCTTCAACATAGGCTATATAGGCTCCGTGACCCCTGTCAAATTGCATCCGGCCTTTGTCTCCATGAGTTCGGCCGCAAAGATTCCCGGGGCGCGGTTTCTGATCTACGGAGGCGGCGCGCATCAGCTCCTGCTCGAAGAGGCTATGGTGGATGGGGTCATGGACCGCTTTTCTTTCAGGGGATACACGGAAGATATTGAGACAGCCCTGGCGGAATTTGATGTTTTTGGTTATCCTCTTCATCCCGAGACCTATGCGACCAGCGACCTCGCCCTGCGCGAAGCCATGTGGGGCGGAATCCCGCCGGTGGTCTTTCCTCATGGCGGGGTCCGGTTCCTGGTCGATCACGAACGGACCGGGCTGGTGGTCTCCTCCCCCAATGACTACACCCGGGCATTGGAACGGATGGCCGGAGAAAAGGGGCTTCGCCTCCGCCTCGGGGAAGCGGCCAGGATTTACGCCCGCCAGTTCTTTGCTCCGGAACCAATCGTCCTGCGCCTCGCAGAGCTTTACAAAGAGCTAATGACCCTTCCAAAGACATCCAGAAGCATGGGTGGGAAAGAACTTTCACCAGCCATGCGGTTTGCCGAGAATCTGGGAGAGAAGGGAATGGCGTTCCGGGCCAGCCTGGACGGCCGGGAAGACGATGCGCGTCTTGCCGAGAATGCCATTTTTGCTTCTCCTGCGCCCCTGGCAGCCGCCGAAGGGGGGATATTCCAGTACCGGAACCACTACCCGGAGGATCCCTTTCTGAGGCTATGGTCCGGGCTGGTCCTGGAAGGGACGGGCAGGACGGAAGCGGCATTATGCGAATACCGGGCCGTCCGGGAAATGGGGCTCGATCCTCCACGTCTGCGGGATTATATCCGCCGAGTTGAAAAGGGTCCGGGTGTCCCACGCTGAGTAAAAAACCGCTGCAAAGGAGACCGCGAGCCATGGACTTGGGCGCCGTGACCGACTACCTGCACGAGCATATCCCCCTGACCGCTCACCTCGGGGCGGTGGCAGAATATTATGACGGCGAGACGGTGCGACTGTCGGCCCCATTGGAACCGAATCTGAATCACCGCAATACCGCCTTCGGCGGCAGCATCTCGGCCCTGGCCATTCTTTCGGGCTGGACCCTCCTCCATCTCAAGCTCAGGGAGGCGGGGATCTGCAACCGGCTGGTCATTCAGCAGAGCTCCCTCGATTTTCTCGACCCCATTGCCGATGATTTCCGCGCGGAATGCACCCTGCCGCCCAAGGAGGCCTGGCAGAGATTCCTCAACACCCTGAGACGGCGCGGCAGGGCCCGGATCAAGGTCGAGTCCCGGATCGTTGCCGGGGCCGGGACGGGCGGCAGGCATGAGGGAAGCTACGTGGCCGTGGTCCGGAAGGAGGATGAAGCTTACTGAAAGGGTCCGGTTATGAAAGAGTTTGACCAAGTCGAAATCCTGGCGATCAAGCTGGAGGAACTCTTCCCCGACGCGGGGGAGAGGGAAAAGGCCGCTTCGCTCCTCGCATCCTACGGATCGGAAGAGGATGAGCGGGAGGCGGGCCGGGTGCGGCTGGCGGCCCTGAAACTGGCGGGAAGCGATTTAGGCAAGTTGCAAGGTTTCCTCCAGAGCGCCAGGGAGGATTACCGGGACGTCCTGGCCTGGGCGGAATACCCGAACCAGAACCGGATCCAGTGCGGGCTGGGAAGCGAGGGACGGGCCGAGTTGATCCGCCGGGACCGGGAGCAGTACGAGCAATGGCTGTTCGGAGAAACGAAAAATGAAGGGGAATAGCTAGAGCAGCGTTCTGAGGCAGCGACATTCCGCAAAAGCAATGCCCATCGCAGGTGACAGAATTTCTTTTGGTTCGTGTTCTGTGCGAGCAAAGAAAATGAACCCTGCCGCCGGCCGGGACCGGGGAATTTCAGGTTTTTGCCTCACCTCTGTTTGTGATAGCGAAAAGATTAACGAAGGGATGCCTTTGCTTTTTGACCAGGCTTGCGAATCACCGTTCACGGCTCACGGCTTCACCCGGCCTCTCCTCAACAGCACCGTGCTGAATTCCTCCAGCATACAATTTCGAATCACTTCGCATCCCGCCCGTTCGTAGGCGCGGCGCACGTCGAAATTGTATTCCCAGAGAATCCCCGACAAAAGCATCAACCCTCCCGCTCGGCAATATCGGACCACCCCGGGCGCAATGTCGAGGAGGATGTCGCCGTAGATGTTGGCGAGGACCAGGTCGAACCCCCGGGGCGGGAGATCGGCAAGGGTGCCTGTCACATGTTCAGCTTTCTTTTCCAGCCCGTTGACGGCGCAGTTCGCCTTGGCGGCGGCCACCGCCTTGGGGCTGGTGTCGACGCAGACGGCCCGGGCGGCGCCGAGCTTGAGGGCGGCGATGGCCAGGATGCCGGTGCCGCTGCCGAGATCGAGGACCCTGGCCCCCCGGACTTGGGGAAGGCCTTCCAGAATCTCCAGGCAACTGGCGGTGGTTTCATGCTCGCCGGACCCGAAGGCCCCCCGGTCCATGAGCAGATCGATATGGCCGTCGGCCGATCGTCCCGACCCGGGTGAACGGACACGGAAACGGATGCCAATTTCGAAGGGTTGGTAAGTATTTTCCATTTGATGAAACTTTTTCTGGAAAGAGGTCGATAGGATGCTGATTAAGTGACGCAGAGAAAGTCCCGCCCTTCCGCCAGACCGTTATCCGCGGCCCAGGCACGGACCTGATCTCGCGCTTCCCGGACGCCGATGGTGACCAGGACCGGTCCCTCGCCCGGTTTCAGGTCGGTGACGGGGACCACGGGAGCGCCATGGATGGTCTGGCCGATCTTACGCGGATCGACTTCAATCCACCGGGCCACCCGAATTCCGGCGACGGCGAGACTTTTCCGCCAGACTTTCCCCTCCATCCCGGCCCCCCAAAGGGAGACTTCTTTGGCTCCCACCAGGAATCCCTTGCAGAGGTGGTGGATCTTGCAGGCTCGGAAGGCCGCCCGCGAGTACGTCGAGCTGGTCCGGCTCACGCGTTCGGAGCGGTCCCGCCAGAAGAGCAGGTGGCCCGGGAGGCGGGCGAAACGGCAGCCGCCGGCCGCCAGGCGCAGCCAGAGATCGTAATCCTCAGGCCATCCCAGGTCCCGGTAGCCCCCCGCCCCCTTCAATACCCCGCGACGCGCCATGATAGACGGATGAGGAAAGGGGGATTCGATGAAAAGGTCCCGCCTGATCTCCTCGTCCCGCAAATGCCGGTTAAGCCAGGCTTCATAAGCCAGCAAGCCGTCGGTCAGCCGATGGCGCGGAAAAGACCGGGCCCGGCAGGCGACCAGGTCCACCCCGGGATGACGGACAAGAAAGTTCCGCTGTAGTTCCATGCGGCGGGGATGGCAGACGTCATCGCCGTCCATGCGCGCGATCAGATCCCCGCGACAAAGGACCAGGCCGGTATTCAGTGCGGCGACCAAGCCTTCGGCCGGGCGGGAGATGACTCTGACGCGGTTATCCCTTGTGGCGGCAGCGGAAAGAATATCCAGGGAATTGTCGGTGGAACCGTCGTCGACCGCGACAAGTTCCCAGTCTTGCCAAGTCTGCCGCCGCAGGGATTCCAGCGCGGCGGGCAGGCACGGACCCTCGTTGCGAACGGGCAGCAGAATGGAAATTGCGGGAATGGACATAAGCTGCCTTCAGTAGGCCGATGAAAACTCCGAAATTCCCAGGCTGATCAAAAAAGTACAGATGCCAGGTGTCCGAACACCCGAGGAATAAGGCGAACCTGAATGGTACGTCGTTGACGACGGGTGAGGACAACGACGCAAATGGGCCTTTTTCATCAGCCGACTACAGCCCGGCGCTGCGGAGGATCCACAGCGAGGCGGTATAGGTCACCGCCGACACCAGGGTCGAGAGCATGACGATGGTTCCGGCCAGTTCCGCGTCGCCGTTCATCTGATGGGCCATGATATAGTTGGCGGTAGCGGCCGGCGTGCCGGCGATCAGCACGCCGATCCCCAGGTCCATCCCCCGAACCCCAAGAAGGACCAGGAGGCAGGCGGCCAGCAGGGGAAGCCAGACGACTTTGAGGGCGGTGGCCAGCCCGGCCCGCACCAGATCGCCACGGAGTTTTTCCAGGGAGAAGGATCCGCCGATGGCGATCAGGGCCAGGGGGAGGGTCATGCCGGTAGCGATCGCCAGGCTGCGTTCCAGGATGATGGGAATCGGCAGGGCGAAGAAGCTCCAGAGAATTCCGAAAAAACAGGCGACGATCAGGGGATTGTAAGCGATCTGCTTGACCCAGAAGAGCAGCCCACGGGATTCGTCCCGGATCCGGTGGGGGAGAACCAGGGCGAAGATGGCGAAAAAGTTCAGGAACGGCACAAGGAATCCCATCAGGATGCCGGCCCGGGTCAGACCGACCTCGCCGTAGGCATTGAGGACGATGGCCAGGCCCACGTAAGCGATGTTGCCGCGAAAGGACCCCTGGCTGAACACCCCCAGGGCCGGAGGCGGATAATGCCTCAGGGAGGCATAGGCGTAGGAAACCGCGAAGACGATGGCGACGGCGGCGACCGATCCGACGACCAGGGCGGCGTTGAAATTGGCGAAGAAGTCCGCGGTGCCGATCTTGTGAAAGAGGAGTAGCGGGAGGGCGACGTAAAAGACCAGGCGGTTGGTCTGAAAGAGGAACGTGGCGTCGATCAGCTTCAGCTTGCGCAGTGCGAAACCGAGGCCGATGACCGCGAAAACCGGCAGGACGATGATCAGGATGTCCAGAAAGAGGGCCATGCTTTGAAATGATTTCGGGCTGAAAGATGGCGGAATTGAAAAACTACTCCAACCTTGGCTGATTGTCCAATATTATCTGGTTTTTGCTTGGAAACGGCACTTTTCGGCAATCTCATCGTCAATCTTCGGTCTGGTTTTTCCGGCGTATTGGGATGGGAAAATACGGAAATGCCTTGAACCGGAACCGGTCATGGTTTAAAACCGCAGGTATGCGAAGAACGAATCTGGTCAGGCTTGGAATTCTGGCGGCTCTGGTCCTGGGGATCACGGCCCTGCATTATCTGACCTCAACCCACAAACCGCAGTATCATGACATCTATCGCCGACTCTATTATATTCCGGTGGTCCTCGGGGGGCTCTGGTTCACCCTGCGCGGTGGAGTCACCACAGCGATCCTGGTTTCCCTCCTGTTCGCGCCCCATGTCCTTTTCCAATGGGGGCACCACCCCACCGCCGATCCGGAACAATACCTGGAAATTCTCCTTTACAACATCATTGGATTTCTGACCGGATTTCTGGCTGAGCGGGAAAAGGTGCAGAAGCTGCGCGCCCAGAAAACAGCCCGCCGCCTGGAGGAGAGCTACGACCAGCTCAGGAAGCAGGCCGACCAAATCCTGGAAATCGAGGAACAGCTGCGGCGGGCCGATCGGCTGTCGGCACTGGGTGAACTTTCCGCCGGGATGGCCCACGAAATCCGCAATCCCCTCGGATCGATTCGTGGCACGGCGGAAATTCTACGGGACGGAGTCGATCCCACCGACCGGCGCTACGAATTCGCCGAAATCCTCGTCAAGGAAGTGGAACGGCTCAACAAGGTGGTGGAGGATTTTCTCCGTTTCGCTCGCCCCGCCGCCGGCCAGGGCCATTTCAGCTTGCGCGAGACCCTGCGCGAAGTGGTGCTGCTGGTCCAGCAGCAGGCCGGAAAATCGGGGGTGCGCATCGCTTTCGCGGACGATCCCGACTGCGAACTGGCGGGAAGCCAGGAACAGCTCAAACAGGCGTTTTTGAACCTCGCCCTGAATGCCCTGCAGGCCATGGATAGGGGCGGGGAACTGAAGATCGGCACCGCGCAGTTCGGACCCCGGGTAAACGTCAGTTTTACCGATACGGGGCGGGGTATTGCCGCGGAGAACCTGAAGAAAATCTTCAACCCGTTTTTCACCACCCGCGAAGGGGGCACGGGGCTCGGACTGGCCATTACCCACCGAATCGTGGAAAGCTTCGGCGGTAAGATGGAAGTCGAATCCGAGCCGGGGCGGGGCAGCACGTTTTCCATGCTGCTGCCGAGGGCAGACGGCGGGTCCGCCTAGCATGCCATCCGCTTAAAAGGAGAACCATTGGCCGCGACACCGATTCTGATCATCGATGACGACGAATCCCTGCGCAGGGTTATGGAATATACCCTGGAGGAGGCGGGGCACCGGATTCTGACGGCGCAGGATGCCGAGGCCGGACTCAAGATTTTCGCCCGCGAAGAGCCGTTCCTGGTCATTACCGACATCCAGATGCCGGGCATGTCGGGATATGAAGTCCTGAAGCGGATCAAGGCCGAATCCCCGGAAACGCTGGTTATCATCGTCACCGCTTTCGGCACGGTCGATCAGGCGGTGAGTGCCATGAAAGAAGGCGCCTACGACTATATCACCAAGCCTTTCAGTCGCGATGCGCTGCGTCTGACGGTGGCCAGGGCCCTCTCTTTCCGGGGACTGCGGGAAGAGAACCGGCAGTTGCGCCAGAGGCTCGGGGACCAGATCGAATTCGAGCATCTGGTCGGGATTTCGAAACGGATGGGAACCGTTTTCGACATCGTCCGAAGAGTGGCGCCGAGCGATGCCACGGTCCTTGTTTCAGGGGAGAGCGGAACCGGCAAGGAACTGATCGCCCGGGCCATCCATTCCGGAAGCGACCGGCGGGACAGACCTTTCGTACCGGTCAACTGTGCGGCCATCCCCCGGGATCTGCTGGAAAGCGAACTGTTCGGTCACATCAAAGGTGCGTTTACCGGGGCGGTCAAGGACCGTCGGGGCAAATTCGAGCTGGCGGATGGGGGAACCCTGTTTCTCGACGAGGTCGGTGAACTCCCCTTCGAGCTTCAGGCCAAGCTCCTCAGAGCCCTTCAGGAGAAGGAAGTCGAGCCGGTCGGCGGCGGACCGCGGCGGGTCGATGTCCGCGTCGTGGCGGCCTCCAATCGCGATCTCGAGGCGGCCAAGGCAGAGGGGAAATTCCGGGACGATCTCTATTATCGACTGGCCGTGATCCCCATTCATCTGCCGCCGCTGCGCGAACGTCGTGATGATATCCCCCTGCTGGTCCGGCACTTCCTGGCCAAGCACGATGTCGGCGGCCTGCGGCTTTCCGCCGCTGTGCTCGAACACCTGGAACGGTACGACTGGCCGGGAAACGTCCGGGAACTTGAGAATGCCGTGGAGCGAATGATTCTTTTGCGCCGGGGGGAGGGGATAGAGGTCGAAGACCTGCCTGCCGGCCTGTCAAGCAAACCATCGGGTCCCCGGGGAGTCCTTCACCTGCCGGCCGACGGATATCCCCTGGAAGACCTGGAGCGGGAAGCCATTCTCGAGGCCCTGGAGCGCCACCATGGGAATCAAACCAGAGCGGCGGCGTTCCTGCGCATTCCCCGGCATGTCCTGATTTATCGGATGGAGAAGTACAACTTGAAAAAACAACATTAAAGTAGTTGAAAGTTAAAATAAAAACATAAAATACATTCATGGTGTTTTGATTAGACAGACACCCGGTTTCAACGTTTTTTCGAGTCTTAGTGATTTGTTGGAAAACCGGAAAATACGATAAGGAAAGGTGGACGCCATGTCCCGTCTCCTCGTTGAGGAAAATGCTCCCAGGAACTGGGACGCGGACCAGTTTCGAATGGAGGGCTGGATCGATACCGCCCCCTTCGAGCAGCTGATCGGTTTGCGCATCCTCGAGGCCGAGGCGGGGAGGGCGGTATTGACCATGCCCTTCATGGTAAAACTGGCCCAGGGGGGAGGCCTTCTCCATGGTGGTGCGCTGACCGGCTTGGCCGACACTGCGGTGGCCATGGCCATCAAAACGCTTCTTCCGGTCGGGACGGTTTTTGCGACGACTGAACTGGCCCTTCGTTTTCTTGCCCCGGTTCGCGAGGGGGAGGTGAAGGCCGTCGCGCGGGTGACCGGGCCCGAGGGGCGATCCTTTTTCGGCGAGGCGATGGTCACCGACGATCAGGATCGGGAAATCGCCCGCTTCACCTCGGTCTTCCGCGTGGCCAGGGGACAGGGGCTTGAAGATTGAACCGCAGGCAGTTTCAACAAATGGTGGAACGCGCGATTCGTTCGATCCCCGGTGAGTTCATGGCGCGTGTGCACAACCTGAGCTTTCATGTCGAGGAGTGGCCCGACGCCGAGACCCTGGAGGAGGTCGGATTCGACGATCCCCTCGACCTGCTCGGGTTCTATCGGGGCTGTCCTTTGCCGGAGCGCTCGTTGGAGTTCCCACTGGGGTTGCCCGACCAGATTATCCTTTATCAGAAATCGATTGAAAAGTATGCTCTGGAGACCGGCGACCCTGTTTCCAGGGTGATCAGGGAGACCATAATTCACGAACTCGCCCATTATTTCGGTTTTTCGGAAGAGCAGATGGACCTCATTGAAAAAGACTGGGCGGACAATTCGGGGGGGCCCGCTTGACTTTATACCGGCCCCTCGTAAGATAATGGCCTGCGAATATTTGACAGTCTGATGAAAACTCCCAATTGCAGCGTTATCATCATCCTCGTGGCTGCAGCGTTCTAACAGGGCACGCTTCGCTTATCTGGTTGGGCGGCCTTGCATCCGGATTTTTTGATCAGCCTGGGAAACCCGGGTTCTACCATAAACTCTAGGAGATGACGGAGTGCTCAAAACATATTCCCGAACAGCCGGGATGCTGATACTGTCCATTTTGCTCCCTGGGCCTTGGGCGTGGGGACTTGGTCAACGACCCCCGACCGAACCTACCCAGGTGGTCACCGTTGGGAAACCCGCTCCCGATTTTCGGCTGTCAGACCCGGGCGGCAGGGAGATATCCTTGTCGCAGTTTCGGGGGAAAGTCGTTTTTCTCAATTTCTGGGCTTCATGGTGTCCGCCCTGCCGGGCCGAAATGC
>Ga0055479_10000003_pt1 | contig 29852 bp, 26 predicted proteins | sample Muzzi_PWC_D1_FD_57941 | JGI IMG/M metagenome (GOLD analysis project Ga0055479, IMG submission 57941) | Wetland microbial communities from San Francisco Bay, California, USA, that impact long-term carbon sequestration - Muzzi_PWC_D1 | ecosystem: Environmental > Aquatic > Marine > Wetlands ...
AAACAGAGTTTAACCAACAACTAGCACAAACAAAAATTGGGCGAATCCGGAGGGTCGGGGCTACACATTGACAAATGAGGAGCACCCTTCCGGAGTTCATCAGACACTCCTCCGAAGAAACAACCGTTTCCGTGATCAACTGATCCGGATGGTCTTGTAGAGAAAATTCTTGAACCGGAAAAAGGTGCGGCGCTCTTCCGGATCGTCGCTGGCCGGATCGCAGGCGGCCAGCTTGGTCGCTATCTTCGGCATGGTCGAGGCCCCTTCAGCACGGGCCAGTTCGATGAGGGCGGCCACCACGTCCCGGGAAATCCTTTTCTCGGTAAACGGTTTATGCACTCCCATCCAAAAATCGGTTTCCCCGGCTGAGATCCTGTCGAAGAGCTCTCGGGCGACCTGCTGGGTCAACTGTTCGGTCGAATCCAAGACCGGGCCGGCGATGGAGGACTCCAGGGCTAAACGGATATCGTCCTCGGTCAGATTTTTCCCTTTGCGGAAAAACAACGCTCTCAGCAGCACGCTGCGCAATTCCCGGATGTTTCCGGTGTAATGGTGTCGGGCGAGCAGGTCCCGCGCCTTGGAGCTGAGAGAAGGCACGTCTTCATCCCGTTCATGGGGTTTCTTGTAAACCTGGAACAGCTTTCCCAGAAAATGGACCGCCAGGTCGGGGATGTCCTCCCGGCGCTGGTTCAGGGATGGGACCTCGATGGTCAGCTCCGACAGTCGATGGTAGAGGTCCTCGCGGAATTTTCCTTCCCCAATCAGCTGCCGGAGGTTTTTGTTGGTGGCCGCGACCAGCATGACCCGGGCGAATCGAGTGAGGTTTTCACCGAGCCGGACGAAGCCCCCGTTGTCGAGGAACCGCAACAGCTGGACCTGGGTTTTGGGGTCGGCGTCGCCGATTTCATCCAGGAAGACCACCCCGCCATGGGCTTCCTCTAGAATTCCCTTGCGGTCGGTATGGGCTCCGGTATAGGCACCCCGCTTGTGGCCGAAGAGCTCCGAATAGGTCAGCTCCCCGCTGTAGGCGGCGATGTTGGTCTTTTTCACCGGCAGTTCGCCTTGCGGATTGATTTTTTCCCGATAGAGCTCGTTGAGACGGGAAAAGATGTTGTTGAAGAGAAACTCTTTGCCGCTTCCCGTCTCACCGGTGATCAGGATGGACGGGAGTCCCAGGGTCGCCTCCTGCAGGTCCCGCTGTTCCCACATGGTGATCCGGTTGAAAATGGGAGGGGTGATCCGCTGGATGAACTCGACCATCTCGTTGGCCTTGGCCGAGTTGCCGATGATGTTTCCGAGTTTGTAGGAGGAGATCTTTGGGTCTTTGTAATCGACGTCGCTGCGCAGCCGGGCGACCTCGGTGGTCAGCTGCTCGATGCGCTGCAGGTCGGCCAGGTAACCCGATATGAGTTGCTCGATGATCTGCAGGATGCGCTTGTGCTCGTCGGTGAAAAAATTCTTGTGGATGCTGTCGAGGCAGATGACGGCCAGCACCTCTCCTTCCCGAACGACCGGGACCGCCAGTTCACTTTTAATGTCCTCGGTGATCTCCCGGTAGAAACCTCCCCGGCGTTTTTCCTCGACGGTATCGGAAATCGCCAGGGGCTGGCCGGTGTAAGCGACAAGCCCGGTAAGGCTGCGTTCTTCCGCGGAAAGGTCCTCCCCGCCCACTTTGATCGGCGGGATATTCTTTTTGCGCCATTCTTTGCTCTTGGCGCCGACCAGGGTGCCGTCGATCTTTTCCACTTCCAGCAGCCGTTCGCCGCCCTGGTCACGGACCAGGGCGATACTGCCCGTATCGGCGCCGATCAGTTCCGTGGCCATGGCCAGGACCCGGTTCAGGAAGGGTTGCAGCCCTTCGAACCGCTCCCGCAGCAGGTCGCTGATTTCATAGAGGACCTTGATCTGGATGTGTTCGTCGCCGATCTCCTGGATCACCCGCTGGGCCATTTCGGCGTGAGCTTCCAGCAGGCCCTTTTCGAAATCGCTGAAGTGGTAGGCCTCGGTCGTGTAGTAGTGCGCCAGACAGATGACCCGGCGGGTCGCCGCTTCGAAACGGGGGACCACGTAAAGGGACTTGAGCCCAAGCTCTTCGGTCAAATACCTTTTTTGCAGAGGTTCGGCGGATAAATCGGGAATATAGAGCGGTGAGAGAAGCGTATCGTCGATAATGACGCCGGCGCTGTTGATGAATCGGGACAGAAGGGACTGTCCCGGACCGAGATTGATCAGCTTGTCCTCTTCGTAGAGTCGCTTGGCTTCCTTTTCCTTGGAATAGGAGGCCAGAATCTGCAACCCCTCCTCCCGAACCCCCGGCGCAAGGGGCGCCGGCACCAGGACCGAGGCCAGGGACAACTTGTCGATCAGGCGAACCGCCGACCTGACCATGGCGAAGGCGGCTTCCTTCTTCTTGGCCTCGTCAACCCGGCGGGCCAGGACGATCTGCTGGTGATATTTGCGGGCCTGGTCGATGAGGGGCACGACGTCGCCGAGAAAGACGGCAAGTTCGCGCCGCTGGTTGTCGTCGGGCAGTTGTCCGCGGCGGCCGCTGTCGATGCAGAGGACTCCCACCGAACGACCCTGATGGAGCAGCGGCAGATGGTAGCTGGAGCGAATGCCGAAGCGTTCGGCGAGGTCGCGGGCCCGGGCGCTGGTCAGATTGGACGCGTCTTCAACTTGCGCCTCCTCCTGCAGGATGTAGACCCGCGACACCAGGTAGTCGATGTTGTTGATGGGGAAGGACTGGTCCTCAATGACCCGGGCCATCAGTCCGCTGGTCGCCGCACAGATCAGGCTGCCGCTGGTCAGATCCTCCAGATATATCCGGCACCGGTTCTGCCGGGTTATAAGGCCGACCCCTTCCACCAGAACGTGGAGGATCTCTTCCAGGTTCTCCTTGCCGTAGCCGCGGATTTTCTGCGTAAGGCGTTCCAGCCTCTGCTCTCGGGTCTGTTCCATCGGTCATCCGTCCGATTGAGTGAGTAAGAGATCTACACAGACGAAGTATAAGATTTTAACCGGCGCGTGTCAAAATCCGTTCCCCCAAAAATTAAAAAGATTGTCAATTTCCGAAAAAATGTTAAAAATTCTTGAGTTGTTTAATGTTGTTATTGCCACATGTCCGCCGTGACACCTGTCTGTTTCTTCCCGATGCAGCGGAGAGGGGAAAGCAGTGGCTGAATCTCGATCGAAATTCCCTTCCGAAAACCAGGAGGCCTGGAGAATCGCCTCTCTTTACGCGGTCTTTTCCCTCCTCTGGATCTACGGGTCCGACCAAATACTGCTCATCATCACTCGAGACCCCGATCGTCTGGGGACCTATCAAACCGCCAAAGGTTGGATTTTTGTCCTGACCACGGCGGTCCTGATCAACTTTCTGGTTCGCCACGCCATGAGCCGAGCCCGGGCCGCTCAGGAAAAAGCAAAAGAAAATCAGGCTCTTCTGGAAGGCGTTGTCGAAGGGACCAATGACGTTATCTTCGTCAAGGACCTGTTGGGACGCTACCTGCTGTTCAACCAGGCGGCGGCAACCTTTATGGGCACTCCCCGGGAAAAAGTGCTGGGGCAAAACGATCACGCCCTCTTTTCACCCATGGAAGCCGAGGCGATCATGGCCGATGATCGCAGGATAATGGCTTCCGGGCGGATCACGACATATGAGGAGACCCTGTCGACCGGCAACGGCAAAATCTCGTTTCTGGTGACCAAAGGGCCTTTAAGGGACAATGCAGGACAGGTGATCGGCTTGTTCGGCATCACCCGCGACATTTCCGGGCGCAAGCAGATGGAAGAGGAACTGCGCGCCAGCGAGGAACGATACCGGCTGCTGTTCGACGAAATGATGAGCGGGTTCGCCCTGCATGAAATCGTTTGCGGAGAAGACGGATCCCCCATTGATTACCGATTTCTCAAGGTCAATGCCGAATTCCAAAGACTGACCGGGTTACGGGGGAGCGACATTATCGATCGAACGGTGCTGGAGGTCCTGCCGCACAATGAGCGGCATTGGATCGATCGCTACGGCAAAGTCGCCCTGACCGGCGAATCGATGCGCTTCGAGGAATACTCCAATGAGCTGGAGAAATTTTTCGAGGTGCGAGCTTTCAGCCCCGAAAAGGGGAAGTTCGCGGTCATGTTCCACGATATTACAGAACGAAAAAATGCCGAAAAAGCCCTGGAGGAAAGCGAGAGACGTTATCGGTATCTCTTTGAGAAAAACCCCCATCCCATGTGGGTCTATGACCTGGAGACCCTTCGTTTCCTGGCGGTCAACGATGCAGCCGTGGCCCGGTATGGATACAGCCGGGAGGAATTTTTGACCATGACCCTGCTCAATATCCGGCCGGAGGCGGATGGCCCCCTATTGGTGGAAAACATCGGTAAGGTCTCCAGCGGGATCGACGAAGCCGGAATCTGGCGGCACCGGAAAAAAGACGGCACGGAGATCCTTGTCGAAATCACTTCCCATACCCTTAAATTTCAAGGCCGCCGGGCCGAGGTGGTCCTGGCCAACGACGTGACCGAGCGCATCCGCTATCAAGAACAGTTGGCCTTCCAGGCGACGCACGACGCTCTGACCGGCCTTGCCAACCGCAACCTGCTGGCCGACCGGCTCTCTCAAGGGATTGCCCATGTCCAGCGGACAAAACGGCAGATGGCCGTGCTGCTGCTCGATCTCGACCGGTTCAAGATCATCAATGACAGCCTTGGTCATGACCAAGGGGATAACCTTCTGAAAATGGTCGCCGCACGACTTGCCAGCGCAGTGAGGGCCGAGGACACGGTGGCAAGGCTGGGCGGGGACGAATTCGTGCTGGCGCTGGTCGACATCGCCGATCTCGAGGATCTTCTGCAGGTTGTCGAAAAAATCCAGGAGACTTTGTATAAACCGTTCTTCCTGGCCGGGAAAACTCTTCACCTGAGTGCCAGCCTCGGGGGCAGCTTCTACCCCCAAGACGGGCAGAATGGTGAAACTCTGATCCGGAACGCGGATATCGCTATGTACCAGGCCAAGGAAGCGGGACGCAATACCTTCCGGTTTTTCTCTCCCGAGATGAATTCGCAGGTGGTCGCGACCATGGAACTGGAAAGCGATCTGCGTAATGCCCTGGAGCGGGGGGAATTTCTGCTCCATTTTCAACCCAAGGTCGATGTCGTCCATGGCAAGATCGTCGGCAGCGAGGCCTTGGTGCGCTGGCTGCATCCTCACCGAGGTCTGGTTCAACCCGACGATTTTATCCCCCTGGCCGAGGAAACCGGCCTCATTGATTCATTGGGAATCTGGGTATTGCGGGAAGCCTGTGCCCGGCAGAAATCCTGGCAGAGACAAGGCCTGCCGCCGATGACGATAGCGGTTAACCTTTCGGCCCGGGAGTTTCGCCAGGAAAACCTTCCCGAAACGGTCGAGAGGATATTGCGGGAAGCGAATCTCGAATCCCGCTGGCTGGAATTGGAGTTGACCGAAAGCATGGTCATGCAGGATCCCGACCGGGTCGGAACCATCATGAACCAGCTTAAACAGATCGGAGTCAGCCTCAGCCTGGACGATTTCGGAACCGGATATTCCAGCCTCAATTACCTGGGCCGCTTTCCCTTCGATAGCCTGAAAATCGACCGGTCTTTCGTCGGCAAAGTGATAACCGAATCGAGCGCCAAGGCGGTCGCCGCCAGCATTATCGCCATTGCCCACAGCCTGAACGTTCCCGCCATTGCCGAAGGCGTCGAGACAAAGGAACAACTGGCTTATCTGACCGACTGCCGCTGCGACACCTTTCAGGGTTACCTCTTCAGTCCCCCCTTGCCGGCCGACCAGTTCGCTTCTCTGGTCATGGCCCCTCCCGTGGTTCAATCCGCCTGAATCCGGGTTTGGCAGGTCCGTCTTCCGGCTTTGGTCAGGGCCGGGCCGCCCTTTCGAAATCCGCACGGCATCCCGAATGTATGCTAAGCTGAAAAAGAAATTCGCCTCACATTCTGGATTGCCTCATGGCCAACGTGGAAGATCGTAAAAGTGGAATCGCCGGCGGTCTGTTTTTGACCTACGCTATTCTGTTGCTGCACATCCTGATGATCCTGCTTCTCGGGGTCGCGGTGGTTTTTTTCCGCGGGGTGGTCGCCTATTTCGGCTGGATTCTCTTTGGCGGTCTGTTCCTCATCCTTCTGTCCGGTTACCTTTTTTTCCGCCGCCTGCGCAGGGACAACAAGCGCTTGCGGGACGTTCTGAACGACCCGGCATTGAAAGGCCGATCCCTGGAAATCAGTTTTCTCGGCGGACTGGCCTCGGTCCGGGTTGGTTCGCCAGGAGCCCCCTCGGCATCTATCGAGTCGGGTCCCGCCACCCCGCTGATTGAAGATCCGGAGTCGGCCAGGCTGCGGGAAATAGCGCGGCTGGTCCGGATGCTCGAGAAGGACCAGATTTCCCGGACGGAATATGAGCAGCTGAAAGAGGATATTCTGCACCGCAATCATTCCCCGGCGGAGGTGGTGGTGATGAGGGGAGCGGACCCCTCTCCGCCGGTTGGTCCTTGACAACAAGCTCCTACCGGCGGTATGTAAAGAAAATCGGATTAAAATGGGTCATCGTCCCGGGATACCAGATGCTTCAGGAGTCTTTTATGAAAAGAATTTTCTCGGGGACCGGACTGTTGTTGTTGCTCTGCGGGCTGGTCTTTGCCGGCGGGTCTTTGGCTGCATCGGACCCGGCTGCCGGGCAGACGGCTGTGGAATCGGCCGGAGATCAGCAGGACATAAAGGTGGAGATTTTCGGCACCAGCTGGTGTCCCTACTGCCGCAAGGCGACAAAATTTTTCCAGGACCGCGGCCTCACGATCGTGGAGTACGATATAGAGAGGGACCATCAGGCGGCGGCTGTGAAAAACCGCCTGGACCGGCAACGCGGGGTCCCCTTTATTCTTATCAACCGCAAGTACGCAATTCATGGTTATTCTCCAGAGGGGTATGAAATGATTCTGAAAAAGATCCGGGAGGGGGAAAGTTCCTGAGTAAATGTGTAGCGGCATCGCCTTTTCAAAGCGGCCCCAACGGGGCCGCTTTTTTGTTTTCGGGCCACCTGCGCCGGCAAATCCCAAACCTGTTAAAATGAAGGAAAACGGGGCGAGAGAGGCAAAGATGACCAGGCGAGAGAGGCAAAGATGACCAAAAGAAAATTTTTCCGACCAGTACGGACAACCGTGCTGGCTGTTTCAAGTGCGATGCTGCTGATGGCGGCAGGAACCGCCTTTTCCCAGACGACTCCCGGCGCGGCCGGAGGAGCCAGTCGGAGCGGCGGTGGCGGCCGGGAGTACCGGGGAGAGCCGACCCGGATGCTGGAAAGCCGGGAGATGCCGTCGCCGGTGAAACAGTTGACCGACCGTCTCTGTGATCCGGACACTCTGGAAAGTTCGGCCTATGCGGGGGTTTTCCAATACAGTTGCCTCGGTCCGGAACCTGCCGGCCTGGCCGTCAGGCCGGGCGATCCGCCGGTACCGAGGGCCAAGATTCACATCGACTGCGATGAAAAGGACGGCAAGCCGGTGAACTGCGTCGGCAACTGCACCGCGGACGAGGACTCGGACTGCTCTGGCTTTATTGCCGCCTGCGTGGATACCGACCATACCACCGAAGGGAACAAGGGAAGCGCCAAATGCTATCCTTGATTCAAGGCAGTAGAAGGGAGTCGTTCGGACACGGCAGGAGAGACGTCCCGGCAGGCACCAGGCAATGGAAAGATCTCTGGAGGTGGCAAAAATGAAACCAGAAACTCTTTTTGGAAGGAAATCGGCCATCGTTCTCGCTGCTCTTGGAATAGCCCTGCTGATGACGATGGGCACGGCCTTTACCCAGACACCTCCCGGCGCGGCCGGCGGAGCAAGCCGGGGCGGCGGTGGCGGCAGAGACTATGGCGGAGGACCGACGCGGCTTCTGGAAAGCCGGGAATTGCCTCCGTCCGTCAAGGGGATTTCCGACCGGGTCTGCGATTCCGGGACGATAGAGAGTTCCTATTACGCGGGAATTTTTCATTATCAGTGCCTCGGTTCCGCACCGGTCCTCACCATGCGGCCGGGCGATCAGCCGACGCCCCGGGCCAAGATCGGCGCCGACTGTGCTGAAAAAGACGGCAAGCCGGTGAACTGCGTCTGGAACTGTTCCGCCGATGAAGATTCCGACTGTGCCGGGTTTATTACCACCTGCGTCGATCAGGACGGGGACGTCGAGGGGAACAAGGGGGGGGCGAAATGTTCCTTTCCCTGAGGCCCCGTTGCCCTGGATAAAACGGCGGTCTTCCGCAAGTCTTCATCACGAAATGGTTCCGGGCACTGTCCGGCGGTAGGTTTGGAACCGGCAGGAGAGGAACTTGTCATCCGCCGGATTTTGCCGGCGCCGCCAAGTGCAGTGACCCATCCGTTGCGGCTGGACCACAGAGTTGCCGCTTTATCCGGAAACCCGGCCTGATCGCAAGGGCATCCGTCCCGGCCGATCATTTTTCCCTTCCTTCAAATCCGAAAAGCTTTCCCGTTTCCCGCTGGTGCCGGGCGGTCTCTCCCGGAGGGAAAATAATCGAAAAAAACCTTCGCCCGGGGTGCTCACGAGAAAGTTCCTGTTGTATAATCCTGCTTCCGTAAATCAGCGAATTGAGGAAGGTGGCCCGTTTCGGGGAGAGCCAGATAGATACCCAGGTTTGCATCATGGATTTTGAAGGAGAGGAAAGTAAATGGCCGACCGGAATGTCCAAACGGTTTTTCTGAAAGACTATCAACCTCCGGCCTATCTGGTCGAAAAGATTGAACTCATTTTCCAACTGGGAGAAGATGTCACGATCGTCAAGTCCCGCCTGGACCTGCGCCGCAATCCGGACGGCCGGGGCGGGCCCCTGGTCCTCGACGGCCGCGACCTGACCCTGCGCGGTCTGCACCTGGACCGGCGATCGTTGACCCCCGACGAATACGAGGTAACGGATGAAACTCTCGTCCTTTTCACCGTTCCCGAGCGGTTTCAGCTGGTGATCGAAACCGAGATCAAACCCCAGGAAAACACTTCACTGGAAGGGCTTTACACCTCGAGCGGAAACTTCTGCACCCAATGCGAGGCCCAGGGTTTCCGCAAGATCACCTATTATCCCGACCGCCCCGACGTTATGGCTCCGTTCACGGTCAGCATCATTGCCGACAAGTCAAGGTATCCGGTCCTCCTCTCCAACGGCAACCTGGTGACAAGTATCGATTTGCCCGACGGCCGCCATCTGAACAAGTGGGAAGATCCCTTCAGAAAACCGGCTTATCTCTTTGCCCTGGTGGCGGGAGATCTGGTGCGCATTGAAGATACTTTCGTGACGAAATCGGGACGGGAGGTGAAGCTTCACATCTACGTCCAGGAACGCAACAGCGACCAGTGTGATCACGCCATGGCCTCCCTGAAAAAGGCCATGACCTGGGACGAGGAGGTCTTCGGCCTCGAATACGATCTCGACATCTACATGATCGTCGCGGTGGACGACTTCAACATGGGGGCGATGGAAAACAAGGGCCTGAACATCTTCAACTCCCGCTACGTCCTGGCCCGCCCGGAGACGGCCACCGACGCTGATTTCCAGGCCATCGAGGGAGTAATCGGCCACGAATATTTCCACAACTGGACCGGCAATCGGGTGACCTGCCGCGACTGGTTCCAGCTCTCCCTCAAGGAGGGCCTGACAGTCTTTCGGGACCAGGAGTTTTCCGCCGACATGACCAGCCGCGCCGTCAAGCGTATCGAGGAGGTGCGCCTGCTGCGCAACGTCCAGTTTCCCGAGGACTCCGGGCCGATGGCTCATCCGGTGCGTCCCGAGAGTTACCAGGAGATCAACAATTTCTATACCGCCACGGTCTACAATAAAGGGGCCGAGGTCATCCGGCTGTACCAGACCCTCTTCGGCCGGGAAGGGTTCCGCAAGGGGCTGCGCCTCTATCTGGAGCGGCACGACGGCCGGGCGGCGACGGTGGAGGATTTCCTGCAGGCCATGGCCGACGCCAATCGGGCCGATCTGTCCCATTTCAGCCTCTGGTACGGCCAGGCGGGAACCCCGCGGGTTCAGGCGGCGACCCGGTACGATTCTCGGACCGGGGATTTGGAATTGACCCTCCGTCAGGACATACCGGCGACACCGGGCCAGGCGTCAAAGGAGCCGATGCTGATTCCGATCGCCGTCGGGCTGCTGGGCTCCGACGGCGAAGATCTGCCGCTGCAGCTGGCCGGAGATGGACCTCCTGCCGAGAAAACGACCCGGGTGCTTCAGTTAAGTGAAGCGGAGCAGACTTTCCGCTTTGTCAATGTTCCGGAGCGGCCGGTCCTGTCCCTGCTCCGCGATTTTTCGGCCCCGGTGCGGTTGGAGATCGAAGAGGACGACACCGATCTCGCCTTTCGGATGGCCCATGACGGCGACAGCTTCAATCGCTGGGAAGCGGCACAAGAACTGGCCCGCAGAGTGCTGCTGCGAATGGTTGATCAACGTCATAAGGGTGAGGAGACGATCCTCGATACTCTGCTGATCGACGCTTTCGGCCGAGCGCTTGTCGATCCTGACGCCGATCCCGCTCTGCTCGCCCAGGTTCTCAACCTTCCCGGCGAGATCGACCTGGCTGAGCAGATGGACCAAATCGATCCGGAAGGGATTCACCAGACCCGTCGTTTCGCCCGGCATCGGCTGGCAACGGTCCTTCGGGGGGACCTGGCGGCCCGCTACCGGTCTTTGCAGGAAGATGGACCGTATTCCATCGATCCCGCCGCCGTGGGCCGGCGCAGCCTCAAAAATCTCTGCCTCGGCTACCTTCTGCTGCTGGAGGAGGACGAGGTTGCCGAACTCTGCCTGGACCAGTTCCGCCGGAGAGACAACATGACCGACGTTCTGGCGGCACTGGCGGCCCTCGCCCATTCGGAGCGTCCCGAGCGTTTGGCCGCCCTTGAGGACTTTTATCAGCGCTGGCAGCACGACCCTCTGGTTGTCGACAAATGGTTTGCCCTGCAGGCGACCGCGCCGGGACCGGAAACCCTGGCCCGGGTCAAGGAACTTCTTGAACACCCAGCCTTTGTCCTCAAAAATCCCAACAAGGTCCGGGCACTGGTCGGTTCCTTCTGCCACGGCAATCCGGCGCGCTTTCACGCTGAGGACGGCTCCGGCTACGCCTTCGCCGCCGCCCAGGTTCTCGCCATCGATGGTTTCAATCCCCAGGTCGCGGCCCGACTGGCGACCTGCCTGAGTCGCTGGCGGCGTTATGAACCGAGGCGCGGGGAATTGATGAAGGGGCAGCTGGAACGGATCGCCGCGCGGAAAGGGGTGTCGCGGGATGTCGGTGAAATCGTCGGCAAAAGCCTTGGCTACCGGATCGGAAAAGCGGAGGAAAAGCCATGAGCAACCCTTTCATTGTCGGTTGCGGTGATATCGGCCGACGGGTTGCCCGTTTGGCCCGTAGGGGAAATATGACCGTCCACGGCCTGACCCGCTCAGCGGAGCATGCCGGAGAACTGGAAGAACTCGGTATCAGGCCGGTCATCGGTGATCTCGATTCCCCCGGGCCGATATCCGGTCTGCCGACGGGCGGTGCGGCGGTCCTCTACACGGCCCCTCCCCCCGGCGGCGGCGAGATCGACCCCCGGGTCCGGGTCTTCTGCGGTTCGGTGGAACCCGGGGAAGAACCGGCAAAGATCGTTTATCTCAGCACCAGTGGAGTCTATGGAGATTGCGGCGGGGCGATAGTGACCGAAGAGCGACCGGCCAACCCCCTGACCGCCAGGGCAAAACGCAGGTTCGACGCGGAGACCATGCTGCGGGAATGGGGCCGCCATCGGGGAGTGCCGGTGGTGATCCTGCGGGTGACGGGGATCTACGGGCCGGGACGGCTGCCGGTGGCCCGCATCCGGGAAGGAACCCCGGTGCTGCGACCCGAGGAAGCTTCCTTTACCAACCGGATTCACGCCGAGGATCTGGCTCACGTCTGTCTCGCCGCCATCCAAAAGGGTGAAGACGGCGATATCTTCAACGTCAGCGACGGGCAAACCAGCACCATGACCGACTATTTCAACGCCGTCGCGGATCTGTACCGGCTCCCCCGTCCGCCCCAGATGTCCCTGGCCGAAGCGCAGGGGAAAATGACACCCCTCATGCTGTCCTATGTCGCCGAGTCCCGGCGCCTGGACAACAGCAAAATGCTGCGGAAACTGGGGATCGAACTGCTCTATCCCGACCTGGATGCGGGACTGAAAGCCTGTCTCGATTGATCTGGACCGACCCTTACGTTGTTGACGAGGGATGATGGCAACGCAGCCGCTGGGCGTTTTTCATCAGCTTGTTGGAAAGAGGGAGAAAACTGGTTTAGGCGCGGGTCAGCCTCTCAATCAGCATCCGATGCTGGGGAAAGGCCTGCAGCAGTTCCTTCCGGTTACCCAGTTCCAGGTCGGCGAAGTCGAAACCGGGGGCGATGGTGCAGCTCGCCAGGGCGAAGGCGGTCGGATCGCTGAGGGTGGCGCCGAACCAGGTTCCGGCGGGGATGACCGCCTGGGGAAGTTCCCCCTGGTCAGGGTTGATGCCCAGCCGGTCGATGAGGTAGTGGCCTTCCGTGTCGATCCGGTGCAGCAGGAGGGGACACCCGGCATGGAAGTGCCAGATCTCGTCGGCGGCAATCCGATGCAGGGCCGAAAACTCCTGGTCCTGCAGCAGGAAGTAAATGGCGGTGGAAATGGCACGGGGGCCGGCGAAGCGTTCGGGGAGAACGTTCTTGGCCAGGCTCGCCGCCGCGCGGTAGGTTTCCCGGTAATGCCCTCCCTCGGGGTGGGGTCGAAGTTCGAGGGCCTCGACCCACTCTGCGGCCGTCATGGTCTTCACGCTATTTCTTTTTCTTCTCTTTGTCCTTGATTTTTTCCGGCTTGCAGAGGTGGTCTTTTTTCTTGGACACCGCGCCGCACTTTTCGCATTCGAACCGGCCCGGCTTCGGTTTGTTTTCCGCTTCGCCTTTCAGACATTTGCTCATGGTTTCTTGTCTCCCAGGACAAGGGGATTGTCAGAGGTTTGCCCCATCCGTTGAAAATGCCGCCCCGGAGGGTTCTCCGGATCATTATAATAAATAATTCGGCCAAAATCGATTTTCGCTTCCGCCACCCTCAATTAACGCCGGTCGCCCACCGTTTTTCCAATCACCACGGACTCATTCTTCCCACGAGGATCCGGTATGCGGTCTTAGCCCCGGGGCTTTTCTTCTGATCGCCAGGGAATGACGTGCCCGGGTCAGGCGCTTCCTGTCCCGGATATTCCTTTCAATGCTGATCGGCTCGGTAGGAGGTTCTCCTTGAGGGCGAGGAGCATGTCCCGCAGCTCCGGCTCCGCGATTCGCCCGGTGGCTGTGTCGGGAGCCAGCCATTCGCGATAACGAATGTCCTGCTCGGGCCAGGCATCACAGATCTCCATTACCTGCATATGGAACACCTCCACCCGGCAGGTACCGCCCCATTTCCGATAGTCATACCGCCCGGCCGGTTGTGTCGAAAGGAGACCCTTGATCCCGGCCTCCTCCCAGGCTTCCTTGGCCGCCGATTCGGCGGGGGAAAGATCCGGTTCGACGATTCCCTTGGGGATCACCCAGCGGGTTCCCGGCCGGTTGGTGATCAGGAGAATCTCCAGGACTCCGTCCTTCATCCGCCAGGGGATGACCCCCGACTGCCGGTAACACCAATCCGGCCGCGTTTTCTGTCCCTTCGACAAGGCCCTCTCCTTTTCAAAAGCATTCTAACAGACTTCACAAGGGGGAAACCCCCTGGGTCGGTCCGGGAGATTTAGCCGCCCCGCAAATTTCAAGCGAATTTGTAATCCGTCGCCAACATCGGCAAAATATTTGGCGCGCATCCTCCCTGGCAACGCTGAGGTAATCAGGGAACGGAGATTGAACGATATGGCTTTACGGACGATAAAAGATCATCTTTTTTTCAACATGCCGCCTGCCCGTTTCACGATTGCGCCGAGGATATCTGCCGTGCATCGGCGTCCCGGCTGGAGGTCGGCCAGAAGTAGGGTGAACGTCCTCCTCGCCCATTAGGACTTGCCGGTTGCCGGACCGATGAAAGTAGGCGGGGATTGATATAAAAGGGACCGGTTTTAAAGATTTCAATCCGGTAATTTCTCCACCGGGCCACCTCCCAAACATGCCGTGTGGTGACAGGTTTCCCTCCGAAGGTAGGGAAACCTGTCCTTTTTTGGAACGGAATTTTGATAGCCCGCACCTTTTTCAGTCGGCGCGGGCGCTGCCGGTCCTTTCTGGCATAAATTTCCCCTGGAGCCGTTCACTGATCTGCTGCTGAGAAAATCCGGAATTTTTCTTATGTTAAAGAACCGGAGACAGGGAACATTTACTTTTTTTTGCCGCCTTTTTTTGGATAGTCGAAATACACCAACTTGCCATTTTTCTCTTTCAGCAGGTTCCACGAATCAATATCCCCAACGGCAAGACTGAAAACGCCGCAGGTCGGAATGTTATCGACCGGCTGCGGGCAGAGCAGATTCCAGATTTCGGTGAAACCGGGATTGTGGCCGATCAGCATCAGGTGAACCACCTGGTCGGGCTGGGAACGCACCAGTTTGAGGAGAGTGGCGCAGGACGCCTCGTAGATCTCCTTTTCGAATTGGACCTTCTCTCTGCCAAGGTCCAGCGACGGCAGCAGCAGCTCAGCCGTCTCCCGGGCCCGGACCGCCGGGCTGACCAGCACCAGGTCGGGTCGTATCCCCTCCTTTCGCAGGCGTTGACCCATCTCCGGGGCATCCCGCAGGCCCCGCTGGTTGAGAGGGCGGTCGAAATCATCCAGGCCTGGGGCGTCCCAGCTTGATTTGGCGTGACGTATCAAAGTCAGCTGTTTCATCCTATTCGTCCCTTCCGGTGGGGTTAACAGGAAAATAATAACAGGAGGTTTCGGGGTGAAAGCTTCGATTGGTTCCGGGCAAGCGAGTGTATTTCCTGGGCCCGCCCAGCAGCGGGGACTCCATGTTCGCGAAGTTTACGGCGCGGCCAGGGTGTAGGCGGCGGCCAACGGCCCCCGGAGGGCGAAACGGGAACGGTAGCGGCCAGGCTTCGGGTTCCAGGCCTCGGCGGAAAGCTCATCCTGGAGTTCGTTCCAGCTGCCAACCCGCCGGTCCCGAGGATACATCACCCCGTCCTGGGAGATTCTTTCCACTCCCCAAAGGGGTGGGCCGAGAGGTACTGGTTAAAGTACCGGGTATCCTCCGTGACTTCGCGACCGGCCCATGGGGGAAGGGCGATTTTATCGTCATCGTCATCAAGCTCGATCTCCGCGAGGAGCAGACCCCGATTGGCACCGTGAAACTCGTCGATCACCCATTCCCGCTTTTCGTGAATCAGGGAATACCGGGTCTTTTCGATGATTCCGGGGCGGCAGAGACCGAGCAGATCTCTGGCATCCTCAAGTGGAACGGGATACTCGAACTCAAGCCTCCGCGCTTTTCGTGAAGGCCCCTTGACCGTCAGCCAGGCCTCCTGTCCGGCGATACGCACCCGCACCGAGCGGGCCGGGTCGTCGTTGAGATATCCCTGGCGGAATTCCCGTCCGGTCGCGAGAGGGCGCCAGGATTCGTTAACAACCAGGAACTTTCTTTCGATTTCAATAGCCATGGTTCACCTCTGAAGAAGGCCCTTGCCGGCAACGCCTTAAGGACGGAAACTGGCCTGGATTTTCATGGTTTCTCGGCTTTCGTCCGAGTGAAAAGTTTTTCGCACAGGCCGCGCAGCCGCCCCCGATCGAAGGCCTCGAAATGGTCCGGGAATTCCAGGCGCATTTTTTGTTGCCGGCGTGCCATGTCCTCGATCAGGCGGCCCATGACCACCAGGGTTGCCGCCGGTGTTTGCTGTTCGACCTGCAGCCGGCGGCTGAACTCTTGCAGTTTTTCCTGCTGGACCGCGAGGTCGTTGAATTCTCCGAGAAAGTCCTGCAGGGTTTTGGTCGCCTTGACCAACCGGCCGATCTCCTTGGCAGGGAAAAGGGAGGAAAAGAATTCAAGCAGATACCGGAACTTTTTGCCGGTGATCCGCAGTTGGTGAATCTGTTCGTCGGGAGATTCGGACGCGATGGAGCGCCCCTCCTTCACGAGGCGAAGATAAAGCTTGCGGATTTGACGGTGCGCCACCTCGAGAATCGGGGCGTTGGCCCGTTCCGCCGGAGGACCGTCCGGTGAGGTCGATTCCAGATAGCTCCGCCACTCGCCGAGCAGACCGCGCACTTTATCTGAGGACAGGGTCCGCGCTAGTTTTTCCTGTTCCTCCCGGTGATGCTCCTGGAGAAAACGGAGAAAGGGGTCGAAGTCTTCCCTCGAATTGACGGGCAGGCTCTCCCGAAAGACCGGAAATTTGAGCAGGAAAACATCCAGATCCCGGGTCGGTCCGGTAAGGGATCCCAACCATTTAAATCGCTCGCGGAACGGCTGAATCTCCCCTTCCGGAAAGACCCGCTTGGCCTGGGCGAGGGCGCTGCGCGTGCGGCGCACGGCGACTCGGAAATCGTGCAAAAACTCCGAGTCGATATTGTCGATGGTGCCTGGAAGGTTGGTCTCCATGACCTCAAGAAGGTGCAGGAGGATGACCCGCACCGCCTGATCGGCCCGGGTGTCCGGTTCCAGGGCCAGCGCAGGTTTCGGCCGGTACTCGCCCGGAGACTGAGAAAGAAGATCCAGGGCCTCCTCGAACAGATCCCGATCGGTCTCCGGAAATGGGTGGCGATCGAGTTCGGCAAGAATCTGGCACAGGGCCGCCTTATGTCCTTTGACCCCCTCGACCCGCAGGCGAGGGGTGAGCGAAAATGTTTTCCTCTCGCCTGGTTTTGAAAAATCCCCTTTTAAGAGGCTCAATTTTACCAGGATCTTCCCCCGCCGGTCGGCAAGGTTGCATGGGGCGATTTCAAGCCGGGCCTCGGCTACCGGCAGCAGGGCGCGGATTCCGGTCGTCTTGAGCAGCAGGTCCCGGAGCGGTCCGGCCGGGAAGTCCGCGGCGAAAGATCGGGGCGGACCCGGAGCGTGGAGAAAACGCCCGCCCGTCCCGAGACGGTAAAGGACTGAAGTTTCCAGATCATCGGAATGCTCCCCGGACAAGGCGAGGCCGGCATCGTGAAGTCGCCAGTCAAAGGTGTCGAAGTGCGTGCGGCGGACCTTCCGGACCGGATCGCAGGCGATTTTCCAGGGAGATCCCTGCATTCGCTGCAGAACGGTTTCGATGGTACGGTTGTCGGGGAGGTGATATTCGCGTACGGACGGGACGGTCATGGCGGTGGCCTCAAGGTTCGAGACGCTGGTTTCGCCCACCGAAACTCTGGGCCTTGCGTTTCCTGAGCCGGGCCGCCTCCCGGCTGCGCCGTTCGGCCATCTGGATCAGAATCTGCTGGGAGGAAACGTTCTGGGCTTCGGTTTCGGGAGTTCGCTGCCGGTAGGTTCCATCGGGCTGCATTTCCCAGGCGCTGCGCCGGTCGTCGAGCTGAACCTGAAGCATCTCCTTCAGGTCATTGATGTGCTGCTGGGTTTCGATGGGAACCAGGACCTCCACCCGGTGTTCGAGATTTCGCAGCATGGCGTCGGCCGAGCCGATGTAGACCTCTTCGTTCCCGCCGTTGCGGAAGTAGTAGACCCGCGAGTGCTCGAGAAAACGCCCGACGATGGAGATGATCCGAATGTTTTCGGAGAGTTCCGGGACCCCGGGGCGAAGGCGGCAGGTGTCGCGCACGATCAGGTCGATTTCGACGCCGGCCTGGCCGGCCCGGTAAAGCGCACGGCAAACGTCCGGATCCTCAAGGGCATTCATCTTGAAAATCAGCCGTCCGGGGTTTTTCGGAGTGTGATGGTCGGCTTCACGGGCAATCTTGGCCAGCAGCACCCGCTTGAGGATTTTCGGGGCCGGCAGCAGCTTGTGGTAGTTGCGCTTGGGGGTGTATCCGGTGGTCAGGTAGTTGAAGAGTTCGGTGGCGTCCTGGCCGAGATCCCGGTCATAAGTGAGGATGCCGAGGTCACTGTAGAGGCGGGCGGTCCCCGGGTGATAGTTGCCGGTGCCGAAATGGACGAAGCGGCGCAGCCCGTTGTAGTCCTGGCGGATCACCAGAATCAATTTGCAATGGGTCTTGAGGCCGACGATGCCGTAGGTGACGTGGATTCCCGCCTCCTCCATGCGGTTGGCGAGGCGGATGTTGGCTTCTTCGTCGAAGCGGGCCTTGAGTTCGACCACGACGGCCACCTGCTTGCCGTTCTTCGCGGCTCGGACCAGGGTTTCGACGATCCGGCTCTGGGGCGTGGTGCGGTAGAGAGTCATTTTGATGCCGCGGACCTTGGGGTCCCCGGCGGCCTCGTCGAGGAATCGCTCGACGGAGGTGGCGAACGACTCATAGGGGTGCTGCAGCAGGAGGCACCCGGCCTCGCGGATGATGTGGAAGATATTTCGGGTGCTCTGCAGGCCGGGATGGTCGACGGAGTAATGAACCGGATCCTTGAGTTTCGGCAGCTCGAGCCTGACGATCTGCCAGAGGTCGCGCATCCCCATCATGCCGTGAACCTCAAAGACGTCCTCCAGCTCGTCGAGACCCAGTTCGGCCGCCAGCCGCCCCCGGTGCACGGGATCCATGTCCGGTTGTACCTGCAGCCGTACGATCGGTGCGAACTTGCGGTCCTTTAGGGTCGATTCGATCAGCGCCAGCAGGTCGTCGGCATGCTCTTCGCTCCGGCTGACGTTGGCATTGCGGGTCACCCGGAAGAGTTCCCATTTGACGACATCCATCCCGGGGAAGAGCAGATCGAGGTTTGCGGCCATGATCTCTTCGAGAAGCACGAACCGGGTCGTTCCCTTGAGCTGCATGAACCGGGGCGCCCCGGCGCTGATCGGCACCTTGACCCGTGCCAGGGAGAGTTCCTGGTCCTGGGGGTAACGCAGGGTGACGAGCAGGTTGAGGGAGAGGTTGGAGATGAAAGGGAATGGGTGGGCGGGGTCGATGGATTGGGGGGTGACCAGGGGGTAGATGGTTTCGTAATACTCCTCCCGTAGCAGCTCCTTTTCCCGGGAACCCAGATCGGTGTGCGGGACCAGTTCGATCCTCTCCCCTTTTAATTCTTCCCACAACTTCGTCAGCAGCCCTTCCTTTTCGGACTGGTGGCGGCGGATGAAGGCGTGGCAGTCTTCGAGTTGCTCCCGCGGGGTGCGGCCGTCGACGGTCGGTTCGAGGACACCGGCGCCGATCTGCTGCTTGAGACCCCCGACCCGCTTCATGAAGAACTCATCCATGTTCGACCCGGCAATGGCCGCGAACTTGACCCGTTCCAGGAGGGGGTTGCGCTGGTCCCCGGCCTCGTTCAGCACCCGCTGGTTGAATTCGAGCCAGGTCAACTCCCGGTTGAGGTAATTTTCGGGGGGATCCAGATTAATGGCGGGATTATCGGAATCTTTGCCGGACGTTTTCGGAGAGGACTTAACGGATTCTTTTTCGCTCTCGGCAGGAGTCGTTTGTCCCTTGTGTTTCGGTGCCGGAGATCCCTTTTTGCTGGTCATTGCTTTTCCTGGAGAGAAATTTAAGAAAAACTGAACGTTTTCTAAAATATATCACAGGCTTCCATTTAATAGAGTTTGACCCGCCAATGTTAGGGAAATATGAGGCATGAAGAGTTAATAATGGCGTCCAACCTGTTTTTTTCGCTGCCGCTCATCGAAATCTAACCTTGCGGAGTCATACTAAAAAATAAATGGTCGATGGCTCTGGCCCCCGACCACGTTCGGCTGTCGGGCCGGGGCCCGACGACTAAGTTTTCGCTCAAGATTTATGGCTCCGATCGATCAAAACAATCCTTCCCTCAAAGGAGACACTTTCATGGCCGACGATCTGAAACGCATCAACGGCATCGGCAAAATCCTCGAGAAGCGGCTTCAGGAAGCCGGCCTTGAATCCTACGCCCAGCTTGCTCAGGCCGACCCGAACGGGCTTGCCGCTCTGCCGGGAGTGAACAAAGGGGCGGCAAAGCGCATCATCGAGCAGGCCGCCCGCCTCTCCGGGCATGATGAGGACGGATTCCAGCGCGCCCTCGACATCCTGATGCCGATCTGTGAAAAACTCATGAACGAAATCCAGGGATTGGCCCAGGTTGTTAAAGATCGGGACCTCAAGGACATCCCCAAAAAACATCACCGCCAGATCGAAAACGAGATCGAACGGATTTTCGGCTCCCTCAAAACCATCAAGTCGAACCTGATCGGGGACTTGACCAGGGTCGGGCGCGAAATCGCCAAGGCAGACCGGAAGATCGGCAAGCTGGACACCCAGGACGATCCCGAACACCTCCGCAAAGGGCTGAAGAAAGTCCGCAGGAAACTCGAGAAAGCTCTTGAAGAATAAGTTATGCTTGTTGCAAAAGCATGATCCCGTCCCGGTTGGGAAATTAACCATGATCGATTCTAAAAGGCTGGCGGCCATCGATATCGGCACCAACTCGATCCGTTGCCTCGTGGTCGAGGCCGCGGAGCCGGGGGGGTACCGTCTGCTCGACGACGAAAAGGCGACGGTGCGCCTGGGCGAGGGGCTGCAGGCCAGCGGGAAAATTTCGGCGGCGGCCTGGGAGCGTGCCCGCGAAGCCCTCAGACGGATGCAGCAGATCGCCGACGGACTCGGGGTCGTCGCCGTCGAGGTCGTTGCGACCAGCGCGGTGCGCAAGGCCTGCAACGGCGCCGAATTCGTTTCAGCCATGAAGGCTGAAAACGGCATCGACATTCGGGTCATCTCCGGCGAAGAGGAGGCCGAACTGGCGGTGCTGAGCGCCCGGCATCACTTTCCCATGGGTTCGACCAGCTACGCTTTGGTCGATATCGGCGGCGGGAGCGCCGAACTGGTCTTCGCCACCGGCGACGCTGTCCAGGGGGTCCTGTCGATGGACCTGGGCGCGGTCTTTCTCACCGAAACCTTCCTGCAGAAAGATCCCCCCGGCAAGAAGGAGATCAAGGCCCTGCGCCAGCAGGTGCGGAACACCTTCCACCAGCATTTGGGCCACCGCACCTTCCACCCCCAGCAATGTCTGATCGGCTCCGGAGGGACGATCACCACCATCGGATCGATGCTCATGGCGCAACGCAACGAGAGCTACGATTCGGTCAACCGCTACGAAGTGCTCCACTCCGATGTCGTGCATCTGCTGGCGATGCTGGAACGCATGCCGGTCAAGGATCGCCGCCACGTGCAGGGATTGAGCCCCGAGCGGGCCGACATCATCATCGCCGGAATGCTGCTGGTGGACGAACTGATGAATTTTCTCGGCACCAACATTCTGCGCATCAACGAACGAGGCATCCGCGAGGGGATGATCCTGCGCGGCCTGGAAAAATATCGGCTGATCGACCATGCCCCGGTCAAGGACTGGAGCGAAGCGGTCTGGACCCTGGCCCGAACCTGCCACGTCGACATCGTGCACGCCGAACAGACCCGCCTGCTGGCTCTCGAAATATTCGATGCCGTCGCCGACCGGTATGGGCTGGAAGAACGGGACCGCACCCTGCTGGAGGCCGGCGCCATTCTCCACGACATCGGCTATTTCATCAATTACGCGAAACATCACAAGCACAGTTATCACCTGATCCGCCACGCTACCCTGTTTGATTTCTCCCCCCGGGAAAAGGAACTCATCGCCCACATTGCCCGCTATCACCGCAAATCGATGCCGAAGCTGAGTCACGAAAACTTCGGCTGGCTCTCCGAGGAGGACCGGGCCAGGGTCATGAAGCTCGGTGGGGTCCTGCGCCTGGCCGACGGTCTCGACCGCCGGCGGACCCAGGAGGTGGTCGAAATGACCGCCCGGCTCGACTGCGACGATCTGGTTCTCGATCTGGTCGGGCGGCACGGGCTTGAAGCCGAAATTCACGGCGGGGAGGTCAAGTCAGACCTGTTCCAGAAGGCGTTCGGATTGAAAGTGGTTTTCCACCAGCTCAACCCCGCGCTCTTTTCCGTCGGTTAATCGTCTCCCTTTCTCCCCCCCCATCTTTTTCATCCCGGAACATTTAAAATCTGGAGGCGAATAAGCCGCCGACCGGAAAAGCACCGGCACGCTCGCCTATTCCCAGGACCGAAACAATTTGCCCCGGGAAACAAATTGATTCAAATGCCCGAGTATCGATTTTTCCGGATTGGCGCGGGGGTAAAATAGCGGTGGGGGATAAAAATGAAAATCAGATGAGGGATTGCGGAATGCGGCCGGTCGAGAAGCCGATGCCGGTGCCGAGCAGACATCGGTGAGGTAGTGGAGTCCGAGGAAGATGCGGGAAAGGCCGATGAGGACAACAATAGGCGGGAAGATGAGTTCCGACCCGGGAATCATGGTCCGGAAAACCCCCGTCGCAGAGAAGGCGGTCATGGTGTGGCCGGGGGGGGAAGAAAAGCCGCTTGAGATGGTGCCAGGAAAACCGGGGGTATCTTTTAGTACGACAGGAAACCCCCCGGCTTTGCCGGGGGACCATAGGAGTTTGGCAGTTCCGGGAGTAAATGAAAGCCTCCCGTCTGTGAACCGCTCAAAGTTCCCGGAGAAGGAGGCTTTCAATGAACCACACCCAAAGCCTAAGTCATTCGGTTTGGGACTGCAAGTACCACGTTGTTTGGATACCGAAATATCGCCGTAAGGTGGTGTATGGTCGGATTCGCCGGTACCTTGGCGAGGTTATCCGGGAGTTGGCCCGGCAACGGGAGAGTCAGGTGTTGGAAGGGCATCTGTGCTCTGATCATTGTCCACGTGTATATCTCGATCCCGCCGAAATATGCGGCTGTTCAGGTCTTAGGGTACATCAAGGGCAGGAGCGCAATCCACATTGCCAGGATGTTTGCGGGCCGCGTCCGGAACTTTACCGGAGAGAACTTTTGGGCACGAGGCTACTTCGCTTCAACCGTAGGACGGGACGAAGAAGTGATACGAAATTACAATCGGAATCAGGAGCAGGAGGACCTCCGCTTGGATCAATTGAAACTGCTCAGCTAGCCGCCTTTAGGCGGCCCAAGGTTTGAGCCAACCGCTTTGAGCGGTTCACCCATAAAGCCCCCGGCTTTGCCGGGGGATACTTACGCTGAAAGGGAGCCTTTTTCAGGTTGGTGATTCGGAGAGATAGATCAGACCAAGTCCGAAGAGGGGTTTCCCTGTCGGTCTTCTTTAAAGGCGGGATGGCCCTTAAGGATCTCCAGAAGGTAGTCCGCGACCAGGCCGTTGACAACCCCCGTCGCCAGGGCGAAGAGGAGGAAGTAGGGGTACAGGAGCCAGACCCCGGCATGCTGCACCAGCAGCCACCAGGCGACAATCATCTGCCCGGTGGCGTGACCGGCGGCGCCGATGGCCGAGACCCCCACCGGCCCGATCTTCCGCCCGCAGAGATCTTTGGCGACGACCATCAGCAGGGTGGCCAGAACTCCGCCGGCGAGGGAGAGAAAAAAACCGGGCGCGAAAAGCGTGCCGAGAAAGAGGGAACCGACCCCGATGCGGGTGAGGGCGACGGACCAGGCGGCCCGCGCTCCGAAAAGAAACAGGGCGGTCAGGGTGAAGATATTGGCGAAGCCGAGCCTGAACCAGGGGGCCGGCGATGGGAGCAGGGCTTCCATGGTATGGAGGGCGACCGCCAGGGCGGCGAAGAGGCCGAGGAAAATCCGCCGGCGCAGAACCTCCCGAGAAATCGGGTTATCGGGAGAGGAGGTCATATTCTTTATCCTTTTCCCGGCCACCGCTGACGCGGATCAGCAGGTGGTTGGGAACGCAGGCGACCAGGTCCCCGCTGCGGGCCACTTCGCCCATCCCCATGCAGATCTTGAGGGGACAGGGGGAGTCGGTCACGCAGGCCTTGCCGTCGTGGATTTTCAGGGTCGTCGGCCCCAGCGGGCCGTCCAGGCGGACAGTCCGGTCGACGGCCAGCGGCGCGGTGAAGACCACCCGGCCGTCCCGCTCGACGATGACCTTTTCTCCCGGCGGTCGACCCGCCTGGAAGAAGACCAGGGACACTGCCGCTGCCGCCAGGACCAGCACGATGGCGCGGTCCAGAATTGTGGTGCGGCCGAGCAGGTCGCGAATCATCATTGCGTGCGACCCTTCAGGCCCGGGGTGGCGGTCAATTGGCCGGCGGCATCGACGATCATTCCTTCCACCTCCGGATAGCTTTTCAGAAAATCCAGGCCCTTCTTCGGACCGAGAACGAAAGCCGCCGTCGCCAGGGCGTCGGCCAGGTCGGCCCGCGGAGCAACCACCGTGACGCTTTGACATCGGTCCGCGGGATACCCGGTGGCGGGATCGAACAGATGGTGGTAGCGATGCCCGTCCCGCATGAAAAACCGTTCGTAATCGCCTGATGTCACCACCGCCACATCCTGCAGCGCGAGGCGGGCCAGGATCTTGCCGCTGTCCCTGGGATGCTGGACGCCTATCCTCCAGGGCCCTCCCAGTTTATCCCCGATCAGGCGAATGTCCCCTCCCGCGTTGACCGCCGCGTGACGAATGCCGGCCTCTTCCATAACCCGGGCGGCCCGTTCCAGGGCGAACCCCTTGGCGATGCCCCCCAGATCGACGGCTGAACGGGGATCGTGCTTGACTATGGTGTTGTCGATAACCTGAAGCTTCTTTTGGCCAGTCCCCTCCAGGGCGGCTTGAATCTCTTCCGGAGTCGGGACGCGGGGATGATCGGTTTCGATCCCCCACAGGTCCTTGAGTCGCCCCAGGCAGAGATCGAAGGCCCCGCCGCTCCTCGCTGCTACCGTCAGCCCCAGGGTGATAACCTCGGCAGTTTCCGAAGCGACCGCCACCGGTTCGGTTTCGGCCTCGGCCAGGCGAGCCACATCGCTGCCGGTCCGGTGGGGAGACATCAGCTCCTCGATCCGTGCCATCTCCGCGAAGGCGGCGGTGACGGCACGCTCCAAGGCGTCGGGGGGAGACCCGAAAGCGGTAATCTCCACCACTGTCCCCATCAGCAGCCGGCTGCGAACCAGCGGTTGAGATGGTTCTTCGGCCGGGCGGGAAAAGATCCAGAGCCCGTAGAGCAGCAACAGCAGGAGCAGGATGAAAAACGGGCGGGAAAGGCGGCTAGGTTTCGACAATTTCTCCGATCAGATCGTATTCGGACGAGTCGGTAATGCGCAGCGGGACGATATCTCCCAATTCAGCCCGCCCCGCGGTGATATAGACCTGGCCGTCGACGTCCGGCGCCTGGCGGATGCTCCGGCCGCGCAGCAGCAGGTCGGTCTCTTCGCTGTACCCCTCCACCAGGACCGGCTCGATCTGCCCGAGGAGAGCCCGGTTCTTGCGGAAGGAAACCCGGGACTGGGCTTTCATCAGCTTTTGGTAACGGGCGGTCTTGATCCGCTCCGGAACCTGATCCTCGAAGGTCGCGGCCGAAGTTCCCTCCTCCCGGGAATAACGGAAGACTCCGACCCGCTCGAAGTGCCCCTCCCGAACGAATTCGAGGAGCCGGGAAAACTGCTGTTCCGTTTCCCCCGGAAAGCCGACGATAAAAGAGGTGCGGAGTGTCAGATTGGGGATGGCCCCGCGCAGTTTGCCCAGCAGGGCCCGAATGCTCGTCTCGTCGCCGCGGCGATGCATGCGGGAAAGAATGGCGTTGTCAATATGCTGCAGGGGGATATCGAGGTAGCTGCAGATTTTTTCTTCCGTGGCGATGATCTCGACCAGTTCGTCGCTGAGCCCGTCGGGGTAGGCGTAGAGGAGGCGGAGCCAGCGCAGACCCTCGATCCGGACCAGCTTACGCAGCAGGTCCTCCAGGCGGGTCCCATCGTTGCGCTCCCCGCCGAAAGCGGTCACGTCCTGCGCGATGAGGTTGATTTCCTTGACTCCGGCCGCCACCAGATTCTCGGCTTCGGTGACCACCGAAGGAATGGTGCGGGACCGCAACGTGCCCCGCAGGCTCGGAATGACGCAATAGGAGCATTGGTTGGCGCAGCCGTCGGCGATCTTGATATAGGCCGAGTAAAAAGGGGAGGACTTAACCCGGGGAGTTTCGTGATCATAGAGAAAATCGGGAGGGCCGATGGCCTGGAGGGGCGCCTGGTTATTTCCCAGGGAATCCAGAAGTTCGACGATACGGGGACCATCGGCGGTGCCGATGAAGAGATCGACCTCGGGGAGTTGTTCGGCCAGTTCGTCCCGATAACGCTGGGGCAGGCAGCCGGAGACCAGCAACAGCCGGCAGATCCCGTTGGTCTTGAAATCGGCAACCTGGAGAATGGTGTCGATCGATTCATCCTTGGCTTCCCGGATGAAGGAACAGGTGTTAACGATAATGATTTCCGCCTGGGCTTCATCGGTGGTGATTTCGAAGCGGTCTTGCGGCAGGTGCCCCAGCATGATCTCGGCGTCGACCAGGTTTTTGGGGCAGCCCAGGCTCACCAGGCTCACTTTGCGTCTGTTCAAGGGATCTCGAATCCTTCCTGGGTCATTAATTCAGGCCGCTCGGTGCCGGACGGACGATTTCCACACCTGCGGGGACCGTGAACTCAAAATGGGCGTCCGGAAGTCCCCGGTTGACTTGAATGTCGTGAAACTCGATGAGGGTCATATTGCCGCTGGGATCGAAGACGGTCACGGCAAGGAGCGGAAAAACCGGTCGGTCCGGTCCCGGCGGGCCGGACTTGGCCACTGCCTCCCGGGCGACGACGAAACGCAGGCCCTGAATCAGAGGTGAGGACTCGCGCGGGGTCAGCTCCAGGACAAAGTTGCCCGCCGGATCCCGGGCGGGATCGGCCCATTCGATCGTAAAGTCACGGGACAGGTTGCCGAGGCCGGTGAGAAAACTCATCGGGTCCCCGGGCCCGCCCTGCGCTTCCGGGTCGATTTTCGAGTAAATAGCCTGGCGGTTTTCAGGAAGGTAGACCCAGAGGTCCCGGCCGTTGGAAACGATCGCCTGTTTCTCAGGCTCCTCGTAGTGCCAGGCGAAGAGCGTCATGCGCCGATTCGCAGTATCCGGGGGAAGCAGTTTTACGGCCAACCGGCCGTTGCCCCGCTGAGTCCGATCGAGGGAAACCAGGTGGGATTCCTGGATAAAGGTCCCCTGGAAGTCCCGAATGGCCTCGGCGGCCGGGGCTTTTGCCCGGAACGGACGTTCCAGAGCGGTCACCACTCTTCCCAGGTTATCGGCCTGGCCGGTCTCGGCAGCGGACATTCCCGGCAGCAAGAAAAGGAGCACAAGAAGGCTTAAAAAACGAAAACGCATGGCTAATTCTATTTCTCCGAAAATAACGGTCAGTTAAAGAATGGTCAGCCGAGTTCCGCCGCGAATGGTACGGACCCTGACCTGCCCGGTATCGAGATCGAATTCCATGGTGCGGCCGAAGTTTCCTCCCACGTCTTCGGCCACCAGCGGAATCTGCATCTCCGCCAAAGCTTCCCGGGCGGCCATGATGTTGCGGCTGCCGATGCCGTCCCTGACGGCCGGCTGCAGCGGTTCGAACATGTTGGCGCCGCCGACGATCTTGGCCGTCAACCGTTCCGAGCCCGCCCCCAGGCCGCAGAGGTCTTGTACCATGCTTTCAATGGCCGTGGCCACGAACTTGGCCTTGCGCGCCACGACCTCCTTCCCATGAGGAGCCGGGAGAAGAGTATGGGCCAGGCCGCCAAGGTTTTGCTGATAATCGTAAAGGGCGATCCCCAGGCAGGAGCCGAGGCCGTAGGCGACCAAAAGCCCGGGGGCGCGGGCGATGCTGATTTCGGCGATGCCGACGCGCTGCCGTTCCGTCACGCCTTGCCTCCCACAACGTCCAGAATCAATTCCAGGGAAGACGGGTCCGGAAGAAGAAAAAAGTGCCCTTTGACCGCGGCGGCCCGGGGACCCCGGCCGTGAAACTCGGTTTCCACCATGAGTGCCAGGTCGCCGACTTCGCTCAATTCGATGAGGACACTATCGACCACCGCGCCAGCCATATCATGGGCCAGCAGCGGAATGGACGGAATCAGGGTCAGGTGCAGCAGGCTCCCCAGGGCGTTCAGATAGGCTGAGGCGAGGATGTTTCCGACCTCTTTCAAGGTCGAAATTCCCAGGTCGCTCAGATCTCCGCTTTCCTCGGGTTGGGCCAGCAGGCCGGAGATCAGGCGCCGGGCGCTGTCGGTCGGAAAGATCAGCAGAATTCTGCCCCGGGCATCCCCGAGGACCTTGAGCGTGACACCCACAACAAGGTTTTCAGCTCCGCCGAGGAAATCGGGGACTTCGGCGATTTCCGTGACGGTGACCTTGGGTACCCGCAGCAAAACCGTATCCCCGATCATCTGGGACAGGGCGGTAGCGGCATGCCCCATGCCGATGTTGCTGATCTCCTTCAAGGCATCGAGCTGGTCTTCGGTGAGGTTGCCGAATGCCATAACGTCACTCCCCGCTTTTCGGTTGAGGGTTCGTTGAGGCCAAGGGCCGCTCGAGGAGCGACTGCGGATCAAGCAGAAAAACCACCCGTCCGTCACCGAGCACCGACGCTCCGGTCAGGCCGGTAATCCGGTTGAGAGGGAATTGCAGCGCCTGAACAAAGACTTCCCGCTGGCCCGCCAGCCGGTCGACAACCAACCCGACTTTGCGTCCCCTGGCCTCGGTGATGACGACGGTCAGTGCCTGGGGATCTTCCTTTCTCGGCTGTCCCAGGATCTTTCGCATCGACAACAGGGAGACCACCTGGTCATCGAGTTGAATGGCGAGCTGTCGCCCAGAGGAACTCACCTCCTGACGGCTGATATCCAGCGATCGGAAAACCCGGGTGATCGGAAGTCCGCACAACATCCCGGCGCTTTCGATCAGGAGGATTTTGATGATGGCCACAGAAACCGGGAGCTTGAGCAGGATCCGGGTCCCCCGGTCCGGACCCGAGGAGATTTCCAGCGACCCGCCGAGGGTTTCCACCGCGGCCTTGACCACATCCATGCCGACTCCGCGCCCAGAGGTTTCGGTCACCTGTTCGGCGGTGGAAAATCCCGGCAGGCAGATCATCTGCAGGATGTCCCGCTCGGGCAGGTTGCGGGCCTGGGCCGGTGTGATAAGACCCTGATGGAGGACCTTGTTGCGAATGGCCGCCGCATCGATGCCGCGGCCGTCGTCGGCCACTTCGAGCAGCACCAGGTCTTTTTCCCGCCAGGCCTTGACCGAGATCTCCCCCTCGGCATCAATGCCGTGGTCGACGGAATTGCGCACCATGTGCACCAGAGGGTCGGCCAGTTGCTCCACAATGGCCCGGTCGAGCTCAACATCCTCCCCCTCGAGGACCAGTTGAATGTCTTTGCCGGTTTTCCGCGCCAGCTCGCGCACCAGTCTCGACAACCGTCCGGTGATGCTTTCCAGCGGCATCATGCGGACCTGGAGGACCTGGTAATGCAGGTCGGTGACCAGGCGGGCCAACTGGTCCAGGCCATCCAGCACCTGGGGCCACTTCTCCTCCCGGGAGGTCGACTGCAGCATGTTGCGGCAGGTGATCATCTCGCCGATCAGGTTGATGAGTCGGTCGAGAAGATCAGTCTTGACGCGAACCGAGCGGGCGCTGTCTTCACGGCGGGTGAGGCCGACGGTGGGGGCCTGCTGACGGGCGGCCGCGATCTGCACTCGGTGAACATCAGAGATCGCCGCCAGCCGGGTTTTCAGGACTTCGGAAGCTTCCGAAGTCTGTAGTCGCGCCTCGATCTGCAGATCGCCGACTCCCTGGAGAAGCTGTTCCTTGCTGGGAGAGCAGGCCACCAGCCGGCCCAGGTTTTCCAGCTCCTTGCAGATCAACAGGGCGCGGGCAGCCGGAGCCGGGGCGTCGGCCGCCAGTTCCACCGAAATCAAGAGCTCGCGGCTTTCATCGGCGGGCGAGGTCTCGGCCGGTTCCAAATCGGTTTCGACCGG
>Ga0055479_10000004_pt1 | contig 28757 bp, 40 predicted proteins | sample Muzzi_PWC_D1_FD_57941 | JGI IMG/M metagenome (GOLD analysis project Ga0055479, IMG submission 57941) | Wetland microbial communities from San Francisco Bay, California, USA, that impact long-term carbon sequestration - Muzzi_PWC_D1 | ecosystem: Environmental > Aquatic > Marine > Wetlands ...
TAGGGACACAAAAGAAAGCTATAACAAAAGAAACTATACAAAAGAAAGAGAGGGGGGTACCCCCCAGCGCGCCCGCTTCTGCTAAAAAAGAAATTAAAAGAAGAGAGCATGTTTTTACTACAGAAGAAGAACATCTAAAGCTTCAACAAAAATTTGGAGAAGATAAAGTAGAGCTTTTTTATGAAAGGCTAAATGAATGGAAGATACAAACACCTAAATCAAAATGGAAAAAAGTAGATTATCTTTCAATTTTGAAATGGGTTGTTGACTCAGTATATGAAGAACAGATTAAACAAGAAAATAGAAAGAAACTAGGAACACAAGAAGATAACATAACATTGGCAAAGAAAATTGTAGAAAATTTCAACAACGTCGAATCTAAAAGAAAACGAGTAAAAATAGAAATTATCGAAGATAAAGTCGTTTTTTATAGCACCCTTCCAAACTCTACAATTCCTCCGACAACCATTCCTTTAAAAGTAAACGGATTTAGAGATCGAATTGATCAGGCTTTAAGAAAATGGAGATTAATCTGATGCTTTTATCAATTAATCAAAGACCGCTTGCCAAGACAAGGCCAAGATTTTATTGCCAAAGAGGAACTCCTAGAGTCTATGAAATTCAAACTGAAATCATGAAAAAGTTAGGAATGTACTTTAATAATCAAATGCACGATAAAGGCTATTTAAAAGCCGATGAAGGGCCTATCATGATTAATTTGACCGCATACATGCCTAAACCTAAATCATGGTCTAAGAAACGCTCTAAACAATCCGAAGGCAATCCAGTCGTTACGAAGCCTGACATTGATAATATTTATAAAATTTATTCCGATGTTTTGACTGGAATTGCTTATCGTGATGATTCACAGGTGTTTCGATGTTTGTCTCAAAAGATTTATTCAGATAAACCAAGGGTAGAGATAGAAATTTTACCTTTAGGGAATGAGATGGTTAATGAACATGCAAAAGTTGTTAGTCAAAATATTAATTTACAAGATTTAGAATATTTAGTTAAAAAAGCAAACCGCTTAGGCGAATCAGGAAGAAAAATTTACAGTGTACATTCAGAAAAAGATTTGGAAGGATGGCACATTTATTTTGTAGTCCAAGGATTAAAAGAAAGGATAATTGTATGAAAATGACGATTACAGTTGATGGAGATACTTACGAAGATAGGGTTGAATTCAATCAATTTTTTCGATGTAAGGAAATATCCTATAATTTAAGTAAAATTAGGGAAGCTCTGTTTTATGTGTTGGATCAAGATTTCAATGAATGGTCAGAAGTTCAATCAGCATTAGAAGAACTTCTTGATGATACTTACATTGAGGGAATCACGTGATGAAATTTATGCAATGCACTTGTTGTAAATCATCAGTACAAATCAATCCAACTGGAATATGTTTGGCATGTCAAAGAGGATTCATAGGCGTTCCACAAGAAGATTCTTTGGAGCAGCACGAGAAAAAGAAAGATCTTAAAAAATTAAAAACTCGAAAGAAGAAAATTGAAGATGCCCTTAAAAAAAACTGATGAAATCGAAGATCAAGAAATATCAGAACAAATTTTATTTTATGTAAGTAGTCTTTACTTTCTTCTAAGAAGTATTTCCTGGTCTTTATTAATCGCTGGACTTATATGGGCAATACTTAAAAGTAATAATTAGGAGTATTTATGATTGTATGTACTAAGTTTAAATCATACGAAAAAGGCTGCTTAAGAGGGTTTGCAGATTTAAAGTTTACCTCATTGGGAGGCCTGATTGTTCATGGTTGTACTTTGAACATGAAAGACGGAAAACGATGGATAAATTTTCCCAGTAAAGAAATCCAAGAGAATGGTGAAAAAAAGTATTTGCCAATACTAAGATTTGAAGAAAGAGGGATGAGTGAAAAGTTTTCAGAAGCAGCAAAAAAAGCCATTGACGCATTTTGTTCACAAAATCAACCAACGGGAAACAATGGATGATAAGATTCAAAACGCAAGAGAGAAATATTTAGCTCGCATGGAGATTATTAAGATATATAAAGAAATGATCGATGAAGACGAAATAAATGCACTATCCGTTTTTTTAAATGACTGTGATTTATGTGAAACAAGTCATGTGTTGAATACAATTAAAAAAAGATTTTTAAATGATTGGAGAAAAAATTAATTAAAACCCCGAACCACAATAGGGTTACGAATGGCTACACGAACAAAAAAAAGAATGAAGTCTTATGCACATATAAAATTTGATGAAAATGGATGGGTGTGTAATGGAGATTTTAAACCACTTCCATATGATATTGCTTTTGTTGAAGTTGAACGAGAAAATTATAAAAGAATCATTCCAGCATGGTGGACGGGTTCTTCTTGGATGGGAAGAAAACTTAAAGATAAGGATATCGTTCTTAAATGGAGCAGAAATAGGGTTGTCATATGAATTGGGAACTTGAAATTAAAAAGCTAAAAGACTTAAAGGTAAAGAAGAACAATCCTCGGAGGCTATCTAAGCATGATGCGCAACATTTACAAGAAAGTATTGAACGTTTTGGCATATGTCAACCACTGGTTTTGGACACCGAAAATACCATTATTGGTGGACATCAACGATTCCGTATTCTTAAAAAGATGGGATATACTGAAGTTCCGGCATATGTGCCCGTTTCACCCTTTACGGAAGAAGAGAAGGATGAGCTTTGTATCAGGCTTAATCGAAATCATGGCGAGTTTGATTTTGATATACTTGGCAATGAATGGGATATAGATCTGCTTTTAGGATCTGGATTCCTATTGGAAGAGCTTGAGATAAGCACGGATGAGGATACAAAACAAGAAGAAGCCAGTTTAAAGGGATGTAAGATGAATATTACTTTTTCTGATCCTGAGCACTTACAAGAAGCTGAAAGTGCAATTGCAACAATTGTAGACTCTTATCCAGGAGCTACGTATAAAGTGAGGCTTAAATGAGTGATTTAATAGAAAGTTCATTACAATTAATAATATTAATTTTGGCTTTAACGATACCATTTCATCTGTATATGGTATCATTTAAATTAAAAACAGATATTAAGAAACTTGAAGAGAAAGTAAATTTTCAGTACAAAGAGTATTGCGGACTACTTAAAGACTATAACATGTACAAACAAAAAAATAGATGACTAAGAAAAAGACAGGAAGACCTTTGAGAGATTTTGATGCCTCAACATTTGAGCAGCTCTGTTTTGTTCAATGCACAGTGGATGAAATAGAGCTCATTTTAAGGACTGATCAACGTACAGTTGATAAATGGTGTAAGAGACATTATGATATAGATTTTTCCACGGCCTATAAAAGATTTAGCTCAGGGGGAAAAAGTTCTTTACGTAGGGATCAGTACAAATTGGCTAGAAAAAATGCTTCTATGGGCATATGGCTTGGTAAGCAATGGCTAGGACAAAGAGATATTCCTCAAGAGATTGAAGCCTTCAACGGAAAACTAGCTTCCTTGTTCGATATGATAAAAGAAATGAAAACTGAGAAAGACTTTAAATCTACACACACAGCTTAGCTTAAAATAATTTGATTAAAAATATCACATAAATATAATGCGAGTGCTGAATAAAGGTGTTCACAATGGATTGTATTGACGTTTCTAGAAAAATCTGTCTGATTCTTAGGTATACTGTTTATTCTCTTTTTATTTTTTTAACTTTAGGAGCTTTGATATGGAACTATATAATGAAGTAGATGTTGAATATGCGATGGGATATCATATTCCTATACCTGAAATTCATTTACCTATTCCTGAGGAGATAGAAGAGCGAATAGAAACTCAAAAAGAAAAAGAACGTGACAAAAGTCCAGATCCAAGAGGATTATGTGATTTTACTTATGGTAGCATTGATCTAAAATACAAATGTTAAACATTTGTAAATGACCACGAACTATTCAAATTTAAATCATTTTTATTTTAACCCTGTTAGAGAACAAACTATTATTGATAACTCTGCTTATTGCAAGCTTTGCAATCAACGAGTTAAATCAATTGCTCATAATATAATCATCCAGTGCAGATGTAATAATATCACCCTAAGCGGAGGGAAAAAGTTTATCTATCACATATGGAAGCAAAGGGACAGATATGTGGATTGTAATATTATTTATCTTCGGGATGAATAATTATTTCTTTTAAAGATTTTAGTAACATTAATTTCTCCGTCTTCATTTATTATTTTTATTTGTAGAGTTACTGTTGTGCTATCCAGAGTTCCCCTATAAGTTATAAAACTTTCTTGGTTTTTTAATCCAAAAATTTGATCGAAGAATTCTTCTATAGGATCTTTTGAAAATGAATCGTCTTCTGAATCATAACGAAAAAATAAATCTCCAGGTATATTTGACCACCACGATGATAAATCCATATCATTTTCTATTCCCATGTTTTTCTCCAAAATTTTGATTATTAAAATAATAGTTAATACATTTGCGCTATCAGTAAATATTAGGAACTATCAAACCATTTTTCTAATTTTTTTTCAATTTTATTTCCATCTATTTTGTGCTGTTATTTAACTTGCGAATGTAGTTATAAGGAGGTCGTAGGATGTTCTCTGTTAAGATAAAATTATTATGGTTGTTTTTTGATAGAAATTATGGCTTTTTTTGTTATCATTTGTATAGTAATGGTCTATTTGATGATCATTTCTATGAAAAACTGAATTAGTATTTATTAGAGAAGTATTATGTATAGAAAAAACCATTTTGGTAGAAATTGGTAGGAGATTGGTAATTGATATCAAGCCTAAGTGATAGGCAGATAGAATCATTTAAAGAGTCTAATGCAAGGATTAACATCTTTGAGGGTTCAGTTCGTGCTGGAAAGTCCTTTATTGCTTTACTTAGATGGCTTGAATTCTGTCGTAATGGACCTAAAGGGCCTCTTATAATTGTAGGACGAACAGATAAGACTATCAAAAGAAATATCATTAATCCCATGATAGAATTGGTAGGAGATTCAGTGCGATATTCTGTTGGCAAAGGAGAGGTTCAACTTTTTGATAGAATAATGTACGTGATAGGAGCTAATGACGAAAGAGCTGAGGCTAAAATCCGAGGCTCTGAGTTTGCAGGAGCTCTTATTGATGAGCTTACGCTGATTCCTGAAAACTTTGTCAAGATGCTTCTATCGCGTCTTTCTATTCCTAAAGCATCATTATTTGCATCAACTAACCCTGATAGTCCTTTTCATTGGGTGAAGACAGACTTCATTAATAGAGAAAAAGAACTTAACTGTAAGGTTTTTAGTTTCACAATTGATGATAATCCTTCTCTTGATGAAGATTATAAGATGGAACTTAAGCGAGAATACTTAGGTCTCTGGTATAAGAGATATATTGAAGGAAAATGGGTAATGGCAGAAGGTGCCGTCTATGACTTCTTCGATGAGGAATTAAATGTTATACCGATGCCTACGCAGACTGCTAATTATTATATTGTTGGTGTCGATTATGGTACCACTAATCCTTGTGTTTTTGTACTTATTGGTTATAACCCTTCTGCCTACCCAAATATGTGGCTAGAAAAGGAATATTTCTACAATAGCAAGGCAACCCAACGCCAGAAGAGTGATTATGAATACGCTCAAGACTTGATAAAGTTTATCGATGGTTTTAATATTGAGGCAATTTATATAGATCCTTCAGCAGCTTCTTTCAAACAAGAGCTTAGAAGAAACGATGTAAGTAAAATTAGAGATGCGTCCAATGATGTTCTTCCTGGAATTAGATTTCAGGGACAGCTTCTAACTAATGGAACTTATAAAGTATGTTCATGTTGTGTTGAATCTATCAAGGAATATACGAATTATGTTTGGGATAGTAAGGCCTCTGCTCGTGGAGAAGACAAACCAATTAAACAAAATGATCATGCTTGCGATGCTCAGCGATATGCCCTTTATACCCATTTCTTTGAAAGAAGTGGGAAACGCATGGAAGAATGTGAAGCGGATATGATGCAAAGATTATGGGCTAAGAAAATATAAAATGTTTTCTTAGTATTTTAAATATTTATAAATTGTCTTTGGACTTACATTAAACTCCCGAGCAGTTCTTGCCACACTCCATCCAATGTCTTTAACTTTCTCTTTAATCGCCTTGATTTCTGAATGGGCAAATACTGGTTTTCTTCCTTTGTATACTCCTCTAGCTTTAGCAGATTCTATACCTTCAGTTTGCCTTTCTCTACTAATCTGTCTCTCAAATTCAGCAAAAGTAGCCATTAAAGATAAAGTAAGTTTAGCTATAGGAGATTCTGACCCATCAAAAACAAGATTTTCCGATACAAAGTAAACTTTAACCTGTTTAGATGTGATTTTTTTTATGAGATCAAGTAAGTCTCTTATATTTCTAGCAAGTCGATCTATTCGATGAATATACAATTCATCATCTTTTCTTATAAAATGTAGCATATTTTGTAAAACAGGCCTTTCAATGTCTTTTCCAGAGGCATATTCAATAAATTCTTCATCAAATATCATACCAGTCAATTGACTTACTGGATTTTGGTCTTTAGAGCTTACTCTCTTATAGCAAATTCTTTTACCGCTCATAATCATCTCCATTTTTTGTAAATAGAGTCTATCACCCTAAGTAAATAATGTGAAGAAAAAAGAGATAAAACCCTAAGTAAAGAGAGAATTTATAAAAAATCGATTTTTTAGAATGAGACCTTTGAGCACACCCTAAATTCATTATATAAATCTTTTGATGTAAAACGATGTGAAAATTCACATGACTTTCTCTATGAAAAAAAGTTAGATAAGTTGTAAAAAATTAGCTAATGCATACTGATGTATTTTTAAATGTAGCAACGCATGATACACTTTTAAAAAGGGCCGCTATTTTTTTAGCGGGGTATTTTTAATCTAAATTAGATAGAAAAAGTACGTGAAGTTAGGAAAGCTGAAGTGAGCCAATATGAGTTGAATAGGCCCCATATGGGGCTTTTTTATTTTTCGGCTTCTTCACGCTCTTTTTGTTCTTGTCTAATTGAGCGTACTCATCAAACCGTCCTTATTTGTCGGTTAAGATGAACTTTCGAGAAAAATGTGCTAATCGTGCTAATTGCGCTAAACATATTGAGAAACAGAATAAATATACTGGTCTAAACAAGTGCTAAAGATGTGCTAAAAATTAGAGTCTTTTTGATTTTAGCACATCATTAGCACATCATTAGCCAGCTAAAATTAAGAATCTTCCTAGGGATTAGCGCAATTAGCACGATTAGCACAATTAGACCGACAGCCTTGAATGCCATAAAAACACATTTAAAGACACCGTGTTGAGATAAAATTAACCGCGAGTGGAAAAATCCTTAATTCGGACATCGGCTTATTCACGCTCTTTTTGTTCTTTTTCTTCACGTTCTTTTTGTTCTTGTCTAACTTGAGCTTCAGCAACAAGACGTTCCCATTTTAATCTTTCTTCTTCTTCTTTTCTTATCATTTCTTCTCGTTCGTGAACTACGTTAGAATGAAAATCTAATGGTTCTGAAAAACTAAACAATTTACTAAAAGCTAAAATTACTAATAAAGTAATAGCCAAAACATGTAGATATCTCCAACTTTTACTAAATATATTCTGATTCATCAAGTTACTCCTTAAGATAAAACTGGGTCACAGAGCGAAACTTTTTTCTCCCCAAAAATTAATACACCGTTTAAACACTTAGGCCCTGAACAAGCCCAAAAAAATAACATTACTATCAAAAATGTTATTAAATATTTTAAAGTTTTCATGATTTTATCCTCATTTGTCAGATGGTAGCAAAAAATTGATTAAGTAAAAAGAATCAAATAGGCAGGATGCGAGCCTTTATTTTAAATAATTTTATTATAATCTTTATTTAATTGCAGTATCTTGCTAAATGTAAATTAAAAAGATAGGATGGGATTATGGCTGAAGGAAATAAAATAAAGCCTGGAAGTTTAAAAGGTGGAAAAAACATGCCATCTTCCAAAGCTAAACCAGGAGCTGGCGGAAGGTTTAAAACCTTAAAGGGAAAGCTTGCAAAACAGGGAGTTAAAAATCCCGGTGGACTTGCTGCGGCACTTGGTAGGGCTAAGTTTGGATCCAAGGGGATGGCAAAGATGGCCGCAAAGGGGAAAAAGAAATAAATTTAAATTAATTAGAAGAATTCCAGTGTGCTATTTTCGCACATTGAAGTGTAAGATAATCTTACATAGTACAGATTCAGCACTGAACCACATTAAGTGCTAAATTTGGGTTAGCTACACGCAGAGCAGGGACTGATCATCCCGTTCGAAGGCCGTATTCTTCGGCTCTGCACTTTCCATACGGGGAAATATTAAGGACAACCGTATGAAGGTGCAATGTCAGATCAAGATATTATAGAAGAATTTGATACTTATTATAACGATGCATATCGTGCTTGGGATGCTTTTTTCCCAGAAGCTGAAAGAGATTTAAGATTTTATCTTGGCGATCAATGGGATGAACAAGAAAAAAGACTTCTTTTTCAAGAAGGAAGAAATGCCTTCGTATTCAATAGAGTTCGTAGAAATATAAATATGATTACGGGTTATCAGCGAAAACATCGCTTAAGCTCTGTAGCTATTCCCGTTGAAAATTCGGACCAACAGACTGCCGATCAATTCACTCAATTACTTCTTTACTCCATGAATTACGGAGATGGATACCAAATTATTTCTGATAGTTTTTCTGGAGCCCTTAAAACAGGATTCAACCTAATGAGCATTTGGATGGATTACCGGGATGATCCTGTCAATGGAGATGTAAAATTCGGTAGAGACCCCTACAACGGCTTCATTACAGACCCGTATTTTACAAAACTCGATTTTTCTGACTGTGGGTATATCCTTAGAAGAAAATATTTAAATCCTGAACAGGTAATGAGCATGTTGCCTGGTCATGATAAAGATATTATAGACCTTTACCGTGTTGGCTGGTCAAGAGACGATAAGTTTACCTGGCTTCCTTATCAGCAACAGCCTGGCGGTCAAGAACTTATGGCTTACAACGAGTATTACCAACAAAACTGGCGTGATACTCCTGTTCTAGTCGATATGGAAACTGGCGAATTCATGGAATTTGATGTTCCTAAAGAGCGTCAAGATCTTATGCTTTCTCTGCATGACAATCTAAAGATTATTAAGAAACCTAAAAGATACATAAAACGGCATATTATCGTTAACGACGTCGTTATGAAAACTGATGAAAATCCATATGGTCTTAATGAATATCCATTTGTTCCTTTTATAGGAATTTTCGAACCCGAATCTTCTGAATGGGAATTAAAAATGCAATCCCTCATCCGCTGTATGAGAGATCCTCAACGAGAAAGCAATCGAAGACGTTCACAAATGATTGATATTTTGGATTCTCAGATAAATTCAGGATGGATAGCCAACGAAAATAGCGTCATTAACCCACGTTCATTGTTTCAAAGTAGTCAAGGAAAGGTGATTTGGAAAAGAGAAGATGCACCACCTGATGCAATAACTAAAATTCCTCCAGCTCAGATTCCACCTTCCATGTTTCAGCTTCAAGAGCTTTTCGATAGAGACATAATGGAGATTGCAGGGGTTAATGATGCATCTTTTGGTGCGCCTGATAGTGGAAATGAGTCAGGAATAATGATGATGCTTCGTCAGGGAGCGGCATTAGTTAATTTACAAGATGTTTTTGATAACCTTCGCTTTGCTCAGAAGCAAATATCAAAGAAAGTCTTGAAATTAATTCAGACTTGGACTCCAGAAAAAGTGAAAAGAATCATCAATGAAGAGCCTAGTCAACAGTTTTACGACCGTAAGTTTACAAAATACGACGTAAATGTAACTGAGGGAATGCTAACTGATACTCAAAAGCAAATGTACTTCCGACAATTAGTAGATTTAAAGCAGTTAGGGGCTCCTGTTACTGGGGAAATGCTTGCAGAAGCTGCACCTATTCAAGGTAAAACTACCTATGTTAAACAAATTTCTCAAATGGAAAAGCAACAAGCGCAACAAGCTCAGCAGCAACAGCAAATACAAGAACAACTTCTTGATTCTCAACGTCAAATGGCACAAGCCAAAGCAATTTCAGACATAGCTCTATCAAAAGAAAGGTTTACGCGAGCTGTATCGAACGCTGCTCTATCTGATGAAAGAACAGCGGAAGCCGTTCAAAATAGAGCTCAAGCTTCTTTAGATAGAGCGAGAGCGATGAAAGAACTCGAATCTATGGATGATGATCGACTCGTTAAATATTTAGGAATTATCCAAATGTTTGAAAAGAAAAACGAACAAGAAGAGTTGCAACACAAAAAAGAAGATGTAGGTGTAGCTGCTAAAGGACAGGAAATTGGTGAAGAAATAGTTGGAGTTGAACAGGGTTCAATAAATGCTCCTCAATCTTCTGGCGATCAAATAAACATGAATCAGGAAGGGCTTTAATATGAATTTTTCTATGACAGCTCTGACACAAAATTCTCAGGTTTGTAATTTCATTGAACCGGTGGCTTTCATTTATATGATGAACATGAAGCTTTTTATCAAAGCCACAAATAAAACACTCAGATCCGGATTTATTTTTTTTGATATCTCCAGGGTGCTTGTAAAACGATTCTTTGCATCATTTGCAAAAAAGCTCAATTTTCATATTACGAAATTGTTCGTAACATGTTCTGGAGCAAAAAGTTGCTCCATATTTTTTAAACATAATTTTGCAAGTAGGACATTGTTTTATAAAAACGTTCTACTATTTGCAGAAGCCAATGTCAACCTAAAGGAGGTTATCAATGGCCAAGTATAAACAAGGCTACTCAGATCGCATGGATGAAAGTCTTGGAATGAGACGTGGGAAAGAGTCAGGAATGAGTCAATCTTACAAATCAAGAAGAGATGAAAGCCGTGGAATGAACGATCGATATATGCCTAAAGGAATGAATGAGAAAGTCATGGGTCACGACAAAAAACCTAGTAGTTGTAATGTGCCTGTTGGCGATGGTTTTAAGGAAGTTAAGCCATTTAGATCAGGTAACTTAGGATACCCAAGTAAAGCTTTCGATTACAAGTATTAAGAGGATGTGATGACACAAGAGACTGGGGAAACACGCGATGCAATTATTGAAGATGACAACAAACGGATTCAGGACATTGTAGATTTTTATAAATCTAGGACTGATCCCTATTGGATTGTCGTATTTGCTAAGCCATTAAAGCAGCAAGTAGATGGAAAGCCCACCTTGATTAAACACATTAAACCTTATTTCACTCGGCCATCTTCACAGGTGGGAGCAATTATTGGCGAAGTCGATAACAAATCAGGTGAAATTAAATGGGAAGTCAACATGCCTCAAAGGCCTTTTGATTTCGATGCTCTCAAAGGTTTAGGAGCGCAGGAGTGTAATGAAGTATTTACAGAAACAACTTCAATACCGAATGCATATTTAACCAAATAGTGCCGCCGACTGATTCGAACCACATTAGGATCATCGGGCGTAAAATTAAAGGAGCTACACGTAATGAGTACGGAACCAATTAATACGGGCGATCATGCAATGGAGGCCGCCGCTCCAGTAGACGCTGTGCAGTCTGAATCGCAAAAAAGCGAAGAGAAAGAGAATAACAATGTTCCCTTGGAAGCTCTTCAAGCTGAACGCGCACAACGACAGGGTCTACAAGAGGAACTACGGGTAATCAAAGATCATATTGCCCTGATGCAAGCTCAACAAAATACCAATCAATCTAAGCCAAAAGAAGATGAGATGGATGGTCTGGCTGATGATGATGTTTTAACTGTGGGAGAAGCAAAGAAGTATCTCTCGAAGATGAATCAACAATATCAGATGTCAATTGAAGAGCTAAAGATGGTGCAAAAGCACCCTGATTATCAAGATGTAGTTTCACAGTATTTACCCGAAGTAATCAAACAAAATCCCTCTTTACGAAAGACGCTGCAAGATACTCAAGATTATGAACTTGCATATTATTTAGCTAGAAATTCTGAAAGCTATAAGAAAGCTAATAAACAGATGAAAAAAAGTGCAGATGCCGAACGCATAGTTCAAAACGCTCAACAAGCTGGCTCTTTATCGAGCATGGGAAGCACAACATCTATGAATCAAGCTAGGAAATACAAGGAAATGAGCGATGAGGATTTCGGAAAGTTAGTCAATCGCAATATGGGACATTTTTAGGAGAAAAAAATGACAATAACAACAAAAGCAGTGTTACCTCCAGCTGTTAGGGAATACTATGATCGACTCTTATTAATGACTGCATACCCTGCACTCGTTTACACAAGATTCGCACAGAAAAGAGTATTACCTGAAAAGAATGGTGACACAATTGTATTTAGACGTTACAGCAGACTTTCTACTGTACCTATTCCTTTAGTTGATGGAATAACTCCTCCTGGAGCTCCTCTTTCAGCTACAGACATTAAAGCACAAGTTTCCTTCTACGGTAACTTTGTGACTATTACCAATCAAGTTGAGCTTACTGTAGAAGATAGGGTTCTTAATGAATCTGCTCGCCTTCTAGCTCAAAACTTAGCACAAACAATGGATGAGGTAACTAGAGATGTTCTAGCTTCTACTTCTTCTGTTCTTCAATGTGCTAATGGTACAAATGGTAATACACCTACAGAACTAACTAAGGCTGATTTAGATGCGGCTATTAAGACTTTACTTGGAAACGATGCTGAGATGATTTCAGCTGTTATAGAAGGCAGAGATGCGTTCGCGACAGCTCCAGTAAGACCAGCCTTTTTCGGATACCTTGATACCGATCTACTTGATGATCTTGAAGGAGTTTCTAACTTTTTGAGTTCTGCTAACTATCCAAATAATCAAAGAGTTTTAGACAACGAGTGGGGTTCTACTTCAAATATTAGATGGCTTTATACATCTGTTGGAAGTGTAAGTTCTGCAACACCAGCTGTTTACAATAATATGATTATTGGTAAAGAAGCATACGCCGTAGTTCATCTTGGAAGTGAAACAGGTGAGTTTTATGTAGAGCCTCTAGGTTCTGCAGGATCTGCTGATCCTTTACATCAAAGAGGTTCAGTAGGTTGGCAACATCCTTTTGTTTCAAGAATCTTGAATGATGCGTTTATGTTGAATTTAACTGCAACGCATTCATAGGAGGTTAAAAAATGGCACAAATGAAGCAATTTAGCTGGACTAACGCAAATCCAGCAGTAGCTAGAAACCTAAATGTAGGATTTACAGTTGCTAAAATAGAGATTTGGGATCTAACGACTCCAAATAGATTTGAATGGACAAGCAACATGGCTGATGCTGCTTATTTTACTTTAGGAACATTGGCTTACACAACTTCAAATGGTATTACTCCGCTGTCTCAAAGTTCGACTTTTGGAGCAACTATTAGTGGTTTTACTAACGCTAATCCAGGTGTGATTACTGTGGATGACACAGCTACATTTGGTTTTGCCGCTGGTGACACTGTAAGAGTTGGGGAATTAGCTGACGATGGAGCTGCTGCTGCTAGCTTAAATGGTGAATTTACCATTGCTTCCATCACTGCTACTACTATCACTTTAGTAGAAGACACAAGCTCTGGTTACAGCGCTTATGTATCTGGTGGAATTGTAAGTAGAGTTTCTGACACAAATGGAGTTGCTATTCCTACAGAAAACTTCGCAATTGAAGGAGTGACTGTTGGAACAGGTGCTGTTGGAGCAAATAGTGCTTCAATGGTTGCAATTTGTTATGGAGAAAATCCAGTAGTTTAAACAAACAGAGGGAAGGGGGGATATCTTAATAATTGTACTCCTAGTTGGTTATAAAACCTCTCTTTCCTCCTTTTAAGGAGAAGAAAATGACTGAAGTAAGAAGCAGAAAAAAAACCCTACAAGATTTAAGTAAACTTCCAATTATCGGAGAACAACCAAAGTCAGAAAAAGAAGATAAATTCCTTAGGGAGATCGTTGAATATGAATTCTATAACCTTGAAGAGCCAGGGCTAACTCACAGATTTTCTTATGGAGATACAAGAAATAGCCATACATTTGAATTTTGGCATGGTGCTAAGTATCCAGTACCTCGATTTGTGGCTAGATTTCTAGAGTCTAAAGGCACTCCAATTTGGAAATGGCGTCCAGATGGAACAGGAAGTATGCATAAGGAAGAAATGGGGAAAAAACCTCGTTTTAGAATGAGCCAAAGTTTTAATTGAGGATTAAATGAGCACTTGGACCTTAGCCGACGTTAGGCAAAAAGTTAGAAGAGTTACGGGAAGATTAACTCCAGGAGAATTATCTAATAGCGATTTAGATGATTATATTAATCGTTATTATACTCTTACATTCCCTGCAGAATTAAAACTAGAAAGAAAACACACATATTATGAATTTCTTACAGTAGCTAATACTGCTTGGTATGATCTTCCAAATACAACTTATACCAACTTTGAACCGCCTGCTAAAATAGATGAGTACGATTTATTGTGGTTCCAAAATTCTAGCTCATTTGCTCAGAACAATAATTTACAGATAGCTAGATTTACTCCATGGACTGGGGATGGTGTTACTGTTACTTTCACAACTACGGCTCAAAGTTTCCCTATACAACCAGATTCTCTTGTTATTACAGATAATACTGAGACTTTTGAAGATACAAGTCAAACTTGGACCGAATCTGATGTTGTGATAACAGGAGATCTAGGTGGGACAGCTACAATAAATTACTCTACAGGAGCCATTTCTGTAACTTTTAATACAGCCCCAACCAATGGACAGGTAATTTATTTATCCTATCTTCAATTTCAACCGGGAAGACCTGAAAGTGTTTTGATGTATAACAATCAATTTCAGTTTTTTCCTGTTCCAGATACAGCTTATAGATTTCGTGTCGATGCATATGCAGTAGTAACTCCTTTAACTAACGCAACAGATACTCCTGATTTAAATGAATGGGGTCCTTGCATTGCGTATGGAGCAGCTAGAGATATTTTAGCTGATTTAGGAGAAATGGATGCTTATGGAGAGATAACAATCCTTTATAAAGAACAACTAGCTTATGTACTTAGGAGAACTAATCAAACTCTCTTAACTACGAGAGCTACCCCAAATTTTTAGGAGAAAAAAATGGCTTGGGATAAAACATACCCTGTACCTACTACAAAAATAAGAGATCTGAGTAACGGTATTCCTGATAACTGGGATGCAATTGAAACAGCTGATACAACATTTACACCTGATGGATTAAATCTCACTAAACAGGGAGCAGATTTATCGAAATTAGCTGATAATATTCGTTTATATACTAAAGATGATGGTTCAGGAGATACACAATTGTTTGCAATTAATGATGCATCTTCAGCTGTTATAAATCAATTGACAGGCGCTAAAATTAGTAATAGTGCAAATGGGGGTACTGCTGGAGGAACAATTTATAAAATAGATTTACCAATTGATGGGACAACTAGGATTATAATTTATTCTGGTAGGACAAGCTCTTTTACGGGTAGTGCAACTGTTACTGTACCTGAAACTCTTTCTACTATTTATACAGCTCAAGTAACCCCAGACAATGGAACATCAAGTAACCAATCTACTATTTTACGAGGAGTGACAACTTCTACTATTTACAATTCAGCAGCTTTTACAACTAATTGGTTAATAATAGGGGCTATTTAATGACAAATCGTGTCTTTATTGCTCCTTTTAAAACCGGGTTGGATACAGACATATCTCCATTTTTAGCCCCTTCTGATTCTTTTGAGGATATAAATAATTTTCATATTCATCATGGATATATAGAAAAAAGAAGTGGTTATCAACGATTAGGGTATATGGTCCACAATCCCATTGCTACTATAACAGGAATAACACAAGCAAATCCTGCTGTTGTTAGCGCAGCTGGACATACTTTCACAAATGGTCAACAAGTTCTTATTTCGAATGTATCTGGTATGACTGAAGTAAATGGTAATATTTATACTGTTGCTAATGTCGTAGCTGGAGTAAGTTTTGAGCTTTCTGCTGTTGATAGTTCAGGATTTACAGCATACACACTAGGAGGTAGAGCGGCTTTATATAATGGCGATAGAATAATGGGAATATATCGCTATATACAATCTGATGGCACAAAACAGACTTTGATTTTCGATACAACAAATGCAGCTGTCTACAATGGTGTCACACAGGTTTTTGATCCTTTAGATAGTTCTGCTATAATGAGTGGGTCTGTAACAGACTATATTTGGATTGAAAATTGGCAAGCTACTGGCGGAACGAACAGACTTTATTTTAGTAATGGAAAAGCATACGACGGAGGAACCTTAGATGGAATACGTTATTATGATCCGTCTGTTTCAACAACAACTACTACTTTATTCACACCTTCTCTAAGTTCAACAAGAACGTTATATGGAGGTAAAATAATCTTTGCAATTAAACAAAGATTATTAGTCTTAAATACATATGAAAATACTGGAGGAGGAGGCAGTTCTTCAAACTTTCCTCAACGAGCAAGATGGTGTAAAGCTCAAAATCCTGATCTTTGGGATGACACTGTACCAGGCGAAGGTGGGTTTGTAGATGCTCCAACAGGAGATCAAATAATTTCAGCAAGGCCTTTGCAAGATGCTATTATCGTATTCTTTAGTAATTCCGTATGGACATTGCGTCCTGTATCAAATCCATCCTTACCATTTAGATGGGATAAAATTAATGATTACAGGGCCTGTAATGGAAAGATGGCCACAGTACAGTATGATCGATATGTCATGGCTTTTGGTGTCAGGGGGATAACAGCAACAGACGGAGTAGAAACAAAACGTGTTGATGAAAGAATAATGGATTTTACAATTAATGAAATTGAGACTGATCAATTTGGTAAGGTTTTTTGTTCTAGGTTTTTTGAAGATGAAAGAATGATAACTCTTTATGCCAATAATTCTTCAGACAACAATAAAGCTCTTATTCTTGATGATGAATCTCTCGCTTATACAAAATACGATATTTCCATGAATTGCTTAGGATATGGAAATTTATCTTCAGATTATGCTTTGGAAGATTTTATTGCTGCCAATGATTTAGATATAGTAATAGATGATTTAGATGAGGAAACACTAGAAAGCTTTTATTATCAAGACAGTTCTGATGTTTTTTTAGGTGGAAACACTGGTGGAACTGTTTATATAATGAATACCGAAGTTACTGATGACGGTACAGAAATAGTATCAAATTTTTATACAAATGCTTGGAATCCTTATCAGCAAGAAGGAAAAGAGGCTCAGTTAAATTATGTTGATATTTATCTTGAAACAGATAAAAGCACTCAGATCACGGTAGAATTTTATAAAGATACTGAAGTAACACCATATGCAACTCGGCAAAGTGACATCCTTCCTCCTTTAGGTTATTTAGCTAGCATTATAACTATTTCTAAAGAAAATCCTGCAAATGTGAATGCAGACAATCATGGATTATCTACAGGTGATGTGATCTATATTTATGGTGTAAAGGGAATGATTGAGATTTCTGGAGAATATACGGTCACTGTAGTGGATATAAATAATTTTACTTTAGATGGAGTTGATAGCTCTGCTTTTTCAGATTATACATCTGGAGGACAAATCGTTAAAAATCAATATTATAGAACAAAATCTTGGAAACGTGTTTTAGCCGGTGGAATTGGTTTTCAACATCGCATGAGACTTATTTGTGATGGTTTGAATGATCCTTTAAAAATAGAATCTTTACAACCAACGTTTAAACCAAGAGGAAGGAGGTTAATAAATTGACTCTTCCCACAAATATCATATTACCTTCTCCGACCACTAATCCTGAAGATCAAATTAAATATATTCAAGAACTTGTTGCGTCTCTTCAACGTATGTATGAGGACATGACAGATAAAATTAATGGAAATTTTCGGTCCGATTATGGTCAAGAAGGAGATATTTGGACTCCTATTTTAAAAGGAACGACAGCAGATGGTTCATTTACTTATTCTAATCAAACTGGATGGGCATTAAGACAAGGAATCATGGTAGATGCATGGTTTGATATTAGTTGGTCAGCTACAGGAGGAGCTACAGGAAATCTTTATATAGAACTTCCTTATCAAGTGGCAATAAGTAATGGGATGCCTTTTGTTGGGGTAGTACAACCTTCTGATTTTGCTTTTACAGGTGGTACAGGAATTGTTATTAACGGGATTCAAAATACATTTCGTGGAGAACTTTGGAATGTGGGTTCAGGATTTACAACAGCAAGACAAGCAGTAGTGTCAAGTGGAAGATTAATTGGTCATATAAGATACATAGGAGTCGAATTTGAAACAACCTAATATAAATGATTTAACATGGATACGCATACATACACCTATCCATATACCTGATTATTTAATTGAACAAGTAAGAGATAGAGATTATTCAGTTGAAGATTTCAAAAAGTATCAACATAAAGCATGCGTAATGCTAACAGAAAAAGGCTATTCGTTAAACCCACTAAATCACTTACACATATTGATTGACAATGAATCACTTACTAAGGGTTTTGTTTGGTTTACGGTTAATTCACTAAGTAAAGATATTTATATAAACACTTTTTCTATGGATAAAGACTATTGGTATAAAGGTAAGGCTGTTGAAAAATTAGCAAATTATATAAAAGAAATTAGAAGAAAGGCAACGTTGAATAAGATAATCTGGACGACTAATTATCCTAAACATAGTCTCAGATATGGATTCAAGCAGTGCAAAGCAACGTTAATGGAATACACAGAGGAAGAAGATGGGCAGGACACTATTCGGGGGAGCAACACACGAAGGGAGCATAGACCTTCTAACTCCTCAACAACAACAATTTCTGGGAGGAATCCTAGGACAGCCGGGATTAGGGCAACAAGCGGGACAGGCTTACAGTCAGTTTCTACAGCCGTATGATCCTTCACAATATGAAGATGTATTTAACAAAGCTGTAGTTAATCCCGCTATGCAGCAATTTGAACAGCGTGTAATCCCTTCTATTCAACAATCTTTCGTTGATGCGAATGCAGGTTCATCTTCAGCCCTAAATCAAGCCTTGGGGCAATCCGCTCAAGATTTAACGACTTCTCTTGGATCACAGTATTTGAACTTCTTTAATCAACAACAGGCAAATCAAATGGGAGCTTTAGGAGGTCTTGGTGGTTTAGCTAGTCAGCAGCAATTTTCTCCATTAGTTGCTCAAAGTGGAGGTATATTGGGACCTCTTATAGGAGCAGCGGGAAACATTGGAGCAGGTTATTCGATGAGTTCTGAAAAAGTTAAAGAAAACATAAGACCTTATGCAAAAGGTTTAGAAATAATTAAAGATTTGGAAGTAAAGATTTATGATTATATTGAAAAAGTTGGCGGAGCTAAAAATAAAGTTGGTGTCATTGCTGAAACGGTTCCTGATGAAATGCAAGGGGAAATAGACGGCATAAAAGCAGTTGATCTCTATGGATTAATTGGCCTTCTTATTAATTCAGTAAAAGAACTGAATGAAAAAGTATCACAAATGGAGGAACAAAATGCCCCAAGCCATAGTTTATGATAGAGATGCTGCCTTAAGACAAGGAATTCAGCAGGCTGGTGGAGCTTTAGGTCAAGCTCTTGGCCAAAGAAGGCAAGATCAGAAACGAATAGATCAACAAAAAGAGTATGGAGGTATTTTACAAAATACCATTGGTTCTCTTCCCGAAGATGCATCTAGAATTGATATAGTAGGAGCTTTTAGTAACGCAATAAATCAAGGTCTTCCTATCGATATAGCTCAAAATATGGGAAGTCTTTACAAAGCCTTACAAGACCCAAGATCTACTGGTGGATTGGGAGTTGACAAAAGAGATGATTTAGTAGATTTACTTTCTCGCTTTGGAATGGATGACGAACAGGCTGCAAGAGAAGCTGATTTATATATGTCTTTGCCTACGGGTGGACGAACTTCTTACGCTAACTTCTTATTTGATAGAATGCAAAGAGGTCAATTAGTTAGTGGAGCTCCCTCAGATCAACAAGGTAGAACTGGCGTAGCTATTCCTGGAGGTCCTCCTGGAGATGTATCAGATGTTGAAAGTGTAGAAGTGGAATCGTTTAGTTTTCCAGAAGTAGATATATTTAAAGGACTTACTCCAAAAGAAAAGGTAGCTAGAGAAAAAGATTTATTTAATGCAAATGCAACTCAATATGCTGAGTTAAATAAAAAAACCCGTGGATTCGATGATGAGCTAAGACGACTGGGACAGATGGAAAGACTTAACGATAGCGGAAAATTACCCCAAGGACTCCAAAATTTAAATATTAATTGGACTACCGGTGATATTAGAGTCCCTAGATTAGCTAATCCTGAGACTCAAGCTTTTGTAAAAATGGTAAATGATTTTACTACTAAAGCAAAAGACACGTTTGGAGCGCGGGTTACTAATTTCGAACTCGGTGCTTTTATGAAAAGGTTACCTACCTTAGCTAATAGTGAAGAAGGAAGAAGGCTTATTCTTTCTCAAATGAAAGTTAATGGTGCTTTAAATAAGCTTCATGAAGATAGCATTAAAGAAGTATACGACCATTATGGATTAAGAGGAATAGACAGCCAGAAGGCTTCGCAAATAGCATCAGAAATAAGAAAAGATGACGAGAAAGCTTTAATTAAAGATTATAACCAGGCACTTCAAGCGCAGGATGTGTATGAAGCAAAATTATTAGCACCTGAGGGAAAAATTCCAGTAAGATCAAAAGAAGGTAAAATTGGATATATTTTAAGATCCCAAGCAGATAAAGCGTCAAAACAAGGATATGAAGTACTATGAGTATTCCCGAATCTTCTGGAAATAACGAAGAATTAGAATTTGAAAGTCTTGATGAAGTAATGGCAAAAAGAGAATCACCAAGTACTAGAACAACAGGACAACAAATTCAAAGACAAACAGGCAGAGGCCTTCAACGCACAGGAGAAGTTCTTTATGGAATGCCAGGAGATTTAATTAATGCTGTTAGACAATTAAATAATATTATTGAAGGCGGGAGAAAACCTGAAGAAGAACTAAATTGGCTTCAAAAATATGGAAGAAAATTTGCAGAAGCTGTCCCTACAAGTGCAGATTTAAGAGCTCGAAGTGCCGAGGTAAGGCCTGAATTAGAACCTGAAACACAAACAGAGGATATAGTAGATGAAGTTTGGTCCGATACAGTCAGTTTATTTGCTCCAAATATAGGTGGAAAAGGAACTGCTTTAGGAAAACTAGGAAGAGCTATGGGAATATCCATGGCTGCAAACTCTGGAAAAGAAGTAGTAAAAGCTTTTGGTGGTGGTGATAACGCCCAAGAATTAGCAAAAATGGGAACGATGCTTTTTACTTCTATGTTTGGCAAAGGAAGAGGTATTAATACTAAAATCTCTCAACTCTACAAAAAAGCTAAAGGATCAGTACCAGAAGGTGAAAAATTTATTTATAATACTTCAAAGCTAAATCAACTTGAAAAAGTATTAAAAAAAGGATCTGTTGATTCTTCAAAAGAGCCTGTTTTAAAAATTATAGAAGAAATTAAATCTAAAACTCCTGAAGGTAAAATGTTAGTGGACGAAGGAGTAGAATTCGATAAAAGCATAAATAGAGCAATAAGTAGATCATTTAATGATAAGTCCTTAAGAGGAAATTTAAAACAATTAAAAAAAGCACATGCAGGCTCTTTAGAAAATTATGCAAAAGAAAATCCTGAATGGGCTGAATCTTGGAAAGAAGCAAAAGAAATGTATCAGGGTATTGCCAAAAGTCAGGATATACAAAATTATCTTAAAAAAAATGCAAATTTAAAAAATATATCACATGCTTCTCTAGTTCTAGGTATGGGAGGGGCAGCATTACCTGGTCCTACAGCAGCGAAATTAGGAACAGCTGGTGGAGTAGCTGCTTCCATATATATGAGTGAGATAGCCAAACGTTTAGCAACAAATCCAGCACTCAGAAGATATTATGGTAATGTAATAAATGCAGCTCTATCAGAAAATAAAGGTTCTCTTTTGAGAAACCTTAATGGTTTAGAAAGAGTAGCTAAAAAAGAATTTCAAGAAAATCCTTTTCCAGATTTTGAAATATCGGAGGAAGAAATAATAAAAAATTAACTTTCTTCATAGCTGCTATATTTTGAATCTCGCACCAAAATAAAAAAGAAAATAATGGTAAAAATGGCTGTTAAAATCATTAATTTACTCCTATTTGTATAAAATTAATTTTGATTGATAAAAACATATATTTATAATATTACTTATCTCTTTTTTCCATAAATCTTTCCATCATTTGTATATATTTTTCTTCTAATGTACATAATCTCCCATGAAAGTCTTTCATCTCTTTTTGAGATTCTTTCCACCATCCTAAACTTTCTCTATGCATAAACCAACAAGCACCTATAGTTGAACCAGCAATGGTTAAAACTTGTATCCATTCCATAATATTCTCCTATTAATAACATTATTATTTACCGTCCTTTAACCTTCTTTCTTCAATAGCACAAAGCCTGTTATGAAAGTCCTTAATTTCTAAATGAATGGCTCTAATTTCTTCTTTCGAATCGTTATGAAGCGCTCTAATATCTTCTCTTATAGAATTGTTAATTGAGGTCATTATCCCAAAAAAACTTAGGACTATTACTAAAGTAGACCCTATCACTGTCAAAATTTGTACCCATGATTCACTCATCTTATTTACCGTCCTTTAACCTTCTTTCTTCAATAGTGCATAGCCTCCCATGAAAGTCTTTCATCTCTTTTTGAGATTCTCTCATATATGCATCTAACTTAGAATCCATATGCCTCCAATCAGCACGAGATTCAGATCTCATCCATAAAATTAAAGCTGCATTAGCTAAAAACAACCCTAATGTAGAATAAATAATTTCCATTTATTACCTTTATTTGTAATTATTATACCAATTTACTTACTATATTTCAATAAAAAAAACACAATTGCTTGTTTAACAAGCTTAGACATTGTCATGTTGCGTTCAATTGCTTCAATTTTAATCTTTTTATGCTCATCTTCCGTAACTCTAATAAGCAAATTTTTAATCCTTTTTTCCATGTAAACCATCCTTTTTAATAAATCGTGTTAATTTTTATATACGTTTTATAAAAATAAATTCAAAGAAATTGAATTATTTCCTATTAATAAAAGTAGAACAACAATTTTCTTAAGGAATCAAAAATGGGTAAAATTCAAAGAACACAAGGATTATCAGCAGCTTTTGTTGACATCTTTCCAATACCAATTAGAGCAACTTCAGCACCAGCTGCTACAGACGTAAATTATGATCTTGGTCAGGTTTGGGTTGATAGTTCAGCAGGGACAGCTTATATTTTAACAGCCCTTTCATCTGGAACAGCTACTTGGGCATTAGCTTCTCCTGGAGCCTCAGATGTTGATACTCTAACTGGCGATAGTGGAGGAGCTATTTCACCTGCTGCCGGAAATATTACTTTGGCTGGTGGAACTAATATTACATCAGCAGGAGCAGCTAATACAATTACTTTTAATCTCGATGCGGCAATAACATTAGCAACATCAGTAAGTTCACCTATTTATACTGTGATAGCAGCAACCGACTTGAATATAAATTCAGCTACAGGACAAGACATTATAATCAAAATGGGTGACAATGCAGCAGCAAATAAAGTTTCTTTTACAGATTCTGACGATGCAGAAGTATTCGCAATCGATTCTAACGGTGGAATTACATACAGCGTATTAGTAGTTGCAGGAGCATTTACTCAAACAGCAGGTGTGGTTTCTATCAGTGAAGATAATTCAGCTAACGCAGTAGGAATAGCTAATGGAACAACAGCTAGAGTAGTTGATTTGGCTAGCTCAGCAGCAGCTCACGTAGTATCTATCGGTTCTGCAACTGGAGCAGCTTCCTTAGACCTTAGAGCTGGTACAGGAAACTTCACCTTAGAAGGAGGAACAGCTACTACTTACGATATCTCAGCTACAGGGGCTAATACAGGTACTATTACTATTGGTGGTGGAACAGGCGCACAACAAATTGACATCGCCACAGGTGGAACAGGAGTAAAAACCCTAAATTTAGCTACAGGTGCGATTGGTAATATCGTAACGATTGGAACTGTTACAGCAGCAGCAAGCCTTGATTTACTTTGTGGCACAGGAAACTTTACTCTTGAAGGAAACGTTGCATCAACTTATGACATCTCAAATACCGGTGTAAACACTGGTGCAGTGAATATAGCTGGTGGAACAGGAGCGCGTACCATTACTATTGGTGGCGGAGGAACAGGAGCTAAGACTATTAATATTGGTGCAGCTGCTTCTGCTGATCTAATAACTATTGGTGATGCTACAGGAGCAGGAAGTCTTGATTTAGTGTGTGGTACAGGAAACTTCACCTTAGAAGGAGCAACTGCTACAACATATGATATTTCGGCTACAGGAGCAAACACAGGAACAATCACAATATCAGGTGGAACAGGAGCACAAACCACAAATATTGCTACAGGGGGAACTGGTATTAAGACAGTTAATTTAGGAACTGGAGCAATTGATAATGTTATCACTATAGGTACTGTAACTGGTGCGGCTTCATTAGATTTACTTTGTGGCACAGGAAACTTCACCCTAGAAGGAAATGTTGCATCCACCTATGAAATTAGTTCGACAGGGGCAAATACTGGAACATGTAAATTTGCTTCAGGAACTGGCGCTAGAACTGTAGAAATAGCTGGTGGTGGTACTGGAATTAAAACTGTTAATATTGGTGCAGCTGCAACAGCAGATGTTATAACAATTGGTACTACAACCGGAGCAGGAAGTTTAACTCTAGCAGCAGGTACTGGTAATATTACAATGTCGGGAACAATTGAAGCTGTAGACACAAAAGTTGTTAGAGCGACTGGATTAGATTATACATTTGCTTCTTCTCCCTCTACATCTACCGCTGCTGATACAGCTGGTGTAGCAACAGGGGCAACAGGGGATACAAATATATTATCGTTTCCTGGATTCAATATGGAGCAATTCATACTTGGAGCTGGTCAGACTATAATTAAACCAACAATGAGTAATTCAGGACTTCTTTGCTCTCTAGATCTAACAAATACTGAGGGAGCTGAATATAACTTTGGAGCAGCTAGAACTCTTTCTGAGTATGCTTTTACCGTTGGTACTTCAGCCGCTTTTTTCTTTGAAGTAACAATGACTTTAGCTGATATTTCAGGTGGAAATCCATATGGAATTGGTTTCCGTAAAGCTGAGGCTAACAACGCAACTCTAGCTTCTTATACTGATTACTACATGATAGGAATGTTTGGCGGAACATCTGCTACTAATCTAACTCTAGCTTCAGAATTAAATTCTGGTGGTCAAACTCTACAAGATGGTGGAACTGCATGGACAGGTGGCGATGGTGGGACTACTACTATGAAAATATTAGTAAGTGCCTCAGGAGTAACAACAGCAACTATTGATGGGGGAGCTCCAGCAGCACCTTTAGCTTACACATTTGATAATACTGACGTAATTTGTCCATTTATTTATGTATTGCATGGAGCAGCTGCACCAGGAGCTGTACATTTGGTAGATCTTTCGGTAGGATTCCAATAAAGATAACTTTATAGGAGGACTCATGAATATTGAATCACTTGACACAAAACAACTCAGAGTAAAAGGGGAAAAGGGGGATTATATCCTCCTTCTACCTATTGGATCACAGTTAGAAGAAACATTAGAAGTTTGTTCACATTTTACTGGTGTAATTTCAAAAGCTCTGAGTGAATTCAAGAAAACACAAGAAGAAAAAGAATCAACAGCAGAACCAGAATTAGATAAAAAGGAGTGATATGAGTAGCGGCGTAATAAACAGGCCTTTTAAGTTTGGGCCTAACGATCGACGTGAATTTATTGTTCAAGACTCTGAAGTCAGTCTTGTAGCCATAAACGATTCTAATGGAAATCCTATCTTTTTAGGAAGAGCTAAAGTAGGAACTCCTTTAAGTGATAATAGATGGCAAATTCGAAAATTAACATATGATTCAAATGAAGGTGTAACAAGGGTTGAATGGCCTCAGAATGAACTTTCTAATGCTTCTAGTGATTATGAATTTGTTTGGACTACAGACACTGATCTTACAATCACAGCTATAACACAAGCGAATCCTGCTGTTGTTACTGTTTCTTCAATAGGAGACCTTCAGAATGGAGATCAATTAGTAATTGAAGATGTAATTGGAATGACCGAAGTTAATTTCGATGGAACTAATATTTATACGGTTGCAAACATAGCCGGAGCAACATTTGAATTACAGGGAATCGACTCTTCTGCGTTTACAGCATATTCCAGCGCAGGAACAGTAATATTTGGAAATGTAGTTAATTTAACCTATTCGTGAGTTCTAAATGCCATATAGATTAAATCCATTCACAGGAGAATTAGATATTGTTTTAGGCCCTGGAGAAGGAGGAGCATCAACTGAGTTTGATACTGACTCTGGAACGGCCTTCCCGACAGGTGCCGGGGTAATTACAATGGCTGGTGGTACTGGAATTAACACTTCTGCTTCTGGTTCTACCGTCACGTTTAATCTAGACGATCCCGTAATAGTAGATAATGGCGGTACAGGACGAACTTCACTAACAGACGGAGCAATTCTAGTAGGAGACGGCTCTAACCCAGTAGAAATGATCGGCCCACTTACGGACGGACAGCTACTGATAGGGGATACCGCCGGTATTTCTCCTGTTGCTGCCTCTTTAACTGCGGGAACAGGAATAACGATTACTAATGCTGCTGGTTCAATTACACTAGATGCATCTAGTGCAGTACCCACAAGCTTCCCAACTGACTCAGGAACAGCCACTCCTGCTGCTAATGTATTAAATATCGTTAGCGATGAGACAATAGCTACAAGTGGGGCTGGTAACAGCGTTACTGTTTCCTTAAGCGCTAATACTAAAACAAGTGCTGTCAATGGATGGAATGGTTCACTATTAGAAACAGCTTCTGTAACAGTAACATCTGATGGAGTTACAATTACATGCTCAGTAGAGAAAAGTGGAGGAGGAAATTTAACAGCCATTTTTTCTACTGGTTATTATAACTGGACTACAGCCCCTGACACAGTTACATTGGCCGAAGGTTTAGATACAGCGCCCCTTCTATATTATGTTTATTTACTTGAATCAACAAAAGTTCTTACAGCTAGCACAGTCGGATGGCCCGGTAGCGAACACGCTCCAATTTGTACGACAATAGTTCAATCAGCTGCCAGTTTACAGACTGATGGCCCTTATAAAGTACATGTATGGACCGATCACGTGACTGCTACTGATAATCAAGGTCATGTCGGTGATTTAAACTTTTGGATTAGACAACAACCAGCAACATGGGTGTCATCAGTAGTTCAGTCATATAACATAGTTACAAACGGTGGATCTGCTGATAATGTAAACATTGATACAACAGCTGGGGTAGTATTACAATTACACGATCATACGTTTCCAGCATTTACCACTGTTCATGACTACTATGTTATCAATGATAGTGTAACTCCTTATAATGTAGTCACTGATTTAAATGCTCTTTTGACTGATTCTACAGGTGCATCTATGAGTGGAAAATATTTTTCATTAGTTTTATGGGGAGTAGTCAGTGAAGATACTGGAGATTGTAAAATAATGGTTAACCTTCCTAGTGGTAGCTACAATAATTCCGCATCATTAACCGCTGATGTAAGTGGGTTTGCTAATTTTAGTATACCTGGGGACTATACAGGCACAGGGTTTTTAATTTCTCAATGGAACTTAAGACATCAAGCCGCCTCAGGTGGGACTTGGACTTCAATTGATGAGATTGACCTAAGAGGACTTGTCCCATCTATCAACCCAGGTGGTACGACAGCTGCAGAGACTGAGTTTCCAGATAATCTTTTTCGTGTATTTGATAATTCTGATGATACCAAGAAAATTGCATTTGAAGTTTCTAGCGTTACAACAGCTACCACAAGAACAATTACAGCAGCGGATTATGATATTGATCTTGCTACAGTGTGCATATCAGCACCAACTGACTCAGGAACAGCTACTCCTGCATTGGGAGCTTTAACATTTGCAGGAACTAATGGAATAGCTATTTCCGGAGCAGGAAGTACGGTAACTATAGACGGATCATCCATCACTGATTTTGATTGGAATGTAGAGACTGGAACTTCTGCTGCTATGTCTGTAAACAACGGATATATAGGTAATAATGCCGGAACAGTTACCTTTACGCTTCCTGACACGGCAGCTGTAGGCGATATGATTCGTGTAACTGGATTACAAGGCGCTTGGGTAATAGCACAGAATGCAGGAGATACCATTCATTTTGGAGATCAGGATACAACAACAGGGGCTGGGGGATCATTAGCATCCACTGATTCAAGAGATGCTGTTGAATTAGTTTGTGTAGTTGCAAACACTAATTTCCAAGTTTTAAGTTCTGTAGGTAACATAACCGTAACGTAGATAATGAATTATGACGCAAAATTCTATATATAATACAGCCTCTTCACTTGCAGTTGATAACATATCTCTAGACGGCAATACAATATCCTCAACAGACACTAACGGAAATATTGTATTAGCACCTGACGGTAGTGGAGTTGTATCAGTAACAACTGCTGCGATTGTACCATCCGGAGACAGGGCGGATTCATTGGGAAGTGCAACAAATTCTTGGGATAATGTTTACTGCGATGGAGTTAGTTTTGATGATGGAACAAA
>Ga0055479_10000005_pt1 | contig 28119 bp, 29 predicted proteins | sample Muzzi_PWC_D1_FD_57941 | JGI IMG/M metagenome (GOLD analysis project Ga0055479, IMG submission 57941) | Wetland microbial communities from San Francisco Bay, California, USA, that impact long-term carbon sequestration - Muzzi_PWC_D1 | ecosystem: Environmental > Aquatic > Marine > Wetlands ...
CGTTTTCTTTGCGGTCAAAGAAAATGAACCCGGCTGTCGGGCCGGGACCCGACGGTCTCGCTTTGGAGTGAAGTGAAAAGGATTTTTGGTGCAGGGATTGAAAAGTTATTTCATGCGTGGCCGGAAAATTGAATTTATTGACACATCTGGACGATCCCTGTATCAAATATGGCTTCGTCATTTGCAAATTTTAAGCGACAATTTTTTGATGCCGACCCAAAACGACAATTCCTCCATCCATTACGGCTGGGCCATTGTTCTGGCTGGCGGGCTCACGCTCTTTTCCTGCCTTGGACTGGCCCGTTTCGCCTTCGGCATGCTGCTCCCCTCCATGGGTTCGGGCCTTGGCTTGGCTTTCGACCAGATGGGGTTCATCAGCACCGGAAACTTCGCAGGCTACCTTGCCTCGGTGGCCCTGGCGCCTTATCTGATCCGCCACTTCCGGCCCCGCGTCACCATTGTGGCCGGCCTGCTGTTGATCACCCTGAGCATGCTGGGCATCAGCCGCAGCAACGGCTTTTTTCCGGTGCTCTTCCTCTATACCATCGTCGGCGTGGGGAGCGGGTTTGCCAACATTCCGGTCATGGCCCTGGTCTCCCACTGGTTCCGGCGGGACCGGCGGGGCCGGGCCGCCGGCCTGATGATCATGGGGAACGGTTCGGCCATCATCTTCGCCGGTTTTCTTATTCCGGCCCTCAACCGACACTTCGGAAGCGACGGCTGGCGCACTAGCTGGCTGCTCCTGGGGCTCCTTTCCCTGACCATCGCGGCAACTGCCGCGTTCCTGATCCGCAACGACCCGGCGGACCTCGGACTGGAACCCTTAGGCTCCCGCGAGCCGATCGAACAGATGCGAGCGGTCCCCGCGGAATCGACCGGTGCCGGCCGCATTCTGCTGGAACTGGGGCTGCTCTATTTCATCTTCGGCGCGACCTACGTCATCTACGGTACTTTCATCGTCACCACAATGGTGACGGAATACCGGTTCCCGGAAGCCCGCGCCGGCATGTTCTGGTCATGGGTCGGTTTTTTCAGCGTCTTTTCCGGAGTCGGATTCGGCACCTTTTCCGACCGGATCGGCCGCCGGGGAGGCTTGGCCACGGTATTCGGGGTGCAAACCGCAGCCTACCTCCTGGCCGGCTCTGGATGGGGGACCGGCGCCCTTCTCTGCTCCGTCGTTCTGTACGGTCTGTCGGCCTTCGCCATTCCCACGATCATGGCCGCCGCAGTGGGCGATTACCTCGGCCTGCACCGAGCCGCTTCGGCCTTCGCCGCCGTCACACTCTTTTTCGCCCTCGGGCAAACCCTCGGCCCGGCAGCCGCAGGAGTGCTGGCCAAGTCGAGCGGAAGCTTTTCTTCAAGCTATCTCGGGTCGGCGATTTTGACCGGGTTCGCCGCGTATCTGGCGACTCGGCTGCCAAAGCCGGCAGCGGCCGGTTAATTTTCCCCTTTATCCCAACCGTCCGGGCCGGTTCGCCATCTCAAAAGCTCTTATTGACCAGGTGAATTTTGGAAAATTTTATCCTGATAGGCGTCTTTGTTTTTCTGGGACTACTCTTTCGGCGCCTCTCCGATTTTCCCGCTGACACGGCGCAGACGCTGAACATGTTCGCCCTGTATGTGTCACTCCCGGCGGTCATTCTGCTCAAAGTGCCGCAGCTGACCCTTTCCAGGGAAACCCTCGTCGCCGCCGTCGTCCCCTGGGGAATGCTTCTCTTGTCCGTAGCCCTGGTGCTATGGGCCGCCCGCCTGTTCCAATGGTCGCGCTCTGCCACCGGGGTGCTGCTCCTGGTGGTCCCCATCGGCAACACCTCTTTTATGGGAGTCCCGATGGTGCAGGCATTCTTCGGCGGCACCGGCATCCCCTTCCTGATTATCTACGACCAGATCGGCACCATGCTGATCTTCGTCACCTACGGTTCGCTGATCCTGGCCATGTATGGCCGAAAAGGGTCCGGCAACTTTGCCGCCATGGCTCGCCGCGCCCTCTTCTTCCCCCCCACGGTGGCCCTGCTGATCGGCCTGGTGCTCCGCCAATGGCCCTATCCGGCCTCGATGGTCAAAATCCTCGAAGGAATTGCCGCCACCCTTACGCCCCTGGTCATGACGGCCATCGGCTTTCAGATGCGGCTGCGGCTGCAACCCACGACCCTGGCGCCCCTTGGCGTTGGCCTGGCCGTTAAGCTGGTCTTTGCTCCACTGGTCGCTCTGTTGATTTGCCGGCTGTTTGGTCTGCAAGGGCTGGCAACGGATGTCGCGGTCTTCGAAGCCGGAATGCCGCCGATGGTCACGGCCAGCGCTCTGGCCGTAGCCGCCGGAATGAACGCCGAACTGGCCGTAGCTCTGGCCGGCCTCGGCATCATCCTCGCCTTCGCCACCCTTCCCCTGCTCTATCTGTTTATCTAGGGAAAAGGACGGTTTTCGCAAGACTGGTCCACGATTCGCCCTCCAATAAAAGAAAATCCGTATCCGATTTTTACCTTTCTCGCGACGGCTCCCCAAGTCCAGCAGGCTCCAGGGAAAGTTACTGCCGGTGAGTCTTTTCCGGCGTCTGGTTCTCCGTGGTTTCCAGGAACGGATTGGATGGTAGAATGAACTCGATTGACCTCAGACCGATACGCGAAACGGCTGGGTTCAACCTTCCAGCCGGGAAAATATCCTTCCTTTCTTTAGCCGTGGGAGTTTTCACCATGCGTCCTTTTATCCCCGCCCTGCTCGGATCACTGTTGATTCTTTCTCCGGCCTGCTCGGTCTCCGCGACCCCGCAGGGCCAGCGGCCGGCCCTGCAGGTTCACCAGGGCCATTTCTTCCGGTACACCATGCCGGCCGGCTGGTCTGCCAATGAAACGATGAGCGGTCTGGACCTGGTCGCGCCCGACAAAGCGACCGGGGCCTCTTTTGCGCTGCTGCTGGGGGCTTTCGGCCAGGCCACTCCGGAAGGGTTTACCCAGTTCGTCATGCAACAGATGGGTCAGGCGGACGTGCGGATTCTGCGACAGCAGAGACTGCCCAACGAACCCGGTCCGGGCGGACTCCCCTGGCTGGTATCGGAAACGGAAATAGCCTTCAACTATCAAGGCCGACCGGTAAAAGGATATTTCCTATGCGGGGTGGTCAACGGCTGGAATCAATACAGCGCGGTCACCCGCTATTACCAGGCACCGACCCAAAGCTGGGAGACTTCCCGGGATTGGCTTCCGGCCCTCCTGGACCGGATCGTGATCACCAATCCACGCCAGGTCGCCGGGCAGGATCGTGTTCAGCTTCCCCGGAACATCCCCCATGACTATATTTACGGGGAATACAACCAGGCCTGGGAGCAGCGCCATGTTCCACAGGACCGGATGTCTCAAGCCCGCCATGAGGGAACCATGGGCTATGAGCGGATGAAGGACCCCGACACCGGCCAATTCTACGACATGCCTTTGGAGGCCTACGACCCGACCGTGGGCGGTTATCGCAACCCGCGGAGCCCGACCGAACTTCTGCGGAAAGCTGCGCCCGGAGAATGATCCCGACATACGCCTCACCGCCGGCGGGCAGAAAGAGGCGCTTGGCCTTATCAACGAATAAATCTGAAAAAATCTGTCCTACGGTTTTTTTCCTCGCCTAAACCTGCTATAAGGGAACCTCATCTTTTCGCGGGCTGAAAACAGTCGGCAAAAAACTCGGAGTCTACCCGAAGGGAACGTCAGGAGGCATCATGCAGGACTGGGGCAGAGGACCTTCCGGAAATGACCTGGAAAAAAAGGTCGCCGAATTTTCGCAGAAGGTAAAAGACAAACTCGGCAGCGGCGGCTTCCGGCCCCAGGGAGGATTTCTCGCCTTCCTTGCCATTCTGCTGATCGTCGGCGGTCTTTTCAGTAGTTTTTACGAAGTCGACACCGAGGAGACCGGGGTTGTCCTGCGCTTCGGAAAGTTCTCCGGTTTTTCCGACCCGGGCCTGCATTTCAAGCTTCCCTTCGGCACCGATCGGGTCTATCTGGTCAAGACCGGCCGCGTCCTCAAGGAGGAATTCGGCTTCCGCACCGTCAATCCCGGAGTGCGAACAACCTACACCAAAAGCGGGCTGCAGGAAGAAGCCCTGACCCTGACCGGTGATCTAAACGTCAGCGACGTGGAATGGATCGTTCAATATCAGATCGCCGATCCATTCAAGTTCGTCTTCAACATCAAGGATCCGGTTGAAACGATTCGGGACATCTCCGAGGCCATGGTCCGCAAAGCCATCGGCAACGCCAACGTCACCGAGGTTCTGACCACCGAGCGGGCCAACCTGGCCGGTCAGATCGAACAGGACCTGCAGGCGACTCTCAATCAATACGATATCGGCGTCCGCATCGTCACCGTGAAGTTCCAGGACGTGACTCCGCCCGACCCCGTTAAGGCGGCCTTCAACGAAGTCAATGAGGCCGAACAGCAGAAAGAGAGCCTGATTTTCCAGGCCCGGGAGCAGTACAACCGCGAGGTCCCCCGGGCTCGCGGGGAAGCGAAAAAAGCCCTTCAGGAAGCCGAAGGATATGCCGTCGAGCGCATCAACAAGGCCCGCGGGGAAACCAACCGGTTTCTAGCCCTGCTGACCGAATATAAAAAAGCGCCGACCGTGACCCGCCGGCGGATCTATCTGGAAACAATGGAAGAGGTCCTTCCCCGCCTGGAAGAAACCTATATCCTGGACGAAAAGGCGAGCGGGCTCCTCCCGCTCCTTCCCCTGCGGAAAGAGCAGAAACCCAAGCAGCCGGAAGGAGGAGTCCGATGAAAAGGACTGTTTTCATATTGTTTCTGGCCCTGGCAGCCCTGCTGATCGTTAAAGACGGGCTTTACGTTGTGAATGAGGCAGAGCAGGCCATCGTCACCCAGTTCGGCAAACCGGTGGGCGATGTGGCCTATCCAGGTCTTCATTTCAAACTTCCCTTCGTCCAGAACGTCAACCGCTTCGAAAAACGGATCCTGAAATGGGACGGAGATCCCAACCAGATTCCGACCAAGGACAAAAAATTCATCTGGATCGACACCACGGCCCGCTGGCGGATCGCCGATCCGCTGCTATTCTACAAAACCGTCGCCACCGAACGGGGCGCGCAGAGCCGCTTGGACGACATCATCGATTCGGTGGTGCGGGACGCCGTTTCCGGTCGGCTGCTGGTGGAACTGGTGCGCGGCAGCGATTACGTAGCCCCGACGGATGTCCCGGAGCGTTTCGAGGTGGAAGGGATCGTGATCGCACCTGAGAATCTGGTGGGACGAGAGGAAATGTTGACCGGTATTCTTGAAAAAGCCCGCGCCAGCACCCCGGAATACGGTATCGAGTTGATCGACGTCCAGATCAAACGGATCAACTATGTCGAACAGGTTCGGACCCGGGTCTACGAGCGGATGATCAACGAACGCAAGAAAGTCGCTGCCGAGTATCGTTCGGAAGGGGAAGGGGAAAAAGCGGAAACCCTGGGCAAGATGGAGCGGGAGTTGAAAAATATTCGCTCCGAGGCCTATCGTCAGGTTCTAGAAATCCGCGGCGGAGCCGACGCGGAAGCGGCGGCAATCTACGCCGACGCCTATAACCGCGACCAGGAATTTTACGCCTTTTTGCGCACCCTCGAGGCCTATAAAAAAGCCATTCAGGAAAACGGCCGTATGGTCATTACCACCGATTCAGACTTTTATCAATATTTGAAAAAGGCCCGATAGCGGGCCGGTAGACATTGAAACTGACTTGACGGGCGGCCTCCGGCCGCCTGTCCATTTTGGGCCGCTTTTAAAAACCTGACCAATTGGGTCCTCACCGTGAAAAGTTATGACGTGATCGTGATCGGCGGCGGGCCGGCCGGACTCTTTGCCGCCGGTTTTGCCGCCCGCGCCGGCGCCCGGGTGCTGCTGGTGGAAAAGAACCGGCGCTGCGGAGCAAAAATCCTGCTCACCGGGAAAGGCCGCTGCAACCTCACCAATCAGGAAACCGATCCGAAAATCTTCACCGAGCGCTTCGGGCGCAACGGCCGGGACTTCCTGTCCGCTCTTTATGCCTTCGGCGTGGCGGAGACCGTCGCTTTTTTCGAGACGAGAGGCCTGCCCCTCCAGGTTGAACGGGGCGGCCGGATTTTCCCCGCCAAGGGGACAGCCGATGATGTCTGCCGGATTCTCGAAACCTTTGTCGCCGACGCGGGAGTTGAACTGCTGACCTCCTGTCCGGTCCATGAACTGGAGATCGCCGACGGCCTGGTCCGGTCGATTCAGACGGCCAAGGCCCGATTGGCGGCCAAGCAGTTTATTCTGGCCACCGGGGGGCTGTCCTATCCGGAAACGGGATGCACCGGTGACGGCTACCGGTGGGCGGCCATGACCGGCCACGGGGTGACGGAACCGGAACCAGCCCTGATGCCCGTCAAGCTGGCAGCCCGATGGACCGGCGAAGTCGCCGATTTCAACCTGAAAAACGTGCGCATCACCCTTCGCGTCGGAGAGAGAAAGATCAACGAACGCCTTGGCGAGGCATTCTTCACCCGCCAGGGGATCGGCGGACCGATCATCCTCGACATGAGCAAATCGATCCGAGATGCCTTGAAACAATCCCCTGCATCAGAGGTAACGCTGGCCCTGGACCTGAAGCCGGCCCTGGACCGGCAGACCTTTGACCAAAGATTGCAGAGAGAACTGACCGAACAGAGCAACCGGGATTTTCGCAACGCCCTCGGCGGTCTCCTGCCGCGCGCCATGATCCCCCTATTCATCCGTCTGTCCGGCATCGATCCGGAGAAAAAATGCCATTCCGTCACCCGGGTTGAGCGTCAGGAACTGCTGCGACTCTTCAAGGAGCTGGAACTCCCGGTAACGGGATGTGAGGGGTTCGAAAGGGCCATCATCACCTCCGGCGGGGTCTCCCTCAAGGATATCGACATGCGGACCATGAGGTCGAAACGCATACCGAACCTTTTCTTTGCCGGGGAAATAATCGACCTTGACGGACCGACCGGAGGATTTAATCTGCAGGTGTGCTGGTCCACGGGTTATCTCGCCGGCACCCATGCCGCGGAAACTTACCTCCCTGACAACCTTAGGGTGCGTTTGAAAAATCCTTAAGTGATCCAGGAACGGAATGCGAGATAAAATGCAAGAACCCCAACCACTTGTATTCAGATTGGGGTGTTCAGTGTTTTGGAAATTGTGCCCACCGAGAAATGACCGTCCGGCGTTTATGACAAAAGGCAAAATCGTGAATTTTGTTTTGGTAGATAAAATATCGAAATATAATTTATTCTTTGTGATCAGGATTGTAATATGCGTCAGGATGCATCCTTATTTCGTCACTTTTTAGCCAAACTCGAGCATATGGTGGCAAAGGATCTGATGCAAGGCCCAATTTTATTTTTTGAACTTTAAAAACAAAAATTTCAAAGTAATTTCCTATAATTGATAGGTTTTTTTGTTTCACAAATGGCAAAGCAATGGCCTGATCCTCTAAATCATATCCGTACTGTTTAACCCAATCTCGATTAGATTTTTTAAAAAGTTCCCATACGTTAATGTCGCCTGCTAAAAATTTTAAATTTGCCAACAAAAAAGCATAATATTTACCTTTTTCCTGAAACTCATAGTTGCTTATTGAAATAAAATGGTTAGGGCAAATTTTTCCAGCATGGTTTTTTTTCCCATGAGCAAGACGATTAGATAAATATAAAAAAATTAAAGTCCAAAATCGTGCTGTAAATATCCTATCTCTATTTGTCATTATAATAAAATCAATATCTGATTTTCCTGAAGCTCTTCCTTGAGACAAACTTCCCGCTAAGAATACGCTTGAAACACCCGGCAATCGAGCTAAAAATTTCGCCCAAAATAAAGCTCTTCTGGAATATACCTTTAAATAATCGTCCATAATATTTTTTCCGCAAATCCAATTATTCCAAAATTCAGAAGATACTTAAGATAGATTTTAACAAGCACAATCTTGTGAGACGTTTTTTTGCCTGTTTGCCGTGCATCCCATTCCTCTCCTGCAACGCTAACAATAAAGAACTGGAATAATTTTACCCATAAAATCAATCGGGTCAAAATTCTTCCGGTTCGATATTTTTTCATGGCGACTCCCACACCAAGGGAGCATTTTCCCATCCAGGGGGAATGAGGACGTCATGAGCACAGGCATGTGGGTTGGCCACGCACGGTGGAATTCTTTGGGAAAGAGGTTGGATGCCCAACCGGGTCGACTACCGGGCTGCGTAGATTTTGAAGCGGATATGCCTCCGGGACATTTCTGCCCTGATTGTCGCCGAAAATTAGGAACTTACCATTATGACCTTGCTTTATGCCTGTTTTTCGGTATATATAGCAGAAAGTTTGGCGGTTTGTGTGTTGGATACGGCGCCCGGGCTGGAAGAGCCAGCCCTTAAAAAAGGAGTCAAGCCGCAAAGCCAGAGGGGTCTATGTGGGTTTATTCTTTGGCTGACCGTTTATCCTGCACGACACAGTTGGCTCAATCCGGTTGAGCAGAAGGAGCAAGGAAATGGCAGAAGGCAAGGTAAAATGGTTCAACGATTCGAAGGGGTTCGGATTCATCGAGCAGGACGACGGTCCCGATGTCTTTGTGCACTTCTCCGCTATCCAGGGCGAGGGGTTCAAGTCTCTTGCCGAAGGGGATCGCGTAACCTTCGACGTGACAAACGGGCCCAAAGGCCCGCAAGCGGCCAACGTGACAAAGATCTGACCACAGACCGCTCTTAACCTTTTTGCGAAAGCCCCGGAGACCTCGATCTTCGGGGCTTTCGCTTTTTTGACTCGTCAAATCAAACCTTCTATTCGCCCGATTCTGGCGAATGGTTTGGGCTCGGCCGGCAGCGACAATGATGCCGTCAACGGGGGTTCCGGTTTCCTCTATGATTTTTTGAATAGCTCGCTGAGATCGGCAAAGGGAGAGTGGGCCAGGGTCGGTTTGCTCTGAAGATCAGGAGTTGCTAGGTCGCGTTGCTCTTGAACGCCGCGGGTATGTTCGTGCTCATGGCAGTAGAGGCACAGCAGTTCCCAGTTGCTTCCGTCCAGCGGATTTCGATCGTGATTGTGATCAATATGGTGGACCGTCAGTTCGCGCAGTTTCTTCCCCTCAAATTCCCGGCCGCAACGCCCGCAAACATGGGGAAATAATTTTAACGCCTGTTCCCGGTAGCCGGCCTGCTTTTTTTCTTCTTCCCGGCGCAATTCGGCAACGAGACGATCACGGTGCTCCTGACTGTTTCTGTTTGTTCCCGGCATGACCTTTCTCCCAAGAAACGAAATCGGAATTTCCGGAATTCCCGAGGCCCCAGGAACCGGGGCCAGCACTTACAGCGTCTAGGTGCAATTTTACCAGAGATTATCGCCTACAGGCCGCCCGAGGGTGAAGAACCGCTCAAATGCCGGACGTGCCGACCGAATCAGGGAATTTCCAGCGGCGGCTCGTTCAGGGCGGCGATCTGTTCGCGCAATTCCAGGATATGCTCCCCCCAGTAGCGGGGCGTATTGAACCAGGGAAAGTGATGCGGAAAGGCGGGGTCGTCCCACCGCCGGGCCAGCCAGGCGGTGTGATGCAGAATGCGCAGAGAGCGCAGGGCTTCGACGAGCCGCAATTGGCGGGGGTCGAAGTCGAAAAACTCGCTGTATCCCTCTACGATCTCGGCCAACTGGGCCAGTTGCCGGGGCCGGTCGCCGGAGAGCATCATCCAGATATCCTGAACCGCAGGGGCCATGCGGGCATCGTCCAGGTCGACCAAATGGGGATTTTCGTCCCGCCAGAGGATATTGCCGGCGTGGCAGTCGCCGTGGGTGCGGATGAGGCAGGTATTTTCGGTAAATATTTCCTCGATGGACTGCAACAGGTCCGCCGTTAGGGCGGTGTAGTTGGCCCGATATTCCGGGGGGATGAACTTTTCGCCGATCAGGGCGACGCTGGCATGGCCGAAGCTCAGGCTGTCGAGCCGCGGACGATGGTCGAAGGGCCGGAGAGCCCCGATGGCATGGAGGCGGCCAAGGAGGCGCCCCATGATCAGCAGGTTGTCGAGATTGTCGAATTCCGGCGCATGGCCGCCCTGGCGGGGATAAAGCGCGAAACGGTACCCGCCGAAATGAAAGAGGCTCTCCCCGTCCCCATCCGCCAGGGGAGCGACCACCGGCAGTTCATGTTCGACCAGCTCCCTGCAAAAACGATGTTCCTCCAGAATCTGCGCGTCGCTCCAGCGGCCGGGCCGGTAAAATTTGGCGATCAGCGGAGATTCGTCTTCGATGCCGACCTGGTAGACCCGGTTTTCATAGCTGTTCAGGGCAAAAATGCGGCAGTCGCAGACGTACCCGAGGCTTTCCACGGCGTCCATGATGAAATTTGGATTGAGCGACTCGAAGGGGTGCGGCGCCGTGTTCAAAAACGTTTCCTTCTCTTTAATGTTTCCTTACCATCCGCAAGGTTTGCCAGAATAACACTTAACAGGCTCCAAGTCGAACGGATCAGCTCCGCGACCGGCCGGGCAAAATAATTAAAGAGGGCCTTCCTCCTCGTGCCTCGGAAACCCCGGGATGCAGTTTAGGTAAAGGCTGGTATTGTTGGTTGTAGGCAGGACGGCCGGATGAGAGAGTTCTTTTCCGGTCCTGCCGCGGTCGAGGAAAAAGCATGGCACCAGGCCTCACCGAACCGAATCCAATGACCCTGATGAGCGGTTTCGCCGATCGGACCGGGCTGACATCTTCCGGAAATCCCCCCCGGCGCTACCTCTGGACCGACGCCTTTGCGGTCTGCAATTTTCTGGAGATCTTCCGGCGGACCGGGGACGAGTCCTGCCGGGACCTGGCTTTTCGCCTCATCGACCAGGTGCATCGGGTTCTGGGGCGCCATCGTCGGGACGATTCGCGCCGAGGGTGGATCAGCGGCCTCGACGAAGAGGAAGGAGACCGGCGGCCGACCGCGGGCGGATTGCGCATCGGCAAGACTGGAAAGGAGCGCCCACCGGAAGAGTCCTTGGATGAAAGTCTGGAATGGGCCCGGGACGGGCAATACTTTCACTATTTGACCAAGTGGATGCATGCCCTCCACCAGGCAAGTCGGGCGACGGTCGATCCGATCTGCCTCCGCTGGGCCGTCGAATTGGCGAAAACGGCCCTTGCCGCCTTTACCTACGAACCGGCGCTCGGAAGTCGCAAGCGGATGTATTGGAAGATGCGGATCGATCTCTCCGCTCCCCTGGTTCCCGCCATGGGCCAGCACGACCCCCTGGACGGCTTGATAACCTACAGCCAGTTGCAGGCGGCCGCCCGTCAATCGAACCTGCCGGGAGAGGGTTCCCTTTCCGCCGAAATTGACGAATTGTCGGCCATCTGTCGGGGAATCGACTGGATCACCGAAGACCCCCTCGGCATCGGCGGCCTGCTCTTCGACTCCTGTCGGGTGGCCCAACTTCTGAAGCGCCGGGCCTTTGAGAACGTGGAGCTTCTATCCGCCCTCCTCGAATCGGCACTGACCAGCCTGGAGATCTGCAACCGGAGCGCGCCCTGGCGACTGCCGGCCCTTTACCGTCTCCCCTTCCGGGAGCTGGGGCTGGCCATCGGTCTCAAGGGATTGAATATCATCAGCCGGTTGGCGAACGGCGAGGCGGCGGCCTTCGACCCCAAGCTGCCGGACACCCTCCACCGGTTCCGCGGCTACCTTCCCCTGGCCGAAAAAATCGAACGCTTCTGGCTGGTCGAGGCCAATTGGGAATTTTCCGGCTGGCAGGACCATCTCGATATCAACGAGGTGATGCTGGCGACATCGCTGGCGCCGGAAGGGTTCCTGGAAATCTAATCGGCTGAAAAAAAACACCCGTCTGCGGCGTGATCCTCATCCCTCGTCAGCGACGTAGCATTGAAGTACCCATTATTCTCCGGGTTTTCGGAGGCCGAGGAGCAGGTCTGACCTGGGGAATATGAGATTTTCAACATTTTCCTAAAATCGGGCAAAAAGCCTTTTCGCGACATCAATGAGGTACCGATCATGACCAAACCGATTCTCTACAGCGCCCGGGTTTGCCCTTTTTGCCAACGGTGCCGCCTGGCCTTGAGCGAGAAAAACGTCGACTTCGACCTGGTGGAAATCAATTTGCGCGACAAGCCCGCCTGGTTTTCAGAGGTGTCTCCCTTCGGCACCGTCCCGGCCCTGCGGCACGGTGACCTCAAGATCTGGGAATCGGCGGTCATCAATGAATACCTGGAGGAGGCTTTTCCCGCACCGCTCCTGCTGCCGACCGACCCCGGACGGCGAGCGCAGGCCCGCATCTGGATCGATTTTGCCGGCAGCCGGTTCGCGCCCCTTTTTTACCGGCTCCTGCGGGAACAGGTTCCTGACCGATGGGAGTCCCATAGAGAGAAGATCACCGAGGTATTTAAATTCATGGAGGTCGAGGGAATGGCCCGACTCAGCGGGCCGGGACCTTTCTGGCTCGGTCCGGAGGTGAGCCTGGTCGATCTGGCCTTTTACCCCTGGATCGAGCGCTGGCCGGTTCTGGAACACTATCGCCAAACTTTTCTGCCCAACGACTTCCCGACCCTGGCCCGCTGGTGGTCAGCCCTGGCGGCGCGCCCTTCGGCCCGGGAAGATGCCCAGTCGAAAGAGTTTTACATCGAAAATTATCGGGCCTATGCTGAAGGCCGGAGACAACCTAGTTCTTCGATCCCGGCAGGGGGCGGCGGCAAAGCTTTTCAGCCGCGGAAAGAACATTTTTTCAGGAGTGTCGAATGAATGACCGTCAGTCTATGCTTATCGCCAAAAGCGGCATGGAAATCGGCATGCTCCCCCGGATGGCCACTCGCCACGGTCTGATCGCCGGAGCGACCGGAACAGGAAAAACAGTCACTTTGCGGCTTCTCGCCGAACGGTTCAGCCGGATCGGCGTGCCGGTCTTTATGGCCGACATCAAGGGGGATCTGTCGGGAATGGCCCTTCCGGGAGGGGATCATCCCAAGGTGGTGGAAAGGGCGGCCGTGTTGGGATTGGCCGATTTTGCTCCGGAGGGGTTTCCGGTGGTCTTCTGGGACCTGTACGGGGAGCAGGGGCATCCGGTCCGGGCCACCATATCAGAAATGGGCCCGTTGCTGATGTCGCGACTCTTCGCCCTCAATCCGACCCAGGAGGGGATTCTCAACCTGGTCTTCAAGATCGCCGACGACCAGGGCCTGCTCCTTCTCGACCTGAAAGACCTGCAGGCCATGGTCCGGTTCGTCGGCGACCACGCCGCGGAATTCCGGACTGCCTACGGCAATATTTCCACCGCCAGCATCGGGGCTATTCAACGCAGCCTTCTGGTCCTGGATCAGCAGGAGGGGAACCGCTTTTTCGGCGAACCGGCTCTTAACCTGGACGATCTGCTACAGACCGGCCGCGACGGCCGCGGGACGATCAATATACTGGCCGCCGACCGTCTGCTGCAATCCCCGCAGCTTTATGCCACCTTTCTTCTCTGGCTGCTGTCGGAACTGTTCGAACGATTGCCGGAAGCCGGCGATGTGGACAAGCCCCGCCTGGTCTTCTTCTTCGACGAGGCCCATCTCCTTTTTGACGACCCCCCGCGGGCTCTTCTGGAAAAGATCGAACAGGTGGTGCGGCTGATCCGTTCCAAGGGGGTGGGTATCTATTTCGTGACCCAGAACCCATTGGATATACCGGACGAAATCCTCGGCCAACTCGGTAACCGGGTCCAGCACGCCCTGCGGGCCTTTACCCCGCGGGAGCAGAAAGCGGTGCGGGCCGCGGCCGAGACGTTCCGTCCCAATCCCCCCCTCGACGTCTCCCGAGCCATCACCGAACTGGGTGTGGGGGAGGCACTGGTTTCGGTCCTCGACGCCAAGGGGATTCCAACCCCCGTGGAGCGGGCGCTTGTCTGTCCGCCCCGCAGTCGTCTTCGTCCCTTGGAGCCCGCCGAACGATCCAGCGTGGTGGCGGGGTCGATCGTGGGAAACCATTACGAAACAGCCATCGACAGGGAGTCAGCCTACGAAATCCTGAAAGCCCGGGCCGAACGGGCGGCAGCCGACGCTCCTCCTCAGACCTCCCGGAGCGGCCGGGAATCGACCGGTGGCGCCGGCGACCTGCTGGAGGCGGCGGCCAAAAGCGCCGCCCGGGCCATCGGCAGCCAGTTGGGCCGGCGGATCATGCGCGGCCTGCTCGGCTCGATCCTGGGCGGATCGAGGCGTTGAAGCGCTTCGTAAGGGTGCCTTTCCCCTTGGAGTTTTATTTTTTCCAGGTATCCCCGATCAGCGGCAGAACCTTATCCACGGAAAAATAAACGACGTATTTGGGCCCCTTTGCCTCATCCTCGCTTGGGGTCAGCCAACAGCGGGTCATTTCATCCAGCAGTTTCGGGTCCTGGTCTTCCCGCAGCTTTTTCAGGTACAGGCGGATACCACGATAACCTTGCCCATCCTCCAGAAAGAGGAAGGACGCGTACGGATTGGATCGGAGGTTGCTGTAGGTCAGTCTCTCCCGCATCAGAAAGGCTACCGTATCCTCCGTCAAAACCTTGGGGCGGGCATAGACCGCCGAATCGACCCGTCCTTCCGCATCGGCAGTGGCCAGAACCCCGGTTCCGGTGACGTCAGTGAAATAATCGGTCAGTTTCATATCCATATCTCCTCGTCGAAATGAACTCAAAATCCACATCCGGCTTCCTTGTCAACACCGGTCGAGCGGATATCCCAGGGACGGCCCAAAGCCCGCGGAATCCGGGGCAGGAAAATCCTTCATCCCTACTGGCAGCGAAGTAATTTTTTTCCTCCGGAGAACAGAACTTCCATCTTGTGCGGGCCGGCCTGACGCGTCACCACTCCCAGGCCGAAGATCGCATGCCGCAGCAAGTCTTTCACCCGATAGGTTTCGTCCATGGCATAGGGAGTTGCCTTTTCCGGGTTCCAGTCGGTTTGCAGGGCCTCCCATTCCGCCTTTTCGGCGGCGGCCGGGTTCCGTTTCGAGTTGCCGACCGGCTTCCGCTTGTTACCGGCGGGTTTCCCCGACACCGGGCTAGGGGCTTTTGGCCCCCGGAAATTATGCACGCCATGGCAGGTGTTGCATTCGACCCGGGCAATCTTTTCCCCCGCCAGAGCAACGACGGTGTGGTTCATGATCTTCCGGCATTTTGTACAGTGGCTTTCGACGATATCGCCTGCCGTTATCGATTTACGATTCATTCCACAGCTCACCTTTCGCATGGATGGATGGCGGCCCGCCGGAAAAGCTCCGGTCGTGCCGATGAGTCCTCGACGAACAAAGGGCGGCATGACCGCCGCCCTCTTTACGCCTGTTTGCATTATAACTCAAAACCGTCGGTAAGAGTGAGTCGGATTTTGCCGATCGATCCCTTTTACCCTATTCGGGTCCGGTCATTCACCGGGAAAGGGGTTCGCCGGGTCCGCGCCGATGCGCGTCTCGAGAACATCGAGAAGTTCCTGGGCCGCCGAATGCGGCGGCAGGCAGAGGAGCCTTCTCTGCAGGACCTGGACGCCGCCGGGGCAATTTTCCAGCAAAAAGCTCAACGCCGCGTTCTGATCCCGCATGTGCCGGAGTCGCAGAAGTTCCCGCGCGGTACGGATATGAGTCGGATACCGGCCGGTAAAAAGCTCCCATTCCATGAGCCGGAAAACCGGCATGATCGCCGGATGGCATTCCACTTCCGCCTCCTTCAATTTTAGGGCCGCCACCCGGTTGAGGGGAGTCAACCGCAGCCGTTTAAATTCCTCTTCAGAATTTCGTTCCGACATTGCAACCGCTTCCGGATCAGGAAACCCTCCGGCCACGCCAAACTACCCGGAGCACCGAGTTCTGCCACGCCCCGGAAAGAAGGCAAAGCAATCTGCGCCTTAATCTTCCTCGGGCGGAAAAATATCACAGGGGACCCTTAATGTGTCGGCCATGGCACTGAAACTGACGAAAAGTTCTATGACTTTCTTGGTCTCATCGACTTCGGCCGCCGAAGCGCCAGCCCTTCTGGCCATTGCCTCGTGGGCCAGAGAGCAATAATCCGATTTTTGCAAAAGAGCCACGGTCATTGCGATCAGTTCCTTGGTTTTTCGATCCAACGTCCCCGGATTGAGCATGATTTTCTTTTCCCGCTGCCAGTTCAGCTCCAGCCAATCCGGGTCGACCGCGGCCAGGGCCCGGAACAGATTCGGAACCATGCCGAATTTGCCGTGAATTTCCTCCATAATTTCCTTGGCCTTGCCGGTTGCCTGAAAATCTTCAAGAAGCTTTGCCATTCCCTTTTCTCCCTTTGTGCGTTTATTCGCCGCGCATTTTCTTCTCCTGCTGGTCAAGAAACCCCTGGGGCCTTTATTTGCCGGCATCGTCCATGAGCCCCAACAAGGAACCAACCCGGAAAAACATTCAACAAATGTCCCGGCCAGGTATGGAGGTTACCGAATGGGCATCAAAACCAGATCGAAGGTCCCGCCCGACGTGCCCGGCTCCGGATAGTGCTGCGTGACCAGTTCTTTATAACCGGGCGCATTGACGATGAGGTGGATGTGCGGCGGCCGGCTGCCGTAAGGGCCGGGGAAATGACTTTCGAAACGGTAATACCCGTCGGCCCCCGAATAAGTGGTCGCCCGCCATTTGTCTTCGTAACGCCCGTCCGGCCCGGTCATCCAGATTTCGATTTTTGCTTCGGGGAGGGCCCGGCAATCGGCCGCCGATTTGACCTGACCGGTCAACAGGTAGCCTTCGCCGAGTTTATCTCGTAACGGCGCGTCGGGCCTGTAAAATGGCCCTTGTGCGTCTTCGGCCGTGGGCGTGCACCGGTTGCCGCCCATAATCGCCACCGCCGGTCTGGACGAGGGCAGGAGGACTGAAAAAAATAGCCACAGAACGATCCATGTGCGGTCCCGGGAATCCATATGGCGAGTATATCATCCTGACCAAACTTCTGTGGGTCGATAGAAGCGTTTGAGTAAGGACGTGATAAAATCGTCCCGCTCCGGGCTGAAAGTCGGGGGAGGAATGGGCCGGACATAAAAAGTTCGTTCATATTGGCAGCCGCCGGCAAGTCCGCACTTGCCGCTCTGCTTCTGTAATTCCCTGAAACAGTGCTATATTTTCTTAGGAAACGAAGTATATTCGATCTCTCCATTCTGCCGGGACACCGAGATGCGGCAATGTTTTATCCTTGGTCCGCTGATAATCCTCCTCCTTTTTTCGACAGGCCGTGCCACGGCTGACCCGGCGCCTTCCGGCCCGGCCAAAACCTTTACCCTGACAGCGGAGGAAAAAACCTGGCTGGAAGAGCACCCTGTCATTCGGACCCGCATCAGCACCGTTTACCCTCCTTTCGAGTTTTTCGCCGACAACCGTTATCAGGGATTGGCCGTCGACTACCTGTCCATCCTTTCCCGGCGTCTGGGGCTTGAATTCCGTCCCGTCGGCGGGCTGACCTGGCCCGAATCTGTCTCCGGCCTGAATACCGCCGAGACGCTCGACCTGATTCTCCTCATCACCCGCACCCCTGAACGGGCGAATCAGATCGAATTCACCCGGGGTTATATTTCCTTCCCCCTGGTGATCATTAACCGGAAAGATGCTGCCGGTATTACCGGGCTGAAGGATCTCGACCATCAGGTGGTCAGCGTGGAGCGCGGGTACAATACCGATGTATGGTTGCAGAGGGACCATCCGTTGATCACGCATCTCAAAGTCGACACCACGGAGGAGGCCTTAAAGGCGGTGTCTACGGGCAAAGCCGACGCCTATCTGGGAAACCTCGCCGTCGCCGGCTACCTCATCGACCGGCTCGGCCTGAGCAATCTCAAAGTTGCCGCGGCGTCCAACTATGGCAACGACAATCTCTGCATGGGGGTACGCAAAGACTGGCCGGAATTGGCGCGGCTCATTGACAAGGTTCTGGCCGCCATGCCTCCTGAGGAGCACCAGGCCCTTCGCCAAAAGTGGATCAAGGTTCGCTATGAATACGGCATCAAAGGATCCGATATCGCCAAATGGGTTGTTCTGGTTATCGGCATCGCCCTGATCTGGATCGTGCAGCTTCGGTTCGCCGTCCGGCGGAGCACCACCCAACTCCGCAGGGAAATAACCCTGCGCAAGGAAAAGGAAGAAGCTCTGCAAAAAGGCCTGGAAGAACTTCGCGATGCCCACCAGCGGCTGGAATTCCACGTCAACCGGATGCCGCTTGGCTACATCGCCTGGAACACCGATTTTCGGGTTTCCGAGTGGAATCCTGAGGCAGAAAAGATCTTCGGCTGGACCGCTGCGGAAACCATGGGTCGACATGCTCACGATCTGATGGTTCCTCCCGAAGCCTTCCACCAGGTCGATGAGATCTGGAACAAACTTCTCCAGGGCGAAGAATCAAGCTTCTCCGTCACCGAAAATATCCGCAAAGACGGCCGCCGGATTATCTGCGAATGGTACAATACCCCTCTTCGCGACCTGACTGGCGCGGTCGCCGGCGTCCTGTCCATTGTGCAGGACATCACCGAGCGGCGGCGGGAGGAAGAGAAGCTGCGGAACCAATTCGAGCAGATCAGCACCATTTTCGATTCGATCAACGCCGTTGTCTACGTGGCCGATCTGCGGACCAACGAACTTCTTTATCTGAACCGCTTCGGCATATCCCTGTTTGGCGATGACTGGAAGGGCAAGGCCTGCTTCCGGGTTCTTCAGGGCGATCAGGATACCGTTTGCCCTTTCTGCACCAACGACCTGCTGGTGGAAAACGGAAAACCTCTGGAACCCTATGTCTGGGAATTTCGGAATTCCGTGACGGGCCGCTGGTTCCAGTGCATCGATCGGGCACTGCACTGGCCCGACGGCCGCCTGGTGCGGATGGAAATCGCCTTTGATATTACCGACCGGAAAGAGATGGAGCAGATCAAGGACCAAATGATCTCCGCCGTAAGTCATGAGATCCATACTCCCCTGACGGCTGCCATGGGATATACCGAATTCCTGATTGAGAATGAGGTGGCACCGTCCCGGCAGAAGGAATACCTCCGCACCATTTACCGGGAAACGGAACGATTGCATGAACTGGTCGACACCTTTCTCGATCTCCAGCGTTTCAAGGCCCGACAGGTTTCTCCCAACTTCAGGTCCCTGGATGTTCAACCGATCCTGGAAGAGTCGCTGGCGCCGTTTCTCGATCTTTCGGCACTTCATCGATTCCGGCTGGACTGCTCCGCGAGCCAGCCCCGAATTTGGGGCGACGCGGAAATGCTGAAGAAATTATTCGCCAACCTGCTGTCCAACGCCATCAAATATTCGCCGGAGGGTGGCACCATCTCACTGGGGGCTCGTCAGGACGGTTCCAGCATGAAAATGTGGGTCCAAGACGAAGGGATCGGCATCCCCGCGGAAGACCTGGGGAAAATTTTCGAGCGGTTCTATCGGGTCGACAACAGCGATAAACGATCTTTCGGCGGCGCTGGTCTTGGCTTGGCCCTGGTCAGGGAGATTGTCGGCCTTCACGAGGGGCGGGTTTGGGCGGAAAGAAATGAGGGAAAAGGCAGCACCTTTTATTTCTCGGTGCCGTTGAATACCGAATCGGATTAAACGAATGGGCGCCGGGTTACTTCCAAAGAGGGGAAATCCCTTCCGACCAGAGCGCGGGGACTTGCCGATTACGGAAGCTCGGTCCTCCCTTTTCGGATGGCCGCCGACGCCTTGTGGAGGTCACCCCTGCAGAGCTTGAATCACCGCCTGGGCGACACTGGCGCTGGATTGGGGGTTCTGCCCGGTGATCAGGCCGCCGTCGATCTCCACATGATCGGTCCAGTTCGGCGCGGAGGCAAAATCGGCCCCAAGGTCCCGCAGGCGGGTTTCGAGCAGGAAGGGCATTAACCCGTCGAGTTGGGCTTCCCTCTCCTCCTGGTTGGTAAAGGCGGTGACTCGTTTCCCCGCGACCAGCGCCCGGCCGTCCGGTCGCTTTGCTTCGACCAGACCGGCCGGGCCGTGACAGACAGCGGCGATGATCTTGCCCGCGGCGGCAAAGTCGTCGAGCAGGCTTTTCAGCGCAACCGATTGCGGCAGGTCGAACATGGTCCCGTGGCCGCCGGGAAGGAAGATCGCGGCGAACCGGGCAGGCTTCACAGCACCCAGCGATGCCGTCCCGGCCAAAGCCGTCGTGGCTTCCGTCCATTCCCGGACTTGATCATCCACCGGCTCGCTACGGGGGTCAACCGGGACTTGCCCCCCTTTTGGGCTGGCGACCGAGATTTCCATGCCGGCCTTCCGAAACGCCAGGAACGGAACGGCGAACTCCTCCAGCCAAAGGCCCGTCGGGTGGCCGGCGTCAATGCGGTCGTGGCTGGTGACCACCATCAGAATGCGCTTTTTCTCGCTCATGACAGCCTCTCCCGGAAGAATGGAGGGAATCTTTCAGGGGAAATTGCCCGACCTCCACAAGGATCATCGCAACCTGGCAAGGACCTCATCCGCCACCTTGCGCATCCGCAAGCGGATTTCGTCACGGTCCGTCGAAGTCGGCAACCGGGTTCCCCGGCGCCTATCGCCGAACGTAACATGGGCTTCGGCCCGCAACAGGACTTCCTCGATCAGCCCATCAACGTCCAGGTCCGGTTCGTAATGTTCCTCCAGGTATTGCGACCAGGCTCCATCGAACTCGGCTGACTGTGGTTCCGTGGCACACAGAACGACGATTCTCTGCAGGTCCTTGGCTACGCTGTCCTCCATGGGATCGGGAGGTCGGGCCTCCCTTATTCCCCGGGTGGAAGGCCGTTCGCCGGGGAGACCCGGGTCGGACCCGCTATGATCGGTCCATTCGGGATTGTGCGACGGAATCCGGGACGGTGCGGTCTGTTCCTGCCCCCATGCCGGGAAAACCGCCAGCACAGCCAGCAGGAAACCCAACGAAACGGTCTTCAACGTGATCAGGGTCCCCAGTTGCATTATTTTTTCTCCCGTTTTTAACCCGCACCGCTATCTCGATTGCGGCTATTGGACCTTAAAAGCATTGACACTCTTCCAAACAATTATACTACAGTCGATTTTCAGGAATGGACGGCGATGATTATTGTATACTTTCGCGAAATACAAACCAGTTGCTCCATTTTGGACATATGAAAATCCTTTACATTGACAGATTGTTAATAATCCTGTCGCAAAGGCTGAGGATAAATCTCCAGATGCAAGGCGGCCGAAATTTCGAGTCATAAAGCGTACAACCTGCAGAGTACTCCGTTGACGCGGGATAAGGCCAACGCCGCAGTTGGGTTTTTTTCATCGGCCGACTGACCAAGACATGGCAAATCATCGGATTAATCTCACTCTCGTCCTCACCGGAGGCGGCGCACTGGCCGCCTACCAGGTCGGGTTCTTGCGCTGTCTGGCCCGCCACCGCCCAGACCTGCAGATTTCAGTCTTTACTGGCGTTTCCGCGGGCGCATTCAATGCGGCCTACCTGGCCAGCCATCGGGGACGGTTTGCCGATGCCGTGGAAGACCTGGTCCACCTCTGGCAGGACCTGACCATCGACCAGGTCTTCCGGATCGATACCTGGAGCCTGGCCCGGCAACTGGTCGGGTGGGGCCTGCGGCTTTCGACCGGAGCGTCCATGGGCCTCGGAGAGGCTAAGGCACTGGTCGACACAACTCCCCTCCGGGCGTTGTTTCGCCGGAATCTCAGCCCCGGCAACGGCATTCTGGAAGGCCTGAGGGAAAACCTTGCCAAGGACCGGGTTAAAGCTCTGGCCGTCACCGGCACCAATTACGCCACCGGCCAGTCGGTAACCTGGGTCCAGGGTCGGGACATCGCCACTTGGGACCGCCCGCACCGGCGCAGCGTCCATACCGAGATCACCGTCGACCATATTCTCGCTTCCTGTGCCCTGCCCCTGCTCTTCCCGGCGGTAAAAGTCGAAAATACCTGGTACGGTGACGGCGGCATCCGCCAGGCGGCCCCGCTCTCGCCGGCGCTGCATCTGGGCGCCCAACGGATCCTCGCCATCAACACCCGTTACCAGAAAAGCATGCGGGAAGCCGATATTCCCGCCGTTCCCGGTTATCCGCCTCCAGCCCAGGTTCTCGGGATCATGCTCAACGCCGTCTTCCTCGATGTGCTCGACCAGGACGTCAAGCAGCTCGAGCGAACCAACCGGCTGATTCGCCTCCTCCCCGATCCCAAACCGGAAGGTCTTCGACCGGTCAACATCTTCCTGCTGCGTCCTTCGCGTGACTTGGGCCGGCTGGCGGGAGAATTCGAAAAAAGCCTGCCGAAAACGTTCCGCTTCCTCGGCCGGGGCCTCGGCACCCACCGCACCGCCAGCCCGGACTGGCTGAGCATGGTTCTCTTCGATCCACGTTATCTGCGAACCTTGATTGAAATCGGCGAAGCGGACGCGGAACAACAGATGGAGGGGATCGAAGAGCTGTTACGGGAATAATCCTCGGTTCATTCCCTTCTAAAGAGCGATCTCATGACAACCGGATGTGATACCGAAAGAATTCGAAGGTCCATCGTCGCAAGATATGCCGAAGCCGCAAAATTCGCGAAGGGGCTTTTCGACTATCCCACCGGCGCCGACGGGGCCGGGGGTCTTGGTTACCCCCAGGAGTTCATAGACGGCGCCCCCGGGGCAATGCTCCGCAGCTTTTGCGGAGTCGGCAACCCATTTTCCCTCGGCCCGATTGTCGCGGGGGGAACGGTCCTGGATATCGGCTGCGGTGCCGGGTTCGACCTTTATTGCGCCGCCCGGCTGGTGGGGGCCGGAGGAAAGGTGGTAGGAATTGACCTGACTCCGGCGATGGTCGCCAAAGCCAGGGGAAATCTGCGGGGACTGTCCGGAGCCGATTGCGAGATTCTCCACGGAACCGCGGAAAACATCCCCTTCGCAAACGCAAGTTTCGATGCGGTGATTTCCAACGGTGCCATGAACCTCACTCTCGATAAAGTGAAAGCCTTCGCTGAAATTTTCAGGGTTCTCAAGCCCGGAGGCAAGCTTCAGCTGGCGGATATCGTCATGCGGGCCGAACCTCCGGCAGAAGGTCTTTCGGCCGAGACCTGGGCCAATTGAATCGGCGGCGCGGTCCCGGTCCGGGACCTCCTCAGCCTTATGGAAAGAGTCGGCTTCTCCGGGGCGGAATTTATCGGCTTCACGGGCTACAAAACTTCGAAGTTTACCGAAGGGGCAACCTTCAGGAGCAGAAAACCTCGTTAGGAATTCTCCGAAAAACGGATCTTCCCTCCATATCCGCCTCGTTTTTTCCTCGAATCGCTCCATCGCCCCATTGTCCCTTCGGTTGCAGGACCTCGGTCTTATGGATATGCTGTCTCGGGAAATTATCTGCCAGAGCTGTCCTTCAGTGTCATGGAGAAATATGGTGAACTACGGAATCATGCGCGATGAAGCTCTCGCCCTGGTGCGGATCCGGCTGAAAAACCCAAATTTGGTGAACCACTGCCTCGCCACCGAAGCGGTGATGCGCACCCTGGCCCAGCGTTTCGGGGCCGACCCGGAGTTGTGGGGCCTCGCCGGGCTGCTGCACGATCTCGACGCGGAAACCCAGCCCGACCTGGCGACCCATACCTTGGAAACCGCAGCGCTGCTGGAGGAAAAGGGCGTGGCGCCGGAAATTATCGAGGCCATCCGGATGCACAACGAAACGGCCCAGGGGGATCGCCGGAGGCGGGAGGTTTTCCATCATGCCCTGGCCGCCGGCGAGACGATCACCGGCCTGATCGTCGCGACGGCCCTGGTCTATCCGGACCGGAAGCTTTCCAGCGTTAAGCCCAAATCGGTACGGAAGCGTTTCAAGGAGCGGCAGTTCGCCGCGGGGGCCGACCGGGAAATCATCGCCGAGTGCGAGAATATCGGCATCCCCCTCGACGAATTCTGCGAGATCTGCCTGGTGGCGATGCAGGAAGTGGCGGAAGAACTGGGACTTTGACAGAGGAGCAGCAGCCGACTAAATGGGCGGGTGATAAAATAGAAGCGCACTGGAGTGAAAAGGAAGGCCGCTGATGACCGCCATCTTTCAGAATGCCGCCCTGCTTCTGGGTGGAGTTCTTGTCTGCATTCTGCTCCTTTGCGGGGCGCTGCTGATCGGCATCGGCCTGTTCGCCCTGCAGCGCTTTCGGGCTGCGGCCTCCTGGCCCCAGGCCCCGGGGGTGATCGAGAAGAGCGAAGTCGTTCCCGAGCGCCACTTTGAAGATGATCTTTTTTACAACCCCGTCGTCCGCTATTGCTACACCGCCCCGGGAGGGAGCTACACCGGAGAGAAACTGGCGACCACCGGCCGGCTCTATCCCAAAGAAGCGGCAGCCCGCAGGGTGGCAAATCGATACCCTGTTGGGACGACCGTCATGGTCCGTTACAACCCAGACGATCCCTCCGAATCGATCGTCGAGCGGGGCCTTTCCGGGGGCTTCTGGTTCATTCTTTTCGGCCTGTCCTGCTGGATCGTCCCCGTCGTCGCCGCCCTCCAGGCCGGGTTCTCCTGGCAATTAATTGCCGCGGTTCTCGGAATCCTGGTGATCATCCCCACTGTCCTATTTCTGCGCAGCGGTTCCGGCCTCCAGAAAGTCCGCAGCCGAGGGCTCCTCCCACCCAAGGGAAGCGGCAGCGATGACGACGTCGCCGCGCTCATGGCCCGGGGCGAAAAACTCCTCGCCATCCGCCTCTACCGTGAACTGCACGGCGTCGGGCTTAAAGAAGCAAAGAAAGCCGTCGAAGCCCTCCCTCGTGAACCTCGGTCGCCGGGAATGTGAAAAAGTCAAATGAATAGGAGGCGGGTTTCCTTCCCGGGAAAAGCAGCCTTAAGGTTGTCCAGCCTTCGTGGGACGTGGTAGCATTTCCGCTGTTTTAAAAAGACCCTTGCGCCGGATTACAAGAAATGCTGGCTGATCTCAACTTCGCCCTGTTCATTACCGCCCCCATCTTCTGCATCCTCGGTCTGGGGATTCTGTTCAAACGGATCGGCTGGGTCACCGAGGAATTCGCCCGGCTCGGCTCCGACCTGGTCTTCAAGGTTACCCTGCCGTGCCTGCTGTTCGTCAAACTGGCGCAGACCGATTTTCGCCAGGGTCTGCCCGTTACCCTGATCGTTTACGCGCTCATCGCCACCGTGGCCCTTTTCATCGTGCTCGACCGAGCCATCGCGCCGCGGATGAAGGAGCCGCTCGATCGCGGGGTCTTCGTCCAGGGAGCCTACCGCAGCAACATGGGGATCATCGGCCTGGCGTTCTGCCTCAGCGCCTTCGGCGACCGCGCGGTGACCACCGCGTCGATCTACCTGGCGGTGATGACCACCCTGTTCAACGTCCTTGCGGTGATCACCCTGACTCGGCACCAGGGGCAGTCGGCAGGACATGGGAGGCTCGCACCCATGATCCGGGGGATCGCCAGAAATCCCCTGATCCTGGCGATCTGCGCCGGCGTCGTTGTTTCGCTGAGCGGCTTTCAGGTCTCGAAAATCCTCCTGAATACCGGCAGCTACTTCGCCCAGATGACCCTGCCGCTGGCCCTGCTCTGCGCCGGTGCGTCCATCCGCCTGCGGGAGTTCCAGGCTTCCCCGCCTCTCTACTGGGCCGCCTCGGCGAAGTTGGTGGCCGTCCCGCTACTGATCACCATGGGAGGTATTGCCCTTGGGCTACGGGGCGAAACTCTCGGCGTTCTTTATTTGATGTGCGCCGCACCGACTGCCGCGGCCAGCTATCCCATGGCCCAGGCGATGAAAGCCAACCACCACCTCGCCGCCGCGATCATTGCCGCCACCTCCCTTGGTTCCATGGTTTCCACTACTCTGGGGATCTTTCTGCTGCGCAATTTACATCTTATCTGAGGATCCCAAGTGTCGAATCATTATGGCGCCAAAACCCGAAATAAAAAGGCGGCCGGTGGGCCGCCTTCTGGCCTGAGCAGGATCCTCATTGAATAGAGCCACGGGAAGGTTCATAGATGCCGGGTCTCGGTCGGCGGCGACTGCCAATTGTCGTTCCGCCCGTCAAAATAAGCAACGGGTGCGGTGACGAGTTCGTCGATATCGAGATCGTCGAGGCAATTGACGTTGACGGCATAAACTTTCCCTCCCAAGTCGGGGATGATTCCCCACCCGAAGGTATGAATCCCGCAGTGCTTGCAGAAGAGGTGGTGGATATTCTTGCGGGCGAACTGGTAATCGCCCAGGTCAGCTTCGCCGGCGGTCTGCCGGAAGGCTTCCGGCTTGACCATGGTCAGCCAGTTGCGGGCCTTGGTACAGATCGAGCAGTTGCACTTCATGGTGCCCCTGGCGAGATCGATGTCGGCCTCGAATTTGATAGCGCCGCAGTGGCAGCTTCCCTTATAGGTTTTGGTCATGGCGGGTCTCCTGAAATCGATAAGGGGAAAAGAGCTATTTAGAGCCGGTTATTAATAGGTTGGCTACCCCAACTTATAGTTAATCATACTACTCCTTTTTCATTGTAACAGGCCTTCCCTAATTGCCATTCCATTTCCCCGGAAGAGATGATTTGTCTGTTTCATCCTGGACCTGGCCGGTTGAAATTCGGTTGTCTGGAACAGTGCGGTTCAAGCCCGCCAAGGGGTCGATCAAGTATTGTTCGGTTCAAGAAGCGGGTCTTGAAGATATGATTTTTAGCCCGTGCTCTTGATTTCGGGATAGCGATTATCCTCGCAGAGCATGCCCAAAAATCTTCCCGGTACGACCGCTCGCCTTTTGGGTTTACAGCCGGCGAAAAATTTTGTAATTTTAGTTCGTTGCCTTTTGTTGCCATGGAGGGGATGTACCAATGGTAAACACCTGCCGACCATCAACGATCGTCCGACCCGGTGCACTCCGGATCGGGCGATTTTTTGGTTCAGGTTGGATTTTTCAACTGACCTATGACCTAGCCGGTGCGGCAATTCATTGCTGAAATTCTTTCGGGAGGTGTATGACGTGGGCAATTTCAACGGAGTCGAGATTTTTTTTCTGATCTGTGCCGGGATCGGTGGTTTTTTCGTTCTCGTCAAGCTGATCCTGCAGTTCTCCGGGGGGCACGTCGATGCCGACATGGATACGGACCTGCAGATCGAAGCTGGAGGACACCATGCCGACTCGGACGTCGGCTTCAAGATCCTTTCCTTTCACAGTCTGTCGTCGTTCTTGATGATGTTCGGCCTGGTCGGTCTGGCACTCTATCGTCAGAACCGCTCCGGTTTTGTCCTTGCCCTGGTCGGCGGCACCTTGGCCGGAATGGTTTCAGTCTGGGTCATCGGCAAGCTCTTCCAATATGCGGCCAGACTGCAGTCCAGCGGCACCATGGAAACTGCGTCGGCCATGGGAAGTACCGGCACGGTCTACTTGACCATTCCCGAAAAAGGCACCGGTCGGGTCAGCATCAGTTTTCATGGACGTTTGCGGGAATTTGACGCGGTGTCGGGAGATGGCCGGAAAATTCCTACCGGCACGGCCATCAGGGTGGTGCAGGTCAATGCCAGTGTCCTCGTGGTGGAATCCCTTCAATAGATAAGGAGCGGTTATGTTCGATTTCTGGATTCTCCCCGTTGTCGCATTTCTCATTCTGGTCGTTTCGACCATCATCTTTCTGGCTTCCCGCTACAAGCGCTGCCCATCTGACAAGATCCTGGTGATCTACGGCAAGGTCGGCATCGGCCAGTCGGCCCGCTGCATCCACGGAGGCGGCGCGCTGGTCTGGCCCTTGATCCAGGACTACGCTTACATGTCCCTGACGCCGATGACCATCCCGATCCCGCTGCAGAAAGCACTCTCGTTGCAGAACATCCGCATCAACGTTCCTTCGACCTTCACAGTCGGCATCAGCACCGAACCGGAGATCATGAACGCTGCCGCCGAACGGCTGCTCAACCTGACCCAGTCCCAAATCGAGGAGATGGCAAGGGAGATTATCTTCGGCCAGTTGCGCCTGACCGTTGCCTCGCTGACCATCGAGCAGATCAACCAGGACCGCGAGAGCTTTCTCGAGTCGATCCGCAAGAACGTCGCACCGGAACTGAACAAAATCGGCCTTTACCTGATTAACGTCAACATCACCGACATCACCGACGAGTCGGGATACATCGACTCCATCGGCAAGAAGGCCGCGTCCGAGGCGATAAACCAGGCCAAGGTCGACGTTGCTGAGCAGGACAAGAAGGGTGCCATCGGCGAGGCAGAGGC
>Ga0055479_10000006_pt1 | contig 25612 bp, 24 predicted proteins | sample Muzzi_PWC_D1_FD_57941 | JGI IMG/M metagenome (GOLD analysis project Ga0055479, IMG submission 57941) | Wetland microbial communities from San Francisco Bay, California, USA, that impact long-term carbon sequestration - Muzzi_PWC_D1 | ecosystem: Environmental > Aquatic > Marine > Wetlands ...
TTTGAATAAAAGCGGTAAGCGGGTGGGGGAGAAGCAAAGATTATTATCTGAAATATCCCAAGGTAGTGTGAAATATGAATGTCGGATGATTTAAGAGACACCTGACAATTAATTTGGAGTGTTCTGAAAATGGTGATTTCTGGGCCAGTATTGGCAATTTTTAAAAAAAACGGTTATAATCAACATAGATTATTCATTAGGAACCTGTGTTTTTCTATGACAGCCATTACATTCTGTTGGCCCGTTTCTCGACTTATGGCACGTCTTACAGAAGTTATGAGCAAATAATTCATTGACTCTACCACCGAAAATTTTCAAGGCACTGTGACAAGTCGCACAATCTTTTACTCTACTCGTTGCATGCGCCTCATGATCGAAAATCACCACACCATAGCTGTTTTGAAACGTTTTTTTGAATTTATAATTATCTGTTGTCCCTGCAAAAGCATTGACAAACAAAAAACTCAAAAAAACTGAAATTAAAATACAATGCTTAACCATCATTTGCTCCTATGGTATATTGTGATCGCACCGTAAGTTTGCCTAAATTTGAACAGTTTAAAGCTGGAGACTAAAAAACCGCTACCCGGCCACGTGCCGGCATCAGCGGTTTGTTTATTTTATTCTTTCGGTTTCTGGATCTTGCACCTCTTTCTCCTCCGGCAAGCCCACAAAAAAATAGAAGCAATATCGTAAAAAATCCTACAGGTCAAAAATTTGGCTGTCGATGACGTTCCAAGTCTACCCCATAAAAAGCGAAGCTCAAACCGGTCTCCGAAGAGCAATGCCGGGCAATTGACAAAGTGAAGGGCGAAGTTGACCAAGGAGTCGAACAGGACGTCGCGGAATTCTCCAAGGCCGGTTTCTGCCAAAACTTTTGTCAACCGAAATCGGGGGCCTGCTCAGGACGGCGGCAATATCGGGCGAAACAGCTCGATTTCAGAATCGAGGTCTGAGAACGGGATCTGGATAGGGGGGTGCGTGGAAAAACGATTCCGGTTCCCGGATATATTCGGATGGATCATACGGTTCGGAAGCCAGGGCAAGAAGGATCGTACCCGGCCGGAAATTTCCAAGTTCGACCCAAAAACCGGTTGGGATATAGACACCTCGGAATGATTGGTCCAGGTCGAAGCGATGTTCCGTCCCGTCAGGTTGAAAAAGCCAGAGCGTACAGGAATCCTGTAGACAGAAAATCGCCTCTTTGGACTGTTGCAGGGAATGGCCGCCCCTGGTCGCATTTTTCGGAATTTGGTGGATGAAAAAAAAGCGCGCGATCGGAAAAGGGATCTCCTTGGCCGCTTCTCCTACGCACAGAACGCCACTCGCACATTTTTTTTCGGGAATTTCAATCCATTCGGGTTTCATTAACCAGCTTTCCCCTCAGCGCCGGAAGCTTTTGTCGTAACATCCAGATGCTTGAAGATTCGGGTTGCGGTACACTTCAAGCCTTCTCCGGGCGCTTGGAATTGATTTCAACAAAAGGTCGTTGCTCCTTATGACGGGGAAGAGGACCATCCTCAAACCGCAGAAACCTGAACAGATCAAAGCGTTTGAAAATCAGTGACCGACAATCCACCTTGATTCTGGGATAATGTCGGCGATGCAGTTCACGCCATGCCAGCTGATCGTCAAATTTCCCCTGATACATGAATTCCTGTTTTTGATTTTCAAAACCCGAAACGATCTCTTTTATAAAAACTTTCAGTGCTTGTGTCCTGGCCATGTATCCCCCCGCATTTAATCGGCAGTGGAGGGGATGGTTGGGGTATTGGGTCATTTCAAACCGTGAGAGTTCCTCGTCGGGAGGCCAATCGGCAAAAGTGCCCTGCAACAAAATATCACAGGAATAAGTTTCAAAAAGATCCACGATCCGGCTCGGAGCATTGACCATTAAAACGTCATTGGCGTCGGTAATGACCAGATATTCGGGAATATTTGTTTCGGAATCAAGATATTCCTTGATGGTGATGATTTTCGAGTACCAGTTCCACTGCTGAATATTGCGGCCGACGACAATATGCGGGACGGCGTAGGCTTTATAGCTTCTTTCCAGAAGGGTCGGATTTTTATAATTGCTGTAGGTTATGAAGGCCACGTTCCCAGGGGTGTCGTATCGACGCTCTTCCCGGTTGCGGATCATCTGGCGGGCCAGTTTCCAGAAGTCCCATTTCACTTTCAGGATAATTCCGTTGTCGGGCGTTCCGTTCGGCCGATGAAAAAAGATCGGCACCCCGCTCGCATTCGGGTAATGGTCGTTGACAGCCATAATCCTTCTGCCTGCCCGGTAATACTTGATGGGATTAAAATAGTCCGCGAGGCGATAGCTGAGCATGGAATATCTCTTCAGGGAGTACGGGGGTAGGTCGAAAATATATCTTCCCAGAAGGTGAGCCTGAGATCAAATCAAAACAACTCCGCCAACCAATCGTTGCACCACCTGTTATAAAAGGGATTTTTGAATAAAGTCATGGATCTGCTCAGCACGATTTGCGAAGGTGTGGTCGGCCAAGGTCCGGCGCTGTCCCGCGAGGGCGATTTCCCGTCGCTGGTCGGGATGATCGAGCAGCCATTTTGCTTTTTCGATACATTCCTCGACACTTTTATAGGTCACGATTTCAGCGTCGGGTTCAAACAGGGTCGGCAGGTTCTTTTTCCAGTCGGTCAACAGGCAGGAGGCGACACCGGTGGCTTCAAAGAGCCTCCGGTTGGAGGCTGCCTGGGAGGAGACCTCGCCGTGAATGTTCAAGCTGATTTTGGAGCGCTGCAGGGTCTGGTACATACTCCTGCCAAATTCCGCGGGACGTAAATGAGCCCGAAGTTTCCGGCTGACGGGTGGCGGTGGCGGGCGGTCATACTGCATTGCCTCCAAAAGCAGCGGCGAACTTTCCAGCAGCCTCCGCGGGACCTTCAGCCGCTGGAGGCCCTTGGCCAGGGAAAATAGGCCAAGACGGGCCGCATGACGAAGGGCCATCCTCGAATAAAACCTTTCCGCGGAGGAGAAAATGGCGATGTCTAGTTCGTCGACAATACGCTCCAGTTGCTGGACCCGCCCTTCGTGGTAGCCGGGCGAACGAATCAGCTGGCCGACGATTGACAGGGTGATATCCTGCTCATGGCCTGAATCGATATGTTCCAGGACTCGCCGATCAAAGGCATGGTGAACCTGCCGGCAGTTAAATCCAAGAGAGCGGAACCGGGTTTCCGATTCAGGCAGGCAGGTTATGATCAGGTCGAAATTTTCAAAGGGCTGGGGAGTATGGAAAGGCATACCACACCAGACCCCAAGAAGACGGATAAAAGTGAATTTTTCCCGGAGACGGCCGATCCAATGGGGTGCAAACTCGGAATACCGGGATAGGAGGACCAGGTCCGGCCGGAAATGCTTAATCTGCATATCCGCGATATCGGTTTTCCATGAGGAATCCTGAAAAACGCTCCCATGCTCTTGTGCCCATGCTTTCTGAAGAGGTTCCATGTTCACAATGGCAACCGCAGTTTCATACCCCAACGGCGCGAGAGCTTCTGCTAGCCCCATGTTCGCCCAGGCATGGCTTTCCCGGTCAAATGCCTGGAATTGCTCCCGGTAACCACGGGCCGGCAAATCGGGGCGGGAGGCGTAAAAATTCTCGATAAACTCCGGGTAGGCGTGGGCCAGAATCAGCAGTTTCATGGAATTTCCGGATTAATTTTTGAAAGGGTGGAAAACGATGAAAACTGACCAGCCCTCAACTGTCCTGCTGAGTATTTTAGGGGCTGCTTTCCAGATAGCCGAAATCAGCAAGCATATCCCCGGCCAAGTCGTAAATAAGAGACAGCTCTTCACTCGAAAGTCTTTTCCACCGCCCCCTTCCATCGAACAAAGGTTGATTAATCTGCCAGTTGCGGTATCTAGCATGGTTCTTTCCGGCGATGGTTGACGGTTTCACGAGTCGGTTTGAATACCACCTTTTAGGTACCTCGTAAAATTTTTGGATTCCGTCCTCGTATGGCTCGTTTAGAAAGTGGAGAACGCCCTTGATCGTCAGTTCGAAATCGTCTATTAGGTCTTCATATTTAACGATATAAACATTGGGATGGCCCAAAAAATCTAGACCCGCCCCGTTATCCTGAACCCATCTGCGTATCCCCTGGTTTAGACTCCCGTGTCGGGCCTGGATGGAGCATGCGACATCCCTGCCGTCCCGGATGATGAACAAAATTTTTGCCTCCGGACACCAAGTAAGAATTTTTCCAATATGCAAAATGTGTTTCGGCGTTTTTTCAACCCAGCGATGTTTTCCGAATAGCGCTGCCCAATGGTCGAACTGCTTCCATGATTTTTGAAACTTTTGCAGTTTTTCGAAAAAGGCGATGTAGCTTTCATAGGGAACTGGGAAAATATTGGAATGAGCACCCAGAATCACTAATAGCAGCGAAGTGCCGCTATGTCCGCAGCCGACAATAAACACAGGCGGGCCGTCAACGGGGCTTTTTGAAGAAAATCCCGTTCCGGAACAGATGTAACGAAATTGATGAAAAAACATCTTTGCTTTCGCCCGCAATTCGCCCGGCACGATAGCTGCCCTCATGTCCAACCCCTTTGGTTGTTTGGTTTTGCTGTTTACTAAGGGATTATTTCCCCTAAACAAGGTGATTTGGGGGACAAAACCACTGTTTCCCTGCGACATTTGAGGCTGATTTCTGTTGGTCAGCAGGTTTTAAATAATTTGGAGCTGGGAGAATTCTGTCGCAAAATAGATTCGGAAGACACCTGCGGGGGAAAACCCGCTCAATACTTATATCCCATCAAGCGAATTTCATGTGAAAACAATTCAAAAATCCGTTTTTTCTCTTTTTTGCCAAGAAGGTCACGATAACTTCGATGGTCTTTTCTGAATCGTGATTTGGCCCGCGGCAAATCCAATTTTTCCGGAAGTTCTAATGCTCTTCTGATTTCCTCAAGATCCTCAGAAAGGTTCTCAAAACGGCATATTTTATCTACAACGATTTGTCCACCTATCGTGTATAAATTGAAACCTCTTTTTTTCAAAATAAGCAATGAATCTGAATTAACGAACTCGGCAATGGATGGCCTTGGCTCCTTTTCATATAAATTATAATAAAGAGAAATTGCCCTATCCCATGGGTTTCTTTCTACACAAAATTTTAGATATTTTTTCCATACTTCAAAGCTAACAAGTTCTTTAATTTCCAAGGCAGAAATATGATTATAAAATTTCTTTTTTCTTTTTAATTTAATTAAAAATTTTAATATGTCTTTAAATTTATATTCAGAAATAGGTAATAGATAGTTCTGTGGCCCATAAAATCCAAATTTGTTTCTTATTTTTTCATCCTCATAAGTAATAGGAGTAATTATATCTTTATGATCGCAGAACTTTGATAGAGCAATCTCGATTGAGGTGCCAGCGGTCTTGTTGGTTTTAAGAAAAATGAATTTATTTTTATGCGAGATGATCACAGGTGGTTTTCCTGAATTTCATTCAAAAATAAATTTCCGGAAAACAACTAAGGTTCCGACTATTGACTGCTCTCTCGGCAAAGGCTGCATGGGAGTAAAGTTCTGAAGAAAAAAAAGGGTTGATGATTTCCTCCCGGGAGGTGGCAGGCCTTTTCCACCGAGAACAAGCACGAAAATTTCGGGAATTCAGAAAAGTAATACCGGGCACTTGACGTGATGCAGGACGAAATTCGAGACCGAGCCGAAAAGTACGTCTCGGATTTCGCCGCCGTCGGGGCGGCGGCCGATGACCAGGAGCTGGAATCCCCTGTCGTTGGCGACTTGAGGGATGATCTGGCGCGGCGCCCCGATTTCCAGCAGCAGCTCGACCTCGAATCCCGTCTCACGAAACCGTTTGGCGATCTTTTCCAAGAAAGCCTTTCCCGCCTGGTGGGCCCTTTCTCGGACCATCTCGACCTGAAAGTCGGGGATCATCCGGTAGGCCAATTTGTCGTCAATCACGTGCAGCAGGGTCAGCTTCCGCGGAAAGCGTTCCTTGACCGAAAGGATGGCCTCAAGGGTTTTATGCGTCGTTTCGGAATCGTCGACGGGGATCAGAATACGCGGTTCCATGGGGACCTCCAGGGGGCAATTCTGTGGTCAGGGGCCGTAGACCAGGCGCGGCAGGAACAGGACCAGGTCCGGCCAATAGGTCAGCAGGAGCAGGATAGCGGTCTGGATCAGGAGAAAAGGAATCACCGCCCGGGAAACGTAGAGCAAGTCCCGGTCGACGGTGGCCCCGGAGATGTAGAGGCTGACTCCCAGCGGCGGGGTGCAGTAGCCGATGCCGAGATTGATGGTCATGAGCAGGCCGAAATGCATGGTATTGATGTCGAATTTGGACAGGAGCGGCAGAAAGATCGGAGTCAGAATCAGGGTTGCGGAGATGATGTCCATGAACATGCCGATGATCAGCAGCAGGATGTTGACCGCCAGCAGAAAGACCCAGGGGGAATGGATGCTGGCGACCACCGCGTTGGCGATCTTGTTGGGGACCTGCTCGAAGGTCAGATATTCGCCGAACACCGAGGCTCCGGCGACGATCACCAAGAGTGTTGCACTGGTCACCGCCGATGAGACGATGACCTTCTTGACGTCCCCCAGCTTCATGTCCTTGTGGATGAAAATCTCGACGCAGAAGGCATAGAAGCAGGCGACCACCGCCGCTTCGTTGGCGGTGAAGAGGCCGGAGTAGATGCCGCCGAAAATCAGCACCGGCAGAAATAGCGCCCAGGCACTCTCCCGAAGGGTGGCGAAAAGCTCCTTCACGGTCGGCCGCGGTTGGGTCGGCAGGTTCCGGCGCTTGCAGAAGATGTAAGCATAGATGCTCATGCCGATGATAATCAGCACGCCGGGAATGAAGCCGGTCAAAAAGAGTGCCTCGAGCTGGTCGTTGGTGACCATGGCGTAGAGGATCATCGAAATCGACGGCGGGATGATAATGCCGAGGATCGGCGCGGTGGTCATGATCCCGACGGAGAAGCGTTCGTCGTAATGATTTTCCAGCAGGGCCGGAATCATGAAGCCGCCGATGGCGACCACGGTGGCGACCGTCGAGCCGGAAATGGCGCCGAAGAAGCCGCAGGCCAGCACCCCGGCGATGGCCAGACCGCCCGGCAGAAAGCCGACCAGCACGTTGGCGGTCTTGACCAGCTTGCCGACGATGCTGCCGGTGGTCATGATATTGCCGCACAGGACAAAGAACAGAATGACGATCAGGGCGAATTTGTCCATACTGCGGTAGAGGACTTCAATCACGATCTGCGGATCGATGCCGACGACATAGACCAGCCCGACCAGGCCGGTGAAAAAGAGCGCCATGAAGACCGGAACGGTTCCCGCCATACAGCCGAGCAGAACTGCGAGGATCAGCAGGTAGTTCGAGTCCATTTAATCCTCACTCATCCCGCGCCAGTCTTCGACCATGACGATCAGGGTGCGGACAAACATCATGGCGCCCATCAGCGGCAAGACGGCGTAGAAAATCCATTCCGGAATCTGCAGGGAGGCGGTTTTGGCGTATTCGTCCTGGTACATCATTTGGGTCATCTGCCAGCCGAGCCGGACCATGATCCCCGAAAAAGCGAGGACGGCCAGGTGGCTGAGCAAAGACAGGGGTTTTTTCAAGACCGGAAGGAGCTGCGGCAGGGCGTCGATGCGGATCAACGAACGGCTGCGGACCGCCGCGACGCAGCCGATATAGGTGGTGAAATAAATGACCTTGCGGACCACCTCGTCCGACCAGTAGAGGTTGACGTTGCTGGTCAGCTTGCGCAGGAGGACATTGGTCATGGCCGTCACCAGCGCGATGCAGACCGTGACGAACAAGGACCATTCTTCGATCAGAAGAAAAGCGCGATCAATGAATTTGAAGGATTTTTTGAGCATCCAGGGCCTGAATCAAAAAAAGGGCCGGGGAGCAGGTCTCCCCGGCCCCGGATCAGAACGGGCCGATTATACAGGTCAACTGTTTATTTGCCAAGGACGGCCTGAACCTTCTTGAAATAATCCATGCCGATCTTTTCCCCCCACTTTTCGTAAACGGGGGCGGTAAGCTCGACCAGTTGCAGCATCTCCTCTTCCGAGAGCTTGTAAAAAGCCACTCCCGCTTCCTTGGCCTTGGCCACCTGCTCCTCATGCTGCTTGCGGGTCAGCTCCCGGGTTTTGGCACTCTCCTCAATGATAGCTGTCAGGAGGATCTTCTGCAGGTCCTCGGGAAGCTTGTCGAACCAGCGCTTGTTCATCAGGTGAATGAACAGGCCCTGGGCGTAGTTCAATTCGGTGAAGTTCTTGGCGATAGTGAATTTCTTGGTGATATTGCAGACGATCGCGGTATGGTCGAGACCGGTGATGACCCCTGTCTGGAGGGCCTGGGGAACGTCCGGCCAAGGCATGACCGTGAACTTCATGCCCCAGGCTTTATAAAAGTCCGCGTTCACCGGAGCTTCGGCAATCCTGAAATTGATCGTCCGGGCATCGGCAAGGGTCTTGACCGGCGTGGTGGTCGCCCATCCGTAGGGACCGTAACCGGTGACGTCGACCACCATCAGGCCCTTGTCCAGGGCGCTGTCGGCGAACGGCTCCCAGAGTTCCGGGGTGTTGCGGAATTTGTCGAGTTTGTCGAAAGTATCGACGACGTAAGGAAGATTAACGATGCCCAGGGTGTCGGCAACGTTTTGGGCGGCCACCGAAGAGCTCATCATGCCGTGCACGGCGCCGAGCTTCAGTTTATTGATGACGTCTTTCTCGCCGCCGAGCTGAGCCAGGGGACGGAAATCAACATACAGGCGGCCTTTCGATTCTTCCCAGACCCGGTCGCGAATCCGATAGCCGACCGCAATTCCCTCAATAACCGGATGGGAGATATTGGAAAGAATGTAAGTGAATTCCGCACCGCTTGGATCAAAGTTGGGTTTCCAGGCGGCGAGGGGATCCTTTTTCTCTTCAGCGCCAACGGTGGAAAGACCGGTCAGCAGGAAAAGAACCATCAACATCCAGGCAATTCGTCTCATTTTACCTCCTCAATTGAATAAAGAAAAATGGACCCGAGATCGGTTTGGCGGGTCAGAAAATGCATTTTTAATAGCTATTTATGCTAATACAAACCATGTTTTATTTCAAAAGAATTTTCTTGTGCCAGGTGGCGGGCTGAACGATAGAGAGTTATCACATTCCAATAAATTAGCTAATATTAACTGTTTTGAAGCTAAAATGGAGCTTGACAATGGTTGGGATGTTATTATATATATCATTTTGTATATATTAATTTTATCAAGAAGGTCGCCATGAAAATGCTCCTTTCCGATTTCAGTCTGCGTCGCCCCTGGTTGACGGTCATTTTGACACTTCTGGCGGTGGTTCTGTTCGGCCTCCAATTTCCGAAGGTCAAATTCGACAACGACCCGGAGAACATGCTGGCCAAGGACGAAAATGTCCGGATCTTCCATCATCAGGTCAAGGAGAAATTCGCCCTTTACGATTTCGTTATCGTCGGCATCGTCAACGAAACTCATCCCGATGGTATTTTCAATGTCGGTACTTTGAATCGGATCGACCGGCTGACCCGGGAACTTCTGAACCTGCGCCCCGGTGAAAATGGGTTGCCGGAAATCGTGCTGCCGCCACGAGACGGTGACAAAAACGAGGTCATACCCCTCGACCTGCGGCCGAACGGTGCCTGGGCCCGAACCCTGAACCGGGCCTTCAACCACGATCCGAATCATCTCTTCGACGGCGATGGACAAAGCGTCATCATCGGCCGGGAACTGATCGCGCCGAGCGTCGTCGATAATATCAGGCAGGCCGAACTCGGGTCCCTCAAGCTCGAATATTTGATGGAGCGGCCACCCGCGACGCAGGCCGAGGCGAAAGTCATCCGCGACGATGCCATGAGCAATCCGCTCTATGCCGGAACCCTGGTCGCGGAGGACGAAAAGGCGATCTGCCTTTACATCCCGATCACCAAAAAAATCTACAGCTATAATGTGGCCAACCTGGTGCGGACCCTGACCGCCGATTGGCCCGGGGAAGATGCGGTCTACATCACCGGCCTGCCGGTGGCCGAGGATACCTTCGGCGTCGAGATGCTGGTGGAGATGGCGACGTCCGCCCCCCTGGCCGGGCTCGCGATCTTCCTGCTGCTGTTCTTTTTCTTTCGCAAACTGACCCTGATCATGGCGCCGATGGCGGTGGCGATCTTCAGTGTCGTCTGCACCATGGGACTGCTCATCGGACTTGGTTTCGACGTTCACATTATGAGCTCCATGATCGCCATCTTCCTGATGCCGATTGCCGTCGCCGACTCAGTGCATATTCTCAGCGAGTTTTTCGATACCTATCACCGCTTTCGTGACAAGGCCAAAACGGTTCGTTACGTCATCGGCCACCTCTTTCGACCGATGCTCTTCACCAGCCTGACCACCATGGCCGGCTTTGCTTCCCTGGGGATGACGCCCATCCCGCCGGTGCAGGTCTTCGGTCTCCACGTTGCTTTTGGGGTCGGCGTCGCCTGGGTTCTGAGCATGACGTTGATCCCGGCGTACATCATGCTGGCGGTACCGGAGTCACGGCTGAAGTCGCTGATTCGGGAAGAGGGGAGCGTGCCGCACCAGGGATCTCTGAATCGCATCCTCGAGCGGCTGGGCCGCTTCAGCTATCGGCGCTGGCGGCCGATTATCGGCTTGTCCGTGGGGGTGTTCGCGGTGTCCCTCTTCGGCATCAGCCGGATCCAGGTCAACGACAATCCGGTGAAATGGTTTACCGAAAAACATGAAGTGCGGATCGCCGACCGGGTCCTGAACGAGCATTTCGGCGGCACCTATACCGCCTACCTGACCCTCGCCGCCACCCGCCCGGGGATGTGCGACTGCGCCGAAAAAGCCGCAGTCATGAGCGCTGAGGCCGAGCGGCGGTTCGCCGCGACTTACCCGGAGGCGACCCGCTCCTTCCTGGATGCAATTGAAAAACTGAAACGCCGCTACGGCAGCGTGACGGCCGACGATGCCCGCAAGGTTTTTGTCGAACTGATCGGAATTGCGGAGAAACTCGATGCCGAGACGACGACCGTCTGGAACCGCCTGGCTGAGGAAGTAAACTATCTCGATCCGGTCGGACTGACCATCGCGCGCCTGCGGCTGGAACTCGATGGCATGAGAGATATTCCGGAGATCAATCGCCAGGATCTGCTGCAACGTCTGGCCGACCGCCAGGGCTTGACAGGGACCGCGCTGCTCGATGCCGCTCTGGAGGTCTGCGATCAATTCGCCAGCCTCTCCTTCAAGGATTTCGTCCATGAAATGGAGGCCGAACTGACTGCGCCCCTCTTCAAGCAGCCGGCCATGCTGCGCTATGTCGCGGGGCTGCAGAACTCCCTGCGGGAAGGGGACACGGTGGTCGGCAAAACCACGTCCGCGGTTGACGCGTTGAAAAAAGCGGCATACGAACTCAGATACGTCGCTCCGCCGGCCGATGCCACCGCCGAGGAAAGGGCCGCATACCAGGAGCGCAACCGAGCCAATTTCGCCGTTCCGGAGAGTGCCGCCGCCGTGGGCCAGGTCTTCGTCCAGCTTGAAGGCATGAAGAAGAAGGACAGCCTCTTTCATCTGGTGACCCGGGACTACCAGGAGGCCAATATCTGGTTTCAGCTGACCAGCGGAGACAACAAGGATATGGAGAGCGTGGTGGAAAGGGTGGCTGACTACCTGGCAGCCAATCCTCCGCCGGTCGAGGTGCGGGCCGAATGGGCCGGACTGACCTACCTGAACGTGGTCTGGCAGGACAAGATGGTCTGGGGGATGATCGGCTCCCTGGCCAGCAGTTTCGTAGTCGTGCTGGTCATGATGATGATGCTGTTCCGATCCGTCCTCTTCGGCATTCTGGCCATGATTCCGCTGTCCATCACCATATCTTTCATCTATGGCCTGATCGGCCTGGTCGGCAAGGACTACGATATGCCGGTGGCCGTCCTTTCGGCCCTGACTCTGGGGTTGAGCGTCGATTTCGCCATCCACTTCCTGCAGCGAGCTCGGGACCTGCAAGTCGAACTCGGCAGCTGGCGCGCGGCCGCCGAGCAGATGTTCAAGGAACCGGCCATGGCCATCAGCCGCAATGCTATCGTCATCGCGGCAGGGTTTACCCCCTTGCTGGTGGCGCCGCTGGTCCCCTACCGGACCGTCGGTTTCTTCCTGGCCTCCATCATGATCGTCTCGTGGCTGGCGACCCTGTTCCTGCTGCCCGCGCTCCTTACATCCTTGCGGAAGAAAGCCTTTAAAGATGAAAACGGAGAAAACGACAATGAGCCAATGACTGAAGATACGGGAGATTTGACGCCATGAAATTTTTTCGACAAGCAACGGGAACCCTGGCCATGATCGCCGCCGCCGTGCTGCTGGCTTCTGTTGCCGCCGCGGCGGGGACCTTGAGCGCCGATGAAATCATCGAGCGGGCTAATCGCGCCGCTTACTATGCCGGGAAAGATGGTCGGGCCGACGTCCAGATGACCCTGACCGACAGCCGGGGCGGGACCCGCAATCGGGAATTCACCATTCTGCGGCTGAACCTGCCGGGGGACAACCAGAAATTTTACGTCTATTTCAAGGAGCCGGCCGACGTCTATAAGATGGCCTATCTGGTCTGGAAGCACCCCGGCAATGACGACGACCGCTGGCTCTGGCTGCCGGCGTTGAACCTGCAAAAACGCATCGCGCCCGGCGATAAACGAACCAGTTTCGTCGGTTCCGACTTTTTTTATGAAGATGTTTCGGGTCGTGGTACCCATGAAGACGGCCACGACCTGGTGGAGGAGGCCGACGGCTATTATCTGATCAAGAATATTCCGAAAAAGCCCGGCGAGGTCGAATTTTCCTACTACCTGGTCCGCGTCGACAAAGTGACTTTCCTGCCCATCAAGGCGGAATATTTCGATCGCGGCGGTAAGCTTTACCGGGAGGTGGAGGCGGTCAAGGTCGAGACCATTCAGGGGTATCCGACGGTAACCGAGGCGGAAGCACGGGACCTGAAGGCCGGGACCAGGACCCGCAACAGCTTCAGCCACGTGGAATACGATATCGGACTGAACGAGCGAATCTTTACCGAACGGTTCCTGCGCCGACCGCCGCGGGAAGTGACCCGCTGACCGACAGATGAAAAAAACCCTGCTGATTTTACTCATTCTTCTACTCGGCATGCTCCGGCCCGAACCGGCGTCGGCGTTGGACATGGAGGCCCTGCAAACCGATCTGCACGGATTCCTGGACGCTCGTTACGGTCGACGGCTACAGGCCGATCCTTACGAACGGGACACTTCCCTGGCGGAAACCCGTTTACAGCTGCACCTGGTCCATCAGGGGGAGGCCGTCACCGCGGAGATCCGGAGCGATTTCCTCTACGACGATGTTTCCGGAATTTCGAGTCCCGACCTGGAGAAAGGAACCGGCTGGATCGATCTGCGGGAGGCATACCTTCTGTTCAGTCCCGTCCCAATGGCAGACGTCAAGGTCGGCCGGCAGATCCTGACCTGGGGGACCGGCGACCTGGTCTTCATCAACGACCTCTTCCCCAAGGACTGGCAGGCTTTTTTCTCCGGACGGGACGTCGATTATCTGAAAGCCCCGTCGGATGCCGTTTTGCTCAGCTTGTTTCCAGGGCCAGTGAATATAGATGTTGTCTATACGCCGCGATTCGATGCCGACCGCTTTATTAGCGGGGAGCGGCTTTCCTATTGGAATCCGCTGCTGGATCGACGCGCCGGCGAGGACGCGATCATCGATCCGGTCCGTCCTGACGACTGGTTCGAAGACGACGAAATCGCTCTGCGGTTGTCAAAAGTCCTGGGCGGCTACGAACTGGCCCTTTACGGGTATGACGGGTTCTGGAAGAGTCCCAACGGATTCGATGCGGACACCCTGCGGGCAGCCTTCGCCAAGCTGCGGGTGTATGGTGCCAGCGCGCGCGGGGCGTTCCTCGGTGGCATTGCCAACGCGGAAGCGGGTTATTACGACTCGCGGGAAGATCATTCCGGAGATGACCCCTACCTGCCGAACAGCGAGTTCCGCCTGTTGTTCGGGTACGAAAGGGAGCTGGTCAGGAATCTCTCCCTGGGGCTGCAATACTACCTGGAGGTGCTCCAGGATTATCCCGCCTATCGTTCGAACCTGCCAGATGGACAACCGGACCGGGACGAGGATCGTCACGTGGTGACCCTGCGGCTGACCAAGCTGGCCATGAACCAGAATCTGAACCTGTCCCTGTTTCTGTATGTCTCCCCGTCGGACGAGGACTATTACGTCCGCCCAACAGTCAGTTACAAAATGACCGATGCCTGGCTGCTGACCGCCGGCGCCAACCTTTTCGGAGGGGAAAAAGACTATACGTTCTTCGGACAATTCAAGAAGGACACGAATGTTTACGCGGGGATCCGCTACAGTTTTTAGGCGGCTGATGAAATAGACCCGGCTGCGGCGTAGTCCCCATCCCTCGTCGCCGACGAACTGACCGGGACGCCTTGCTCCTCGGGATTTTAGCGGCCCTGCATCTGGCCATTTTTGATCAGCCTCGAAAGTATGGTCTCTTTCCAAACGACCAAGTAATTTGACCTAAAGGAGAAAAAATATGACCCTCAATCGTTATCTCAGAATGATCGCCGGATTTTTCGTTCTGCTCAGCCTGCTGCTGGCTCATTACCACTCCCCCCTCTGGCTCTGGTTCACCGCCTTCGTCGGTGCCAACCTGTTTCAGAGCGCATTCTCCGACTGGTGTCCGATGATGACTTTTCTGCGCAAGTTGGGAGTCAGGGAAGGGTAGACGAACCCCGGAGCGCTCGAGCCCGAAAGGCGGATAGAATTAAAAAAGCGATCTCACTGGAGACCGCTTTGGCTTTTAATTAAGGGGCAGAATTGTTTCGGATCGAACGGGAATTTAGGGTGCATCCTCCGATTCTTCTTCGGTCAGCCCGAAAGTAGTGATCCTCTCCCGTAACTGTCGAGCCATGGTTTCCATCTCCTCGATTTCGTGGTTGACCGAGGCAACCTTTTCGGCATTTTTTTCCAGACGCTGGCGGCTGGCGGCAAAATGTGAAAAAATCCGTTCCGAGATTTCCTGCTGAAAACGGATCGCCTCATCAATGGCCTGGAACTGCTGCTCGCGTTCGATCAGACCTTTATCGAAATCCCGATTGGCTTTGAGTTGCTCCTCCATGGCCCCGGAAATCTGGTCGGCCGCGGACTTCATCTGGGTAACGCCCTCCTGGATCCTGTCGATGGCCGTTTTTTGCTCCTGAATCGCCCGGGCGATCGATTGTACCGCCCGCAGGTTGTCCCCGGCGGCGCTCAGCAGGGCCTGGGCCCGTTTCTCCTCGCGGTTGGTCAGGGAAGATATCTCCCCCGAGTCGGTCGCGGTGGAGCGGGAGCTTTCGACGATCAGGCGCAAGGCCTCCCCAGCGGAATGGATCATCTTTTTGCCGCTGGCGATACGCATGCCGGTGGTTTCCACCGCGGAACTCACCTCCCGCGTATCGTCACCGATTCCCTCCACGATCTGGTGAATATCGCCGGCGCTGTTGGCGGTCCGGTCGGCCAGGTCCCTGATCTCCTCGGCGACAACGGAAAAACCCCGGCCTTCCTCCCCCGCCTGGGCGGCTATAATGGCGGCGTTGAAGGCCAGAAGCTCAGTGTCGGACACCAGTTCGCGGATCACCTCGATGATTTTGGTCACCTCGCCGGTTCGCGCGGACAACCTCTCCATGGCGTCACGCGCTTTTTCTCCCTCCTGCTCAACCCGATCCATTTCGACGATCGATTTTTCCACAACGCTCAAGCCGTTTTCAGCATCTTGGCGTACTTTTCCCGTCGCCTCGGCAGTGGCGGCCGCCCCCTCGCCGATTTTTCCGAAAGCGTCCCCGATGACGTCGAGGTCTCTTGACGCGCTCTCCACCCCCTGGGCGATCTGTTCAGCCTGGAGCGCCACCTCTTTGACGCTGGATGCCATCTCGTCAACGGCGGTGGTTGTTTCCAGAAATTTCTCCGCCGAGGTTTCCAGGGCTCCGGCCATTTCCTCGAGAGATGCCGAAAGCTGGCGGGACAGGGCCGTCTCATCCTGGGTGCGATGGGCGACGGCCTCGGCCTGTTCGCCGATTTCCCGTTGTTTTTCCGTCATGGAGGCAACGTCGAGCCTGGTCTGGTCGGCTCCACGCAAGCCGTCGTGAGCCCGATCGAAAAGATAACGGCCCGCCTCGGCGAGACTTTTAAACCGGGGGAAAAGGGGGTCTACGGTTCCGATCAGGTCCTTCACCAGCTGGTCCACCTGGCGGACGGAATTTTCCAGAACCTGATGCAGATCCTCCAGGGTAAATTGAGAGTCGTCCTTTTTGGTTCCGGAAAGGGAAGTGAGGAGCGCCAACTGTTCACGCATCTGACGTTTGAGTGTTTGACGGACGAAGAAAAACTGGACCGACCCCAAGCCGAAACCGGCCAACAGGCAGGCGACAAAGAAAACCGGTCGAAGAACCGTCGCGCCAAAGAACAGGGAGGCAAAAATGGGGAAAAGTCCGCCGGCGACTATGCCGAGGATATGATTGAAATAAAAGACTTTTCGGAGGTAGTTAAGACGGGTTTGTCCGGAGCTAGCCATGTCGCCCCCCTTCTTCCTGGAAAGGCTCTTTTTACGTAATATCAAATGCTTAGCGTATACCATAGAGAACCGCTTCCGGGCAAGAGAAAAACCGGTATCGCACGGACGCCGACAGTTGTGATAGCATGCGGGGCCATGGAACAATGCGGCCCGGGACTATTCGACACCCATATCCATCTTGATTTCTGGACCCAGGACACTCTTGCCGGAGAACTCGAGGAAGCCCGGTCCGCCGGGGTCCGTCAATTTCTGGTTCCCGGCGTCGACCGGACCCGCTGGCCACGGCTGACCGCCTGTTTCGAGCGGTGGGAAAATATCCTGATCGCTCCGGGGCTGCACCCTCAGGCCGCCGACGAGTGGAATGAAACGGCGGCCGAGGAACTGGAAAACCAGTGCGATTCTCCAAAGGCGGTTGCCATCGGGGAGATCGGCCTGGACGCCTTGATCGACCGTCCCGGCCAGGGTCTCCAGGAAGCGGCATTCCGGTCGCAATTAAGGGTCGCCGTCCGGCTCGGATTGCCGGTCTTGATCCATTGCCGGAAAGCCTTCAACCGGCTGTTCGAAATCCTGCGCCAGGAAAATGCCGAACGGGTCGGAGGGATATTCCATGCCTTTTCCGGCAGCTGGGAGACGGCGCAGTTAGCCGTTTCCTTAGGTTTTGGAATCGGCTTCGGGGGTCCCCTGACCTATCCCAACGCCCGTCGCGGTCCGGAAGTTCTGAGGCGGATTCCAGAGGAGTGGATCGTTCTGGAGACCGATGCTCCCGACTTGTCTCCTTATCCTCATCGCGGCAAGGAGAATCGGCCGGCATGGCTTTCCCTGATCGCCGCCAAGGTGGGGGATTTAAGAGCCTGGAATATGGAAGAGACCGCCCGCATCACAACGGCGAACGCCCGGCGGATACTGAGAATCCTTGATTAACAGTATGGTGGAAAGCACCGAAATCCGGTGTATTCCTTCTGGGGAGATTTCGGGAAAAATGGAACAGCATCGCTTCAGCCGCATGGAACTTCTGGTCGGGAAGACCGGTATGGAACGCCTGGCCTCTGCTTCGGTGGCGGTCTTCGGCCTCGGGGGGGTCGGCAGCTACGCTGCCGAGGCCCTGGTGCGGGCCGGCGTCGGCCGCCTGACCCTGATTGATTTCGACGATATCTGCCTGACCAACGTCAACCGTCAGCTTCACGCTCTGGATGGCACCGTCGGGCGGTCCAAGGTCCAGGTCATGGCCGAGCGCTGCCGGGCGATCAATCCAGCCGCTCAGATCGAACCGATCAAGGAGTTCTACCGGGCGGAATGTTCGGATGAACTTCTGGGTCGGGGTTTTGCCTTTGTTCTGGACTGTATCGACCATATCACCGCCAAGCTGCACCTGATCCAATCCTGTAAGGAACGGAACTTGCCGATCATCTCCTCCATGGGGGCGGCCCACAAGCTTGATCCTACCAAGGTCGCCGTGGCCGACCTGTTCCATACCCAGAAGTGCCGGCTGGCCCGCATCATCCGCAAGGAACTGCGGCGGCGAAATATCCGCTCCGGAGTCAAGGTGGTCTATTCCACCGAGGAGTTCCGGCCCCTGGAAAACCCGGCAACGGCCTGTGCCGACAACTGTATCTGCCCCAACCGGGAGGAGCAGCTGTGGAAATGCACTGATCGGCGGATTATCCTCGGTAGTTCGTCCTATATCCCGCCGCTGTTCGGTCTGACCATGGCGGGAGAAGTTATCCGCGATCTTCTGGAGAGGGACGATTCGTGATGGATCAATTCATCTGGCAGGCGCTGCTGCTGATTCTGGTCGGTGGCGTGGCCGGCTTTCTTAATGTTCTGGCCGGGGGTGGTTCCCTGCTGACCCTTCCGGTTCTCATCTTTCTCGGGCTGCCGGCCTCGGTTGCCAACGGCACGAATCGCGTGGCGATCTTTTTCCAGAACATCTTCGCCATCACCGGGTTCAAGCGGCAGGGAATTTTCCCTCTGCGCCTGGCTCTTTTGTGCACCCTGCCGGCCCTGGCCGGCAGTTTTATCGGCGCCCGGTTGGCTGTCGATATCGATGACCAGCTTTTCCGCAAGCTGCTGGCCGGGATCATGATTGGCGTCCTGATCCTCACCCTGATTGACCCGGTCCGGCGCTTCCGGATCAAGGTCGACCACATCTCGCGCGGACGGGGCGTGGTACTAGTGATAACCTTTTTCCTGGTGGGGATTTACGGCGGGTTTGTGCAGGCCGGCGTCGGGTTCATCATTATCTCCGGCCTGCTGGTCCATGGTCTGGACCTGGTAAAAATAAATGCCGTCAAAGTTATCGTTATTTTCTGCTTTACCATCATGGCCCTGGGGGTCTTCGCCTATCACGGCCAGATCGATTACGGCCTGGGCATGGCCCTGGCCGTGGGAAATTCAGCCGGCGGATGGATCGCTTCCCACGTGGCGGTGAGCAAAGGTCACGACTGGATTCGACGAATGGTCTCTCTGACCGTTCTGATCTTTGCCCTGAAATTGCTCATCGGCTGAACTCTTCCCGGGCCCAGAAGGGCGGGAAGTCACTGCAGTTCGAAGGCCACCTTGATGACGACCTGGTACTCATTGACCTTGCCGTCGTCGCCGATATGACCGCGAATCTCCTGAATCTCAAACCAGGACAGCCCCTGGAGCGTTTCCTTGGCCTTGGTGACCGCGGATTGGACGGCGGCTTCAATGCCGTGGGATGAAACGCCGATCACTTCAACCTTTTTGTAAATTCGTTTTGATCCGTAGGTCATGTTGTTACCTCCCTGTCGGAAAATGAAATATAATCAGATAGTAGCATCGGTTTGACATCCGTAAAGCAGCCGCCGGAATAAAAACTTCCGGACGACATATTTTCCCGTGCTATAGTTTCGCGGGCCTCCTGGCCACGGATATTAGATAACCATGGAACCCAGCCTGAAAAAGAAGCGGAAACGGTTGCAGGAGATTCTCCGGGAGCTGCGAGGTTGCGTCATAGGGTTTTCCGGAGGAGTCGATTCCACATTTCTGTTTGCCGTGGCGGTGGAAACCCTGGGCGGTCGAACGCTGGCGGTTTCCGCCACCTCCGAAACCTACCCACTGCGCGAACTCGAGGAGGCCCAAACCCTGGCCCGGAAACTGGGGGGAAGGCATCTGGTGGTCGCGTCGGAGGAGCTGGACGTGCCCGGGTTTTCCGATAATCCCCCCAACCGGTGTTACTACTGCAAGACCGAACTGTTCGGCAAGCTGCGCGAAATCGCCGACCGGGAAGGGCTGCCTCATGTTGTGGATGGCAGCAACCTGGACGACCGGGCCGATTTTCGTCCGGGCCGGGACGCAGCCCGGGAACTCGGGGTCCGCAGCCCCCTCGAAGAGGCGGGCCTGACCAAGGCCGATATAAGGGCATTGTCGCGGGAGATGGGTCTGCCCACTTGGGACAAACCGGCCTTCGCCTGCCTCTCCTCACGCTTTCCCTACGGGGAAAAGATCACCCGGGAAAAGGTCGCCCAGGTCGGAAAGGCCGAAGACGGATTGTGGGACCTCGGATTGCGGACCTTCCGGGTGCGCCATCACGGCGCAGTGGCCAGGCTGGAATTCGGCCCAGAGGAATATCGGCGGGCGGTGGGAGAGCTTCGGGAGGAGATCATACAACGGGTCAGAGACGCCGGTTTTCATTACGTCGCCGTCGACCTGCAGGGTTATCGGACCGGGGCGATGAATGAGGTTTTGAACCGGCTGCAATCAGAAGGGGGGAAGCCTTGATTATGGAGCATCTGCGCCGGCTGCTGGACAGCTTCGGTCGTGGGGAACTCTCGCTGGAGGAGGTGTTGAACCGGCTGGAAGGGCTCCCTTTCGAGGACCTGGGCTTTGCCAAGATCGATCATCAGCGGATGTTTCGCAACGGTTATCCGGAGGTCATTTTCGGACAGGGGAAGACCCCCGACCAGGCGGCCGCCATTTTCTCCCGGCTGGCCGAGCGCAATCCCGATGTGCTTTGCACCAGGGCCGCTTCTGAACTGGCGGCAGCGATCCAGACCGAGTTCCCCGATGCGGTATACCATGAACTGTGTCGGGTCGTGGAGTTGCGCCGCAGCCTGCGAGACTCGATCGGCCTGGTGGTGGTGGCGTCCGGGGGGACCTCGGACCTGCCGGTGGCCGAGGAAGCTGCGGTTGTTCTCGAGGCTCTCGGCAGCCGGGTGGAACGTCTCTACGACGTCGGGGTGGCCGGCATCCATCGACTTCTGTCCCGGACCGAAACGCTGCGCCAGGCCAATTGCGTTGTCGCGGTCGCTGGCATGGAAGGAGCACTCCCCTCGGTCATCGGCGGCTTGGTGGCGGTGCCCGTCATCGCCGTTCCGACCAGCATCGGTTACGGTGCCAGTTTCGGCGGGATCGCGGCCCTGCTGGCGATGCTCAATTCGTGCGCCACGGGAGTCAGCGTGGTCAACATCGGCAACGGGTTCGGCGCTGCGGTCCAGGCCGACATGATCAACAAACTCGCTGCGGGCCGTCATCCCAATCAGCCCGTTTCGGCGGGCAAAGATGGGGTTGGTGGGACGGGAATGGAAAAATAGCCGGGGAGGAATGGAAACGAATGATTGAAACTTGGTCCGATCATGGGAGGAAGCAGCTTGGGTGACCACTGGCTGAGCGTTGTTTTTTTCGGCAGTTTCGCCGGGCTGGCGACCTTCCTCGGGATGTATCTGATCCTGATCAAGGAGGACTGGAGCCGGCGGAACTCAGCCAATCTGGTTTCCTATTCCGCCGGGGTGCTACTGGGGGTCGGGTTTCTTCATATTCTTCCCGAAGCCCAGGAATTGAATCGGCAGGCGCCTCTTTATCTCCTGGTCGCCTTTGTCCTTTTCTATTTTCTGGAACACCATCTGCCCTTTCATGCCGGCCATGAGGAACTGCACCACGTCGATCTGGCTGCCGGGGCCTTGCATGACGAATGCTGCGACAGCCATCATCCCATGGGGATTATAGCCTTTTGCGGCCTCGGTCTGCACAGCCTGATCGACGGCATGATCATCGGGACCGGGTTCGAAGTGGGTCAGGAAGTGGGGCTTCTTTCCGCTCTGGCGGTTATTGCCCACGAGGTGCCGGAGGGGATCGCCATGCTTTCGATCCTCCTCCATTACGGCTACCGGCGCCGGACTGCCATTATTTTTACGGCCTTGGTCGCGATTGCCACGCCTTTTGGGGCTGTGCTCACTTACAGCCTGGTCCGCAGCCTTGACTCCGCCCTGCTGGGAGGCCTCCTGGCCTTTGCCGCCGGGTCCTTCGTTTACATCGCCGCATCCGACCTCATCCCCGAGTCCCACCGCGCCCGGGGCCTGTCCGCCAGCCTGGCTCTTTGCGGCGGCATTTTCACGGCTGTTGCCGCCGGCTGGATCGCCCACTGATGCGTTCTTCAGATTCGCTCCGCATTCAGGTTCCGCCTCCGGTCCGGCCCAAGGCGTGATCAAGTTTCATGGAAGCTAGGAATACAGCTTCTTTCTTCCCTGCACAATTCACATTTCTGCCATATTTCTTCCATAATCCGGCATTATTTTTATCTCAACGAAAAAACCAGCGGATTGCGTGACCGCTCCCTAACCCGCCCCCTCTTCGGGAGCGTCACTCCTTGGGGGAGGTGTTGTCCCTCCCGGCACCTCCCTCTTTTTTCCCCGATCGTAAAATCGTCTTTAAGTTCGGTGGAAAGAACGGCACATTTTTCGCCACCTACCGCGGAGGGAGTTGGCAAACCGATATTCCCGCTTTACCCCTTCCGGAGTCAGTGTTTCGATCCAGGTCTCCCCGTTGTCGAAGACATTGATCCGCTTATGAATACCCAACAAATGAAGCGTTGTTGGGATTCCCCTTCGAAAGCGAAAGGCGGCATATTTTTTATTCAGGACCGGATAGTGACGGGTCCCGAAACGGTTGGAAAAACCGACGCTCAGCCCCTGGTTTTTTGCCTTTAGAAAAAAGGCCAGATGTTCGTCAACTTTCAATTCTTCGTCCCAACCGCCGATTTTTTTTACAATTTCCGTGCGGCCGATGAAAAAATTGTGGCAGAAGTCGACCCGGGCAAAATCCGGGAAGGAATATAATTTCGTTTGAATGGTCAAAGTTCCTTCTTCCTGGTGCATCCAACCGATAAAATTCCAGCGACGTCCACGAGTCAAACGAGTCTCCAGAGCGCGGAGAAACCGGTCCCAGGGATGGACCAGGGTCCGATAATTGAAAAAGAGGCCCCCGAGAATATCGAGATCCTTTTCCTTCAGCAGGTCCAGGGCTCGAGGGATATCGGCCCGTTCGTCGAAGGAGAAGTCGTCATCGCAAAGGAGAAAATATTCGGTTGCGATATTTTCAAGGAGAATATTCCGCCCGCGGGATAAGCCCACATCAAAGGGGAGTTCCAGATATTGGATGGGGAGTTGTGGAAAACGCTCCAGGATCTTTTTCCTGTAGGGTTCCCGACTGTCATCGGCAATGACGATTGGATAGGGGAAACCCATTTGTTCGATGGAATCCAGCAAGTGCTCGAGCGAATCCCGGCGTTCAAAGGTTTTGATGATGATCGTCAGTTCAGGGGTCATTTGTTTAGAGGAATATTTTTCCAGCGCAAGGAATGGCCTTTCAGGGCACGGGCCAAAATGGGCCAAATCATCCATCGGAAGGTGTTCACAGGGGATTGGGAGTATGATGGTCGACAGATGGGATTCCAGGCGCCAAGGTCATGAATCGCGTCCGTGCCCGATCCCGATCTTCCGCTGTTTTGCTTAAAAGTGGCCCTCAACAGATCCTCGATGCCTTCGGGAGGGGAGATTTCGCTTTGCCCGGATGGCTCCTGGAAGAATTTCTTCCATATCTTTGGATGGTGCCGGTACTCATACCAATTCCCGGCCTCCTTCCCCTGCTTTTGCAGCCAGTCGAGGTCAACCCCTTCCAACAGGGCTTTTAATTCCTCGAACCGGTGCCAGACGGGAGCTGTCGGGTACTTCATCTGGGTGTGAATCGGATCCTGCTTTTCCTCAGGGGAAAACCAGACCATCGGAATCCCCGCCGCCATGACCTCCACCGCTGTCCGGGCGCCTCCCAGGGGGTAAGTGTTGATGACCAGGTCCACCTCGTTTTCCAGGAGGGCTTCGGTTAGTCTGGGAACGAGGGGAATATAAACAAACTTCTCAAGGGGAATGTTTTTTCCGGAAAGTTGTTTTCTGATCCGGATGATGGTTTCTTCCGGCAACGGACCGATGTGAACGTGCCGACCACCAGAGATGCTCAAAATCTCCTCCACCAGGACCGGATAGGTAGGAGCGCTCAGGCTCATGACCTTGGGTATGCTTCCACTGAGAGCGGTGGTCAGAACGCCCGAAGTCAGGAAGTGGTCTCTCTTTCTTCCGGGGTCGGGGCAAGTCAGGGGGAGCCAGGTGGAAGGCAGGCCCAGGATGGATCGAGTAAAGGCCCAGGCTCGCGGCGTGAAATCAACGATCTTTACTTCCCTGAGAAAGAGTCCTGACGAGGGAGTCCGGTCGGCATGGTGAAGCAGGAAGACCGAAGCCCCCATGGCGGTGGCCGCCGCTGCCACTGTTGCGGCAACGCAGTCTTCGGGGTGATGCATGAGAAAGATTCGCGCCGGGCGCAGGTCGCCGAGGGCGTCGATCATTTGCCGGACGGCCACCCCGGGCCGGTATCCAGGAAAAAAACGAACTTTTTGCGACAGGCCTGTTCGGTCCACCGCCTCCTTTCGCAACCCCAGGGCTTCCGGATGGGCAAGGGTTAGCCAAAGTGCCCGGGGCGCTTCCGGTAGGGCCTCCGCCAGGTCCCGTATGACCGCCGTGTGGCCGCCCCACCTGTAGAGAACGGTTGCGAGAACGCAGTCTCCGACCATGGGTTTGAGGGGAGCCTTTCTGTTTAACTTGTGGGCGTTCCAGGCATCCCGGCCGAGCTTTTCCAGCAGCCCGTCGGCCGTCCTGTCGCCAGCCGGAAAAGGGTCACATCTGACCGGTTGCTGCCAGGAGGAAAAATGCTTCGCCAGATATTTCAGGGTGGCAGCATTATTGCCGGCAGTAAGCGCCCGGCGGGCATTTTCGGTCTGGGCGCTCATCTTTCAAGCCTTTTCTGTGTCTTGGATCTTCGCGATGACTGAGCAGACGCGAAAGACTTCTTTTTCCTGGAGGGAGGGATAGAGCGGCAGGCTCAGGATAGAGTTCGACAGATTTTCCGCGATCGGAAATTCGGCCTCCGGCCCTAATTCCCGGCGGAAGGCTTCTGACAAATGAGGTGGCACCGGATAATGAACCAGGGTTTCGATCCCCTGGGAGCGGAGAATGCCGGCCAGTTGATCACGCCCGGCAGTGGTAATGGTGAACAGATGCCAGACCGGGGTGGTTTCGGGAAGGACTTTTTGCACCGCCAGACTCTCAATACCGGCAAGTTGTTCCTGATAAATTTTTGCCAGCCATCGACGCCGGGCGTTCTGCTCATCCAGATGATGAAGCTTGACCCGCAGCACCGCCGCGTGCAATTCCTCCAGGCGGAAATTTTCCCCCTTCAGGGAATGATGATAGCGGTCCTTCATGCCGTAGTTGCGCAGAAGCCGGATTTTGTCGGCAATGTCCTGAAGGTTCGTGGCGACGGCTCCGGCATCGCCCAGAGAGCCGAGGTTTTTGGTCGGGTAGAAACTGAAGGCGGCTGCATCCCCGAGGCAGGCCGATCGTTGGCCTTTCCATTCCGCTCCGCACGATTGGGCGGCATCGATCAGGAGTAATAAGCCGTGCGGGTCGCAAAAGCCCCGCAGGGTATTCATGTCGCAAGGTGAACCGTAAAGGTGAACGGCCAGAACCGCGCGGGTCCTGTCGGTTAGGGCATCCTCCAGTCGGGATGGGTCCAGGTTGCGGGTGTGGAAATCGGGCTCGACCGGGACCGGTTTTGCTCCGACCTGGGTGACCGCCAGCCAGGTGGCGATAAAGGTATTGGTGGGAACGATGACCTCGTCTCCGGGGCCGATTCCGAAGG
>Ga0055479_10000007_pt1 | contig 23861 bp, 15 predicted proteins | sample Muzzi_PWC_D1_FD_57941 | JGI IMG/M metagenome (GOLD analysis project Ga0055479, IMG submission 57941) | Wetland microbial communities from San Francisco Bay, California, USA, that impact long-term carbon sequestration - Muzzi_PWC_D1 | ecosystem: Environmental > Aquatic > Marine > Wetlands ...
GGCATCTATGAACAATCTATCGACTGGATCAACTCTTCTCCTGCTCCGGTCGTGGCGGTCGATATTCCATCCGGGGTGGATGCCACCTCCGGGCGGATCCTGGGGAAGGCTGTGCGGGCCGATCTGACCGTGACCTTTGCCTGCGCCAAGATCGGCCAGGTTATTTATCCCGGAGCCGAACTGGTGGGCGAACTGGCACTAGTCGATATCGGGATTCCCGGTGGGTGTCAGTGTGATGGTGATGAGGAAGTGGTTCTGGTGGAAAGTTCGACAGCCAGTATGCTGCTTCCCCCGCGGCCGAGCGGAGGCCATAAGGGAACGTTCGGACATCTTCTGGTCGTCGCCGGTTCGGTAGGAAAGTCTGGCGCAGCGGCTCTGACCGCGGAGGGTGGAGTCAGGGCCGGTGCCGGATTGGTGACCCTGGGTTGTCCCGTTTCAATTCAGTCGGTCCTTGCCACCAAACTGACCGAGGTCATGACGGCTCCCCTGAGCGAGGTCGATGGAGCCGTCAGTATGCAGGCCCTGGGGGAAATCAACGGGCTCTGGCAGGGGAAACAGGCGCTGGCGCTCGGCCCGGGCCTGGGGCGTCAAAAAGAAGTCGATGGGCTGGTTCACCGGGTGGTTCGCGAATGCCCTCTGCCGATGGTTGTAGATGCCGACGGGCTCAACGGTTTGGTCGGTCATTGCGATATCCTTAAAGAACGATCCGGGCCGCCGCCGGTTCTGACCCCCCATCCCGGCGAAATGGCTCGCCTGACCGGCGCGACGGTGGCGGAGGTTGAAGCGGATCGGATCGAAGCGGCCAGGAGTTTTGCCGAGGAATTCCGGGTGGTCCTGGTATTGAAGGGGGCGCGGACGGTGACCGCCTTTCCTGACGGCAAAGTACGAATCAACGGCAGCGGCGGTCCGGTCCTTGCCACAGGCGGCACCGGTGATGTGCTGTGTGGTCTGATCGGCGGGCTGCTGGCCCAGGGAATGGCCGCGGAAAATGCGGCGGAATTAGGAGTTTTTCTCCATGGCCTGGCTGCCGATCAATGGAGCATGCGGTTGGGGCCGGCGGGGATGACGGCCACCGATTTGCTGGCTGAACTTCCCGGCGCCCGCTATTTTCTCGAGAAAGAATGAGGAGTCGAAAATGCGCCAAGCTAAAGATATCATGACCCGGACCGTTCATTCAGTCACCCTCGACACGGAAGTCGACGAACTGGCCCGCCGGTTTGTCGAAACCGGGGTCAGCTCCATGCCGGTGGTCGATCCGGATGGGCGCCTGCAGGGCATCATAACCGAAACCGATCTGGTGGAACAGGACAAGCCGCTGCATATACCGACCATGGTGTCCATTTTCGATTGGGTTATCTACTTGGAAAGCTCCAAAAAGTTTCAGGAGCAGGTCAATCGAATTACGGCCCGCAAGGTCGGTGAAATCTGTAGCCGCGAGGTGGTCGTTTGTACGCCGGAGACGCCTGTTTCGGAAATCGCCGATCTGATGGTCGAGAATAAAGCCCACTTGATCCCGGTGATCGAAAAGGACAAGGTGGTCGGGGTGGTGGCCCGACTGGACATCATCCGCAGCATGGGCCGGTGAATCAGCAAGAATGGGCCGTGAATACGGCCAGCCCCGAAGAAACCGCCGCCCTTGCGGTTTGTCTCGGGGAACTGCTGGACCGGCCGGGGATTCTGCTATTGAAGGGGGACCTCGGCACGGGAAAAACCTGTTTCACCCAGGGCCTGGCTCGAGGCTTGGGGGTCCCCGCCGAGGAACCGGTCACCAGCCCTTCCTACGCCTTGATGAATCACCTGCGTGGGCGGCTGGAACTTTTCCATTTTGACCTGTATCGACTTTCCCGGGTCGAAGAGCTTGCCGACCTCGGCTTGGAAGAATACTTCGACGGAACCGGAGTGGCCGTGGTGGAATGGGCCGATCGTCTGCAGTTCGATGAACCGGAGGCCCTCACCATCAATTTCCAAAGACGTGGTTCGGAAAAGCGCACCCTGACCTTTCGGGCGCGGAGTGAATTTTCCCGGACCCTATTGCAAAAGCTGGCCGCTGCGTGGTCGGCAAGAGTTCCCAAGCTATGACTGAATTCGATATCGCGATTATTGGTGGTGGACCCGGCGGCTATGTCGCCGCGATAAGGGCCGCGCAAAACGGCGCCTGCGTTTGTCTGATCGAGGATGATCGGGTCGGTGGGACATGCCTCAATCGGGGCTGTATACCGACCAAGGCTTTCTACAGCACCGCTTTGCTTCTGAACCGCATCAGGCAGGCCGATCAGCATGGCATTGGCGTCCAAAACCTGACCTTCGATTTTACTGCGGCGGCACAGCGCAAAGATCAGGTCGTCGACCAGTTGGTAGGCGGAATAGAACAATTGCTTAAAGGGTATAAAATCGATATCTTCCGCGGCCGGGGAAAGCTGGAAGGCCCCAATAAAGTGAAAATCCGCCGGCCGGATGTCGTAGGCCACATCAAGGCCAAAAACATTATCCTGGCCACCGGGTCCAAACCGGCGGTTCCCAAATCTATCACGGTCGACGGGAAAAATATTTTGACCAGTGATGAAATTCTTGCTATTAAGGAGCTTCCGTCCCGTTTATTGATTGTCGGCGGGGGGTACATCGGCTGCGAATTTGCCAGTATATTCGCAGCCTTCGGAACTGAAGTCATTCTGGTTGAACAACTTCCCGGGCTCTTGAGCCGGACTGATCGCCAGGCCGTGAAAGAGGTGGAAAAGGGCCTCAAGGAGCAGGGGGTCAGGATCTATACTGAAACCTCCGCCGAAACGTTGGAGCCCACGGAAAGCGGGGTTCACTTCCGGCTTTCCAACGGCGAGGAAGGGACGGTGGACAAGGCCCTGATCGCTGTCGGCCGGACCCCCAGGAGTTCGGACCTCGGGTTGGAAGAGGCGGGGGTCGAACTGGTGAAGGGGGCGGTCAAGGTGAATGAGCGGATGCGCACATCCGTGGAAAACATCTTTGCCATCGGCGACCTAACTAATATCATCCCCTTAGCCCATGTCGCATCTTACCAGGCGAACATCGCGGTAACCAACGCTCTCGGGGGTGACGTTGCGGCGGATTACCGCGTGGTCCCCAGCACCATATTTACCTTGCCGGAGATAGGCCAGGTCGGGCTCAACGAAGAAGACTGCCGGAATCAGGAGCTGGCGACGGAAATCGGTCGCTTTACCTACCGGGCGACCAGCAAGGCGCTCTGCGACGGGGAAACCCGGGGAATGATCAAGCTGGTAGCCGCCAAGGAGGACGGTCGGCTGCTTGGCGGAACCATCGTGGGAGAAGAAGCCTCCGCCTTGATCGCCGAAGTTGCCGTTGCCATCCACCAGGAGATGACCGCCGAGGATCTGGGGAAAGTCATTCATTCCCATCCTACTCTGCCGGAAATGATCCGCGAAGCGGCCGAGGATACCCGGGGCTTGGCGGTGCACAAAGCCGGGCGGCGACGGGATTAGTCGATCGACATATTTTGCGCCGGGGGATCGGCTCCCGGCTGTTCAGACATAGGAGGATATCAGGCTCATGGCATTGGTCGTGCAGAAATATGGGGGCACATCGGTCGGGTCCATCGAACGGATCCGGAATGTGGCCCGGCGTGTGGCCAAAACTTACGACGACGGCAATGATGTAATGGTCGTCGTTTCGGCAATGGCCGGCGAAACAAACAAGCTGGTTGCACTGGCCGGGGAAATGTGCGAATTCCCCAGCGAACGGGAATACGACGTGTTGGTCTCCACGGGGGAACAGGTCTCCATCGCTCTGCTTTCCATGTGCCTCCAATCTATGGGGTACAAGGCCAAAAGCTACGTTGGTTTCCAGATTCCCATGGTGACCGACAACGCCTTTTCCAAAGCCCGCATCAAGCGGATCGAGGACAAGAAAATCCGCGAAGATCTAAAGAACGGCACTATTATCGTCGTTGCCGGATTTCAGGGAATTGATGAAGAGGGGAACATCACCACCCTCGGTCGGGGCGGGTCAGATACCTCCGCCGTGGCCATGGCCGCCGGACTCAAGGCTGATGTCTGTGAGATTTTCACCGATGTCGACGGAGTCTATACCACCGACCCGCGGATTGTTCCCGAGGCGTCAAAGCTGGAGAAGATATCCTACGACGAGATGCTGGAAATGGCCTCATTGGGGTCCAAGGTGCTGCAGATCCGTTCCGTAGAATTCGCCAAAAAGTACGGTGTGGTGATTCATGTCCGTTCGAGTTTTAACGACAACCCAGGGACCCTGGTGACGAAGGAGGATGCTGAAATGGAAACCGTCCTGGTTTCGGGAATCAGTTACAACAAGGATGAAGCAAAAATATCGGTTCTGCGCGTGCCCGACAAGCCGGGTATCGCGTCCCAGCTCTTTACGCCGTTGTCCCACGCCAACATTACTGTCGACATGATCATTCAGAACGTATCCAATGAAGGTTTCACCGATCTGACCTTCACGGTTCCCAAGGCTGATTTCAAAAAGGCCTTGAAAATCGTCGAGGAAACGGCCAAGGAAATCGGTGCGGGAAGCGTCATCTGCGACGACAAGATCGCTAAAGTCTCTATCATTGGGGTCGGTATGCGATCCCATTCCGGAGTGGCGAGCAAAATGTTCCAGGTGCTAGCCCAGGAAGGGATCAATATACAAATGATATCCACAAGCGAAATCAAGGTCTCCTGCGTCATCGACGCCAAATATACCGAGTTGTCGGTGCGGGTTCTTCATGAGGCCTTCGGACTCTCCAAAAAAGACGTTAAGGCGGGATAGGCCGAAGGATATCCGACACCCCAGTTTTTACACTAAATTTCGGGAATGGACTGTTATGAGCCTGATCAAACTGTACGACACGACCTTGCGCGACGGCACTCAGGCGGAAGACGTGGCCTTTCTGGTCGCCGACAAGATTCGCATCGCTCAGCATCTTGATGAACTAGGCATTCATTACATCGAGGGGGGGTGGCCCGGATCGAATCCGAAGGATATTGCCTTTTTCAAGGAGATCAAAAAGATCCCCCTTACCCAGGCAAAAATTGCCGCCTTCGGGTCGACCCGAAGGGCCAAAACCACGCCCGAAAAGGACAATAACATCCGGACCCTTATCCAGGCGGAACCGGACACCGTGACGATCTTCGGCAAGACCTGGGATTTTCATGTTTTCGAGGCCCTTCGCATTACTCTCGATGAGAATCTCGAGCTGATTCACGACTCCCTGGCGTACCTGAAGGAAAACGTCCCCGAGGTTGTTTACGACGCCGAGCATTTCTTCGACGGTTATAAAGCTAATCCCGAATACGCTTTGAAAACTTTGGTGGCGGCCCAGGATGCCGGGGTCGATTGCATCGTCCTGTGCGATACCAATGGCGGCTCCATGCCTCTGGAGGTCGGCAGAATCATTCAGGAAATTCAGAAAACCATTACCGTTCCTCTCGGCATTCACACTCACAATGACGGCGATTGCGCGGTTGCCAACTCGCTGGTCGCCGTGGAGAATGGGATTGTTCATGCCCAGGGCACAATCAACGGGTTCGGCGAACGGTGCGGCAATGCCAATCTGTGTTCCATCATTCCCGCCCTCAAATTGAAGATGGGGCATGATTGCATTTCCGACGAGCAGCTGGGGCGTTTGCGGCAGGTGTCCCGGACCATTTACGAATTGGCCAACCTGATTCCGAGCAAGCATCAGCCCTATGTCGGCAACTCAGCTTTTGCCCACAAAGGGGGGGTTCATGTGTCGGCCATTCAACGTCATCCGGAAACCTATGAGCATATTCGGCCGGAACTGGTCGGTAATCTGACCCGGATCCTTGTCTCCGACCTTTCCGGGCGGTCCAATGTGCTGGCCAAGGCCGAAGAATTCAATATCAATCTCGACAGCAAGGACCCGGTAACCCAGGAAATCCTTGAAGAAATCAAAGAAATGGAGAATCATGGCTACCAGTTCGAGGGCGCCGAAGCCTCCTTTGAACTGCTGATGCGTCGAGCGTTGGGCACCCTGCGGCATTTCTTTTCCGTCATCGGCTTTCGGGTCATTGACACCAAGCGCCACGAGGATGAAAAACCCTCTTCCGAAGCGACCGTCCAAATCAAGGTTGGCGGGCGCATCGAGCATACCGCCGCGGAAGGAAACGGGCCGGTGAATGCTCTCGATCATGCTCTGCGGAAAGCGTTGGAAAATTTTTACCCCCAGATCAAGGAAATGCGCCTGCTGGATTATAAAGTCCGGGTTTTGCCCGCAGGCAAAGGGACCGCCTCCGTCACCCGGGTTTTGATCGAATCGGGGGACAAGAGTTCGCGTTGGGGGACCGTCGGGGTTTCGGACAACATCATCGATGCGTCCTACCAGGCGCTGGTCGACGCGTTTCAGTTCAAATTATGCAAGGATCAGGAGAATGTCCCGACGTGACCCCCGGCAGGGGTTGACCCTTTTCGTCGTTTTGCTGGCCGGCTACCTTGCTGTACTTTCGGGCCGGGAGTGCCTTCGTCATGAAGGGCCCCCGGCCTTCGTCGTTTCATCCCCTCACGGGATTTGGATTGATCTGGGCGACGGCTTTCCTGTTCAGGGCGCACAACAAATTTTTGACGCTTTACTTCCGGCGGGCGCCAAAAAATTGACGATCGATTTCGATGGCTTTGCAATGATTACGGATGAACTTCTGAGGCGCCCCCTGGAATCAGGGGAACGCCTTGATATTCTTCCCGAGGAGCGAGATAAACGGTGCTTGAGACGTTCATGGATGACCGCAGCGCAGAGAATCGCTCTCGGAATTCCCCTTCACCCAGACCGCATGAAGGTGGCCGATTGGGAATGTCTCCCGGGAATAGGGCCTGGTTTGGCCCAGCGAATCGAGGCGAATCGTCAAAAAAATGGCGATTTTGGCCCATTTGAAAACCTTCAAAGAGTCAAAGGAATCGGTGCAAAGCGTTTAGCGGCCGTAAAAGAATTTTTTTAACCTCAGAAATATTCTTGCAACTAATTGAAAATACAAGATTAAATATAAATGAGATAAAAAAGGTAAATTATTTCCCGAGGCCAAGGGCAAAGCTGGCACGGCTCATGTAATATATGGTATTCGCCAGGCGAGGAGTGGTTCCTGCTCTTTCTTTAATAAAACCGCCAAGGGGGAAACACCATGAAATGTCCGAAATGCAAAGGCCGTATGTTCGCTGAGAAGTATTTCGATTTTGTTCGTTCCTTCGATGCATGGAAATGCTGCTCCTGCGGTGAAGTGATTGATCCTACAATTCTGGCCAATCGCGCCCGCACCCACAATTTGTTCCTTGGCTGATCGCTGCTAACCCGCTCATTTAACAAGCCGGGCCGGAGGAGTTTTCCTCCGGCCTTTTGATTTTCAAGACCCTCCTTTCGTTAGGCCCTACCTGCCTGTTTATTGCCCAAGTTTACCCAGTTTTTCCCAAGGCAATTATTTGAGCCCAATTGAAGTTGGCTTGTCCCTGGCAATATGGGAATATTGGCGGCGAAGGGTTTTCTTGCAATCAGAGGAAAAACAGTTAGGTTTGTGCAGGAACGGAGGGAATGAAAAATGCCCAACATCAAGATCACCTGCCCTCATTGCGGCTTCTCCAGAGAATTTCCTCAGGAGAAAATTCCGACCGGTTCGGTGCGGGTCACCTGCCCGAACTGCCGAGAGCGGTTTTTATATCCCCAGGATACGGCGTCGCCTTTCCCCTCGGGGCCGGGGCCCAAGAATGCCGGGACGGGCCCTTCTGAAGAACACCCACGCGGCATGAATGGCAGGTGGGAGGCAATTGGCGAACAGGCCCCTACGGACATTCCCGGGGAAGAAACCGGCCCAGCCTCTGGGAGCGGTTCCCGGCCGGTCCTCCGAGACCTGGGCACCTTGTTTCGGGACAGCTGGGAAATTTATCTTCAGCGAATCGGCACGCTGATGGGGCTTTACCTGCTTTCCATCGGCCTGATGTTCGGTCCGGTGGCCCTGTTCGGCGGAATCGGCGCCCTGGCTATCCCGTTTGCGCCGGACCTAGCGTCGGCCCTGATCGGGGCCGGAGTGATCACCGGATGTCTGGTCGGATCCTTCGGCCTCTTTTGGGGGATCGCCGGCCTGGTCTGCGCCGTCGGCGATCAGAGCCTCGGCATCAAGGCCGCCCTCGGTCGTGCGGGTGAGCGATACTGGGGTTTTCTCTGGATTTTCAGCCTGGTGGGATATCTGATCAGTGGAGGATTCCTGCTCTTTGTGGTACCCGGGATACTCTTTTCCATCTGGTTCATGTTCGGACAGTTCATTCTTGCCGACGAAGGCATTCCGGGCATGAGTGCCCTGATGAAAAGCAAGGCCTACACCGAGGGATACTTTTTCGAGGTTTTCATTAGGCTGCTTCTGGTCTGGGCCGCATCGTCCCTGCTGGGGCTCATTCCCATAGCAGGCCCCCTGCTCTCCATTCTGTTTATGCCCTACATGATGATCTTTCTTTACCTGATTTATGCCGACTTGCGGGCCGGGAGGGCGGAGATAGTGCCGACCGGCAGCCAACGGGAAAAAGTTCTCTGGATATTGGTCGGTAGCCTCGGGTATATAATCATTCCGGTCGGAGCACTGCTTCTTTTCGGTGCTTCAATCATGCAGATAGCGATGCAACTGGTCAGCGGGGTGTAGACATGCACGTTAAACTGTTTCTCGGCTTGCTCTGCGCGGGACTGGCAGTCATTTTCATTCTTCAGAACGCTGCGGTGGTCGAAGTCAAGTTCCTGTTCTGGACCTTGGCCCTTTCCGGTGCATTGCTGATGTTTATTTTACTCTCCCTTGGCGTCATCATCGGTTGGCTGCTGAACAGCGTCAACCGAATCCGCAGAGATAGAACCAAAGCCGAGCGGAAACCCTGATAAGTCCCGCTTTTTTTTCATCCTCTCCCCGGAAAAGTTTACCGGGCCAGAATTGCCCATGGCCAATACCCTGACATACTTCGCGGCATTGTTTTCAGCAACTTTGACCTTGATGATCGGCAGCGGCCTGCACGGTTCTCTGCTCAGCATGCGGATGACTCTGGCCGGTTATACCTCACGAACAATCGGTTTAGTCATGACGGGCCTGTACATCGGCATGATCGTCGGGACCTGGATATGTCCGCTGATAATTCGCCGGTCGGCGTATATCAGGGCCTTCGCCGTCTTTGCAGCCTTCAATACGGTGGCGATTCTCTTGCACGCTCTTTATCTGGCCCCCTGGTTCTGGTGGATGCTGCGTCTGTTTTCCGGTATTGCCCTGATGGGGTCCTATATGGTCGTGGAGAGTTGGCTGAATGAGCGAACCGATCCGGAATATCGGGGGAGGGTGTTCTCCGTCTACATGGCCTTGACATTTCTTGGTCTGGGATTGGGACAGTTTCTGCTCAACTTTGCGGATATCCATAGTCAGAGTCTGTTTATCGTCATCGCCATATTTTACGCAATATGCCTGATTCCGGTCGCTCTGACCAGGGCGGTGAACCCCCCGCCGCCGGATATTACCGAAGTGAGACTCATCCGGTATATCCGCAGTGCGCCCCTGGGACTGTACGGTTCTCTGGCTGCCGGGATCAATGCCGGGGCATTCTTCACCCTTGGTCCTGTGTTTGGTTTGAAAAGCGGTCTCGAGGTGCCCTTGGTTGCAGGGTTTATGGGCCTGACGATCCTGGCCGGCCTGGTTTTGCAATGGCCGGTGGGGACGTTTTCCGACCGTTTTGACCGTCGCCGGGTCCTAGGTGGACTGAGTCTGGCAGTGGCGAGCGCCAGTCTGGGAGTCATCACGGCGGCAGACGATTCCCGGTCATTACTGCTTTGCGCGGCGGTAGCGTACGGTGGGGTGGCATTTACTATTTATCCGGTGGCTGTGGCCCATGCCAACGATTTTTTCCAGGCGGGAGAACGGGTTGCCGGAAGCGCCACCATTATTCTCTTTTACAGCTGCGGTGCCTTTCTGGGGCCGATGCTCGCTGCATCTGTAATGTCCTGGTCCGGCCCGAAAGGACTATTCGGGTTTATCGGCATAAACAGCCTTATCCTTGCCTTGGTGGCTCTCGCGGCGGCAATCTCTTCGAGGAAAGTAGTGCGGGAGCCAATCCCGGCCATTCCGGTGCCTCGAACATCCCATCTGGCCGTTGCCCTCGATCCACGGATGGAGGTCGAAGGTGTGTCGGCGGAACCGGAAAAGGAAAAGGACCAGGCGGAGAACGATACTATCGGTTGAAGCGATCATGGATTATCGACGGCCGTGCGTTAAAGTAAAAGAAACAATTTGACGTCGATTCGATGGAAAGGCCAGGTGATATTCATGACCGATCCGAAAAAAGTCCTGCGAGACGGAGATGCCTTACTGGTCATCGATGTTCAAAACGATTTTTGTCCGGACGGAGCTCTCCCCATTCACCACGGAGATCGGATCGTACCGGTACTCAATCGCTGGATGGGAGTGGCGCGGGACAAACGGATTCCAGTCTATTTATCCAGAGACTGGCACCCGGTTGGTCATCCCAGCTTTGAACAATTCGGGGGAAAGTGGCCGGTCCATTGTCTGCAGGACAGCAATGGTGCGCGTTTCCACCCTGATCTGGCCGTGGTCGGTGATGAAGTGGTCGTGACAAAGGGGGTCCGCTTCGACAAGGATCAGAATTCCGCCTTCGACCAGACCGGGTTCACCGAACAGTTGCGGCGTGATAATGTGAAACGGCTCTGGGTCGGTGGGCTGGCCCTGGATGTCTGTGTTTTGGCCACTGTTCTTGATGCCCTCCGGGGGGGATTTAAGGTGGTGGTCATCGGCCCGGCGACCCGCCCCGTGACCTCGGAAGGGGGGGTGATGGCGATTCGGGAAATGGAGTCGGCGGGCGCAGAGTTCCTTTCCGAGTGAGTCCTCCCAACCGGGAAAGTCCCAGGATTCATCGACAACCGACAAACCGGACCGATGCTGCTGTTTCTCGCAAGGTTTTCTTCAGGCTGTGCAGAACAAAATCGATATCTGTCATGGTCGTCGAATGGCCGAGGGAGAAACGGACGCTGCAATGGGCTTCCTCGGCGGAAAGGCCCATGGCCAGAAGGGCATGGGACGGATCGGGATTGCCCGATTTGCAGGCCGATCCCGACGAAAAATAGACCCCACGCCGATCCATCAGGAGGACCAGCGATTCGCCCCGTATGCCGGGGAGGGTCAGGTTGAGAGTGTTGGGCAGCCGCTGACGGTCCGGACCGTTGCGGCGGGCTCCCGGGACAATGTCCGAGATCCCTCGCTCGAGCCGGTCGCGAAGCTGTTTCACTCTCGCCAGGTCACCGCCGTTGAGACGACGGGAGGCCAGGCTGCAGGCCTGCCCAAAACCGACTATTCCCGGCACGTTTTCCGTGCCGGCCCGCAACCCCCGTTCCTGCCCGCCACCGCGAATCAGCGGTTCGATTTGCAGCCCTTGCCTTAAAAAAAGCGCTCCAACCCCTTTCGGGCCGTGAATTTTATGGGCGGACAGGGACAGCAGGTCTATGCCGAGTGCTTCCGTGTCCAGAGGGACTTTCCCCAGGGCCTGAACGGCGTCGGTATGAAACCGGACCGCATGGCGCCGGGCGATGGCTGCCAACTCGGCGATGGGCTGAATGGCGCCGGTCTCGTTATTGGCGGCCATCACCGAAACCAGGATAGTATCGGGTCGAATGGCCGCCGCCAGGCCCATTGGATCGACCAGCCCCTCCCGATTCACCGGCAGGAGGGTCAATTCAAAGCCATTTTCAGCCAAAAAGCGACAGGGAGCCAGCACTGCCGGATGTTCAATGCTGCTGGTGATCAGGTGCTTCCCCTGCTTTCCGAGTTCCCCGGCGGTACCGAGAATTGCCAGGCTGTTGGCCTCCGAGCCGCTACCGGTGAAGACGATGCGGCGAGCGGTGCAGTTGAGCGCTTCGGCAAGGTGGCGTCGGGAAGATTCCACGGCGTTGCGGGCGGAGTTGCCAAGGCTGTGGATGCTCGATGGATTACCCCATTCCTGACGCAGAAAGGGGACCATGGTCTCAAGAACTTCCGGGTCGATGCCGGTGGTGGCATTGTGATCGAGATAGATCAGTCGGGTCGGTTCCGACGTTTCGATCTTGACAGGACGCTCCGAAGCCGCCTCCCCGGCATTTTTATGAGGAAGCGATTCACCGACTGCACCGTCAGAGATTTTCACTACTTCACAAAGGAGGGTCTTATAGATCGGAAAACCTGAAATCGGATCGTAATGGTCGGGATCGGCCAACTTATTCACGTTGCACTCCCGCCAGGCCTGCGGACCCAAAGGCCCCCCGCCTCCCATTTCGGCGTCGATCGCCCCGCGGACGATGTCATCCGTCACCCGGGCGCGAAACCTGGCCCGGCCGCGGGAGGTTTGGACCTGAACCTTATCGCCGTTTTGGATATTTCGGGTGGCAGCGTCGGCGGGATGGAGGGTCACCGTCGGTTCGGGATTTTTCTCTTTCAGCCCGGAAACCCCGTGATGCTGACTGCGGAACTTGTAGATTGATCGAGCCCCGGAGTTGAAAACCAGGGGGAAGCGCCCGGCCAGATCGGGGTTGGCCAGCGGCCCTTCTTTGGGTTCCGTATAGACCGGCAGCGGATCGTAGCCGTGTTCCTCCAGAATCGAGGAGGCGATTTCAAATTTGCTCGAAGGAGTCGAGAATCCGGTTTGGCCGTCCTCCCGAAGAAGACCCTTCTCCCACTTTTTGTACTGCATCATGGCGGTCGGCAGCTGCACCGACCCACCCGCGGCCCGGACTTCCTCCAGGGTGAAGCCGGTTCCGTCAAGAGCATGGCGCAGGATCTCCTCCTCGCTTTGCGGAAATAAATGCCCATACCCCAGGCGCTCGGCCAAATCCGCCAGGATCAGGAAATCGTTGCGGGCCTCCCCAGCCGGCTCCATCAGCCGTTCGCGGATTTTGAAGAGCGTTCCATAGCGCATGTATGAGGTGAATTCATAGCCGGTCGCGGCGGGAAGGACTATATCGGCATAAGCCGAATCGGCGGTGTGGTAACGATCGATGGCGACCAGGAAATCGAGCCCTTCCAGGGTTCGCCGCCAGAGGTCGGGATCGGGCCAGGAGGTGAGAATCGAACCTCCCAGGATAATCAACGAACGAATTTTGTAAGGTTCTCCCTCCAGCACGGAGCGGGGGAGGGCGATGGCGTGGGATTCTCCCCGGTACAGGCTGTAAACCGGAAAGCGATCCCTGCCGAGGGCCTTTTTAAGGTCGGGGTTCGACAGCAAACCGGAGCGGTTCTGCGGGAACTGGTTTTCCCGCATGCGGATCACCAGGCCGCCAGGAACGTCAAGTTGACCGGCCAGGGCCCACAAGGTGAAGACGGCCCGGATCGCCTGAACCCCGCTGTCGGAATATTCCAGTCCGGTATACATGACCGGGCAGGCGCCCCGGACGCCCGCCACGCGACGGGCCAGCTGCCTTACTTTGTCGGCCGGAACACCGGTGATCTCCTCGACGACCTCCGGACGGTAGTGCTGAACCATTTGAGCCAGAGGTTCGAAGCCTATGGTCCAGTCCCGGACGAAATTCTCGGCAAACAGCTCCTCCTCGATAATCACCTGAATCATACCCAATGCCAGGGCACCGTCGGTGCCGGGCCGGATCGGTATCCATTCGGCATCGGTTTCAAGGGCGGTCGCGTTGCGCCGGGGATCGATTACGACCACTTCCGCCCCCCGGGCGCGGGCCCGCAAAATCTGCTCATGGGTCAGAGGCGGGGAATCGGTGGCCGGGGTGGCGCCCCAGACCACGATCAGTTCGGCCTGTTCGATGTCGGTGTCCAGGGTGATGTACATCTCCCCGAAGGTGACATGGGGGGCGATCATTGCAAAGGAGACGTAACACAGCGCGCCGACACCCAACGTATTGGGCGATCCGAAAGGAAACAGAACGCTCGATGCCGAAGAGACCGCGACCCCCGCCGGCTGCATGAGATCGCACAGGGCCAGATCGAAGCTTCCCCGGCCAGTGTAAATGGCGGTCGCCTCCGGACCCGATTCCCGTTTGATGGACTGCAGCCGTTCGGCGATAACGGCCATGGCCTCGTCCCAGGAGACCGGCGCAAACGCGTAACTCCCCTTGGGACCGGTTCGCCGCAGGGGTGTCTTCAGGCGGTCGGGATCGTGAACGATGGCCGGGGAGTGGCGTCCGATATGGCAAATGGTTCCCAGGGGATGATTCGGAAAAGGATCGACCCCGACCATGCGGCCGTTTTCAAATCGGGCGCGAATCCAGCAGCCGGCCGGGCAAATTCCGCACAGGCCGGATTGTTCTTCGAAGGCCGGGCTGCTCATTTTTTCGAAGAGGGGGTTGCTGGGAGTCTGGGCAGCGTGGTTTTCTCCAGTAGGAGGAGGGCAAACCACTGCTGAGGATCGCTGAAAATCTGGCGGGTTTCAAAGCCGGCCGACCTTAATTGGGACAACAAGGGGCTCACCCGGAACTTACGGCTGATCTCGGTACGGATCGATTCTCCCGCCGGTATTTCAAAACTCAGTTCGAGGGGGGCGATTCGAATCGTTTGCGCCCGGCTGAAACGAGCATAGATTTCGATTCGCTCCGCCTGCGGATTCCATTGGGCGACGTGGTCGACGGCATCGGGCTCGATGGTGCTTTCCAACTCCCGGTTCATGCGTTCAAAGAGATTTCGGGTGAAGGCCGCGGTAATTCCCGCAGCATCATCATAGGCGGCCTCGAGAATCTCCGGTTCCTTGACCAGATCAACCCCCAGCAGGAAAAAATCACCGGATCGAAGAGAGCCCGAGAGAGTACGGAAAAACAGGTCGGCGCCGGCATCGTCAAAGTTGCCGACGGTACTGCCGAGAAAAACGACCATGACCGGGGAGAGATCCTCCAGAAGAGGCAAAACCGCTTCGTAAGTGCCGTGAATGCCGATAGTTTGAACCTCCGGATAACCCGAGCCGATGTCGGTCGCCGCCGATTGAAGAGCGCTGCGGCTGATGTCCACGGGCAGGTAAGTGACCCGCGAGGTCAGGTCCTGGTAGGCGGAGAGGAGAAAACCGGTTTTGGCTGAGCTGCCGGATCCGAACTCGACAAGAATCGCCGGTCCCGTGGTCCGGGCGATGGTCGCGGCCCGAAGGGCCAGAATGGAGGCTTCGGTTCGCGTGGGGTAGTACTCAGGCTGGCGGGTGATTTCTTCATAGAGTTCACTCCCCCGGGCGTCATAGAGGAACCGGCTTTCCAGTATCCTGGGGCGCCGGTCGAGGCCGGCGGCGACGGACCGGGCAAAATCAAGCTGAGCGGATCCAGTCGGATGGGGGGCAGGGATAATCGCCGGGCGACGGTACGATACCGCCAGCCGAATCGAAGAGGCGAAAGTCTGCTGGTCCTTCAAAGCCACATACATGATAGCTCCAGGATTTCAGAAAGCGGGATAAAAGATAGATCCGGGTTCCCTGCCAAGGTCCGGTGACACCATTGAAAAGGACCATTTCCGGAAGCTGCGAATCGCCGGTCAGGATTTTTCACCAGTCCAGACGCAGGAATGCTTCCACCACCTGCGGATCGAAATGGCTCCCGGCCCCTTGGATAATGTTGTCCATGGCCTTTTCGGGCGACCAGGCAGGTCGATAGGGACGGTCCGAGCGAAGGGCGTCCCAGACGTCGATGACGGCGAAAATTCTGGCCGGGAAAGGGATTTCTTCCCTTTTCAGGCCTCGGGGATAGCCGCTGCCATCCCATTTTTCGTGATGGGAGTAGGGGATCTCGAGCGCTCCCTTCAGATGCGGAATCGGCGACAGGAGCTGAAAAGCGAAAGTCGGGTGCTGTTTCATGATCCGCCACTCCTCCTCATCCAGCGGGCCCGGCTTGAGCAGTATCTGGTCCGGGACGCCCATCTTGCCGATATCATGGAGCAATGCGCCCCAGCGGACCGGCACCAGCTCTTCCGGGGACAGGCCGCACTCCCTCGCCAGGCGGACGGTATGCTCGGTAACCCGGAGACTGTGCCCCTCCGTCTCCTTGTCCCGCAGGTCGAGAGCCCGGGACCAGCCTTCGATGGTTTTGTCGTAGGCCAGTCGCAGGTCGAGGTTGCTGCGCTGCAGATCGGTGAAAAGGGCCGAGTTTTCAACGGCGATAGCTGCCTGTAGACCGATCGACTCCAGGAATTCCAGCCAATCAGAGGTTGGGGTCTGCGGGGTGCGGTGGAAGGTTTCCAGCACCCCCTGGACCTCGCCCTTGGCGATGAGCGGTACGGCGCAGTAGGCCTGGAACCCCTCTTCCCGGACCAGGGTATTGCACACAAAGCCGCTCATGTCGTTGGAAAAATCGGCAATGATAACCGGCTGCCGCTTCAGGGCCGCTTCCCCGGCCCGGGACTCCCCGAGCCGTAGGCGGGTCTCCCGGATACGGCGAGTGTGGAACCCCCGGCCGGCGGCGTATTCCAGCATTCCCAGGTCGGGATTGAGCAGGAGAACAGTCGAGGCGTCGATTTTCATCTGGGTCTCCAACTGCTCCAGGAGAATATCCAGGGTCAGCCGCAGGTCGAGGCTGCTGGTGATCGCCAGATCAATATTACGCAGGGTGAGGAGCCGGTTCAAATGCCGTTCGGTCTGTTCGTGCAGTTCCGAGCGATGGATCGCGGTGCCGGCTATGTCCCCCATGGCCATAAGGATACGCAGGTCGCTCTCCACGATTGGATTTTTCCGGCCGATGCTGAGCACGCCCAGGGTCCGGTCGTGGGAAATCATCGGCACGCAGGCGACCGCCAGATCTTCGGTACCGAAACAGGGACAGAGGCAGGTGTCGGATTTCAATGCCCCGGCGTTGACGCAGGCGGTGTTTTTCCGGAACACGTGGCGGGCACAGCCATCTTCCTCGGTGATCGGCTTCTGTGAAACTTCACTCCATAAACCGCGTCCCAGTCCGACTGCCATCCGGTCGGATTCGGGGTCCTCGAAGAGCAGGGCCGACCCGTCAGCGTGCAACAGATCGAGAACGCCATCAAGGATCAGGCCCTGCAGTTCTGAACTCGAGCGCGCGCTGCGCAGCGAGTTGGTCATGGCGGTGATCGCCGCCATTTCCCGTTCGCGCTGGTTGCGTTCGGTCACATCGAGAGAAACCACCAGGGCCGCGGGCCGGCCGCTGTACATGAGTGGATACCGAAAGGACAGGACCTCGAGCTTCTCGCCGCGCCCGGTCTGATGAATCCAGGTCTGCCCCGCGAGCCAGTTGCGTTCGTCGTCGTGGAGAAACTCCTCCAGCCGGTCGATCTCCTTGGGGGGGCGGATCTGGCGAAGATCCATATTCAGAAACTCCTCCCGGCTGTAGCCGTACCTGACCGTCGTTTCCTCGTTCACGGCCAAGAACTTGTAGTTTTCCAGGTCGTAGACCCACATGGGAACGGGGCTCGCGTCGAACAGCAGCCGATAGGCTTCTTCCGATTCCCGGAGTTTTTTCAGGTTTTCCATCTGTTCCGTAATGTCGAAAAGAACCCCGCCGAGGCGGGCCGGGCGGCCCTGTTCGTCCGATCGTACCCGTGCCCGGGAGGCGATATGCCGGACCCGACCGTCGGGGAGAACGATCCGATATTCCGCCTCCAGGGTTCCCAAGGTCGCCACGGCCCGGTCGGTCAGTTTTTTCACCGGCTCCCGGTCCTCGGGATGAATCATCTTCTGAAATTCCTCTATGGACGGAACCGGCAGTCCGGGGTCGCGATCGAAGATGCGGTAAACGGTCTCGTCCCAGAAATTGAAATCGCGTTGCAGGTCCCGGTCCCAAACCCCCATGTGGGCGGCATGCAGGGCCAGGTCGAGGCGCTCCTTCTGCTCCTGAAGCTGTTGTTGGGCGAGCTTCCGGTCGGTGATGTCGAGGACGAAGGAAACCACCTCTTCCATATTTTTCCCGGTGAGGATGAAACCGATCAGGATCCAGATCCGACTGCCGTCCCTGCGGAGGTATTGTTTCTCGAAGGGGATGCAGCTTCCCTGTTCTTGGGCCTCTTCGATCTTGGCCCGATTGAGGGGGTGGAATTCCGGCGGGGTAATATCCAGCCAGTTGATCTTTCCCGCCTCCAGGTCGGTTCGGTCGTAGCCGATGATTTCGAGATACCGGTTGTTGGCGTCGGCAACGTTACCGTGGATATCCCCGAAGGAAATACCGACCACGTTGGAGGCCAGGAAGGCCTTTAAGCGCTCCTGAGTCCTTTCCAGCTCCCGCTGCGCCCGTCTGATTTCAGTGACGTCCTCCGCGATTCCCATGATGGAGGTGATGCGGCCGTCCAGATCGCGCAGGGGGGCGGTAAAGAGCCGGACGTCGAGCAAACGGCCGTCCCTGGTTTTCCTTTTCCCCTCAACCCCGGCCATAGTCTCGCCGGCGAAGATCCGGGCGATCAGGGTGGACCAGCTTTCCCGCATCTCCGCCGGAATCGTGGGGATCGGTTTTCCCTGAACCTCGTCCCCAAGCCAGCCGTAAACTTGTTCCGCGGCGTGGTTCCAGAGGGTGACCCGCCCTTCCCGATCGACGGCGGTAATCGCCAGGGGCGAGGCGTTGATGACCGACTGGAGCGCCTCCGTGGTCTGCCGCAATGCCGCTTCGGCCAGCTTGCTGTCGGTGATGTCCTCGGCGATGCCGAGGGCGGCGGTGATCCGGCCCTTTTGGTCCCGGATCGGCGCGGCAAAGATACGCACGTCGACTTTGGAACCGTCCTTTCGTGTCCGCAGCAGTTCGATTCCGCTCAAATTCTCCCCGGCAAAAATTTTGGCCAGGATATCTTTCATCTCATCCCGTTCTTCCCGCGGGACCGGTTGGGATAAGGCTTTTATCGCCTCCTTGGCGGGCCAGCCGAAGATCTTTTCCGCCGCGGGATTCCAGAAAGAGATTTGGCCGTCTTGGCTGAGGACGGAAATGGCCAGAGGGGCGGCATCGATCAGGGCCTTTAAGGTTTCCGCGGTCCGATGCAGGACCTCTTCGGCCTCTTTACTTTCGGTTACGTCCATGAGAATGCCTGACATGCGCAGGGCCTTGCCCATCGCGTCCCGGTCGAGTCGACCTCTGGAGGCCAACCAACGGACTTCGCCGTCGGGTCGAATGATCCGATATTCGGATCGGTATGAAGAACCTTCCTGAATCAGCTCGGCGATCTCCTGCGCGACCCGGCTTCGATCATCGGGATGGATCATCGCCGAAAATTTTTCGAATCCTTCACCGAGAGTGCCCTGGGGGAGCCCGAGGAGTTGATTGGTGTGTTCGTCCCATCTTCCCTGGTCGCTCTCGGCTATCCATTCCCAGGTGCCCATCGAGGCGGCATCCAGGGCCAATTCCAGGCCTTGTTTGCTTTTTTTCAAAACCGCTTCAGCGGCAACGCGATCGGTGATGTCGCGCATGACCGTCGACAGGTGGCTGACCGTACCGTCTTCCCGGCGGTGGGCGATAAGGACCTGGGAGACCGGAATCTCCTTTCCCTTGACGGTCAGAAGAGCAGACTCCCCGGTCCAGGTACCCTTCCGCAGCGCAGTGGGAATTCCTTCCTTCCGGATGATTTCGACCGCCCAGGCCGGGTGGAAGTCCTCCACAGACATGGACGGAAGATCGGCCTTTTTATTCAATCCCAGCATCCGCCGTCCGGAGTCGTTGATAAAGAGAACGCCCCCATCCATTTCACCGATGATCACGGTATCCGGAGTTGCTTCGAGCACGGTGACCAGACGTTCTCTTTCCGCCGCCAGCTTTTTTTGTTCGCTGATGTCGCGGAGGATGGTGGAGAGATGGGTAACGGCTCCGCTTTTATGACGGTGGGCGATGATGACCTGGGAAGAGGAGATTTCCCGGCCGTTTTTATCCAGTATGGCGGTCTCTCCAAGCCAGGTGCCGTCGCGCAAGGCTGAGGGAATGCCTTCCTGCAGAACAATATCGGTCGCCCATTGCGGGTGGAGACGGGCGATGGGCAGTTTGTTCAGGTCGATATCCGGCGCCAGGCCGAAAATCTTCCGGCCCGCCTGGTTGATGTATTGGATATGTCCATCGGGATTGGTGAAACTAACAATGTCGGGAGTGTTGTCGATAATGGAAAGTAGCCGTTCCCGCTCCTCCTCGGCTTGCTTGCGTTCAGTGATGTCGAAGATGACCGCCATGACACCCTTGATCTGCCCATGATCACCGTAAATCGGGCCGGCCGACAGGCTGAGGTGGAGTGGGGTTCCGTCCTTGGCCTGTCGGAGAATCTCTTTTTGAAAAATTTTCTGTCCTTCCAGAACGCGCCTCATGTGGTTTTGGAACTCGGCCTGTTTCCCCGGGGGGGCGGCGGGGTAAGGTTTTCCCATGACCTCTTCGGTGGTCCAGCCGAAGACGCGCTCCGCCGACTCGTTCCAGGCCATGATCGTGTTGTCCGGCGCCACGGCGAAGATCGCTGCCGGGGAAGCCTCGATGATCGCCGCCTGGATGCGCAGAGATTCCTGAAGTTGTTCCTGGACCTTTTTGAGGTCGGAAATGTCCCGGGCGATGCTGTTGAGGGATTGAATCTCTCCCTGGCCGTCGAAGCGGGCATTAATGGTCCAGTACATGTGGAAAACCTGCCCCTGCCGATTGACCTGACGATTTTCAAAGCAAACGCTTTCGGTTTTATCCTTTATCCATCCTCTAAAGGCTTTCCGGGTCCATTCACGGTCTTCGGGATGGACAAAATCGAAGGCCGAGCGCCCGACGCACTCTTGTGGGGACAAGCCGAAATATTTTTCCGAACAGGCATTGACGAAAAGGAACTTCCCCTTTCGATCGACCCTGGTGATCAGGTCATCGGTCCCCTCGACGATTTCCCGATACTGGGCTTCCTTCTGCGCCAGTTCGATTCGCAGGGCACGGCGTTTGTCGCGGGATTGCTTTTCTTCCAAAGCTCTGGCGATGGCCTGCGGCAGACGCGTGAGCCGGTCCTTGAGCAGGTAGTCGGCGGCCCCCAGCCTGATGGCTTCCACCGCCTGTTCCTCGCCGGCCGAGCTGGAAACAAGGATGAATGGAATGTCCAAGTCCCGTTTTCGGACTTCTCCCAGGGCCGCCTGGGCATTGAACCGGGGCAGGTTATAATCGGCCAGAATTATGTCGGGGGATGAAACGAGGGCTTTCAGGAAGGAGGTTTCGTCGCCGGCAAAAATCGCATCGACCTCCAGGCCCGACTCCCTGATGGTGTGGGCAATGAGTTCGGCGTCGACAGGACGTTCCTCAAGGATCAATATGCGCAGGGGATGAGCCATGAGAGTACCTCGTTTCGAAACCGGTCCAGGTCAAACGGTGAACGCTGGGAGGCATTTGAGCGGCTTGCCGTGCAGAATCACCAATGTTCAATAATTGCGAAAGTATAACGGATTTTTTAAAAAATGCCTTAGAGCCGAGAAATTGCCTGAGGGCAATAAGCAGGGGGCGGGGAGGAAACTTCCCTGGAACCGCAGGAGTGGTTTGGGTGAATGGCTGCGCCGGAGAAGGCACTCTGGGCTGGTTTAATCTTTGTTCTCGCTGAGTTTGCGGAACTGGTCGACCTGGGAAAGGACCTCTTGGCTGGCTTCCTGACGTTGTTTCATCTCGGTAAAAACCTTGGCGGTGGTGGCGGATACGGTATCGACTTCCTTGTCGATTCGGACCGTTTCCTGCTCCTGACGCTGGGTGGCCGAGGCGACCTCGGCTGCTTTGGTTTTGATCTCCTCCACCGCCCGGATGATCCGGTGCAGCCCTTCGGTCTGTTCCTGAAACGCCTCGGCGGCCTGATGAGTCAATCGTTCAAGGTCGGCAAAAGATTCGGAGACCAGATGGGTACTGCGGGTCTGTTCCCGGGTTGCATGGCGGATCTGATCGGCGATTTTCATGGCCCCTTCGGAACTCGACAGGATCCGTGTCAGCGACGCGTCGGTCCTTTCGCCCACCTCAAGTTCCGACGCCACCACCTTTGTGGTCCCCTCTATCTGGTCGGCGACCCGGCCGGTGGCCAGTTGAATTTCCTGGATAAGCGTTTCAATGTCCCCCGCTGAGTAGGCCGTTTCCTGGGCCAGGTGCCGTATTTCTTCAGCAACCACGGCAAAGGCATGCCCCTGCTCGCCGGCTTGGGCGGCAATGATGGCGGCGTTCAGCGAGAGCAGATTGGTTTTCTGGTTGATGTCGTGGATAACGCCGGTCACCTTTTCAATGACCGAACTTTTCTCTTGGAGGATGTTGATGGTCTCCCGGGTCTGCCCGACTTCCCGGGATATCTGATTCAGTCCGCGGCAGGTTTCCCGGACCAGGTCCTGTCCTTCCCGGGCCTGATTGCGCACCTCCTCGGCCCGATCGAGGGATGTCGCGGTGTTCCCTTCAACCTGTTCGACCTGGGCGGAAATGTCTCCGAGCGCTTTTCGGGCATCGGCCATCGATATTTCCAGTTGATCGAAATTGCCGCTGACCTGATCCATCCGGCGGGAAATTTTCTGAGCGGCGGAACTGGTATCGGCGACGGCGGAGCGGACCACTTCCGCCGATCCCGCGATGCTGCCGATGGTGTCGGTGGTGGCTGCCGTGCCGGCTTTGAGGGAACGGATCACCTGGGAAATTTTTTCTTCGTGGGCCACCATGCCGGCGAAGGTCCTCTGCAGTTCATCGGTCAGGTGTTCCACCGATTCCAGCAACCGGATTTTGGCCAGAGCGGAGGAAATCTGGTCCGCCACCAGTCGTACCGTCTCCTCGTCCGCTTCCCCCAGTGCCCCCCGTTGCCTTTTGTTGTCAAAAGCAATCAGCCCCCAGGGACTCCCCTGGACGACGATAGGGCAGACGATAAAGGCCCGCGAGCGAAGCTGGGGCAGGTTATCGCAGGGCGGTTTGAGATGATAGCTCTTGTCGAGCTTTTGAATGTCCTCAACCCGGAACAGGCGGTTTTCCCGCACCGCCCGATACAGGACTCCTGCGCGGTCGTCATAGGGGAGGGTGATGCCCCGCACGTTTTGTTCCGCGGTGCCGAGACTGGCGATGAATTCCAGGCATTCCTTCTCCGGGTTGAGCATCATGACGTTGACCCGGTCGTAATTGTGGATTTCATGCAGGCTTTCGGCAGCGAGGTGAAGGACCTGGCGGGGATCGAGTGATTTTTGCAGATGGGAACTGGAGGCGTGGAATTTTTTTATCGTGTCGCTCAGGCTCCTGATCCGCTCCTGCAGCTGTTTCTCCTGCTGGCTGCCCGTGCGGCTGAGGTCTTTCAGGTTCAGCTCTTTGCTTTCGATCAGACCCTGGTAGCGGCTGCGGAACCAGCCGAAGCAGGTGGTGGCTAAGGCTGTTCCCAGGCCCATGTAGAGGACCAGGGCCAGGCCTTCCGGATCGCCGAAGAAATAGCCGGAGGCTTCGCTCCAGGACCGCTCATGCATGGGGCCGAAACCGAACCACAGGGCCTTGACGAGAATCCATCCGGCCGGGGCCAGGGCTCCCAGTAGGCCCCAGATCAGGGTCGGCGCCAGATTCTTTTTGCTCAACTTACTTGGTTCCATATCAAATAAAGAATAAAATAATGTTCTATAAAATTGATAGCAGAAAACTGGTAAAGATGGAACAGAAATAAAATATTAATCGGTTTCGCCTTGTTCGGCGTCCATCCTGCGAGGTCGGGCCGAAGGACGCGGGCGGGCAGGTTAATGATCGGTGTTCTTCTCGTGCTGGCCGGAATGGGACCGGGAGCCGATGAAACGGCTGAGACGCAGCAGCAGCCCTTGGTTGGTGGTAAGTGCCCCCTCAGGACAGAGTTCCTGGCAGCAGAAGCATCGGATGCAGCGGCTGTAATCGATCTCCAGGTGTTTTTCCCCGATCCGCATGGCCCGGGGGGGGCAGTGCGTTACGCAGTCGCCGCAGAGCTTGCACTTCTGGAGATCCGGGACGGGCCGGGCGGTCAGGGAATTTTTCA
>Ga0055479_10000008_pt1 | contig 23347 bp, 21 predicted proteins | sample Muzzi_PWC_D1_FD_57941 | JGI IMG/M metagenome (GOLD analysis project Ga0055479, IMG submission 57941) | Wetland microbial communities from San Francisco Bay, California, USA, that impact long-term carbon sequestration - Muzzi_PWC_D1 | ecosystem: Environmental > Aquatic > Marine > Wetlands ...
AAGTCGGTCGAACCCTCGACCGGGCCGACCAGATGGCCATGGAGCGGAATGCCCAGTACGCCCTCGAAAGCACCCGGACCTATTCGACCACCAGTTGGCGCAACCCCGACTCCGGCAATTACGGGGGGATCACTCCGGTGGAAACCTATCAGACCAGCAGCGGGCAGTATTGCCGGGAATACTATCAGACAGTGGTCATCGGCGGCCAGCAGCAGCAGGCCTACGGCACCGCCTGCCGGCAGCCCGACGGGTCGTGGATGATCATCCGGTAGGTGGTCCGCGGGGTCAAATTGCCGGCCGGAAAACCGGTTGTCGGCAAAGGGAAGGGGTGTTGATAACGGTTTTCAGAAGGTCAGACGGAAAAGCTGGTCGGCCTTTTGGGCGATGGTCTGGCCGATGCTGATGGAGGCCGTTGCCGCGGGGGAGGGAGCGTTGAGGACGTGAATCGTGCCATCGCCCTCTTCGATGTGAAAATCGTCGACCAGCCGGCCCTCGGGATCAACGGCCTGGGCTCGAACCCCGACTTTGCCCGGTACCACGTCGCTGGCCTTTATGTCCGGCACCAGCCGTTGTAAATCCCAGACGAACAGACCTTTATTCACGGAACGGCGGTACTCCCGCAATCCGGAACGACGCAGACGGGCCGCCAGCTTCCAGAATCCCGGGTAGGTGATGGTTTCCCAGGTGTCTTGGAAGGAAAAATTGAAGGGGTCGTACCCTTCCCTTTTGAAAGCGAGAACGGCGTTGGGACCGGCTTCGATCTCCCCGGTAATCATTCGGGTAAAATGTACTCCCAGGAAAGGCAGATCGGGGTCGGGAACGGGATAAATGAGATTTCGGACGAGATCGCCCCGCTCCGGTGAAAGCTGAAAATATTCGCCGCGAAATGGAACGATGCGAACGCCGGGTTCGTGATGGAACATCCGGGCGACCCGATCGCATTGCAAACCGGCACAATTGATGACGCGGGCCGCGCGAAAGCTTCCAAGGGGGGTATCGAAGAGAAAATCCCCTTTTCGGCGGAGCATCCAGCGCACGCCCGCCCCGACGTGGACTTCGCCGCCGAGTTTGCGAATCCTGGCGGCAAAAGCTTCAGTTACCGCGACGAAATCGACGATACCGGTATCGGGAACATGCAACCCCGCCACACCCCGCACGTGGGGTTCGAATTCCCGAAGCTGCTGTTCATCGAGGCGCTCCAGCCCTTTCAGGCCATTTTCCCGCCCCCGCTTTTCGAGCAGATCGAGCCCCGGAATCTCCGCCTCGTCCACAGCGACAACAACCTTGCCGCAACGTTCAAAGGGAAGGTCGTGGTCCGCGCAAAAACGGTAAAGGGCCTCCCGCCCAGCAATACAGGTCTGAGCCTTGAGTGAACCGGGGTGGTAATAGAGCCCCGAATGGATGACGCCGCTGTTGCGCCCGGTCTGGTGCTGCGCCAGCCGATTTTCTTTCTCCAGCACCACCAGCGAAAGATCGGGTTCTCTCTCCAGCAGGGCCATGGCGGTCGCGGTACCGACGATTCCGCCCCCGATTACGGCAATGTCAAACCAACGGCTTCCGTTCGCAGTCGACACCAGTGCCCCTCAGGATTCGCGGACCAAGGCTTCAACCTCGAGCTTGACGTCGTCGATATTGACCCGCCGGATGGTGTCCCCTTCCCGTTCGCAACGAACCAGCCCATCCTCCACCCATTGGACGATCAGTTTTTCAGAAATGCCGAATTTGTCCGCCGCCGCTGCCGGTTCATACCAGGTTTTCACGAGTGACATGGGGCACCTCCCTGTGTTCGTTGTGATACGGTTTTTTTAAGAGTATAACGCAAACGGCACCTATCATCCTGCCTTCAAGGTCTTTGGTCAAGGTATTTTGTCGCTTTACAAATCGACAAATCGGTTTAAATTTTACCAAAATGGTACTTTATTCATGAATGCATCCATTCTGATCATCGACGATTCCGCCGTGGCCCGGGAAATGCTTCGCGACGTGCTTGAGCGTTGCGGCCTCTTTGCCAGCTTTTTCGAGGCCGGAAACGGGCGCGAGGCCCTGGCCCTGCTGGCGGAGCATGCGGTGGACATCATCCTCTGCGATCTCAATATGCCCGGCATGGACGGCTTCCAGTTTTTGACGGAATTGAAAAAACAGCAGAAACTGCAGGAAACCCCGGTCATCATGCTCACCGGGGCCGAGGACCGGGACCAGAAAATCACCGGCCTGGAGAAGGGGGCCAGCGACTACGTCACCAAGCCCTTCGATCCGGGCGAGTTGATCGCCCGGGTCAAGGTTCAGCTGAAAATCAAATCGCTGCAGGACCGCCTGCGGGAGAGCAATCGGATGCTCGAGCAGCTCTCCCTGACCGATCCCCTGACCGGCCTGGCTAACCGCCGCTTCTTCGTGGATGCCCTCGACAAGGCATTCAAGCGCAGCCGGCAGGATGAAATCCCTCTGGCCCTGGCCATCGTCGATCTCGACTATTTCAAGCTGGTCAATGATACTTACGGCCACCAGGCCGGCGATGACGTCCTGATCAAGGTGGCCAATCTGCTGCGTCAGAACCTCCGCCCTTTCGACATTATCGCCCGCTACGGCGGCGAGGAATTCGCCGTCCTTCTGCCGCACACCGAACTGCAGACGGCCCTTGCCATCACCGAACGACTTCGCTTCCGGGTCAGCAAGGTTTCGTTTTCGGATGACCTGACCGATTTGAACATCAGCATCAGCATCGGCCTGGCCGCCCTGCCCCTCCCCCATGTAACGACCGTGGACCAATTCATGCGCCTCGCCGACGACTCTCTCTACCAGGCCAAACACAACGGACGCAACCGGGTCGAATTTCACCAGCCCTGAATCTATCAACCGGCTGAAAATCTTGTTGCTCCAGGCGGATAAAAAATGTCCGGATGCAAGTTGCCAAAAGAGTGCGAGATGGGGAGATAGTCGGAAAGTGGGGCAGGAGAAAATCCCCGGAATGGGCTCGGCATTCTCTGCCTCCCTCTCTTCCAACGACCTACCCATCCGGTTTCAAACTGCCCCAGGTGAGTGCTTTTCATCCGCCCTTATTCCTCCCCGGAACTGATGACGATATCGTCATAACAGGCCCCGGCTTCTCCGCCGGTATTGTCCGTGTCGGTCATAACGGCCACGGCCCCCACCCCGGGCGGGTCCTCCCCGAACGCCCGGCGGAAATCATCGAGCAGGTTGCGCTCTTCCGTCACCCATTCCCCGGCTCTTTGGGAACCGCTTTCCACCGAGATCATCATGGCGTTGGCGGTGAAACTGTTGGGCAGAAGCTCCCCCCGCGGCACACGGTTGGCCCAGATATAGTTGAGGGAACGGGTCTTGAAAAAAAGCCAGTGGGGGAAGATGACGTAAATCCGGGCCGCATAATCGTCCCCCGCCTTGATCCGTCCGTTCCCTTTGGTGACGATACCGTCGATCTTCCAGCGCCAGCGCAGGATTGGAAATTCGGCCGGTTCGAATTCGATCCGATAGATCAGGCCCGATGCCGCGGCGCTGCTCTCGGCGCGCAGGCAATGGCCTTCGGAATCCGTTACCACCTCATAGCGCGTATGGCCGGAAAAGCTTTTTTCCTCCCAGCCGGGGCGCAGGCCCTGCTCGAAATCATCGATGACCCGCTGTCCCGCCCCGGCGCTTGAGAAGGGCAAAAACAGGACCAGGGCGAGTAAAGCCAAACACAGCATTTTCATGTTCCCAACCGTCCTTGTCGGAATCGCCGGCGTCAGGCCCAGGGATCCCTTCTCCGCCGGGCCTCACCTTCGTTGACCACCCGGACCGCGGACGCGCCTTCCACCGGGCACCTGGTCTCGCAGATGCCGCAGCCGATGCAGAGTTTGTCCACCACCCTGGGCAGTTTCAGCCGTCGCGGCGCACCGTCAGCATCAACTACTTTTTCATCGAATACAATCGCCTTTTCGCCGGTCGGGCAATGCTCCTCACAGACCAGGCATTCCTCCTTCTTGGCGTAGGGAAGACAACGGTTCTTGTCGAAGACCGCCCGGCCGATGACGACTTTCCGTTTTTTTTCCAGGGAGAGCCGCTCGATGGCTCCCGTGGGGCAGACTTGCCCGCAGAGGGTGCAGTTGTATTCGCAGTAGCCGATCCGGGCCACCAGCAGCGGGGTCCAGAGTCCCACGGGTCCGGCCTCGTCCAAAGCCGGGTGCAGGGCCCGGCCTATACAGACTTTCATGCATTCCCCGCAGCGCACGCAGCGGGCCAGGAATTCCTCTTCGGCCGTGGCCCCGGGAGGCCGGATAAGGTACGGGTTGGTCCGGGCGGTTTCGGGTGTCATCCGCACGACCGGCGCGGCGACCAGCCCGGCGGCGACGGCCGTCAGCAGACCTCGGCGCTCCAAATCAACCGACGGTGTCTTCCCTCCGTTTTCCGGATACAGGCGGAACGTGACCTTTTCCTCCGGGCAGTCTCCGGTGCAGTCCATGCAGAGGACGCATTCCTCCCGCCGATGCCCTTCGCCCTCCATGGCGCGCATGCGGCAGGACTCGTCGCAGACCCGGCAGTCGGCGCAGAGGGTCGCCGGCGACCGATGCAGCAGGGCCCGGTGGGCACAGAGCCCCAGCAGGGCGCCCAGAGGGCAGATATTCTTGCACCAGAAGCGGTGTTCGGCCCGCTCCAGCAGAAGCAATAGCAGAAAGACCAGGAAGGTGAAAAAGGCCAGGTTGAAGGTCGGCTGATGGAAGGCCATCAGATGGTCGCGGAAAAAATCGTAGCTGCCGTTGACCAGCGGCGAAAGAATGGGGATCCGGTGATCGTAGAAAAAATCGAAAAGCCGGTTGAGCCCCAGGTTGTAGGCCGGGTAGAGGGAGAACGTCAGGGAGCGGAGAAAGATCGCCAGGGGGTCGAACAGGCCGAGAAGTTGAATGCCGAAAAGGGCGGCGGCCGAAAGGCCGATGAGCAGATAGTACTTGGCCCGTCTCCAGCCGCGCCGGAAGGGCCGGCGGCCCCGACCGATCAGCCGGCCGCAGCCGTCCAGAGTCGTCCCCAGTGGGCAGATCCAGCCGCAAAAGAACCGGCCGAAAAGGGCTGTAAACACCAGCAGGACCAGGGCCGGCCAGAGCACCCTCCAGCCGAATTCCCCAGGGGCGAAGAGATCAGCCAGAGCGGCCAGAGGGTCGATCCGGAACAGCAGGCTGACCGGATAGGGGATTTCGTCCAACCCCCGGTATTCGGTCAGCATGAAGAGCCAGAGGAATCCGGCCAGGCAGGCCGTCTGGGAGGCTTTCCGCCAGGTGGACCAGGAAATGCCTCTTCTACCGAGGTTTTTCACACCCGCTGCACCTTATCGAGATCCATGGTCCCCAGGCCCCGGCGGGAAGCGCTGACCAGGGTCGGGATGTCCCCGGGATGGTACCCGAATAGTGTCGCGGCAAAACTGTCCGCGGCGACGATGTCGGGGGAGGCGATGAGCGTGTCGGTGACCCGGACATCCTCCGGACGTCCGCCCTGGGGTCCGTTGGCAACCAGGATGCGGGTCGCATCGACGATGGTGAGGTCGGAAGGGATCACCGTGTTGATGTCGGCCAGGGATTCCTCTATTTTCCGGTGCAGGACCCCGCGGTCCCCGCCGATGACGCCCATGATGTTTTTCATCCCCAGCGTCAGCTTGGAGATCGAATGATGCTTGGCGATGGGGAGATTGATGAACCGGTCGGCCTCCATCGCCGGCCGGTAGAAGGACCAGCGGGAAAGGGCCACCCCGTTATGGATCCCCAGTTCCTGAAAGGCCCGGCGGTCGATGTATCCGATCTCCACCCGGTCGGACCGAAGCGCCTCCACCGCTTCCTGGATGCCGCTCTGGACGTAGCAGCGGCGGGGATCGTTGGCCGAGCGGTCGAAAATCCGCACGTGTTTCGCGCCAGCATCGAGACAGAGCTCGACCACCGTCCGCACCACCAGGGGATGGGTATTGGCCGCCTGGTCGATGGTCCGGTCCCAGCCGATATTCGGTTTGACGACGACGGTCTCGCCCGCCTTGACGAACCGTCCCATTCCGCCCAAGGCCGCCAGGGTCTCCCGTACCAGGGCGGGGACATCCCGGCCTTTGCGGACCGCCAGCGGCGGCGTGGCGGCCATTGCCGGCGGAACCAGAAGAAGGTCCAGAACGGGCAGACCGCCCCATGCCGAAGCGGCCAGTGCCGCGCGAATGGACCGGCCGATGAACTTGCGGCGATCGCAGATCATGAGGTTCACCTCCCCGAACCGTCGAGTACTTTCCTGGTTAATTAATGGTATTACCGAAATCCTCCGGCGCGCCGCCGCGGGCGCCCACGTCGATCGTCCCGAATTTCTCTTCGTACTTGCGGATATTGTCGTTCAGCGCGGCCAGCAGACGTTTGGCGTGCCGCGGCGAGGTGATGATCCGGCTGCGCACCTTGGCCTTGGGAAGCTGCGGTTGCACGAAGACGAAATCAAGGGTGAATTCGGCATCGGTATGATTGACCACGGCCAGGTTGGCGTAGACGCCCTGGGCGGTTTCATCGTCGAGCTGAATTTCAAGTTTTACCCCTTTAACCGGTTTTTTTTCACTCATGGCATCTCCTGATTATTGAATCGAACCGTTGGCCGATACGTTTTAATTATGATTACGAGTGTAAAGGCAAACCTTTTTCCGAGCAACCGGGAGATTTGACAGTCGCAGTTTCTCATCGATTATTGACTGGTGGTAAGGCTCTTTTATACTTAGTTATGATATACCTTCCCGGCCGAAAATACCCTAAATGTCCCAGGCTGATCAAAAGCGGCAGATAGGCGCTTGCCGAGCCGAAGCCTTGGCGAAGGCTGGTTTTTCATCAGCCCGAAAAAGGACCTCATGGAAAAGTCATTTATCCTCGCTATCGACCAGGGAACGACCGGTACCACCGCCCTGTTAATCGACCGTCAACTCCAGGTGGCCGGCAAGGTGACCGTCGATTTCCCACAGCACTTTCCCCGTCCCGGATGGGTCGAGCACGACGCCGAGGAAATCTGGTTTTCGGTCCTTCAGGCGATCCGCCGGGTGCTGCAGAAAACCGGGGCGAAAGGACGTGATATCGCCGCCATCGGCATCACCAATCAGCGGGAAACGACGGTCCTTTGGCACCGCTCCGACGGGAGTCCCGCCGGTCATGCTCTGGTCTGGCAGGACCGCCGGACCGCCGACCTTTGCCGGGAGTTTCGGGAGCGCGGGCTGGAGCCGATGTTCCGGGAACGGACCGGCCTGCTCTTCGATCCCTATTTTTCCGGGACCAAACTCACCTGGCGGCTGCGCCAGGATGGCGAGCTGCGAAAAGAAGCCGAAGCGGGCGATCTCGCCTTCGGTACCATCGATTCGTTCCTGGTATGGCGCCTGACCGGGGGTAGCGCCCACATCACCGACGTCACCAACGCCAGCCGGACCCTGCTGATGAACCTGCGGACCCTTGATTGGGATCCGGACCTTACAGGTCCGCTGGAGATTCCCGAGGCGCTTCTTCCGGTCATTCGACCCTCCTCGCAAGTGTACGGGGAAACCCGGGGGCTGGAGGCTCTGCCCGACGGCATACCCGTGTCAGGCATGGCCGGCGACCAGCAGGCCGCCCTCTTCGGTCAGACCTGTTTTTCTCCCGGCGAAGCCAAATGCACCTTCGGCACCGGAGCGTTCCTGCTGGCCAATACCGGCCAGGAGATCGTTCCCAGCGAGCATGGGCTGCTGACCACGGTGGCCTGGCAGGTGGGAGAGGAAACCAGCTATGCCCTGGAGGGGAGCGCCTTCATCGCCGGAGCGGCGGTGCAATGGCTGCGGGACGGCCTCAGCCTGTTCAAGTCCTCGGCCGACATCGAGGCCCTGGCCGCATCGGTGCCGGACAGCGGCGAGGTGGTCTTCGTCCCGGCCCTGACCGGCCTGGGTGCACCCCACTGGAAGCCGGCCGCGCGGGGGACGGTCTTCGGCATCACCCGGGGGACCACGGCGGCCCACCTGGCGCGGGCGGCTCTCGAAGGAATCGCCCTGCAGATCTTCGATCTGACCCGGGCCATGGACCAGGATCGTGGCGACCCCCTCAAGCTCCTGCGGGTCGACGGCGGGGCGGCCCAGAACAATCTTCTAATGCAGCTGCAGGCCGATCTCCTGGGGCTGCCGGTGATCCGCCCGGAGACGGTGGAGACCACCGCCCTCGGTGCCGCCATGCTGGCCGGTCTGGGGGTCGGCTTCTGGAACGATATGGAGGAGGTCAAACAGAGCTGGCGGGAGGAGAGGCGGTTCGAGCCAAAGATCGACCCGGCGGCCAGGGAAGTTATACTGACCCGGTGGCAGGAAGCGATCGCCAAAATTTAGAGAGGTAAGGCACAGACTCCCAGGGGGATCAAAAATGCCCAGACGCAAGGCGCCCGAAATCCGAGGAGTGAAACGTACGTGAGCAGTACACTGCAGCGACGAGGATGAGGGGAACACCGCGGATGGGCATTTTTCATCCCCCTGCTCACTTAGAGATCATTGAGAAGCCGGTATATCCTCTGCTCCAATTCCCACACCGACGCAGCGCAGTCTTCCTCTCCCCGTTCCTCAATCAACAGGCGAGCCCGGTCAAGCCGGTTGTGGGCGCGCAAAAGAACCGGAGTCAGGCGGGACTCCAGGCGCATGCGCGGAATTTCACCCACCCCCTCGCTCAGCTCGTCCAGGGTTTCCGTGGCCTGTCCCAGCCATTTCGCCTCTGAAGGGAGGGCTTCGGGATCTGCCTCAAGCTGCCGCAGAAGGCGTCCCGCCTCGTCAGTCAATTCACGGTATCGGTCGGATATGGTCACCGGCACTCTCTCTTTCTCAAGATCAATTTTCAGAGCAGACCAACCAAAAGGGTTATCATAGTTCATTGGATGGCACCTGGCAACGACCAACCGCTGGAAGCATTTGACATTGTCGCGACCCTGCTGGTAGTCTACGAGAACCGGAAAACGAAACGGTTTTCCGGCGCCCTAGGGGAGTGACGCACTGAGAGTCCGGCCGCGGCCGGACAACCCTTTGAACCTGATCCGGGTCATGCCGGCGTAGGGAAGCGGCGCAATCTTCCGGAAATGATTCCGGCGAGGACCGCTGCCAGCGGTCTTTTTTTATGCGGATTTTTCTGAACGAACAGGCGATCGAAATCGCCCCCTCGACCACCCTTCGCCAGCTGCAGAAACGATTCAAGCCGCTGGCGGACCTCGTCGTCCTCAATGGATTTCCCGCTGCGGAGGACAGTTCTTTAACCGCAGACGACCAGGTGGTGCTGATTCGTCGCGGAGAACAGCCTTCCGCCGAGGAACTGGAAGCCCTCCTGGTAGCCCGCCATACTCCCGGCGTTCATGAGGTCATGAAAAAATCCTGCGTCGGCATCGCCGGAGTCGGCGGTCTCGGCTCGGCTGTCGCCGTCGCCCTGGCCCGGCTCGGAATCGGTTGCCTGGTCGTTGCCGACTTCGACGTGGTGGAGCCGTCCAACCTGAATCGCCAGCAGTATTTCGTCGATCAGATCGGCCTGGATAAAGTGACCGCGCTGCGGGACAACCTGGCGAGAATCAACCCCTACGTCCGGGTCATCCCTCATGCCGTCCGCCTCGCCCCGGGGAATATCACCGATATTTTTTCCGAGGCCCAGATACTGGTGGAAGCCTTCGACGATCCCGAGCAGAAGGCGATGCTGACCGAGACCTGGCTTGCCGCCTTTCCCGAACGCCCCCTGGTCGCGGCGTCCGGCCTGGCCGGCTACGCACCGTCCAACCACATCACCACACGCCGGGCGGCGGGGAACTTTTTCCTGGTCGGCGATGGCGAAACCGCCGCCCGGCGCGGTGAAGGGCTGATGGCGCCGCGGGTCGGGATCGCCGCTCACCACCAGGCCAATGCGGTGTTGCGCCTGCTGCTGGGCGAGACGCCTGGATAAAGGGAAGATAATGAGCATAGTTGTCAACGGCGTGTCCCGGGACCTGCCGGACGCATCGACCGTACAGGATCTTCTGCAACAACTCGACCTCGATCCCCGGCGGGTGGCGGTGGAGCTGAATCGGGAAATCCTGCCGCGGCACCGGTTTGAAGAGCACTTCCTGCGGGAGGGCGATTCACTGGAAATCGTCCAGTTCGTCGGGGGGGGATAAAAAAACAGAATCCAAAATTCAGTAGCCAGAATCCAGGATTTTCCTTTGATCTTCTCCTGGATTCCGACGCTGCGCTTTTCTTGAAAGGTTGTTGAAAACTTTTTTCCAAGGCCGATCAAAAATGTCCAGATACAAGGCCGTCCGAATCCCGAGGAAAAAGACGTACACGAATAGTGCGTCGTTGGCGAGGGATGCGGACAACGCCGCAGATGGGCGTTTTTCATCAGCCGCTTAAAGGCTCAATATGGATGAATTGATCATCGCCGGTCGTAAATTCCGGTCCCGCCTGATGGTCGGGACCGGCAAGTTCGCCTCCAATGAGGCGATGGTCGCGGCCATGGAGGGTTCGGGGTGCGAGATCGTCACCGTGGCCTTGCGACGGGTCGATATTGAGAATCCCGGCGACAGTCTTCTGAGCCGTATCGATCGGAAAAAATACCTGCTGCTACCGAATACCAGCGGCGCCCGGGACGCGGAAGAGGCAGTGCGCCTGGCCCGCCTGGCCAGGGCGGCCGGATGCGAACCGTGGGTCAAACTGGAGGTCACTCCCGACCCCTACTACCTCCTTCCCGACCCCGTGGAGACCCTGAAGGCGGCCGAGATTCTGGTCAAGGAAGGCTTCGCCGTCCTGCCCTACATCAACGCCGACCCGATCCTGGCAAAGCGGCTGCAGGAAATCGGTACCGCGACGGTCATGCCCCTCGGTTCCCCCATCGGCACCAACAAGGGGATTCGGACCCGCGACAGCATCGCCATCATTATCGAGCAGGCCACGGTGCCGGTAGTTGTCGACGCCGGCCTCGGTGCGCCCTCCCATGCCGCCGAGGCGATGGAGATGGGCGCCGACGCCGTTTTGGTCAACACCGCCCTGGCCGTCAGCCCCGATCCGGGAGCCATGGGCAGGGCATTCAGGAAAGGGGTCGAAGCGGGCCGGGAAGCCTTTCGCGCCGGCCTTGGCGAACAACGGGACCGGGCTGAAGCATCCAGCCCCTTGACGGGGTTTCTGCGAGGCTAGGACCACAGGTTAATATGAGTTTTCTCGAGGAAATCAACCAATTCGATCCCGACCGGACGCTGGCCCGGATCGAGGCCAAGACCCCGGCGGCCGTCGAGCGCGCCCTTTCCGTGGAGCGCCTGCATGTCGAAGATTTCGAGGCTCTCCTTTCGCCCGCAGCTGAAACGTATCTCGAAACAATGGCGCAAAAGGCCCACCGCCTGACCCAGCAGCGATTCGGCAAGACCGTTCTCCTGTATGCCCCCCTGTACCTCTCCAACGAATGCAGCAACGGCTGCCGCTACTGCGGCTTTAACGCCGCCAACAAGGTTCCCCGTCGGACCCTCACTCTGGATGAAGTCGAACGGGAGGCCCGGATCCTCCACTCTCAGGGCTTTCGCCACATCCTGCTGGTGACCGGGGAAGCCCCGGCCAAACTGGGCAACGATGAATTGGCTGCCGCAGTACGCCGCATCCGGCCTCTCTTCAGCTCCATTTCCATCGAAGTCTATCCCATGGAGACGGAGGGATACCGGCAGATGGTCGAGGCCGGCGTCGACGGCCTGACGATTTATCAGGAAACCTACGACCGAAATCTTTACGCCGATCTGCACCCCTTCGGCCGCAAGCGCGACTTCGATTTCCGTCTGCTCACCCCCGAACGGGGCGGCGCTGCCGGCCTGCGGCGTATCGGCATCGGCTTCCTCCAGGGGCTCGGACATTTTCGCCGGGAGGCTTTCTTCGCCGGATTGCACGCCCTTTTTCTGGCCCGCCATTTCTGGCGCAGCCAGATCAGCATCTCCTTCCCCCGCATGCGCCCCGCAGAGGGAGCCTTTTCCCCTCTCAATCCGGTTTCGGACCGCAACCTCGTGCAATTGATCTGCGCCATGCGCCTGCTGCTCCCCGATTCAGGGCTGGTCCTATCCACCCGGGAAGGCGCTGAGTTAAGGGACCATCTGCTGCCTCTGGGGATTACCCAGATGAGTGCCGGTTCCTGCACCGCGCCGGGCGGATACGGGGACGGCGACGGCGCGGCCCGGCAGTTCGCTATCGATGACAACCGCACCCCCGCCCAGATCGCCGACCTGCTGCGCAGCCGGGGGTATGACCCGGTGTGGAAGGACTGGGACCGGGCATTTATGGAAAAACCTGCGGCAAGAAACTGATGAAAAACGTCCATCTGCTGCGTTGTCTGCATCCCTCGTCAACGACGTACTTGCCGCGTACGCCTTTTTCCTCGGGATTTTGACGGCCTTGCATCTGGGCCTTTTTGATCAGCCTGGAATCCATCCTGGGGAAGAGAAGGTTTTCCAGAATCTGTTTGGGACAAGGATGTTTTTTACCCTTTGCCCCGCGCCCTTAGCCCTTTGTCGGTATGCCCCCGTCATGATCGATTTCAACCTCTACCTCATCACCGACCGGCACGCCTTGCCCCCGGGAAGGTCCCTGAAAGAAGTCGTCCGGTCCGCTCTCGAAGGAGGAGTTCCGGCCGTCCAGTTGCGGGAAAAAGACCTGTCCGCGGCGCAATTGATGCCAATCGCTCTGGAGCTGCGGGAATTGACTCGGAAGTTCGGGGCCAAACTGCTGATCAACGACCGGCTCGACGTGGCAATGGCCGTTGAAGCCGACGGTGTCCACTTGGGCGGCCATTCGCTGCCGTCGGCCACGGTGCGAAAGATCCTCGGGCCGGACAAGCTCATCGGCGTCTCTACTCACAGCCTCGAAGAGATTGCTTCGGCCGCTGGAACCGGAGCCGATTTCGTCACCTTCGGCCCGGTCTACCCCACCCCTTCCAAAGCGGTGTACGGCCCTCCCCTTGGTCTCGATCAGCTCCGCGATGCCTGCCGGATCGCTCCCCTTCCCGTCTTTGCCCTCGGCGGCGTCACTCCTGCTCGGCTCTCCGAACTGCGCGCCGCAGGCTGCAGCCGGTTCGCCTGCATCGGCGCGATTCTCCGGGCCGACGATCCGTCTGCGGCGGCCCGGTCCTTTTCATCTCAGGACATTCCTTTCCGGTAACGACAATCACCCCCGAGTATTTCAAAGAAATTGAAAATGCCGTGGCGATAACCGATCGGTCACTCTTAAATTGTATTTCCGGTAACTGATCAGAAGGGAAATCTCAGACCGGAGCGGAGGAGGATCCGTTTCCCGGCGCGGCTTTGGATTGCCCGGATCTCGAGTGGTCCCGGGCGACGAGCATATAGATTGAAGGGATGACGAATAGGGTGAAAAGCGTCCCCACCGCCATCCCACCGACCAGGACCAGACCGATGGAATTCCGGGCGGCGGCGCCGGCCCCCGTCACCAGGGTCAGGGGAAAATGGCCGGCGATGGTCGCTGCGGTGGTCATGAGGATGGGGCGAAGGCGGGTCATGGCCGCCTGGTGAACTGCGTCGAACTTGACCATCCCGCCTGCCTGCAGCTTGTTGGCGAATTCGACGATGAGAATACCGTTTTTGGAGACCAGGCCGACCAAGGTGACCAGCCCGACCTGGGAATAGATGTTGAGGGTCGTGGTCCAGCCGTGGGTAAAGAAGGGAGTGTTCGGATCGGGCATTTTAAGAAAAGTGAAGATCAGTGCTCCGAACATGGTCAGCGGCACCGATCCGGCGAGGATGACGAAGGGGTCGCGGAAGCTGTTGAACTGTGCCGCCAGAACCAGGAAAATCAGGATGACAGCCAGGGCGAATGCGGGGAGAAACTTCTCCCCCTCGGCGCGCAGCTGACGTGACTCGCCAGTGTAGTCGAGAACGTACCCCTGGGGCAGAATTTTCGCCGCCTCCCCCTCCAGGAAACTGAGCGCCTCATCGAGGGGTCGAACCGAGACACCGCTGATCTTGACGGCATTGAGCTGCTGGAACTTGTTTAGGGACCGAGGAACGACTGAATTGCGGATCTCGGCAATGGTCGCCAGGGGGATCAGCCGCCCCTCCGGACCGGTCACGTATATATTCCGGAGTTGCTCCGGATTGAGTCGATCCGCCCGCTCGATCTGGGGAATGACCTTGTAGCTGCGGCCGGCGATGTCGAAACGATTGACAAAATCCCCCCCCACCATGCTCCCCACGTCGGCGCCGACCTGCTGCAAATTGAGTCCGAGGTCGGCGACCTTGTCGCGGTCGATGACAAACTCGGCTTGCGGCTGGTCGATCTTGACGTCGATGAGGGGAGGAAAAGCGAACAATCCGCTCTGCATCGCCTTGAGTTGGATCTTCCGGGCGAATTCAAGGATCTGGTCCTGCTCCACGGTTGAGGCCAGAACGAATTCCACCGGGAACTGGCCCCCTCCGGGCAGTGCCGGCGGCAGCACCGGAAACATCCGAATGCCGGGAATGACCGCCAGCTTCTGTTGAACCTCGGGAAGGATTTGAAAAATGGTGCGGCCCCGGTCATCCCAGGCTTTGGTGACCATGCCGCCGAAGCCGGAACTGGGAAAGGTGATCTGAAATGTGAATTCGGTTTCCGGCGTGCTCAAAAAGGCCCGATTGGCAGCTGCAGCATAAACGCTGGTCTGATCGAGAGTGGAGTTGGCCGAGGCGTCGAGGATGCCGAAGATGACCCCCTGGTCCTCCGTCGGCGCCAGTTCCCGGGGAGACATGAGAAACATCGGCACGGTCAGCATACTGACCACGATCCAGACCAGGTAGACCGCCGGTCGGGCTTTCAGCGTGGCTCCCAGCAATTGCCCGTACGCTGTTCGCAGCCGGTCGAAACCCCGGGAAATGCGTCCGGCAAGACCGTGTTCCGACAGACCCGGTTTGAGCAGTTTGGCCGACATCACCGGCGACAGGGTCAGCGCGACGACTCCCGAAATACCGACGGCGCCGGCCAAGGTAAAAGCGAACTCCCGGAACAGGGACCCGGTCAATCCCCCCTGCAGGCCGATGGGAGCATAGACCGCGGCCAGGGTTACGGTCATGGCGAAGATGGGGCCGATCAGCTCCCGGGCACCTTGGTGGGCCGCGTCGAGGGGGGACCTCCCTTCGCGCAGGTGGCGTTCGATATTTTCCACTACGACGATGGCGTCGTCCACCACCAGGCCGACGGAGAGGACGATGGCGAGCAGGGTGAGCAGATTGACGGTAAAGCCGAACACCTGCATCAGGAACACCCCGCCGATCAGGGAAAGGGGGATGGCAATCACCGGCACCAGAGCCGAACGGAGCGAGCCGAGGAAAAGGAAGATCACCACGATGACGATAAGCAGAGTTTCGCTCAGGGTTTTGAGCACCTCGTGGATGGCGTTGTCAATGTATTTGGTGGCGTCGTAGGCGACCCGTGCTTCCAGGCCCCGCGGCAGGTCCTTCTGGATCGCCTCCATCTCCACCGTCACCCGCTTGATGACGTCCAGAGAATTGGCGTTGGGCAGGGTCCATATTCCCATGAACACCGCCGTCTTCCCGGTAAAGCGCACCTCCGCGTCATAGCTCTCTGCCCCCAGAACTACATCGGCGATATCCCCGAGACGAATCAGGGCTCCCTCCTGCTGTCGAACCACAAGCCGCTGGAAATCCTCCACCGAGCGCAGGTCGGTATCGGCCGTCAGGTTGACCTGGATGAGGGCCCCCTTGGTCTGGCCGAGGGCCGACAAAAAGTTGTTGGACGCCAGGGCCTGGCGGACCTGGGAAGGGCTGATGTTATAGGCGGCCATCCGGTCCGGCTTGAGCCAGATCCGCATGGCAAAGGTGCGGCCGCCAAGGATGTCGGCCCGCTGTACTCCCTCCAGCGCCGAAAGGCGCGGCTGAATGACCCGGACGAGATAGTCGGTGATTTCGTTCTGCAGCAGCACGTCGGAGGTAAAACTGAGATAGGCCGAAGCGAACTCGCTGTCGGCCGATTCGATATTGATAATGGGGACTTCTGCCTCCGGCGGGAGATCGCCCCGTACCTGGTCGACCTTGGAGCCGATCTCGGCGAGGGCCTTGGTCGAATCGTAGTTGAGCTTGAGGCGGACCTTGATGGTTGAAAGGCCCTGGGCGCTCTGCGATTCGATATAGTCGATGCCGTCGGCGGCCGCGATCACCCTCTCCAGGGGGGTGGTGATGAAGCCGCGAACCAGTTCCGCGCTCGCTCCGATATAGACGGTGGTGACGGTTATCCAGGCATTTTCGCTACGGGGATATTGGCGGATATTCAGGGAACGGATCGCCTGAAGTCCCGAAATGGTTATCAACAGGCTGACCACCAGGGCCAGAACAGGACGGCGGATGAACAGGTCGGTAAATTTCATTGCGGGGGAATTGCCTTCATCGATTCTTTAAATCGATTGTTCCCGGAGACTGAATAGAAAAGGTTTGGAAAAAATTGGTTTCCTGAAAAACCTTTCTCCGCGGCCCTGTCTTTCAGCGGCGAGAATCATCCCGCCTTGAAGTCAGTTGTTCTCCGGCTTCGGTTGGAGCTTAAATTCCGGCGCCAGGGAATTATCGATGACCACGGCCTGCCCGTTGCGCAACTTGAACACCCCGGTACTGACCACGGTCTCGCCCGGCTGCAGCCCCGACAACACCTGAATGAAATCCCCCCGCTTTTCTCCCAGGCGCACGAACTGCTGGCGCAGCGTCTTGCCCCCTTCCACCGTCTTTCCCTTCTCTGCATCATCGATGGCAAACACCGAATCGCCGTAGGGGGCGTAGAGGACGGCCGTCGAGGGGATGACCAGGACCTCGCGGCGATCAGGAAGGACCACGGTAACGTTCACGAACATGCCGGGGCGCAGTAATTCCCGGGGATTGCCCAGCGTGGCCTGCACCCGGACGTTGCGGGTGGCGGCATCGACCTGGGGGTTGATCGCGGTTAATTCCCCCTCCATGACCTCCTCCGGGTGAGTGTCGGTGGTGACCCTTACGGTCAGGCCGGGCCGGATTCCGGCCAGCACCTGCTGGGGGAGGGAAAATTCGACGAAAACCGGATCGAGCGACTGGAGGGAGACTATGGGGTCGCCCTCCTTCAGAACCTGCCCCAGATTGACCAGACGGATGCCGAGGCGGCCGGCAAAAGGAGCCCGGACCGTCTTCTTGCTGATGGCCGCGCGAATATTGTCGGCCACCGCCAGGGCCATCCGGTAATTGGCTTCGGCATTGTCGAATTCGGCCTGGGAGATAAATTTCTGGTTCAGCAGTTGCCGAAAACGCTCGAGATTGGACCGCGTTTGGGCGACTTCGGCCTCCGCTCCCGGAAGCTGGGCCCGCTCCGAAGAGATGTCCTGCTGCACCAGAAGGTCACCACGGCCGACCCCGGCCCCCGCCGTAAAGTCAATGCTGACCAGCTTCCCCGGCAATTCCGCCGCTACCATCACGCCCTGAACGGCTGTCGAAGACCCTGTCGCCGTCAGGATTGATTCCCAGGATTGGAGTTGGGTTTCAGCACTGGACACCGTTTCGGGGGGCGGAGAAAACTGAGCGCCGGCCTCGATCATCCGGTTGATCTGCAGAAATTTGATGCCGCCGAGAATACCCGCAAGAACAACCACCCCGGCCAGCGCCAAAGCTATTTTTTTCTTCATGACAACAATCCGATATTATTTTCCAGTTTTGGCTGGCTGTTGAAAAATTCCATTTTGCCGAAAGCGTGAAAAAAACCCGCCCGGTTCCATCTGCCTTACGGCCGGTCTTATCTTCGGGCTGGAATTTTGTGGGCTCCCACCCGAAAAATGAGAATTTACTTATAACATTTCACCGGTTGGCTAAGCAAATCCCTTTCAGGAGCCATCCTGGTCGAAACGGGTCACCTGGCGGATGGCGTCATCGAGTTTATACCGGCAGCGGCGACAGAAATCGAGGTCGATTCGCCCGGTGGAGGAAAATTTCCGGCGCGCCGCGGCCGCGGCCCCTCCTGCCCAAACGGCACGAAACGAGCCCGTTTGAAAGACGTTCCCCAGGGGCTCCTTCAGGCCGTGGTCGCATTCACAGAGCAGAAGTTGGCCGTCGTGGCGCAAACAGGGCCAGTACCAGGGCTTGCGGCAGAAATTCCCCAGCGCGGCATAGCTCTCGGCAGTCGATTGATCCTGGTATTGGAAAGATCGAAGCTCTTTGCTTTGAGGCAGAACAGGGCTGTCGGGACTGCCGTCGTAATAAAGGCTGACGCTTTTGGCCGTATAGGCATCCACGCCTACGTCCCGGGCGAATTTCCGAATCGAATCGATTTCCTTTTTGTTGACCCGGGTCGCCACAGTGCGCAGATTGATCAGGGGGGTGGCCAGGCCACGGCGACGCTTTTCCATCGCCGCCCGGGCGGCGAACTCTTTGACCCGCTGCAGGGAACCTCCTTGGCGCGTTTGTTCATAAACGTCCTGGGCCGCCCCGTCCATGGAGATGATGAGCAGGTCCAGACCCGCCTCAAAGAGCGCTCCGACATCACAGTCCCCGCCGACCTGGCCGTTGGTACTGAGCAGGGTCAGGCACCCGTGGTCATGGGCGAGCCGCACCATGTCGGCAATTCGCGGATGGAGGAGCGGCTCCCCCCACTGCCAGAAGGCCACCACGACCAGATACGGCCCGACTTCGGTCATCAGCCGTTCATAATCGTCCCAGGCCATCTCCCCTATTTCCGGTCCGGCGACGACCCCGGTCCGGGGACAGTAATCACAGGACAGCTGACAGTCGACGGTCGGTTCGAGCTGCAGACCGAAGGGCAGGGAGCGAGGGCTTTTGCTGCGCAACCGTCCTTCGAGGCCGCGGAGCAGATGATTGGCCAGGCGACGAAAGGTTGCATTGCGGTTGATCAAAGTAAACTGATCGTAGTGAAGTTGGATTTCACCGCGCAGCAACTGCAGGAGGATCGAGATCATTGCGCCCCTACTTCCCGGGCCAGGCCTGTCAGGAGCCGCAGGTCCCGTTCCAGACAGTCGCTGCTCCGGCCGCGGTAGTCGGCCTCGAGAAGGATGGGGATGTCCCGCGTCAAACCGGCATGACCGGCCAGTCGGCGCCAGGGAACGGTCCCTTCCGAGAGGGGGCGATGGGCGTGGCGGCCGTTGTGGTTGTGCAGGTGGACGCAATGGATCCGCTTCCCCAGGGTTCCGATCAGCCCGTCGATGCCGCCTGTTTCGGCAGCAGGCAGGTTTGATTTGAGTAGAAAGGGCCGGGGAGAAAAAATATCCTGAATCCTGGCCGCCGCGCGACGGGCAAGGGTCCAGGTCGGATCATCGTAAATGCGTTCGAAAAGATGGCCGATATCGAGGCAGATATCGATCCCCGCGGCTTCGGCAAGTTCGCGAACTTCGCTAGGTCGGCGCAGATTGTCGGCATTCTCGAGGCAAAACCGGAGGTTTCTCGCCGCCGCTCTCTGTCCCAGGTCGGTCAGGACCTCCCGCCAGCGGCTCATTTCCAGAAGTCGGTCTCCCGAGGGGTGGCGGCCCCGGGCATGAAAAACCACAAAGTCGGCTTCGATGTCGACGCCCGCATCCATCGCCTCCTCCAGAACCTCCAGGCTCATTTTCACCACCCGGGGATTGCCCGATACCGGGTTAAGGTCCATAAAGGGCAGATGCAACCCCAGGATCGCGACGCTTTGCCGCAGCTTTCGACAAACAGCGATGGACCGGTCGTTCCCAAGTGTCAGTGCAGTCGGAAAGAGCGACCTTTCGGTGTGGATTTCACAGCTCGCGAGGGGGTACCGCTCCTGAAAATGCCGAAAGCAGTCAGCAGCCTCCTGCAAATCGGAGCCGTCCAGCCTTGCCAGGGAAAGTCCTATCATTCGTCCCATTCCTTCCAATCAGCACCCATCTGGAAATTCCCAGGGGATTTCCGGAAGCCCCTGAACAAAGAAGCCGGAAAAGGCGACCGGCGGTATTGGAGGTTTGCAACGGCAGTCCATCGTGAAAAGTCTGCCCGGAAAGCTTTTAAAACTTCACTCCACCGATTCCGTCAACCGGTCCGTCTCCTGAAACGACAACCGCCGGAAAAGGTAATTCCCGAACCGGGGTGCCGGTCATAATAACACTTCAGCGTTTTCATTTCAGCCCGAAGAATGCCCGGCAGCGCGGTTCATCCGCAGCCCCATATAATCCACGTGGACCGAACATCTGAGCTGCAATCTGTTCCTGACATCTTGTTCTTGCCGGATCCCTCGATTAAACTTTCGCCAGGAGTTTCTCATGCCGGTTCATGATGATGTTTTTTAATCGGAAAGCTTTCGCATGGATATCGCACTGGTCCTGACCATACTGGCCGTCGCCATAATCCTTTTCGCCACCGAATGGGTCCGCATGGATCTGGTCAGCCTGCTGGTCCTGATGGCCCTGGGCCTGACCGGGCTGGTCACCGCGGAAGAAGCATTCTCCGGCTTCAGCAATCCGGCCGTCATTACCGTCGCCTCGATGTTTGTCATCAGCGCCGCCATCGCCAACACCGGCGCTACGGCCAAACTGGGGGAGAAAATGGCCCAGGTGGCTGGCAACAGTGAAGTCCGCCTGATCCTCGTCACCATGTTGACCGCAGCCCTTATCTCAGCGTTTATCAACAACATCGGCGCCACCGCCGTCCTTATGCCGCTGGTTATCGGCATGACGCAGAAGGCCCGGATCTCCCCTTCGAAATTGTTGATCCCCCTGGCATTCGCTTCCTTGATGGGCGGCATATGCACCCTGATCGGCACCCCTCCCAATATCCTGATGAACGAACTCCTCACCGAATATTCCGGCGAGAGTTTCAATATGTTCGATTTTACCCCCGTGGGCCTGGTCGTGGTCCTGCTGGGTATTTCCTACATGGCCATGATCGGCCGGCACCTGTTGCCGCAGCGCAAATCGGGAACGCTGACCGAAGCCTATCAGGTAAAGGAATATATTACCGAGATAGAAATACTTGAGGGCTCGCCCCTGGATGGCAAATCGATTTCGGCAAGCGGGCTGGAAAAAGAATTCAATCTGCGGGTGCGGGCCATGCTGCGCGACCGGCGCAAGTATCCGAACCCCAGGCACAACCGATTATTGCGGGCCGGGGACATTCTCTTTCTGGAAGGGAATCCCGAGGGAATTCTCAAGCTGCGCCAAAAAAAAGGGCTTGAAGTTGTCCCAGAACGGGACAATCCGGTGGAACTCCCGGCCGAAAACGATGAAATGGTGGTTGTGGAGGCTTCCCTGACCCCCACCTCCGAAATGGTGGGGAAAACCCTGCGCGAGGTGCGGTTTGCCGACACCCATGGACTTACCGTCCTGGCCATCTGGCGCAGCGGCGCTCCGGTGGTCAAAAAAGTCGATCATGTCGAGCTCAAATTCGGGGATGTTCTGCTGCTGCAGGGGCCCGAGCAGAAGGTACTGCACCTCGGCAGGGAACACGGTTTTCTGCTTCTGGGCGGCGTACCTACGGTGTCTTATTTCCCCCGGAAGGCTCCGATCGCCCTGGGGACCCTTTTCGGGGTTGTCGTCCTGGCGGCAGCCGGTATCCTGCCGATCATGCTCTCCGCGTCACTCGGCGCTCTGGTGATGGTTCTTTGCCGCTGCCTGACTCCCAAGGAAGCCTACGAATCGATCGACTGGTCGATTATCGTACTGATTGCCGGGACCCTGCCCCTGGGCCTGGCCATGGAAAATTCCGGCGCGGCACGATTTCTGGCCGATTTTATCATCGGCGGCGTCGGGCCCATGGGCCCGTGGATGGTTCTGGGCGCCATCTTCCTGATCACCTTTGCATTGACGGAAGTGATGAGTCACGCGGCCGCGGCCGTACTTATCGCTCCGATTGCCTACAATACCGCGCTCGATCTGGCGGTCAGTCCCAAACCGTTTTTCATGGCCGTCGCCATCGCCGCGTCGTCCTGCTTCATGACACCCATCAGCCATCAGTCCAATGCGTTGGTCATGGGCCCCGGCGGTTACCGATTTTTCGATTACACCAAAGTCGGGACCCCGCTTAATATTATGGTCTGGTTGGTGGCAACCCTCCTCATCCCGCTGATTTTTCCTTTTTGATCCGGAGCATTCCCTCCGGAGAACGTGAAATCCCCTTGTTAAAGAAAGGGCCGGATATTATCTCGCGGATGGCGTTGAGGTGATTTTCCGGCGAATATCTGGTAATGTAGGTAGAAATTTATCCTCGTTGCGGCAGATAGGTGTCCGATCGGACCGGGGGAGGTCCAAATGGTGATCGGCGGCCGGCGCCGCGACCAAACAGAGGAGCACAGATTAATGACCCGGAACGGCTTATGGGGAGGCCAGGGGGTCTCCCTTTTCGAAAAAAGCCTGTCCAATGAGTTCTCATTTGCTTTCCCAGGGGGGGGGAAAGTATGTACGTTACTCTGGAATGGGCAAAGGAAGAGTTAAAACAACGCGGCAATGACCTCGAACTTCGGCGCAAAGTCCGGGAGTTTGTCGGTGACATTCCGGACTTCCTGCGGAACGGTCCGCGGGCGGTCCTGGCCCGCCATATCGCCACCCCCAATATCGAATTTTTCCGTCTTGCCAGCACGGCTAAAACGTTAGGGCTCCGACCTGCCTGTTCGGGATATGTCGGCGACCGATTCACCACCAAAAACCCTGATAAACTTCTTCTTGGGAGAATGACCTTTTTCCATGGAGCTGACACCCAGGGGAAGGACGGAAATACCAACCAAACCATTTTCCGCTTCAACCAGTACGACGGTAAACCCTTCGTTAAGATCAAAACCTTGTGGGGGGAAGGTTTCGTGACCTATCACCACCGCCTGCTTTCCGAAAAAATTCCCGAGTTCGAAATCGGCGACATTACCGAGTGGATTCGTCGCCTTGGGGGAGATCCGAGGGTGTTCTACCCCCGCCTTTTAGCGCTTTTCATCTGCTATGGTATTCTTTTCGAGAATTTTCACTTGGAAGGCCGGGAAAAAACCTTCACACACGAGGTGATTCTTCCAGCCCTGGCCAGAGTAAGGGAGTTTTTCGGCATTTCACCGCTGATCGTCCCGTCGGTTCCGGTCGAACGGGAGCGGGAATCCTTTTGGGCCTGGTATCCGGGTTTCCTGGAAAAAGAGGTCGAAATGCTGGTTTCCGGTTCGCTTCAGCCGAAACGGACCGCTTTCGCTTCTCGAAATAAAGACGGGAGGGTGGTCCATGGCTGACCGGAACAGGTCTGCCGACCGAATCAGCCAGAAAACCCTGGTTACGGCGGTTCTGGTCCCATCCTTTTATTTCCTCGAATGGGTGCTGGTGGCCGCGACGGCTTCGGTCTTCGCCTTGTTCAAATATCACGGCCTGTCCGACGGGCAGATCTGGATAATCCTCTGGGGGGCGAATCTGGTTGTTTCCGGCCTGGTGGTCCTGACCAACGATCG
>Ga0055479_10000010_pt1 | contig 20419 bp, 20 predicted proteins | sample Muzzi_PWC_D1_FD_57941 | JGI IMG/M metagenome (GOLD analysis project Ga0055479, IMG submission 57941) | Wetland microbial communities from San Francisco Bay, California, USA, that impact long-term carbon sequestration - Muzzi_PWC_D1 | ecosystem: Environmental > Aquatic > Marine > Wetlands ...
GCCCTGTTATTACCGCTACCTGCCAGAGGATGAGCCGTCCGATCCGCAGCAGGGTTTTGCCGTTGGGCCGATAGATGACCAGCAGTCCGAAGTTGGTCAAAGAGAGCCAACCCAGGGCGGCTGGAGAGCGGACCAGGATCGCCGCCAGGGACAGGCCGAAACAGAGGAGCAGCGCCAGCCCCTCCGGAATAGGGGCGGGACGTTTTGTTCGATGTTCAAAGTTATGCTGCAGCGTCAGACCCACAGTCCGCAAGGCGGCCTCCTTCAATACCGAGAATGCGATGGTTCCAGCCGTGGTCCGGCGGCAACCGGTGACTGGTCCAAAATACCGTCGTCCCCCACTCCTCGCTGGCCCTGACCAGTGCTCCGCACACCGCTTTCGAGGCGCCCGGATCGAGACCTGCCAGCGGATCGTCGAGCAGCAGCAGGTCCGGTTCCGAAGCCAGCACCGAGGCCAAAGCAACCAGGTGCTGCTGCCCGTAACTGAGCCGGTGAGGCGAAGATTCCGCCAGCTCGCCTATGCCGCAAACCTCCAGAGATCGGTTCACTTTCCCGGCCAAGGACCGCCTCGCAATACCGAGGCGCTTAAGCCCGAAAGCGACTTCGTCGAAGATATTGGTCTCGAAAAGTTGGCGCCGCGGGTTCTGGAACAGGTAGCCGACCCGTCCCCGAAGATGCTCCGGCGTCGGTGGCGCACCGCAAACGAGAATTTCTCCCCTCAAAGGTTTCAGCAGGCCGGCCAGGCATCGAAACAGGGTTGTCTTGCCGGCACCGTTCGGGCCGCACAACAGAACCCGTTCTCCTTCTCGCAGCACCAGGCTGGCCTGCCGCCAGGCTGGGGTCGCGTCTTCCACGGCAACCTCGAGATCCCGGACCTCCACCACCGGAGGCGCCGGGAAGGACCGAACCTTGCCGGCAGGACGAGAGCCGGTCGCATGGAGCGAACGGCAGACCTGATGGGCGCCGAGGGGGCCACCGGCCGTCAAATGCCACGACCGGTCGATGACCTTTTCCAAAGGGCCCGGATTATGCTCGCAGAGCAGGACCGCGGTCCCCCGTTCTTTAAGGCGGTGAATGATTTCAGCCAGGTTCCGCAGTCCTTCCTGATCGAGCTGTCCCCCGGGCTCGTCAAGAATGAGAAGCTTTGGTTCCAGGACCAACTGGGCCGCCACCAACACGCGGTATTTTTGACCCATTGACAACCGGCCGGTCGGATGGTCCAGGGGCAACCCCAATCCGACCTTTTCGAGAGCCTTTTCAACCCGCGCCGGCATCTCTTCCGGAGGCAGGCACAGTCCTTCCAGGCCGAAAGCGACCTCGGCCCCCACGGTTTCCGTCAGAATCTGGGTTTCGGGGTTCTGCATTACCAGCCCGACCGCGACTCCTTCTCCCCCCGAACCGTTTGGAAACAGGAGACGGCCTTCCCGTCTTCCCTGAGGCAGAAGGTCTTTCAGTGCCAGAGACAGGGTGGATTTCCCGGCTCCGGTTGCGCCGGTCAGGCAATGGCATTCTCCCTGTGGAATATCCAGGGAAATTCCTCGCAATGCCCAATCCTGCGTGCCCGGCCAGGCAAAGGAGAAGTTCTCTATTCGTACTGCGATACTCATTTCAATCCTCATACTCAGAAGCGATAGTCCGCTCCCGCGTAAAGGGTCCGCCCCGCCTGCGGCAAGCCGTAGCTTTGTTCATAATCCTCGTCGAACAGATTGCTGGCCCCGACATACACATTCAACCGCTTGGCAAACAGGTCCTGGGAAATCTTGGAACTGACCACCGTGTAGTCGTTCAGCCTCTTTTTCTCGTTTCCGGTTTTGTCCAATACATACTGGTGGCCAACATACAGGAGTGAAGCGTCGACAGTCAGGCCAAAAGGAAAAATATAGCGCCCTTCCAGGGTGACTTTGTCCCGCGGCCGGTACTGAAGTTCATCAACACTGACACCGTCGGAGCGGTTTTTGTTGTGCAGATAACTGTAGCTCGCCCGCAGCACCAGATTTTCGACGTACCGGTTTTCGGCCGCTACCTCGAAGCCGGTAAACCGATACTTCTCGAAATTTTCAAATCGATCCGTGAAATCATTTTTTTCGATAAAATCCTTGGCATCGATCCAAAAACAAGTCAGCGAAAGGTCGGTCGCGGCAGGCAGAGCCTGGTCTACACCGGCTTCGTAAGTCAGGGTGTGTTCGGCTTTCAAATCCGGGTCGCCGGTATTGGCCTCATAGAGCTGGCGTATCGAGGGGAAGCGGATTTTCCGGCTGACACTGGCCCGCACCCGGGTGGAGGAAAACAGGTCATAATGGAGACCGGCCAGGTAGGTGCCGGCGTCCTCGGTATTGCCGCTATCCCTGTGCTGCCAGTTCCAGCCGCCCCCCAATACCAGACCCAGTTTCGGCGAAGCCTGCAGTTCGTACTGCAGGACCGCGGAATAGACCTGCAGGTCGCGATCTTCGTCGAAGGATTCCTTGGTCACGGCGCCACCACCGCCACCACCACCGCCACCGCCACCGGCGGAAACGTTCTGAAAACCGTCGGCGTCCCAGTTGCTGTCTTCGGCGATCAGGGCCAGGGTGGTGACGCCGTACATCTGCCAGTCCCCCTTGAATTGCAGATTGAGACCGTAGTTATCGGTCTTTGCGTCGCTGCGGGAAGATCCACTGGCATCCTGGCTGTCCAAGCTGGAGTCGTCGTACCGGTTTTCCAGTGTTTTGATGTGGTTGTAGTAAATCCATCCCCGACCGCTGAAGGGCCCGGAAAACTGCTGCTCGAAAGCGAGCTGGGCAGCGAACCCTTCCAGGTCGTCCACCCGATCGTATTTCGGCTTTTTGCTGTAGGGGTCGGTCGGGCTGTAGTTGACCACTGCGGGGATCCCGTATTCATCCTTGCGGTACTGGAGGCTGACTCCAACCTGGGTCATCTCGGTGGGGGTCCAGCCGAAGTTGCCAAACAGGTTTTTTCGCTTGCGATCGCTGTTCTCTCGCTGGTGCTTGCTCTCGTAATCCGTATCGTCGAAATTGTCGGACAGGGGAAAATCGTCCCGGTCGTAATAACTCCCGCTGGCGAAGGCATCCACGTTTGAAGTACCTCCGCCGAGAGTGAAGCGGCCCAGGTAGGCATCGGTTTCGCTGATCTCGCCGCCAACCGATCCGTGCAGACCCTGCCGGCCTTTCTTGGTGATGATATTGATGACACCCGCGTTCCCCCCCTCGCCGTAGAGGACCGAACTGCCGCCGGTGGTCACCTTGATTTCGGCGATGTTCTCCACGGCAATGGAGTTCGGGTCGAATTGACCGTCAAAGGTGGAATTGATCGGGATGCCGTCCAAAAGCAGCATGATGTGGCGGGTCCTGAGACCGCGGATGTCTATGCGCGGGGTCCCGTCATTGGCGGTACGGATCACCAGGCCGGGGACCAGGGTCAGTGCCTCATCCAGGGTGCGTACTCCGCGCTCCCTGATTTCCGCGGCGGTGACGGCATGGATGGTACTGACAGCTTCGACTCCCATGCCGGGGGCCGACACGACAACCTCTCCCAACCGATACGCATCCTCGGTTCCTTCCGCGGCCTGTGCGGAACCCGCAGCAACCATTATGAAAAACCCTGACCCTAGGATCAGTCCGGCCCATTGCAAAGGTTTCATTTCTGATTCATCCTTTAAAATTCAGGTCCTTGCCCCAACGTTAGAGTGGTCGATTCATCGAGGACGGCAAAGGAGCCGTACGTCTAAAAATAACCAGAACAAACCTGTTCACTGAGATAGCAATTCAAATGCCATCCCGGTTCGCCCGTCATTCCAAGGGAAAATGACCCGAATTCACGAAAAAAGAGGGATTTTGATCAAAACGAAAGGGGTTGATCAATTGAAAAGGTGAATTTGTGGCGGGCTTACCCGTGTAATTTTTATACAGTGGTGATTTTTTGAACAATTTTACAGTCTTTAATGTTCCAAAAATAACTGTAATTAACAAAAAATAACTGTGAATTTCGAAATGCGCCCTGAAAGTTGGGACGAGACCGGATATGCAAGAAGGGAAGAAATGAAAGAGGTTAAGGTTCCGGGGGATAAACCATCTTGCCGCTCAAACTCAGGTCATAACCCGAAAGGCTTTCCGCGAGTTCCTGAAAAGCCATTCCATGAAGCAGCTCCAGGAACTGCTGAACCGCTTTGGAAAAAAAGCCATTCTTGGGGATCAGTAAATCGAAGCGCTCCCATCGCAGTGGAATAAAATCCAACCCGAGTAAAGCCGCCACCGCCCGGATGCCCGGTCCGGTGTGAGCCCGCCCGGCCAGAACCTCGAGACCGACCTCCAGGTGGCTCTGGAATTCACGGTCGTATCCTTGGACTTCGGTGCAATCCAGGCCGGCCTTCAGAAGTTCATGGTCGAGCATCAGTCGGGTGCTCGCGTCAAGGGGCCGGTTGGCAATAGTCAACCCCAAGGCGCCGATGTCCCCAACCCTGCGAATCCCGCGGGGATTCCCGGCAGCGACCAGTAACCCCTGTTCGCGACGGCAGAAGTTAACTACGGCGGGAAGGTCTTCAAATACGCTGGCCGCGAACGAGAAATTGTATTCCTCCTGGTTTTCCTGGGCCAGGTGGCTGGTGGCCAGGTGGCAGAGCCCCTGCCGCAGTGCCCGCAGCCCCCCGAGACTGCCGAGATTTCCGAATAGCGTAACAAATTCGGGAGCTTGTCGTCGAAACAGGGCCAACGCGCGGTCGAGGAGGATGTCGTTGCTCCCGGCAATCAGCAGCAGATTGGGAACTTCGACGGCCGACTCCGGTTGCCGGGGGTAATTGATGGTCCGGCTCGCCACCCATTGTTCGACGAGAGTCCCTGGAAAAAGCCATTTTCCGGTGATCTTGGTCGCGGGAAGTCCCTTCTCGGTGATCATCGTATAGATCATCTTTTCGTTGACCCCGAGCAGCTCTGCAACTTCTCTGGTCGAGAGGAGTTTTTCCATTGTTTGTCCCCGGAATACTGAATTTGATCCCTGGATTGGACCCAAGAAAATGGTTTGAAAACCGTTCTATTCGGCCGGCGGATTGACGCAATCGGTGGGATCGCCCTGAATTTTGGCCACCGCATGGGGAATGGCGGCCCAGACCGCTTCGAGGTTCTCCACCGCCCCTTTCGGGCTTCCCGGCAGGTTGATGATCAGGGTGCGGCCGCGGATTCCGGCCAGGGCCCGGGATATAACGGCATGAGGGGTCTTTTCCAGGCTCCGGAGTCGCATGAGTTCGCCGAACCCGGGAAGTTCGCGCTCGATGACCCGGCGGGTCGCCTCGGGGGTGACGTCGCGCGGCGAAACCCCGGTACCGCCGGTGGTCAGAATCAGGTCGGGGCCGAGTTCCTCCACCCAATTGAGCAGGGTCGCCGCGATCTTATTCTTATCGTCTGGAATCATTGCGGTTCGCGCCACAGTCACCCCGTTTTCGGCCAGCCAATCGCTCAGGGCCGGGCCGCTAAGATCCGCGCGTTCGCCCCGCGAGCCCTTGTCGCTCAAGGTCAGGATAGCGACTTTCATTTGTCCTCCTCCCGCCGGAACACCCCGCTCTTGCCACCCTCCTTGTAAAGCAGGACCACGTTTTCGATGGCAATCCTCTTGTCGGCTCCTTTGCACATGTCGTAGACGGTCAGGGCCGCGACCGACGCGGCCACCATCGCTTCCATCTCCACCCCGGTCCGCTCGAAGGCTTTTACCGTCGACCGGATCTCCAGAATCCCGTCTTCTGAAGCGGGATGAAAATCGACGGCCAGGTGATGCAGGGCAAGAGGATGGGATAGGGGGATCAGTTCGTCGGTCCTTTTTGCGGCGCTGATGCCGGCCAGCCTGGCGACCCCAAGGACATCACCCTTGGCGACAGTCCGGTCAAGGACGGCCCGCAGGGTCTCCAATTGCATCCGAACCCGGCAGCCGGCCACGGCAATGCGCAAGGTCGGATCTTTGGCGCTGACATCGACCATCACCGCCTGGCCGTCCGCGTCAAAGTGATTGAAGGACGGCGTTGGGATGCGACTCTGGCTCATCTGAGAATCTCCTTCGTTTAAATCGCGCAGAATCGGGCTTTTTTAGCCCAAAGTTCCCCGGAATATCCGTACGGGAAAAGAAACTTTTCTCCTTCCGGAAATTTGCGGCCCTATCCGATCAGACCCGCTTACGACCCGAAAAATTTTTCCGGTGACGGCCTCATCCAGCAAGCTGAATCGATTTTAGCTCAAGAAATTCCTCAAGCCCGTATTTTCCAGCCTCCCGTCCATAACCCGATTGTTTGAAGCCTCCGAAGGGGGCCAGAAGATTAAAGGGAGCACCGTTGATGTCGACCTGTCCGGCCCGAATGCGACGAGCTACCGTTAAGGCACGGCCTTTGTCGGCGCTCCAGACAGCGGCAGCCAGCCCGTAGGAGGTATCGTTGGCGATCTGCACGGCCTCTTCTTCGTCTTTGAAGGCAAGAATGGACAGAACCGGTCCGAATATCTCTTTCCGGGCAATGGTCATCTTGGGGGCGACCCGCCCGAAAACCGTCGGCCTGACGAAAAAACCGGCGGCCAGCCCCGGGGGTGACTCGGGCCCTCCCAGCAACAGTTCCGCGCCTTCCTTGATCCCCTTGTAAATGAACTGGCGAACCCGCTCCCGTTGGACTTCGGAAACCAGCGGGCCGAGCTTGGTCTTGCTGTCGAAGGGATCACCAAGGGTAAAGGTCTGCGCAACTTCAACGGCAATCCGGGCGGCCTCCGGATAGAGGCTCTCCGGGACCAGCATGCGCGTGAAAGCGTTGCAGGCCTGGCCGGAATTGAGGAAGCAGGAATTGACGGTGCTGCGGACGGCTTTCGGCAAATCCGCGTCCTCCAGAATAACGGATGGGGATTTGCCGCCGAGTTCAAGGGCAACCCGTTTGACCGAGCGGGACGCCAACTCCGCAACCCGTTTGCCGGCGCTGGTCGACCCGGTGAAAGAAACCATATCCATATCGGGATGACCTGCCAGAGCCTCGCCAACCAGCGGCCCGACACCGGACACGAGGTTGAAGACCCCGGGCGGGAGGCCGGCGGCATCCACAATTTCGGCCAGGATAAAGGCCGTAAGGGGAGTCACCTCACTTGGCTTGAGGACGACGGTACAACCGGCGGCCAGAGCAGGCACGACTTTCAGAATGACCTGGTGCAGAGGGAAATTCCAGGGAGTGATGCAACCCACCACGCCCACCGGCTCCCGCACGACCAATGAATTTCCGATCTTCTCTTCAAAGGGGTAATCGGACAGAAGGTTGAGGCAACTTTCCGTCACCATCTGCGGCAACCCGGCCTGAATTTTTCGGGAAAGCTTCAAGGGCATCCCGAGTTCCAGGGAGATGGTTTCGGCAATCTCTTCAGCCCGTTCCGACAGCCCCTCCTGAACCCTCCGAAGCTTTTCGGCTCGGGAAGAAACCGATGTTAAGGCCCAGTTGTCAAATGCTCTCCGTGCCGCCGTCACGGCCCGGTCGATATCCTCCGCGACGCCGGCGGGAATTCGACCCACCACCTGCTCATCCGACGGGTTGACGACATCAATCGTCTTCGTTCCGCCGGAAGGGCTCCATTGTCCGTCGATGTACAGGTTGTTGAATTTTTTCATGCCGTGGCTCCCGGTTATTGCGTAACGCGTCCTTGTTACGACAACGTTGCTTCCTCTGAGACCGAAACCATCTTTAAAACGATGGCCTGTCCGGTATTTAGGTTCCGGCTCTCACTTAAGGAAATAGTTCTCGACGAAATCAGCAACGCCGGCTGGGTCGTTGAGGTCGAGCAGCGGAACATCGAGCTCGAGCCGGGCATCCGAGGCAACGGCCAGAAGGGTCGGATCCCTCTCTTCCCCGCGGCACAGCAAAGTATCGCTCCGTTCGGCCCGGTGAACTTCGATCTTCGGCAGTCCGCTTTTCTTGAATCCTTCGGTTATGACAATATCGACATCGGAAAAATAGGTTTTCAGCAACTCCTCGATCGGAGGCGAGGCGGAATGCTGTTTGATCAGCGCCAGCTTGGCCGGAGAGGAGATCAGCATGGTGTCGGCCCCGGCCGCGGTCATTCGGTAACTGTCTTTGCCCGGATGATCGATGTCGAAACGATGGGCGTCGTGCTTGATCGCTCCGACCCGGTACCCGCGTTCTTTCAATTCGGCGATGACCTTTTCCAGCAGGGTGGTCTTGCCGGTTCCCGACTTGGCAACGAACGAAACGGCCTTGGTGGGCATGGCACTCTACTCCTATTGAAATTGCGGACGGCAAAATGACCCGGCAGCTTTTCCAACCATCCTCTCGCACCCTTGAGATGGATCATTGTAGCAGGTGCCGGATGCGTCTGGAAAGAACGTCGATTTTGGGTGGACCGCAATGGAACCCCTTAAGGATGCCTGTCCTCTCAGTCGAGCAGCAGCACGTCGACCTCGTCGCCCGCTTCGAACCGGTCACGCTCGAAGGGCAGCATGACGATGCCGTTGGCACGCACCATGGTGCGTAAAATCCCGGTGTTCTGGTCGCCCGAACTGGATGCCATCAATCGTCCCTCTTCGGAACGCACCTGCACCCTGAGAAACTGGACCCGCTCCGGCCGCTTGCGAACCGGTTCCGCCAGTATCGCCCTGGCAAAAGGTTGCAGCGCCGGGCTTTTCCCCTGCATTTTGCGCAGCGCCGGGCGCACGAAAAGTTCGAAGGTGACCATGGTTGAAACCGGATTGCCCGGCAGAGAGAAAACCAGGGTCTTTCCTTTCACACCGAAAGCGGTGGGTCGTCCCGGTTTGATGGCGATTTTCCAGAATTTCTGTTCCACGCCGAGTTGGGCGAGCACATCACGCACCAGGTCCCGGTCCCCGGCCGAAACGCCGGCCGAAGTGATCAGCACGTCGGCCGCAAGCCCCATGGCGAGTTTTTCCCGATGGCTGTCCATGGTGTCCCGCGCAATTCCGAGCAAAAACGGATCCCCTCCAGCCTCGCGGACCGCAGCCGCCAAAGAAAAGGCATTGCTGTTGACGATCTGGCCCGGCCCCGGCGATGTTCCGAGTTCAACCAATTCGTCCCCGGTGGAGAGGATTGCCACCCTGGGCCGTTGGTAGACCGGCACCAGGGATTGGCCGAAGCTGGCCAACAGGTTGATTTCCGGGGGACGAAGCAGGGACCCGGCCGGCAGGACTTTGTCTCCGGCCGAAACATCTTCCCCGCGGAAGCGGATATGCTCCCTGGAACGCAGCGTTGTCAGTAGCCGAACCCGGTCCTTTTGTTCCACGGTTTCCTCGAACGGCACTACCACTTCGCATCCCGGTGGAATCGGCGCTCCGGTCATGATCTTGATCGCACAGCCGGGTTCCACGGCCTGCGGCGCAGCGGAGCCGGCGGGGATGTATCCGGAGATGATCAATTCTTTCTGGGCCGCGGCATCGGCGGCTCGCACGGCAAATCCGTCCATGGCCGAATTGTCCCAGCGCGGCATGTCCCAGGGCGCACAAAAATCCTCAGCTAAGGCTCGACCGGCCGCATCAAGCAGCTGGACCCGTTCGGAATCGAGCAGGTGAGTCGCATCAAGAATTATACGACGGGCCTCTTCAAATCGGATCGCCATCAGGCAGACTCCTTCCGCAGGGGCAGCGAATCACTCGTCGACTGTAACAACTTGCCACGATCGAGCTTCAATACTGTTCCACCCAACCGACGGGACTGGTCAATGTCGTGACCGGCGATGACTACGGTCGTTCCGTGTGCGGGCAGGTTGCTCAAACATTTTTCAAAAATGGGTAAAACATCTCGGTCAAGGCCCGCGGTCGGTTCATCAAGAAGCAACAGCCTTGGAGACAGTACCACAGCCCGGGCCAGGGCGACCCGGCGGGCTTCTCCCCCAGACAGGGCCTTGGCGCGGCGGGATTCAAATCCTTCCAGACCGACTGCCCCGAGGGCCTGGGTAATGCGGCGGCGCTGCAGGTCGCCGCGAACGTCGCGCAAGCGCAGGCCAAGCGCCAGATTCTGGTAGACGGTCTTGTCGAAGAGATAGGGATTTTGCTCGACCAGGGTGATGTGGCGACGCAAACGCTGCCGCTGAGCCTCTTGTGTGACCCTTTCTCCGCAAAACTGGACAACCCCGCGGGTCGGAGTCATCAACAATGCCAGCAATTGCAGCAGAGTACTCTTTCCGGCCCCGTTGGGTCCTTCTACCAGGTAAATATGCCCGGCATTCAGATCCAGCTGCGGGATATCCAGTCGAAAACTTTTCCTCAGCAACTCGACATCATTCAACCTCAGGATATTTTCCATAAAATTCACCGATGCTGTAGCTGATGCAGAAACAGGTTGATGACCAATGCCACGGTCATTAGGACTATTCCCAGAGCCAGACCGAAAGCGAACTCTCCCTTGCTGGTCTCAAGGGCGATGGCGGTGGTCATGGTCCGGGTATAACCGCGGATATTGCCGCCAAGCATCATCGCCACCCCGACTTCGGCGATCACCCTTCCGAAGCCGGCCACGACCGCCGCCATGACGCCGAACCTCACTTCTAGGAGCAACTGCCAGGTTCCTGACAACCGACTGGCGCCCAGGGTCATGGCGGTCGGCAGGATGCGCGGATCGGCGCCGGCCACGGCCGCCACCGTATAATTGGCGACAATCGGGGTGGCCAGCACGATTTGCCCGGCAATCATCGCCCAGGGGGTGAACAGCAGTCCCAGGGGGCCGAAAGGTCCCTGGCGGCTGAAAAGACCGAACAACACCAGGCCGACGACGACTGTCGGCAGCGCCATCAGCGTGTTAAGCACGGTCATGGCAAGACCCCGCCCCGGGAAGCTCCCCAGCCCAATGGCGGCGCCCGCCGCAACCCCGAACAGAGACGAAAACAGAATCGCCGTCACCGAGGTGTACAGGGAGGTCCCGACGGCACTCAGGACTTCCCCGTTCAGGTGCATGATCATGCCGAGCGCGGTGCCCAGTGAGGAAAACAGGTAGTCCAAGCGGGCTCCTCAGTTCATTCAGCCACGTAAAAGAGTTGTTCGCCCCCAACGCGGAAGGTGGTGATCAGCCGGCGCGCCGGGTCCGAAGTGAGAAAATCGAGGAACTTCTTGGCCAGATCGATCCTGACATGACGATGTTTGACCGGGTTGACCATGATCGCGCCGTAAGGGTTGAACAGCCCGGGATCCCCTTGGACCAGTATCGTCAGGTCGGTCTTGGTCTTGAAGGCCAGGTAGGTGCCGCGATCACTCAGAGTGTAGCCTTCGCGCTCGGTTGCCATGGTGATGACCTCGCCCATCCCCCGCCCGGCCTCGAGGTACCAGTCGCCCTCGGGATTAATGCCGGCGGCCTTCCAGAGCTGCTTTTCCCGGGTATGGGTTCCGGAATCGTCGCCCCGGGAAACGAACGTGGCTTGAGCCGCAGCAATCTTGCCCATGGCCGGCGCGGCGGCCTTCATGCCGGATATTCCGGCCGGGTCGGCGGCAGGACCGAGAATGACGAAATCGTTGTACATGACGTCGCGACGATCGACCCCGAATCCCTCGGCGACAAACTTGTCCTCCCTGCTGCGGGCATGGACCAGCAGGACATCGACATCCCCGGTCTCGCCAAGCTTGATGGCCTTGCCGGTACCGACGGCGATGACATCGACCTGGCAATCGTTGGCTTTTTCGAAAGGCGGGAGCAGTTCGGCCAGCAGGCCGGAATTTTCCGTGGACGTGGTGGTCGCCAGGCGCAGATGGTCCATGGCGAAGGCGGGAAAAGCCAGAATCAAAATCAGCAGGATGATTGCCAAGTTACCGAACATGGGGTTTCTCCGGGGTCCGTAAGGAACAAAATTTTACCGGCGGTCTATCTGGCGGTTGAAGCGGTTTGATCTGCTTTCAGGCAAAGACCTCCTGCTTGCAGATCGTCCGCATTTTCTTCAGCAGTTCCCAGCCGGCATGACAGGCGGCGAAACTGTCCATGCTGGCCTTGGCGCAGATCGCGACCAGGGAGATGATTTTGCCGACATCCAGCCGGCGCTGCGGGAGGACGGCGGCTATCTGTTCCAGTTCGGCGTGCGCCCAGGATTCCGGGTGATACTCGGCGGCGCTGCTGGTGCGTCCGGTCCCGCCGTCAGCCTTGACCACGGCGGAATGGAGCGGGACCGATCCCGACCTTCGCCGTCGCAGACGCTGAGGACTCTGAAACGGGTTAATGGGCTCGTTAACGATCTGAAACACGTTACCTCCTCGTTGCTGCTCCTCAGGCCGGCATGAAAAAGGCCCCTATCCTGGGAGGAAAGGGGCCCTGGTCCGCACGCGATGGCGTTGTCGGGGGGTGCTCCTTTCCACAATGGGAGGCGCAGCCGTTTCCAGCGGCGCCCATCGGCCGAAGGCCCTGGGAGAAACCCCTGTAGGCCCTACGGCTCGGAGACATCATTGATTGTAATTCCCTTTAAAGGGGGACTTCGTCGAACTCCATGTCAAGGAGATTGAAAGATACCTTCCGGTTCCGTAGCAGGGCACCCTGGCCGAGAAGCACCTTGCAAACCTCTCCGACCTGGAGGCTGGCGGCTGTGGCAGGAGTAAAAGACGGATTGCCGAGTTGCTGCTCGATTCCCTTGCCACCTGTCCAGTGGCGATAAATCTTCTGCAGGGTCCGGTCGCCGGGGAAAACCGTTGCGACGTGCCCATACCAGCCGGCGATGGCCCCATGCACCAGCGGAACCCCCAGTTCCTCGCAGACCGCCTCCAGTTCCAGTCGGGCGGTCATGTTGTCGACGGCGTCGACTACACAATCAACATCGGCCAGCAGTGCGGCTCCGTTGGCTTTGGAAAAAAGCTCCCGCACCGGCTTCAGGGTCACGGCCGGGTTGACCTCGCCAATGCGTTCGGCGGCAACTTCAACCTTGGCTTCACCGAGCTTTGCCGGGGTGGAAAGCAACTGCCGGTTAAGATTGTTTTCCTCGAACACATCAGCGTCAATCGAAACCAGTTGGCCGATGCCGAGCCGGGCCAGCTGTTCCAGAATATACCCCCCAAGTCCTCCGGCGCCGACCACCACAACCCTGCTGCGAAAGAGCTGCAACTGCTGGGCGGTGGAAATCATCCTTTGATTGCGCTGGTAGCGAGCCGGCAACAGGCCTGAAGCGAGAATGACCTCCTCCACGTCGGCCAGGGACCGCGCGAACCGTTCGGCGGCCTCCCGCTGCAGCTGCCAGGAGACGAGACCGCCGTCGGCATGGTCTTGGAGAAAATCGAAAAGATTTTCCATCTCAACCCCCACCGACCAGGGGAAAAATGGCCAGGGTTTCACCGTCGGTCAGTTCCCGTTCGAGATCGACGTGCCTGCTGTTGACCATCAGGATGCCTAGTTGCTCCCTGGAGAGATTCAGTTCATCGACGATCTGCCCGACGGTGGTTCCCGGCGGATATTCCCGGGTGGCGATATCAAAACGGTCGATCCGGAAGGTGGCGAACAGTTTAACGGTAATTTTCATGGCTTATGAATCTCCGAACTGAACCTTGAATGTCAGCAGTTGATCGTCTGTGACGAGTTTTTGGCCCTGCTGCAGTTCCTCAAAGGGGGTTTTCCGGCCATCAAGCCAACAACCGCGAAACCTGAACTCCTTCGGCTGTTTTGCAAATAATTCCCGCAACCGTGCTGCCGTAAGGACCACGCCCCGTTTCAAAACCCGGGGACCCAGTTCCTCCAGCAGAAGGTTGAACAGCTTAAGCCTGATCCGCCCTCGCTTCGCGGCCGGGATTTCAGCCTCGTCACGGTGGGTCATCGCGCCGCGCATCGCCGCATAGAATCCGCCGCTGCGCATGGTTGCGCCGACCAGCCCCGGCATGGCCCCGGAGAGGGCCAAGACCGCACCGTCATGAACCAGTGCCGAACTGCTGTCGTCGACCGCTCTGCTGTTGAGAAAGAGGGTAGTGATCCGGTTGGCGATATAGTCCCCGGAGATCCCGAACTGCTCGATCAACATTTGCCTGACGCTGGAGCCGGTTTCGATGTCCACCTCGACCCCCTCTTGCAGCAACGGGAAGAAAATCCGCAAAAGCTCCGGTGCCAGTTGTACCTCAACAGATCGAACGATGGACATGCCCTCGGAACCTTTCAAAGACTTTTAGGATCAACCGGCCGCCGGTTCGGGCAGGGGAGATACGGATGGCCTCCCCTGCCCTACCAACAATGGTATTACCAGTTAAAGACCTCGTCCAGTTCCTCATCCTTCATCGAGAACACCTGGTTGTGCGGCTCGATCGGATCGGTATAGAAGTAGCGCGGAAGGCGATCGTCCGCACTGGTAAATCCGGCGCGCTTGTTGAAGTCGCGCTCGGCGGTAAGGACCGTTTTGCCCAGATCGACAACACCGTCAGCGGTCAGATCGGTGCCGTAGAAGGCGTTGAGCATATCAAGCAGGGCCTGGAAGGTTTCCGGCTGATCCATGATCGCAAAGGCGATGAACAGGCACATGCCGGTGGAGTCGATGGCCGCCGTGGCGATCTGAAGGTTGCGGGAAAGTTCAACCTGCCCTTCGGTCTTCAACGGATCGACATCGCCGCCGACCTTGAGAATATTGGTGGCGATAGCATAACCGGCGGTGTGGTCGGCGCCCATGGTGGTGGTGGCGTAGGTGACGCCAATCCCCTGGATCGGCCGCGGGTCGTAGGCCGGAAGCGCTTGGTTTTTTACCACCGGAACTTTCTCGACCCCAAAAACCTTCCCGGTGATCCCTGCTCCACTGCCGAGCACGCGTCCCAGCGGAGTCCCTTTGCCGACTTCTTCCATCAGCTTTATGGCAGCTGCGCAGTCCCCGAATTCAGCTAAACCGGCATCCATGGCCACGCCGATGGTGACGCCCATCTCAATGGTGTCGACGCCGATATTGTCGTCCATGAAATCCAGCCTGGCGATGGTGTCGAGGTCGTCAATGCCGCAATGGCCGCCGTGGGACCAGACCGTCTCGTATTCGGGCTGCTTGGTCAGGTAGTGTCCGTCCTTGTCGTGGTAGATGCCGGAGCACTGAATGACACAGCCGCGATGGCAACCATGGGTGGCGCTGCCGCCCCGCTTGATTTCCAGTTCGGCCTGGGCCTCACCACTGATCTTGGCGGCACCCTTGAATACTCCGGATTTGAAGTTGTAGGTCGGATAGCCGCCGGCTTCGTTGAGCACGTTGGTCAGCACGTTGGTCCCGTAGGCCGGCAGCCCTTCTCCGGTCACCGGATGCTTGCGCAGTCCCTGGACGAATTGGCGGTTGGCGTCCCGGTACTTTTCAGGATCCTTCGGAGCTCGGTGTTTCATCCCGGCGTCGTCAAAAATGATGGCCTTGACCCGCTTGGAGCCCATGACCGCGCCGACGCCACCTCGGCCGCAATGCCGGGTGGGCCGCAGTTCCGGGTCTGTACAGGCGATCGAAGCCGCCAGCAAGAGCCGCTCACCGGCCGTGCCGATGGACATGTAAGCCACCTTGTCGCCAAATTCCTTGCGCAGTTTCTCGATCACGGGATAATTGTTGAGCATCTTCAGACTGTTGTCGACTTCAACCTTGACCCCGTCCTTGCTGACATGAATCCGGTACAGGTCGTCCCCTTCGGGCTTCCCTTCCAGCACCATGGCCGCATAGCCAATCCGCGCCATCACCTGGGCGGCCTGGCCGCCGGCATTGGACTCCTTGATGGTGCCGGTCAGCGGGCTTTTGCAGCCGACCGAAAGACGACCGGTCATGGCGCCGGTGCTGCCGCTGAGCATCCCCGGTGCGATCACCAGTTTATTTTCCGCGCCCAGCGGATGGCAGAGGGGGTTGACCTCCTTACTGACCATTAATGACGTTGTCGCACGACCGCCGAGGCCGGCATATTCGCCGACCGGTTCGGTCGTTACTTTCGGCCCGCCTTTTGCGCCCATGTCGATTCTGACGATCTTGTCCATTCCTGTTCTCCTTAGCCTTGGAAAAAGTACAAAAATCTCCTTTCCACCAGGGAGGCGGAACCGTTTCCAGTCCCACCCATTGACCTTTTACCATAGGATGTTCCCTTAGGTGACCAGGTTCGGAGTCTTTCACATTGTACCGATGTCGGGTTTTATACGCATCGGCATCGTTCAACAGAAAACCTGGAGAGTTCCCTGCCTTCAAGCGTCCAAGAAGCACGTTGCGGGGAAATCGTCTCCGATAGCTGAAAGGATTGAATTGCAATGCAGGTGCCACATTTCAGAACACCGGTTTATGGGAAATTTTATTTATATTTTCAGCATGTTAAGTAAAAACCTCAGCCCCTGGCTCCTTTCATCCAGCGCTCCAAAAATCGACTTTCTGGGGATATTTGAAACAGTTTCCATAAAAAGGGTCGAAAGGGACCCGCAAGGCAGCGGTGAATAATTCTACAGTGTCGAGATTCTCCCCAGAGGATGTATAACCTTCAGGGAATTTAGCCAAGGCTGCCGGGTTAGGTCGGAAATGGCAAGGATGCGGATAATCCGCAAACGTTTTTTACGGGTGATCTCCGGCAGTACGGTATCCTGAGCAATCCCTCAGCGGGGAGATTATTGCTTGAGCACTACCACCGCCAGCAGAGTCAGGCCGAGGCCCACACCGCGCCGTAGAGTCAGCTTCTCATGAAAAAGCCATGCTGAAAGAAGAATGGCGATTACGAAATGCATTCCCGTTATCATGGTTATCACCGACAAGGGGCCTCGCGTCAATGCTTCCAGGAAGGCATAGAAACCGAAAAAATTCAGGATTCCCATCATTATCCCGATCCCTATTGCTTCTCCTGACTGCCTCGCTGTTGTTCCCCCGCCCCATTTCCTCTCGATTGCCAGCGCGAAAAAAGTCCCCAGCAGATAGGACATGCCCATGAACCCGGCGAGACTGGTGGAAACCGCCGCGAGTTTGCTGGAGACCGCCGCGACCGTCCCGCAGAGAACGCAACCCCCCACAAGGAGAAATCCGCACCGACGATTTCCCTCGGGTCGCCCATCTTGTCCGGCATCCCTTGCCAGAATGGCCACCACGGCAAGCCCCAGGAGCACCCCGAACCATTGCCAGGGAGTCAGCCTTTCGTCGAAAGCAACGACCGAAACAAGGACCACCATGACCAGACTCAGCCTGGTGAGGGGGAAGGTTATCCCTGCCGGCAAGTGCTTCAAAGCTTCCATATGCGCGATGGTAGCTCCGGCGAAGGAAACGCTGTTAACCAGCGACAGAATAATCAGTGCGGAAAAGTTTGTTGCCGAAGCGCCGGAAGTCAGAAATACCGCACCGCTCAGTACTGTGACCGTGCCCATGAAGATGGCTGTGGTGAAGCCGGAATTACAGCGTCTTTCCGCCGCGACTTTGTAAAGAAAACGCTGACTCCCCAGCAACAGCAGCGCTGCGATGCTGTACCCGTACCAACTGGCCATATTGCCTCTCCCGCCTGACAATACTATTTTGCTTTAAAGATATTTGTCGAGGCCCATATGATCGGCCAGGCGGGTGAAATCCTTGCCTCCCGACATCATTTTTCGCAGGCAGGTCAATCCTTCAAAGGGCCAGGCGAGCCGTTCAAGACCCGGTTCGGTGCAGACCCCGCATTCGGCAAAGGAACCAAGCTGTTTTCGAAACCACCTCGCCTCCGGTTTGCCCAGCAACTCTCCTAACTTTTCTTCCCTGATGGTGCCCAAATCAAAGGGGATGATCGGACACGGAAAGACCTCCCCCGTGTGGCGGACGAAAACCGTGTTGAACCCGGCCGAACAAGGCTTTTTGACCCGTCCGGCGGCAAGAAAATCCAGCACGGTCTTTCGGTGTCCGCTCCAGGCGAATCGGGAACTTTGGTAGAAGCGTTTCAACATCTGTTTCTGCGCATCGTCAAATGTCAAACCATTTGCAAGGTCGGTATTGCCGAACCGATTGGCCGTGATGATACAGGGAGAGATGATCGTAAACAGGCCACGCTCCTGTGCAAAAGAAGAAATACCTTCCAGTTCGCCGACATTCATCGGAACCACCGTCGTTTTGATCCCCGGCACCAGGTTGCGATACACCGTTTTCAGTTGCAGCAGCTCCGTCAGGGTGCGGTTGAGTTTTTTCCAGGCTCCCTTGGTGTGCCGGATTTGGTCATGTAGTTCCCCTACGGCGTCCATGCCACAGGCCAGAACCAGGTCGATCCCCAGGGCCTGCATGGGACCGATGATTTTCCGGACATCGCGCAGGATCCTATCGGTCAGGATACCGTTCGTGGTTATGGCCACGGTTCGCAACCGCGGGAACCGGGTCGGTTGAGCCCGACAAATCCAACCCAGGAGATCCCCCAGATCTTCCCGCAAAAAAGGCTCTCCGCCGGTAATATCCAGCTCACGCAGATCTTTGAGTTCGGGAGAGGAAAGCAAATCGGTCCAGACCGAAAGTTCAAGGTCCGGAACGTCGTTGGGTATGCGCCAGATATTGCACATACAACAACGGCAGATGCAACGGTGGGTGATCTCCAGGCTGATCGCCTGAAGCGGGGAAGGCTTTCCCGTCAATCGCAGGTAGCGAAAACGGAGACCATTGAAAAGCAGCTTTTCTGCAACCCTGCATCGGTTCATGGCAAATCGCCAAAAGGACAAACGGGATGTTTTTTGCGCGAAGCGGGTCGATTCTCTTCGCCAGAAAAGGCTCGATAAGACTATTCCAGTGACTGGGTGGCGCGAAATTCGTCCGGTGTCATAACCAGGACCCTGGAAGATTTTCCGTCCGGATTAATTTGCAGTTCGACAATGGCCATCATCTGATCGGAAAGCCACGCATTGGTAAAAGTATTCAGGGGAATAGCATCGGGTTCATTTTTCGGCCCGACCAGTCTGGCATTGGTGAGAAAATCAACGACCCTCTGGCGGCTGGACCAGACGGGGAGGGAAAATCCCGTCCGGTCGATTTCCAGAGCGTAAATATTTTTGTAAATGCTCCTTGCGACCCAGATCTGACTATCGGCTCGGATCTCATCAAGAAATATTTTTTCTCCAAGATATTCAACAGTCATTTTTTATTCCCCGCCGGACCCCTGTTAGGAACTCTATTCCGTTACGGATCTCCCCACCTTTTAAGGAAGTATTACAGAAACCACAAATCATTCAGCTTCAAATGCATTTTTTGTAGCCGGCCCCCAGAGCATCGGCGGCCCGAATCGCGGCTTCGACATCCGCGGCCGTCACTGGGAACCAGGTCGAATGAATGCTCTCCCCCTCGGCACACGCGGTCAGTGCAACCGTTTGAATTTCTTCCGGGGACGGATTGTTAATCCCGAGATCCTCCAGGCAAACGGGCAGTCCGATACTGGCACAGAAAGACTGGACTTCCCGAATGGTGCCAGCGGATCGCCCTTCAAGAACAAGCTGAACAAGAACGCCGAAAGCTACTATTTCGCCGTGCATTTTCCGTTCGGATGAGTTCGCCTTCAACAGACCATTATGAACGGAGTGCGCTCCGGCATGGCCAAGGTTTTCAAATCCCAGCCCACTGATCAGAGTGTTCGCTTCAACGATCGCCTCCACCGCCGGAGTCACAACTTTCTTTTCTACCGCCAGCAATGCATGTCTGCCTGAGTCGAGGAGAGTATCATAAGTAAGCCGGGCCATCGCCAGGGCGGCCAGAGTCGGACAGGTCGTTCCTGTGACCCCGTTCGCCAGCCCGCTCCTGACGCAGGTATCGGCTTCCCAGAAGGTCGCAAGTGCGTCGCCCATGCCGGCAACCAGAAACCTGGCCGGTGACTGAGCAATGCAGTTGGTGTCGACCAGGACGCAATCGGGATTCCGGTTGAGCGGCAGGTATTCGACGAGTTCGCCTGCATCGGAGTAGATGACCGACAGGGCTGAACAAGGCGCGTTGGTCGTGGCGATGGTCGGTACGACAATCACCGGCACGTTCATCTCGTGCGCGACGACCTTGCCGGCATCGATGGCCATCCCACCGCCGACCACAATGACCAGATCGGCCCCGTTCGCCTGGGCAAGGGTTTTCAGCCTGGCGATTTCGCGGCGGGAGCTGACACCACCGAAGACCTCCTGACTGCAGGCGATCTGCCTTTCCTCAAGCCGAGCCGCAATATTCTGGCCACACATCGACAACGCTGTCCGGCCGCCGAGAACCATGGCATTGGATCCCAATTTTCCAGCCTGGGTACCGATTTCCATAATAACCCCGGCACCCTGAATGTACTTCCCCGGTGAAACCAGTGCCCGACTCATGCAGAGCCTCCTAACTGGTCGTTTGAGCGTCGTTCAGGTTGAGGCGGTAACAGGAGAAGCTTTTCAATTTCAAGCATCCCCAGAATACCCCGGATCCGTAAGACAGTTGTTCGAGAGCGTAAAAAAACCAGAAAAACGGAAGGCCCAGACGAGGACGACGCACCCGGTGATCAACGGTTGCGACCCCAAGCAGAATGACAAGTACCAACACCACGAGTGGCGGGTAGAAGAACACGGTCAACGCCAACGGCA
>Ga0055479_10000011_pt1 | contig 20214 bp, 17 predicted proteins | sample Muzzi_PWC_D1_FD_57941 | JGI IMG/M metagenome (GOLD analysis project Ga0055479, IMG submission 57941) | Wetland microbial communities from San Francisco Bay, California, USA, that impact long-term carbon sequestration - Muzzi_PWC_D1 | ecosystem: Environmental > Aquatic > Marine > Wetlands ...
GGGGGGGGTGGCCAAATGGCCGTGCCGGGTTTGGAAAAGGCGGAATTCAAAGAATGGCGGAAGGTGCTTCCGGAAGCCTAATCGGTTGAAAATAGTGGGATGTTTTTCGTTTTTCAGGGAGTGGCATCAGGTTTGCAAAATGTTGAAAATGTCGAAAGCGCTACCTTCGAACCATGCGCCGCCCAGGCGTCTCGATGACTGAGGCTGGCGGAAAATGCAGTTCGGTGAAATTCGGATAAAGGAGAAAAGTTTTGACCAAGAGCTATTTCGAAGCGACGGGACAGCGGCCCGGCATCCTTGACTACCTGCTTTACGGATTGACCGGCGGGGTGTTCACGGTCATCGGCATTTCATTCCTGCTCTGGCTCCGGTTTTAAGAACGTTATACCGGCCGGGACGGTGACAATCGCCTGTCTTCCTCCGGCGGGGGGTCCCGCTCCGCCGGGTGTTCGATTCTTCAAGCGATTCCCCGCAGGCGTACCTCTCCCACGTATCTCCTGGCCAGACCGGCCAATGTCTCCAATCGTTCCACCGAAAGCGGGGCCTGTTCCCTCAGCTCCGGATCCAGGGAGTAGCGGGGGACGAAAGCCTGCAGTACCCAGAGTTCGGCCCCCCGCACCACCTCCCCCATCCTTTCGATATCCGTCTCTTCCACCAGGCCGGGAACGCAGGTCGTTCTGATTTCGCCCGGGACCTTCCGGGTTTTGGCCAGCGACGCGCTGGTGACGAGCGCGCCGGTGTCAACCTCCGCCGAGTGAAGCTCCCCGTATCGTTCCGGAGAGGTTTTCAGATCCAGCGCCAGGTAGTCGACCAGGCCGGCCGCCACCAGGTCCTGCAGGACGTCGGGCCGCAGGCCGTTGGTATCGAGCTTGATGTCCAGGCCGAGTCTTTTGACCTGCCCGAGAAACGAGGGCAATTCCCGAGCCAGGGTCGGTTCTCCCCCGGTGGCCACCACACCATCGATGAAGGTCCTCCGGTGACTTAATTCCTCCAGGATGCTGTCCGGGGGGATGTCCGGCAGGAGGTGGGGTTCCTCCACCAGGGAGGGATTGTGACAGAAAGGGCAGGTGAGGTTGCAGCCGCCAAAAAAAACCAGGGCGGATATCCGCCCTGGAAAGTCCAGCAGACTGGTGCCTTGAAAACCTTTGATCCCCATGGCTTAACGGGATCCGGGCTCCCCAGCCTGTTGCAGGACATACTCCGCCCGGTCCTTGAACTCCTCCTTCTTCCCTTTGTTCCACTGCTGAACGGGCCGGAAAAATCCGCAGACACGTGAATAAACTTCCGTTTTCCCTTCGCATCGGTTTGCCATGCTGTCTGCCTCCATAGGAATGATCATTAGAATTATGCCGCCTCCCCCTGGTGATGATGGGGGCAATCGAAGTGCTCACCGGAGATATAGCCGTGAACCGGGCAGATGGTGAAAGTCGGGCTGAGGGTAAAATAGGGCAGGTGGAAGTTCTCGGCGATACGGTGCACCAGCAAACGGGCACTTTTCCAATCCTCCAGCCGCTCTCCCAGGAAACCGTGAAAAACCGTCCCGCCCGTATAAAGGGTCTGCAGGCCGTCCTGATGGTTCAACGCATGAAAGAGGTCGATGGTGGTTCCGACCGGCAACTGGGTCGAATTGGTGTAATAGGGCGCATCGCTGCCGGCGGTGATAATGTCGGAATACTGCTCCCGGTCCTTTTTGGCGAGACGGAAGCTGGTTCCTTCCGCCGGGGTCGCCTCGAGATTGTAAAGGTGCCCGGTTTCCTCCTGATAGATTTCGAGCTGCCGCCGCATGAACTGCAGGGTCCGGACGGCGAACGATTTCCCGGCGGGGGAGGAGATGTCCTCCCCGAGGAGGTTGAGGCAGGCCTCATTCATGCCGAGCAGGCCGATGGTGGAAAAATGATTGTCCCAGTAATGACCGGTCCGCTCCTTGATGCCGGCAAGGTAAAAGCGGCTGTAGGGATAAAGGCCGTCCTCGGTAAACCGTTCGAGCTGTTTTCTCTTGATTTCCAGGGAGACGTGCGCCAGCTGCATCAGTTCGCTGATACGGTTGAAAAAATCCTCCTCCTCCCCGGCCTGATAGGCAGCCCGCGGCAGGTTCAGAGTGACCACGCCGATCGATCCGGTCAGCGGATTGGACCCGAACAGGCCCCCGCCGCGGTGGCGCAATTCCCGATTATCCAGACGCAGGCGGCAGCACATGGAGCGGGCGTCCTCGGGGTCCATGTCCGAATTGACGAAGTTGCTGAAATAGGGGATGCCGTACTTGGCGGTCATTTCCCAGACCGGCTGCAGGCGGGGGTTTTCCCAGTCGAGTTCCTTGGTGATGTTGTAGGTCGGAATGGGAAAGGAAAAGATCCGTCCGGAGGCATCGCCGGCCATCATCACTTCGCAGAAGGCCCGATTGAAGAGGTCCATCTCCGGCTGGAAGTCGCCGTAGGTCTCCTCCATCACCTCGCCGCCGATGATTACACCCTCTCTGGCCATCCCGGAAGGGGGCTCGAGGTCGAGGGTGATGTTGGTGAAGGGAGTCTGAAACCCGACCCGGGTCGGGACGTTCATGTTGAAGATGAATTCCTGGATGGCCTGTTTGACATCGCCGAAGGAGAGCCCGTCGAAGCGGATAAAGGGAGCGAGCAGGGTATCGAAGTTGGCGAAGGCCTGGGCGCCGGCCGCCTCCCCCTGCAGGGTATAGAAGAAATTCACCGCCTGGCCGAGGGCGGTGCGGAAATGCTTGGCCGGCCCGCTCTGTACCTTGCCGTAAGCGCCGGTGAATCCCTTCAGGAGCAGGTCGCGCAGGTCCCAGCCGCAGCAGTACACCGACAGCATGCCCAGGTCGTGGACGTGATAATCCCCCGACCGGTGCGGGTCGGCGATGTAGTCGGGATAGATTTTGGATAACCAGTAGTTGCTGGTGATGTTGGCGGCGATGTGGTTGTTGAGTCCCTGGAGCGAATAGCCCATGTTGGCGTTTTCGTTGACCCGCCAATCCTCCTGGGAGAGGTAGGAATCGATGGCCTCCACCGCCTCCCGCATGAAATCACGGGTATGGCGCAGGGCCTCGTGCTGCTTACGATAGAGGATGTAGCCCTTGGCGACCTGGGCGTGGCCGTTTTCGATGAGGATCTTCTCCACCAGATCCTGAACATTTTCCACGGTGGGGATTCTGCCGTCCTTATGAATGACCTCGAGAATCCCGACGGTCTGGCGGGCAATCCGGACGGGGCGTTCCATGTCGGTGCCGCCGACCGCGAGGACGGCTTTTCGGATGGCTCCGGCAATTTTGCCCTCCTCAAAGGAGACCAGCCGACCGTCCCGCTTACGGATGAATTCCAGCATTTTCCTGCCCTCCCGACAACAACTCCCCCGACTCATCGCGCCTGCCGGGGTTTTTCAGCCTCCGGAAGCGCAGCACATTGGTGAAAATCTAGCACAGCCGACGATCGAGTCAAGACAAAAAACACAATATATGGCGATTTTTTTTGGCAAAACACCCTACATGTTGTGAAGCGGCGGTGGACAGCCTGTGGAAAGAGGGTGGAGAAGAACCGGGTAACCCAGCAACATTCTTGACCCGATCGATTCCCTGTGATAAAGAAAATCGCGACTGTTGGGAATGTGAATTCCCTTGGTGACGCATGCAGTCCCTTCCCACCATTCTCCCTGGGAGCTCGAGTATGACCGACCTGGCCCGCTTTGGCATCTCCATCGACGAGCGCCTGCTGCGCAGCTTCGATCAGTTGATCGAAGAAAAAGGATACGTCAACCGCTCGGAGGCGATTCGCGACCTGATACGCAACGCCCTGGTGGAGGATCAGTGGGCGCGAGAGAATGAAGAGACCATCGGGACCGTCACCCTGGTTTACGATCACCATACCCGGGACCTTTCCGACAAGCTCACCGAGCACCAGCATTCCCACCACGAAGAGATCATTTCAGCCCTTCACGTCCATCTGGATGCCCATCACTGCCTGGAGGTAGTGGTGGTCCGGGGGGAGGCCAGACTGGTTAAACGCCTGGCCGACGAACTGATCGGGACCAAGGGGGTCAAGCACGGCAAACTGGTGACGACGACCACCGGGCGGGATCTGCTTTAAGCCTTGGGAGAACGGCCCAGGCCTTCTGTCACGGATTACGTTCAACTCAGGGAGGATAAGCTTGTCGTCTCGGGGACCGATTGTTTTTAAGCCGTATGGACTCCAGGGCACGGCGGGCTTCTGATTGATTTCCGGTCCCAGGAAAAAGGGTTGCGGCCCGATACCGGGCTTTTTTGAGGTATATCGATAGCACGAATAGTAAAGTCGTAATATCGCAAAGTGCTAGCTTTATCCCGCGGCAAAACGGGAAATCCATGGCAAAAATCGATTCGACCCTGCTGGACTTCGGCACTCTCGATACCCTGGCCTGTCGGGACACGCCAATCCACCGTCTTGATCCCAGGGCCAAACTGGTCACCACCCTGGTTTTCATCGTTGCCGTGGCATCTTTCGACCGGTACGCGATCAGCAGCCTGCTGCCGTTTTTCATCTTTCCGGCGGTCATGATCGCCATGGGGAACCTCCCCCTGGGCTACCTGGTGAAAAAGCTTCTGGTGGTTTCCCCTTTCGCGTTCGGCATCGGTGTTCTCAACCCCCTTTTCGACCAGACCCCCCTGTTGTCCCTGGGTCCCTTGACCCTGACCGGCGGCTGGGTCTCTTTCCTGTCGATTCTCCTTCGCTTCACACTGACCGTGGGGGCGGCCCTGGTATTGATCGCAACCTCCGGTTTTCCAGGCGTGTGCCGGGCACTGGAGCGGTTGGGCATGCCGAAGGTTTTCGTGGTTCAACTGCTCCTCCTTTACCGTTACCTCTTTGTTCTGGTCGGGGAAGGAACCCGCATGGTCAGGGCGCGGGCATTGCGAAGTTTCGGACGACGCGGCCGGGGGCTGACGGTCTTCGGCCATATGGTGGGACAGCTCCTCATGCGCACCCTCGACCGGGCGCAGCGAATCCACCTGGCCATGCTCTGTCGCGGATTCGAGGGCGACGTCCGGCTGCTGCACCCGTTGCGGATCGGCCGGAAGGACATCCTTTTCACCCTCGGCTGGAGCGGACTCTTCATTCTTTTCCGCCTGGTCGGCCTTCCCCACCTGATCGGAGCCCTGATCATGGAGGTTCTGACATGAGCCATCACATCGTGGAAGTGGAACATCTGACCTTTGCTTACCCTGACGGTACGCCCGCGGTGCGCGACGTTTCGTTTCGCATCGAGCACGGCGAAGCGGTCGCCGTTGTCGGCGCCAACGGCGCCGGCAAATCGACTCTCCTGCTGCACCTCAACGGTTATCACACACCCAGCAGGGGCAAGGTGCGGATCGGCGATTTCCCCTTGACCAGGAAGACCGTGGCCCAGGTGCGCCGGTCGGTCGGAATGGTTTTCCAGGATCCGGACGACCAGCTCTTCATGCCGACGGTGCGGGAAGATGTGGCCTTCGGACCCCTCAACCTCGGCCTGCCGGACGACGAGGTGCGCGAGCGGGTCGACCAGACCCTGGCCCTGGTCGGGGCCGAACATCTGGCCGGGCGCCCGCCCTTCCGGCTGTCCGGGGGTGAGAAGCGGGCGGTGGCGATTGCCTCGGTGCTGGCCATGGCCCCGGACATCCTGGTGATGGATGAACCGAGCGCCGGCCTTGATCCCCATGCCCGGCGCCAGTTGATCAAACTTCTCAACCGGTTTCACCACACCCGGATCATTGCCACCCACGACCTGGACCTGGTTCTGGATGTCTGCGGAAGGACCATCGTTCTGCATGAGGGGGAAATCACCGCCGATGGCCCGACGGCTGAGATTTTTGGGAATGAGGAACTGCTGGCCCGAAGCCGTTTGGAAAAGCCGCTGCGGATGCAGGGATGCCCGGTGTGCGCCGCGAAGTGAAGAGTCGGGGAGGGAAGGTGCCGTGAGAATTGCCGCCTGGGCCGATGGGGTCCGGGTGAACGGTTCTTTCCGCCTTAACGAACCGACCGCTTTCCGCCGACCGTCTCGATCCGCAGGGCCCAGATCCGGGTCCTTTCCAGGGCCGCGTCCGGGAAAGACCATTCCCTGCCGGAATAGTGCAGCATGATCCGGTTGAGGGCGTAAACTTTTTCAGCCGGGTCGGTTATCTCCAAAATGCTCCCGTAGCCGATGACGCTTTCGTAGCTGCAGGTCCAGCGGCAAGCCAGTTCTTCATGGTGATGCAACCGGGTTTCCCGCTCCATTTCGAAACAAACCCGGTTGTTCCCCCGGATGAATTCGATTTTCCGGCCCTCCGGAGCGGTATGGAAATAGAGTTTGGTTCCGTCGTAGCCGAAAGAGAGAGGGACGATGTACGGTTCGTTCCCGAGGGCGAAGGCCAGCCGGCAGACCTGGCAACCCCCGATGATCGCGTCGATTTCCTCCCGACTGGTGATTTCCCGTTCGCTTCTCCGCATCAGTTCGCTCAGCCTCTCGTGCTTTTACGGGGTTGATGAAAAACGCCCATCTGCGGCGTTGTCTTCATCCCTTGTCAACGACGTACTTTTCGCCAACGCCTTTTTCCTCGGTATTTTGACGGCCTTGCATCTGAGCATTTTTGATCAGCCTGGGGAATCTGAGGTTTTAGGCAATCGGTTAAAAATCGACCGGCCTCATATTTGGCCAGCCAATCATTCATCCTGGACGGGGCGGTAGAAAGCGAACGCATTCCCGCAAAGGATCTTTCGTGCCGTTTCTTCGTCAAATGTTTCCGTCACAAGTAGCAGGTCCCGGTCGGAATAGGGGCGGGGGGCACGGGTGGAGGGGAGGTCGGTGCCGAACATGAGCGCGTCGGGATTGGCGGAATAGATTTCCCGCAGGGCCTCCCGGACGTCGAAATCGACCCGGCCGAAACCGGTGGCTTTCGCGCGGACTCCCTTTTCCGCCAGGCGCAGAAGGTGGTCGAAACCTTCCCGGGAAAGCCCGAGATGGTCGATGCTGACCGCCGGCAGTCGGGATAAAATGGGAACAAGCTCCGCCAAGTCCTTCGAATCGACGTAAAGCTCCACATGCCACCCGGCCAAGTCATGCACTCGCCGTGCGAAGCTCTCCAGTTGGCCCACTCCTTCCGAACCGCCTCGCCGCAGATTGAACCTGACCGCCCGCACTCCGGCCTTGTCCAGGGCAACAATTTCGTCGTCCGTCGCCGACGCGGGGAGCTGGGTCACGCCGACGAAGCGGGGGCCGAGTTCGGCGAGGGCCGCTTTCAGGTAGCTCTGGTCGAAGGCCTGGAACGATCCGGAGACAATTGCCCCGCCAACCAGATCGTAATGGCGGGTGTTGCGAAGATAGTCTCTGCAGGTGTACTCGTCCGGCAGGTATCCCTGGTTGGGAACCAGGGGAAACCGGCTGTCGATAATGTGGAAATGGCTGTCGAATACCTGGCAGGTTCCGGTCGGCGGCACGGTGGGTTCTCCGGGGAAAGTCGAAGTCCGTATACCATAGCCGACTCCCCCGGAAAAACCCAATAATTTTGTTTCGGTTCGCCAGGATGGCAGGCGGACGAAGGAAAGGGTGTGGAGCGAAGGCCCGGCTCAGAACTGGAAAGCCAATTGCGCGGTGACGGTCTGGGAACGGTCGTCCTCCCCGCCGTCCCGGTCTCCCAGCAGATATTCCAGGGCGATGACTGCGTTTTCGAAAATCCCGTAGGAAGCCACGGCGCCGAACCGCGTCAAGTCATCCTGGAAATCGTCGGCCCCTTCGGCCCGGATGGCCAGAAGCCAGCGTTCCTCGGGGGCGAAAGCAAGTTCCAGGTTCCAGGCGGCCGGGCGGCGGCCGGTCAGGTCATCCCCGACGGCCACCTCCTGGTTGGAGAACTTTTCGGCAGCCGTGACGTATTCTCCCTCCAGGGTGAATGACCAGTAGGCGGCCGATAGATAGGCGGCGATTCCCGCCACGGAAGATTCGTACAGGTCCTCGTCGGTGACCAGGCCGATGTCCGATTCCGCCAGGTCGCTGATGAACGATCCGCCGACGGTCAGTCCCGGCAGCATGTGGAAATCGATAAATGCCACCCAGGAATTGATGTGTTCATCATCGCCATCGGGGTCGGTGTCGCCGCTGAAGGCCCCGGCGCCGACCGAAACCAGACCGTTCCCCCAGGAAAGGATGGCCGCGGTGTCGTTGGTCTCCCCCAGGTCGAGGGTCAACGGGTCGGTGATGAAGCTGCTGTTGAACTTGCCGAAGGGGAGATAGACTTTGCCGCCGGTGAAGGTAACCGCTCCGCCCCGGGGGGTTCCGTAAGAGATGGTGAGGGCCGCTTCGTCCACTTCGATGGGCTCGGTCTCCCCTTCTTCGTGGAGAAGAATGATGTGCCCGCCCAGGTGTTCGTTGACCGTAGCTTCAAAATCGAGCTCGGCCGTGGCCAGGGAAAGGTCGCTGGTGTCGTCCTCCCCTTCGAGAATTTCGTAAGCGGCTTCCAGTTCGAGCAGTCCGCCGAGGCGGAGATGTTTGCCGAGAGTTCCCAGCACAAACCCTTCCGTGGGACGTTCTCCCTCCTTCTCCAGGGCTTCGATCCGATTGCGGAGATTTTCCATCTCGGCGTTAGTGTCGGTGTGAACGGCATCCGCGACGGAAGGGATAGTCAGGATCAGGACCTGAACGGCCAGGATTGAAGTCCAAAACAGATATTTCATTCTTACCGGCTCCATGAAATTTAAGCAAAATAGTTTTCTGTTTTTCCGGCTCAAAGGGGATCAATGCCGGTGGTGATGCGGCCCCTGGCAGCCGACGGACGAACCGTGGCCGGCGCCGCCGCATCCGTCTTGAGAGGAGCAACCGCAGTTGCCCGACTTTTTGGGGCTGGTGAATTTGCGGCCGAGGTAAATGGCGGCGATGACGATGATGGCGAAAGTTATGAGCGTATCCCAGGGAATCATGACTTTAATTCTCTCCTGCCGGTTCTTGGTTGGCGTGAATGGTTGAAGGTCTCAGGTCAAAAACAGGCTGCCCACCTGGTAAATGGCCACCGCCCAGACAAACCCCAGCAGCGTGTTGAAGCCGGTGGCAAACAGGGCCCAGCGCCAGGACGATTCCCTGGCCATGGTCACCACGGTGACAAAGCAGGGGGAGTAGAGCAGGACGAAGACGATCAGGGCGATAGCGGTGAATTTATTCCAGGTGGGATCGGAAGCAATCCTCCGGGAGAGGGAATCGGTCGCTTCAGGATCGACCTCACCCAGGGAATAGGCGGTGCCGAAGGTCGAGACGATGACCTCCTTGGCTGCAAAGCCGCCCACCAATGCGATGTTGGTGCGCCAATCGAACCCGGCCAGTTGGCTGACCGGCTCGAACAGGGTCCCGATGCGACCGGCGACGGACCAGCGCAGGATCGCCTGCCCTTCCCGGTTGTTAATCTCGGACAGCAGCGTTTGCCGCTGTTCCGCACCCTGGTCCACGGCAAGGACCGTCTGACGCTCGGCCTCGAATCCGGCCGCCTCGTCTTCGGGCAGCCCGGGGAAGGTCATGGCCGCCCAGAGCAGGATCGAGACGGCCAGGATCACCGTCCCTGCCTTTTTGATGTACTGCCAGGCCCGCTCCCAGGTGTGGGTCAGAACACCCCGCAGGGTCGGCATCCGGTAGGGGGGAAGCTCCATGACAAAGGGGGTGGGGTCCCCTTTGATGATAGTCGAGCGCACCAGCTTGGAGACGAGCAGGGCCATGGCCCAGGCGAAGAGGGTGATGGAGAACATCACCTGCGCCTTGTCCTCGGAGAAAAACGCCGCCACCAGTAGCAGGAAGACCGGCAGCTTGGCCCCGCAGGGCATAAAAGGGGCGGTCAGCAGGGTCGCGAGTTTTTCCTTGGGGCTGCGCAAGGTGCGGGCCGCCATCAACCCGGGGACGGCGCAGCCGCCCATGATGCCGCCGGAGACGATGAAGGGCATTGCGGAGCAGCCATGCAGGCCGAAGACGCGGAGGATACGGTCGAGCATATAGGCGACGCGGGCCATGTAGCCCGAGTCCTCGAGGAAGGAGATCATCAGGAACATGACGGCGATCAGGGGAACGAACCCCATGACGCCGCCGACGCCGTCGATGATCCCCGAAACGACCAGTGACTGCACCAGCCCTTCCGGAATGATCGCCGTGGCCGTTTCGCCCAGCCAGCCGAAGAAGGTCTCCAGCCAGCCCATGGGGATCTCTCCGACAGTGAACGTGATCTGGAACATCGCATAGAGCACGCCGATCATGATTGCCGGGCCGAGGAGCCGGTTGGTAAGCACGTCGTCAAGCCTCGAACTGAAATCGATGCGCTCCTGCCGGGTCTTTTCATGAACGATGATGTCCTGCTTCAGGATCGAATTGATCAGGCCGTATCGATAGTCGGCGATTATCGCATCGGGGAGGGTGTTGAGCGTCTTGCGGCAGTGCTCCCGGGTCCGCACGACGATTGCTTCAAGTTCACCGGCCGGACCGCCGATTGTCTGGCCCGCCTGCATGACCTCCTCGTCGGCTTCCAGGTATTTGAGGGCCACCCAGCGGGCGGGATAGCGATCCGTCAGAAAATTTGCCGCTTCGATCTTTTCAACCATCTCCGACAGGGCCGGATCGAGGTCGGGGCCATAGGAGATTTCGAGCGGCTCCCATTTCCCCCCTCTCCGGCGGGCATGGTCGAGGGCCTTCTCGACCAGTTCTTTTTTTCCGGCGCCTGAGCGGGCCACGGTCTCCACGATCGGACAGCCGAGCAGTCCGGCCAGGCGCGCGCGGTCGATGCGCAAGCCCTGTTTGCCGGCTTCGTCCATCATGTTGAGGGCCAGGACAACAGGAATGCCGAGTTCGAAGAACTGCACCGCCAGGTAGAGATGGCGTTCCAGCCGGGTGGCGTCGACGATATCGACGACGATGTCCGGACGCTCGTTGACCAGGACCTGGCGCGCCACCAGTTCCTCCTCCGAATAGGCGGACAGGGAATAGCAGCCGGGAAGGTCGATGACGTTGACTTTCATCTCCTCGACGTTGACCGTCCCTTCCTTGCGTTCCACGGTGATGCCGGGGTAGTTGCCGACCCGCTGGCGGGCGCCGGTGATGGCATTGAACAGAGTCGTCTTGCCGGAATTGGGATTGCCCGCCAGGGCGATCGTTGCCGTGTTACTCATCGTTTTCCTCCATCTTTTCGACCAGGATACAATCGGCTTCGTTGTTGCGCAGGGTCAGGGTGAAGTCGCGCAGGCGCAAGGCGACGGGATCTTTGAGGGGAGCCCGGCCGATAACCTTGATTTCGGTTCCCGGGACCAGGCCCATGTCGCGCAGCCGGCGGCTGATCTCGCCGCCGGCGGTGATGGAGGCAATCCGGGCTGTTTCGTTGACCGCGAGGGTGCGCAAGGAAAAGGGCATGATCGTTTCTCCCGTTCTGAGGTGGTTTTCCGATCCGGCGCTGATTTGCCGGGAGGCGATATTGATCGATTTTTAGGGGTCGGATTTATCGGGAAAGAGGAGGTGCGGCCTCAGCCCGAAATTGAAAATCGTTGTCAGTTTATTCGGGAGGCTGTTCCGGGTCAAGAAAAAAATGATAATCATTTTCAAAATTATTCAGCGAGGAACAAGCCCCTGATCCAAGGGGCTCCGATGACTCAACTGTGGAAAACATGGAGGATGTGGAGCGGCGGGGAAAAGAAAGAGGCTTTTTAGTCTTTCATCGCCGGACAGGAATATCGACGTAGAAGGGAGTCTGGAGTATCATGCACGGCATGAAAGCAACCGTCCTGTTCCTGTTTTTGCTGGTCATCGTCGCCCGCCTCATGCTTCGTTGGCTCAACCTGAGTCATCTGCGACGATATGGCAGCAGAGTGCCCGAGGAGTTCGCGGCGGTTGTCGACGGGGACACACTCCGAGAGGCGGCCGAATACACTGTGGCTCGGGATCGTCTGGGCCTGGTGGAAAATTTAATCGGCAATCTTTTGGTTCTGCTCTTTTTTTTCGGCGGCCTTCTTACTTTTTATGATCAATGGATTTCGGGAATTGACGGATCTTTCCTTCTGAAGGGATGGCTGTTCTTCGGCGGACTCTTTTTCCTTCAGTACCTGCTGGACATGCCCTTCAGCCTTTACCGGACCTTTGTCCTGGAGAGCCGTTTCGGGTTCAATACCATGAGCTTCAGGCTCTGGTGCTCCGATCAGGTCAAGTCATTGCTGGTCGGGATGATTCTTTTGTCGGTTCTGATTGTGGGAGCTCTGGCGCTGGTCAAGACCAGCCCTGCGTGGTGGTGGCTCTGGGTCTGGTTGTTCTTCGCCCTGGTCACCCTCTTTCTGATTTTCCTTTCGCCCAACTTAATCGAGCCGTTGTTCTACAAGTTTCAGCCGGTGGAAAAGGATGATTTAAGGGAGAAAATCCGGGAACTCATGGCCCGCGCCGGCCTCACCGTGACCAGGGTCCTGCAAGTGGATGCATCCCGCCGAACCAAGCACGCCAATGCCTATTTTACCGGGATCGGGCGGGTCAAACGGATCGTGCTGTTTGATACGCTTTTGGAGGAAATGACCGACCGGGAAATACTGGGTGTTCTTGCCCACGAGGCGGGCCATTGGCGGCTGGGACATCTTTGGAAACGATTACTGACCGTGGAGATGGCGGCTTTGGCAGTCTCGCTGAGCGCCTTTCTTCTGGTGGGGGGGGCGGAATCGGGCACGCTGCTTTGGCTGACACCTTCCTCTTTTTTCGCAAGGCTGACGCTCGTCGGTTTTCTCCTTGCCCTGGCCGCTTTTCCCCTGACCCCGGTCAGCAGCTGGATTTCCCGGCGACACGAAACAGCGGCCGACCGCTTCGCCGCGGACCTGACCGGCGATGCCGCCGGTTTGGCCCATGGATTGGTTAAACTGGCCAAGGAAAACCTCGCCAATCTCCATCCCCATCCTGTTTACGCCTGGTTTTATTTTTCTCATCCCCCGGTCGTCGATCGCGTACGCGGCCTGATAAAAAATGGAAGCGTTGATGAGGGACGAACAAAGTTTATAAAAAACTCAAATTCACAGGGTTGATCAAAAATGTCCCGATGCAATGCGGTCGAAACTCCTTGGGATATGGCGTACCCGAATGAGTACGTCGTTGACGAAGGATAAGAACAACGCAGCAGATGGGTGATTTCCATCAATCGGCTAATTAAAGAAATCTGTTGTCAGGAGAGGGGTCTATCCCGTATTTTTAATCGATGGCCAATAAGCTCAAACATATCTTTCTGGTGGAGGATTCCGCGACCCACCTCGAAATGATCCGGGAAACGCTTCTGAGCTGGCGGGCGGATCTCCAAGTGACATCCGCCTCGTCCCTCGCTGAAGCCAAAGCCATGCTGAATGCGACGACCCCTGATCTGGCGCTGGTCGATTTCCTCCTTCCTGACGGGAAGGGGATTGAATTGCTTCGGGGGGAGCGGGAAGACGGCCTCGATTTCCCTCTGGTGCTGATGACCGGCTCGGGGGATGAGCAGGTGGCCGTGGCTGCGATGAAGGGGGGAGCGCTCGATTATGTCGTGAAGTCGCCCGAGTCTCTGGCCGAGCTGCCCCGGCTGGTGACGCGGGCCATGCGGGAATGGCACCAGATCTGCCGCCGCCGGGCGGCCGAGGAGTTGCTCAGGCGCAGTGAGGAAAAGTACCGCCGACTCTTCGCCAACATGCGGGAAGCGGTGGCGGTGGACGAACTCATCAAGGACCGTAAGGGAAAACCGATTGACTGGCGTATTCTGGACGTCAACGACGCATACGAAAGACTGTTCGGTTTCTCCCGCAGTGAGGCGGTGGGGAAACGAGCCAGCCATCTCTATCAAAAGGATATCGATGTTTCCTCTCTGGTGAAAATCATGGGCCGGGTCGCCGAAACGGGAGAATCGGAGCAACTGGAAATTCATCTCGGAAGCCGGGACAAAGATCTTCTAATGTCGGTATTCGCCATGGGCGCGAACCAGTTTGCCACTCTGGCCATCGACATTACCGAGCGCAAGCGCGCGGCGGCCGAGCGGGAACGGCTTCTGGCGGAGCTGCAGGCGATTATCCAAGCCATCGCCGACGCGGTCATCATCGTCGACGGGGATGGGCGCATTCGCGACATGAACCCCGCCGCCAAGACCCTGCTGGGAATCACCATCCCGGAACCGGGACAATCGTTTCGGGAGAGTTTCGCCCCGTTCCGCATCGAAACGCAGGAAGGGACCCGATTTCCCTTGGAAGAGACGATGCGCCGGGTGGCCCTCGGAGAAACGATCCGGGGGATGATTGTTATGTTGCGCCGGCCCGGAGAGAAGGATCGCTGGCTCTCCTGCAGCGCGGCGCCGATCCTGACGTCAAAGGGGGAGGGAGCAGGAGGGGTGGCCAACTTCACCGATATCACGCCCCTTCGGGACCTGCAGGAACAGCAGGACCTCTACCTCCATACGGTGTCCCATGACATGCGAACCCCGTTGACCGTAATTCAGGGCCATGCCCAGTTGCTGGAGGCCATGGGTGATGACCTGACCGAAGAATTCCGGCAGCACGTCGAGTCGATATTGTACGGTGTCCGGCGGATGACCTGGCTCATTCAGGATCTGGTCGATACTGCCCGGTTGGAAGGCGGGGAAATTTACCTGCACCTGACAGCCCTGTCGCTGGAATCGTTCTTCAAGGAACTTTTGTCCCGACTCAGCACAGCTCTGGATCTGGACTGCATTGGGGTGACCGTTCCCCGGGACCTGCCGCCGGTGGCCGCCGATGCCGGTCGCCTTGAACGGATCGTCACGAACCTGCTGTCCAATGCCGTCAAATTCTCTCCGCCGGAAAGCCCGATTGCCCTTGAGGTGCAATGCCGGGAAACCGATGTCGTGGTAGCGATCACCGATCGGGGAGGAGGTATCTCGCCGGAGGATCAACCGCGGATTTTCGAACGGTTTTACCGCCCCCGGGGCCAGCGGCGAGTCGACAGCGTCGGCCTGGGGCTCTACATTTCCCGGATGTTGGTCGAGGCCCATGGCGGGACGATCTGGGTCGACAGCGAGCCGGGTCGCGGCAGCACCTTCAGTTTCACTCTCCCTCTGGCATGAATGAAAGCACCCTGTTTTCCCAAGGCTGAGGGCCGATCCCAACGGGCCGGCTCAGATCGCCGCCATCTGCAGCAGATCACCTAATTTTTTGAAGTTCTGCCGCCAGGCATCGCTCCTTGTGCGGCCTGGCACGCTCTTCCCGGCGGTCACTTTCCGGGCCAGGGTGAAATAGTGATTCTGTGCTTTCCTCAGATCGGGTCGCAGGGGCAGCTTGAGAATCGCCGCGGCTGCCTGGACCGTTCCCTCCAATAGATCCGGATCGTCCGGCGACTCTTCCAGCAACTCCAGGAGAATGCCGAGCCTTTCACCCGCGGTCAGGTTGAGGAGGGACGCATCGAGATGGATATCCAGCTTGGTGGCTTCCTCCGCACGCGTTTCGAGTCCTTCGATATCGACCGTGTCGGCCTCCAGGAAGCGACAGAGATCGGCATTGATGACTCTTTCCACCGGAACTCGCAACCCGGCGGGAATCGGCATATGGATGTCCCGCAGAAATCGCATCAGGCCGGCGTGATTGGAGTAGATCTGCTGAAACGAGGCTTCAATTTCTTCCAGGGTCTGGCGCATGATCCGCCGCAGAATAAGTCGCTGCTGATCCCTGAACAAGTGCCAGAGGGTGTAGTTGTGGCTGCCGAAATGACGGTCCATGGCGCGGATGATTTCAGGAATATCGTTGCGCTCGAAAGCTTCCCGCATTTCCCGGGCCATTCCTTTCCAGGTCTGATCGCCGGGGAAGGGGCAGACGCCGGCGTTCAGGGTGTGGCCGCCCAGGTGCAGCACGGCAAAGCTGAACTCCCCCGCATGCCCGGTAATTTCGGAACGGATGCGGGCGGCGCCGACCGAAAGTTTGAGCCTGCCGGCACGGGTCTCTTCATAGGACCGGTTGTGGACCGCGTAGCAATAGAGCATTTCGTCCCGGGGACCGTGCTCGAATTGGGAAGTAATGGCATGGTGGGCAGCAACCCGGATCAGGTCGAGGCGGGTCGGCTTTACGAGCTCTTCGTACACTCGCCGGCCGTTTCCCCATTGGGGCCGATTGCTCGGTGCCGCTTCCAGACGGTGCAGAAATTCCATTTCCAAATCATTCCCTGATGTCTCTTCGGTCAACTGCAACGCCCGGCCGGCATAAGCCAAGATTTGAACTGTTTCGATCCCCGAAATTTCATCGAAGAACCACCCGCAGCTGGTGAACATCAGCATGGCGTGGCGCTGCATCTCCAGCAGCCTCAGGGCTTGAATCCGCTCCGCCTCGTCGAGGACACGACCGGCCTGACGGCGGAGAAATTCGTCGGTGTGGTCGGCAGATCTGTTAAGCAGCAGGTCGATGTATTTGTTGCGGGCCTTCCAGGGGTCGGTAAAAAGCCCTTTTGCGGCCCGTTGGTAATGATCCGCCAGTTCGTCCCTGAGCCAGTTGAGGGCTTTTCGCAGGGGCGCGCGCCAAGCCTGGGACCACCCCTTCTCATCCGATAGCCGGCACCCGCAGTCGGAGCGCCAGCGCTCGACGCCGTGGGCGCAGCTCCAGGACGATTCCTCCCTGATCCGCACTTCCCGGGTCGGCGGGTGCCGGGACAGGAACTCGCCGTAATTGGTCAGGGCGACATCTTCGCGGGTTTCAATCTGCTCCAGACAATAGGCCAGCGCCATGTCGCCGAAGCGGTGATGGTGTCCGTAGGTCTCGCCGTCGGTGGCGATATGCGCCAACTGCGTACCCGGCCCGGGTTCGAGGGTTCCGAGGAGGCGCTGGGCGAATCTCCCGCCGTTGCGGAGCAGGTCTCCGAAAGCCACATCCCGGGCCAGCGACCCGTTATAAAAAAAGACCACGATGCTTCGGCCCGAAGGGAGCGGGCAGAGATAGGGAACCCTCGGGTCGATGCCGTTTTGGCCGACCGGCTGCCATTGATCCTCGCCGAGGGGACGAACCTGAGACGCCTGGTGAGGTGCCAGGAGCGTAAAGGCTATTTTCTGCTCGGCCAGGATTTCCAGCGTTTCCAGGTCAACGGCCGTTTCCGGCAGCCAGAGGCCTTCCGGTGGGCGTTTGAAGCGATGCCGGAAGTCGCGGATGCCCCAGATCACCTGGGTCTCCTTGTCCCGCCGGCTGGCCAGGGGCATGATCAGGTGATTGTATGCCTGCGCCAGGGCGGCCCCGTGCCCCCCGAAACGGTCCAGGCTCTGCCGGTCCGCGGCCAGAATTGCACGGTAGGTCTCGGACTGATGGCGTTCCAGCCAGGAAAGGAGCGTCGGGCCGAAATTGAAGCTGATCTTGGCGTAGTTGTTGACGATGTCAATGATCCGGTTCCGGCTGTCGAGGATGCGGGAGGTGGCATTGGGCTCGTAGCACTCGGCGGTGATCCGTTGATTCCAGTCGTGAAAGGGGAAAGCCGAATCCTGAACCTCGACCTCCTCCAGCCAGGGATTTTCCCGTGGCGGTTGGTAGAAATGGGCATGGATGCAGACGTATCGATTCATGAATATTCCTTGGGACCCGAAATCCCGGATCCATGTTGAATTTTGTCCAACTTATACCAGGGAACACCTTGCAGGCAAGCTGTTGTCGAGACGGGAAAGACGGGACCAGGGGAGCCCAGAGTTCATTCCCGCCGTCGCCGGGATGCAGGTGTTTTCAAATCCTTGAGCAACGGCTCTCCGTCTTTCGACCATGGAATAAACGATGTTATACTTTCTGCCGCCGTCGATGTTCTCCGCCTAATTCGCTTTATACACATCAAACCGAGGCCCCGCTGCTGGTTTGTTTCCCATCATTCTGATTACCATCCTGACCTTTTCAGCCATCTATGCGCCCCAACCCCTGTTGCCGACCATTGCCGCCGACCTTGGCGTCGATGGTGATGTCGCGGCGCTGCTGATCACCGCCGTTTTTTTGCCCCTTGCCGTGGCTCCTCTTTTTTACGGTTATATTCTCGAATCATTTTCGCCCCGAAAATTATTGCGGGTTGCAGTGGCCTTGATGGGCGTTTCGGAAGTCCTCTTCTATTTCGCGCCCACTTTTGAACTATTGCTGGCGGTAAGGGTGTTCCAGGGCCTGTTGATTCCAGGGATATTGACGTCGCTGATGACCTACGTCTCGCTGGTCTACAAAGGCGATTCGGTGCAGCGGGCCATGGGAATCTATATCGCCGCGACCATCTTCGGAGGATTCATCGGTCGGGCTTTGTCCGGATTGATCGCGACCGGCCTGGGCTGGCGGTTCAGCTTTCTCTTTCTGGCGGCCAGCTTCAGTATCGGATTCGCGGCCCTCGGCCGGCTCCGGGGCGAAGGTCGAGTCAACATGGCGCGCCCTGAATTACGGACCCTCGCCAGGGTCTTTCAGCATTGGCATTTCTGGAGGGTCTACCTCCTGGTGTTCTGTCTCTTTTTCGTTTTTGCCGCGGTCATGAATTTTCTTCCCTTTCGCCTGGTCGAAATCTCCCCGTCCGCAGACGAATTTCGCATCGGCATGATGTATTCAGGCTATTTAATGGGAATCATGACCGCTCTGAATGCGCCGGCCCTGTGCCGCCACCTGGGGGGAGAGCCAAGAGCCATGAGGATCGGCATGGCCGTTTATGCCGTTGCCCTCTTGGCTCTGGCTTTTCCGAGCATCCCGACCCTGTTCGGTTTCATGTTTCTTTTCTGCGGGGCCATGTTCCTGGTTCACGCCACTGCTTCCGGTTTTCTGAACCGCTATGCGGAAGGCAACAAGGGCATCGTCAACGGTCTTTACGTCGCTTTTTATTATGGTGGGGGCACCCTGGGGTCGTGGCTGCCTGGTCTGGTCTACCGGCATTCGGGATGGACCCCATTCCTGGTCGTTTTGGCGGCGCTGGCCGGCGTTGGTCTGATGCTCCTGGTGAGGCTGGAAAAAGGAGGGTATCGGGCAGAGGAAGGAGGCGGTTGACAGGGGCGCGGCAAAGGTTTAGGGTTGACCGATTCTAGGCCAAAATTACCAACAGAAAGGACTCATTATGCATCAGCGATTGACTGCCCTATTCGTCGGTTTCCTGGTTCTTGCCCTCACCGGAGCCTGTACCGCAAAGGAACCGGAACAAGCCAAAATGACCGAACTGAAGGATTTCAATGCCAAAGCCAGCTACAGCATCGGCATGAAGATGGCGGGCGATTTTCAGAAACAGGGCTTTGCCGTCGATCCCGACGCCCTGGCCCAGGGGATGAAAGACGTCATGGCGGGCGAAAAGACCCTCCTAACCGATGAAGAGGTGATGGCCACAATCAAGGAGCTTCAGCAGAAAATGAAGGCCGAACGCCAGGCCAAGGCTGATAAGATGAGCCAGGAAAACCTGGCAGCCGGCCAGAAATTTCTGGAAGAAAACAAGATCAAGGAAGGGGTGGTGACCCTGCCGAGCGGACTGCAATACGAAGTTCTCCAATCCGGCCAGGGCAAATCGCCCAGTGTCGGAGATAAGGTCTCGGTGCACTATCGGGGCGCCCTGCTGGACGGGACGGAGTTCGACAGTTCTTATAAACGGGGTGAACCGGCGACTCTGGACCTGACCCGGATCATCAAGGGCTGGCAGGAAGCGTTGCCGATGATGAAGGAAGGGGACAAGTGGCGGCTGTTCATTCCTGCCGATCTCGCCTATGGGGAGCGCGGTGCCGGTTCGCAGATCGGCCCCAATTCAACCTTGATTTTCGAAGTCGAACTTATCAAGGTCAATCCCGAGCCCCAGGCCAAAAAACCCTGAGTTCAGCTCAGACGGACAGGTGATGCCAATGGTCGGACCCTACGGGAAAAGTTCCCCGCTGCCGGGACGGGCGGCGGACATTCTGACCTTCTGGTTTGGCGATGACCCGACCCTGCCGGTTACTCCGGAGCGTCGCCGCCTTTGGTTCGGCGGCGCTCCGGAGATCGATCGGGAGATCACGAGCCGATTCGCGGATGACCTGCAGCAGGCCTCTGCCGGAAACTATTCCGGATGGTCGCAGACTTCCCGGAGCGCCCTCGCCCTGCTGCTCCTTTTCGATCAGTTTCCGCGCAATATTTATCGGGGCTCCGGTGAAGCCTATTCCTACGACCCCGGCGCCCGGAAAATCTGTCTCGATGGGTTGTCCACCGGCAGCGACACCGAGCTGGATATTCTCGAACGGGCGTTCTTCTACCTTCCCCTGGAGCACAGCGAAGACCTGGCCCTGCAGGACCGGTCGGTGGCGCTTTACCAGAAACTTCTGGA
>Ga0055479_10000012_pt1 | contig 20141 bp, 21 predicted proteins | sample Muzzi_PWC_D1_FD_57941 | JGI IMG/M metagenome (GOLD analysis project Ga0055479, IMG submission 57941) | Wetland microbial communities from San Francisco Bay, California, USA, that impact long-term carbon sequestration - Muzzi_PWC_D1 | ecosystem: Environmental > Aquatic > Marine > Wetlands ...
CAGATCGCTGACGGTTCCGTCCCCATTATCGACGAACTGATTGCGGCCATAGGCCTCGTTGCCGCGGACCATCCGGAAATACATTTTTTTCGGTTCACCCGAGGCGGGATCATACTTGGGGTACCCCTTGATGCGGCCATCGATGAAGTTGACCCCGAAGACCGTGACGGAGCCATTCATCGTGGTGCCGACATATTCGGTCGCGGACCAGGTCTGGGCGTCGATTTCCCTTTCCCCGCTGCTGACGTCTCCCAGTGGCTGGACGAAATAGTCCGTATCGATAAACGATTCGATGGCGATCTGGCCGGAAACCTGTCCGGTGAATTGAATCAGGGAATAGAGTTCCTTGATGGTCGGAACGCGCCAGTCACTGTACCCGCCGAGGGCAAGGGAGTCCGCCAGGGCCCTGGCTTCGTCGATGGTCAGCTTCGAACCCATGTCTTCCTGCCACATCAGACCCGTATTGTTGTCGGTGATGGTCCCGTCACCATTGTCGGTGTAATCGGGAGCCGGACCGGAGTAACTGGCGTCCTGTCCGGCAAAGGGCATCCCGGCGGTCGGTTCGGCAATCAGGAAGTCGTCGCTGAAAAAATCCCGCACCCCCGTGTCGATGATCAAGTAGGAATAGGCCGGCGTGCTGCTTGATGCAGGGGTGTCCTTCGACAAGTTGGCGGCCGGGTCGCCGCTGTTCGATCCGCAGCCGTAAGAGATTCCGACGGTCAGGGCCAGCAAAGGGATGGCGATTGCTTTCATGGCAGTTCCTCCGATTTAGTTCCACCGGTTGGGGTTGCCCTTTAGCCTAGATTGCGAATTTGGAGGGAATAAGGAGGAAATGAGGAAGAAATATGGAAGTTTGAGCCCTCGGGTAATACAGCAGTGTCAGGACGACCTTTTGACGGCATGACAATTGTACGACGCTGGGCGGGTTCATAACCGATCAACCGCCGACCCGCTTCAAGATCCCAGCGCATCCCCTCCTTCAGCGAGACGACGTTCAGAATCCCGGTGGCATCCAACGGAGGGGTGACGGTCTTGACGACCGCCTGGGCCCAATCGTCTTCGCCCAGCCACATCTCCTGCCCGAACCTTCGCAAAAATTCAGTTTGGAATCATTTTCAGGACGGCCTCGGCAACCTCGCCGACCGATAGGTTGTCCGTGTAAACGACCAGCTCGCCCGCTGGGCGATGACGGGACGCATATCGCCAATATTGCCACCTGATGCTCAACCTTTGAGTCCCGATCTTTTTTCTCGAGGTCCCTGTTTCAAAGGAACAGGCGAGCCAGACAAAGGAAACATCCACGGAGTTCTCGGACCTGCCGGCGGCATCCAGCACGAGGCGCAGATGACTCCGCTTGCAGAGCGGTTCGATAACGACGGCATGAAATCCTTTTTCCAGTTCGGCTCTCACAAGGCGGCCAGCCTCAGCGAAGTCTTCCCGTGGATTGCATTTCCCGGCCGTGCCGTACCTCGTTTCTTTCAAATGATCGATTTCGATGATGCGCAGAGCCGGCCGCCGTTGTCTCAGCTCCTGAGCAACACGCGATTTTCCCGCTCCCATGGTGCCTCGGAGAATCAACAGATGTGCCATGACATCTTTCCGGCCCAGAATTCGTCGGGTGGAAGGGAAGAACGACCTGCGACGCAGGTCTCTTCCCGAAAGAACGTTGGGAGCAATTGAAGTCAATCGACCTCGAAACACGTCAAGAAATCGACATATCCCTTGACGACCTTTTGCTAAATGAAAATAACATCAAGCAGGGCGTCCACGAATTTTTAAATTTTATTAGGGAATTGGTTCTTGAAGAAAGAAAAAATGGAGTTGATCTCAACTCTCTTGAGAAAAAAATTTACCAGAAGTTTGGGATTTTAAAAAAATTTCGCCTTCAACTTAAAAACACATTACCCGGGGTGTGATTTTAACCGTTATCACGTTAACCGGCATTGAATGTCCAAATGGTTTACATGTCGGGTCGGGTTGGAATCTGCCGGAACATGCTGAATTTTGAGTCGCATGCCGCATAGCAGATGTAATATTGTTGAGTAGTTTGGAATGGCCAATCTGCACCTGACGGTTTCGGGCGCATTCGCAGGTTAGAAGATAAATGCGTCCCAAAGTGATTGCACGATGGACAAACAACGCGCTCTTGAACTGCTGAGCCGCAGCAAGCCGGAACTGCAGGCCCGTTTCGGCGTGACCCGGCTGGCCCTGTTCGGCTCGACCGCCCGCGATACGGCGACCAGCGGCAGCGATGTCGATGTGCTGGTGGCCTTCGACGGCCCCGCCACTTCCAAGCGCTATTTCGGCGTGTAGTTCTTCTTGGAAGACCTGCTCGCCCGGTCGATCTGGTCACCGAAAAGGCCCTGCGTCCGGAATTGCGCCCCTATATCGAACAGGAGCGAGTCAATGTCTGATGCCAGCCAGCACAAATGGCGTTTCTACCTCGACGACATGATCGACTTCCCCGGAAAGGTGCTGGCCTACACCGACGGGCTCGACCAGGCCGGTTTCGTGGCGAGGGGGCTCACCTATGAAGCCACCTTGCGCAATCTGGAACTGATCGGCGAAGCCGCCACCCACATCCCTGACGAAGTCCGTGCCGCCCATCCTGAAATCCCCTGGCGGATGATCATCGCCACTCGCAACCGCCTCATTCACGGTTATCTCGGCATCGACGACGACACCCTCTGGAGCATCATCCGGGACGATGTGCCCGAATTTCTGCCGATGCTCAAGGCCCTGAAGAACGAGGCGCAGTCATGAAACCCGGCAGCGTCAAGATCGTCGACCGCGTCTCTGCCGTCGAGGCAATCAAGCGATTGAATGAGGAGGAGCTGGCTCACGCCCTTGGGGTGAGTTTCGCCACGGTCAACCGCTGGGAGAACGGCAGGACGGTGCCGTCGAAATTGGCGTAGCGGCAGTTCGAGCATTTTTGTGCGCAGAAAAAGAAACAGGGGAAACTGGTTTGATGATTTTCAGGGAAGATTCACTGGTCAACATTCCCTGCATGGGGCACCTGGTCGGCTTGGGTAACGTTACAGCTCTCTAAAAAATACCTCATGGGATGAATGAAATCGGTGAACAGCGCCGCTCCACCCCGTGTGCGGTAAGGTGGCAGAACTGGCCTAGTATGTCCATGCGGGCGGTTGTAACATGATGGGAGATTGTCACTAGATATCAATGCATCAGCGCAACTACGTCGCCACTTGCACTTGCACTATGGCAAATGACATATTGCAACAGACCGGGGATGTCATTGCGAGGCTGGCGGGGCATCGGAAAATATCAGGGAATGGGGAACTGTAAAGGACGTTCCCTTGCCCCCCCTATGGCCAAATATGACCGGCCGGGGACACTTTTTTACCTCGATCCGCCCTACTGGCAAACCGAGGGTTATGGGGTGCCGTTCGGGTTCGACAATTACCTCCAACTCGCCGAAATCATGCGCACCATCAAAGGCAAGGCGATCCTCAGTATCAACGACCATCCGGAAATTCGAGAAGCTTTTCACGGTCTGCCCTTTTCTCTCGTGGGGACAAACTACATCGTGGGCGGGCCAGGGAAAGGTGCACGCAGGCAGGAGATGATCATAAGGAGTTGGAGGGATTGAAATGCCGACATTAGAAGAGCAGGAAGACTTCCGGGCCAAACTTGAAGAGGCGGGGTTGTTTGAGGTGAAACGGCGGATTGCCTTAAAGATTTATGCAGGCTGGAAATTGTCCCACGCTAAACATTGGGTTGAAATGAAAGAGGAAGCTGCAAGGTCTGATGAGATGGTCCGGCAGGCAGAGGTTGATGATGAAACCCTTCGAATTGCTAAGGAGGGGAACCAGATTGCCAGAACCGCAAATAAAATCTCCTGGTGGGCAATAGGGGTGGCTATTCTTGCCGTCGTTGTCGCTACGGCGGCCTATTTCAAAGGTGGATAAAAAGAGCTTAAAAAGGGGGTGTAATTTAGCTGGGATTGATTGAAAAACTTCAATGGAAGGTGGTGCCAAAGCGGGCGCAAAATGGTGCCAAATCGCGCGGCAGCTTACACACAGAATCGTCACAAAAACGTCACACAAAGAAAAAAAGGTCACGGCAAAAACCGTAACCCCTTGATCTAATTGGCGCGCCCGACAGGATTCGAACCTGTGACCTTCGGCTCCGGAGGCCGACACTCTATCCAGCTGAGCTACGGGCGCTTGTGAGCGTGAATATATACCTTATCCCCACCACGATTGCAAGACCCTTTAACCCTGAGAATCACGAAAGAAACCCGCTTCAGCCGCCGTCCGTCTTCCCGGATTTTTCTCCGGGAAGAATCTCGTCCCGCAGATGAATCGTCAGCAGCCAAAACCCTCCGACCAGGACCGTCTGCATCGCCGCCAGGCCCGGGTGGAGGGTGGTCTCGGGCCAGATCATCAGCAGCCGTTCGATGAACAGCCCCGCCAGCATCACCATCCCCACGGCGCCGATCACCCCCGGGCTTCGCTTGGTGTGCCGGGAGAGCAGGACCACAAACGGCACGCCGAAAACCATCATCAGGTAACCGACGGACATCTGAGCGAAGGGAAAGCCGTTCACCCGCTGGTATATGTAGTGGACCTCCTCGGGCAGGTTGCCGTACCAGATCAACAGGAACTGTGCGAAAAAGAGCCCGCCCCAGAGAATGCTGAAGCCGAACATCAGGGTCGCCAGGTCCTTGAGCAGGGCCGGAGCCCGGTCGGGATGGGCCGCCAGCTTCTTCCGGTAGGTGAAAAAAGCCACGAAGCCGGACAGACCGAGGCCGGCGTAGGTCGCCTCGACGAAGAAGAAGGGTCCGAAGAGGGTGCTGATCCAGGGGTAGGCCAACGACATCACCCAGTCGTAGGCGACCAGGGTCTGGGAGATGACGAAGAGAAAAAGGTAGATCACGGCGTCCCGCTTTTTGGTTCCGGCTTCGGCCAGGGTGCTCCTGATAAAACGCCGGGCGGCGATATAGACCGCGACCAGGGCGGCCAGATTGCGGCCGACGAAAAAGCCCGGGTTCAACCAGGCGGTCGTCTCGTGGGTCCAGGGGTAGAGATCCAGCCGGAAGAGGGCCAGCAGAAAGAGGAGGATGGAGAGCACCAGCAGCGGATGGATGGCCAGCAGTTCCCGCTTCCAGAGTCCTGCCCAGCGGGCGTTGGTCAGGTCGGTGATCGCCACCACGGCGATGCACCCCTGGGCCAGCCCGGTCCAGAAGACCAGGACGACGAGGAGGGCGCCGCGGTTTGCGGTCAGCCCGACGTATTCGAAGAGGGCCAGGAAGATGACCACTACCAGCAACAGTCCGTAGACGCCGAAGGCCTTTAGTCGGGCCGTTTCCATGTGGCCTCCCAGTCACCGACGGCGATGATGAACCGTTCCGAAAACTCCTCCCCTTCCCTCAACCCCGGCGGGCTCGGGAGGCGCGCCAGCAGCAGGAACCCGGCGAGGGAGACGACCGAACCGAACAGGATGGTCAGCAGGTAGCCGATGAGCAGAAAAGGGGGCCAGGAAACGATCGGTTTGCCGCCCGAGATGATCGGCCAGCTCAGCACCGTGTAGGTGGTCAGCGCAAGCCCGCCGAGGAATCCGCCCAGGCCTCCGGCCAGGGGGAAGAAGCGCATCCGTCCCGGCCGGTCGCCGATGAGCAGCTGTTCGACCTCCGGCAGGTGGTAGGGGGTGCGCACCCAGATGTTCGATTTCGGGGTCCCCTCTCCCACCAAGCGGCGCAGCTGTTCCAGAAATTCCCCGGCGTGGTCGAATTCGTACCGTTGCGTCATTTTTCGTGCTCCTTCAGCTCGGTCATCGACAGGACCGGCAGCAGCTTGACGAAGAGCAGGAAGAGCAGGAAGAAGAGACCGAAGGAACCGGCGGTAATCCCGGCCTCGACCAGGGTGGGCCGGTAGGTCCCCCAGGCGTAGGGATCGAAATCGTGAGCCAGGGAAGAGACGATAATGACGAACCGCTCCAGCCACATGCCGACGTTGACGAAAAAGGAGAGAATGAACAGCCAGGTCAGGGACCGCCGCAGTGGCTTGAAAAAGAGGGTCAGGGGCAGCACCGAGTTGCAGAGGACCATCAGCCAGAAGAGCCCGGCGTAGTGTCCGGTGGCCCGGTAAGTGAACGCCCCGCTCTCGAAGGAGTTGTGGCCATAATAGGCCAGACCCTGCTCAACGATATACGTGAAGGTGACGATCAGTGAGGTAAAGAGGAGGATTTTGGCGATCGACTCGAAATGGTCAACCTCCAGGTAGGTCTCCAGCTTCAGCATCCGCCGCATCGGCACCATCAGGGTGATCACCATAGCCGATCCGGAAAGGATCGCCCCGGCGACGAAATAGGGGGCGAAGATGGTCGTGTGCCACCCGGGGATGATGCTGACCGCGAAATCCCAGGAGACGATGGAGTGCACCGACGCCACTAGGGGGGTGGCGAAAGCGGCGAGGAAGAGATAGAGCCGGCTGTAATGGCGCCACTGGCGCATGGTCCCCAGCCAGCCGAGGCTGAGCAGGCCGTAAATCTTCCCGGCGAATCCCGGCCGGCGGCGCCGGGTGATGGCGAGGTCGGGAACCATGCCGACGTAGAAAAAGACCAGACTGACGATCATGTAGGTGCTGACGGCAAAGACGTCCCAGACCAGGGGTGACCGGAAATTGGGCCAGATCATCCGCTCGCTGGGATAGGGAAAGAGATAATAAAAGACCCAGACCCGCCCCAGGTGGATCAATGGAAAGAGGCCCGCCACCATCAGACTGAAGATGGTCATGGCCTCGGCGGCGCGGTTGAAACTGGTGCGGAACCGGGCCCGGAAGAGGTAGAGAACGGCGGAGATCAGGGTGCCGGAGTGGGCGATCCCGACCCAGAAGACGAAATTGGTGATGTAGACCCCCCAGCCGATCGGATTGTTGATCCCGGCGACGCCGAGTCCGAACCAGACCTGGTAGGCCCACAGGGAGAGGCCGCCGGTGAAGAGGAGCGCGCAGCCTGCCACCGCCGCCAGGTAGAACAGGCTCGGCCGGCTCATGGCCGCCAGCACGTCCTGTTCGATCGGTCTTGGAGTTTCGATATCCGCCATGGAGTCCCTATTAGGCTGGTGAGAAACGCCCATTTGCGGCGTTGCCTTCATCCCTCGTTAACAACGTACTATTCACGCACGCTTTATTCCTCGGGATTTTGACGGCCTTGCGTCCGGACATTTTTGCTCAACCTGGAAAATCGGTTTTTTCAACAACCTAGCTTTGCGCTCTCGTTCATGCCGCGTTCAGCCGATCTTTTTGTCCGACCGGACGCGATGCAGATAATAAACGGACGATTCGGTCCCCAGCTCTTCGAAGACCCGGTAGGTTCGCTCCGAATTGGACAGCCGGTAAACTTCGGACTGTTCATCCAGCAGATTGCCGAAGACGATGGCATGGGTCGGGCAGGTCTGGGCACAGGCCGGCACGACGTCGCCATCCCGAAGACTCCGCCCCTCCTCTTTGGCCAGGTTCTTGGCCGCGCGGATACGCTGGATGCAGAAGGTGCATTTTTCCATTACCCCCCGCCCCCGGTGAGTGATGTCGGGGTTGCGCATGCGGTCGAGGGGTTTGGGCTGTTTGTAGGCCCACCAGTTGAAGCGCCGCACCTTGTAGGGGCAGTTGTTGGAGCAGTAGCGGGTACCGACGCAGCGGTTGTAGACCTGGACGTTGAGCCCCTCCGGATTGTGATAGGCGGCGTAGACCGGGCAGACCGGCTCGCAGGGGGCGTAATGGCACTGCTGGCAGAGCATCGGCAGGAATGCCACCTCCCCATTTGCGTCGTAGAAAGGCTCAATGCGCAGCCATGACATCTCCCGTCCTCTCAGGTGTTCCTTCGAACCGACCACCGGGACGCTGTTCTCCACGTAGCAGGCGGCCGCACACGCGCCGCAGCCGATACATTTTTCCAGGTCGATGGCCATGGTCCACCGATACGGTTTATGTTCGTGCTCGGGGTAGAGGGAATAACGTTCGAATTTCTCCCCTTCTTTTCGGTGCACCGGGTCGGGGATCAGCCCCCGGCCGTTCTGGGAGGGGGACCCGGACAGGATCGACAGGGGCGCCCCGCCGCCGAGCCGGGTCAGGCCGACTCCGCCGCGCAGGGAAGTCCACTGGCCCGTCTGCCCGTCGACCAGGAAGGGCGGCCGGTCGAGGGCTTCCCGGGGAGCCATGATCACCCCGTCGGGCAGGCCGGGCTGGACCTTCACCGCCAGTTCGGCGGACCAGCCGTCCACGGCTATCCGCACTCGGTCGCGGTCGGCCAGCCCCTGGTTTTTGGCTTCTTCCGGTCCGATGGCCAGCCATTCGCCGTAAGAGATGGTGGTCATCGGATCGGGGATTTCGGAGAGCAGGGCCAGGGGCCGGCTGCGGCCGTCGAAGCGCCGCACCGAAGGGGTCACGATCAGGACGGGTCCCTCCACCCGGGGCGGGTTCAGTTCCAATTTCGCCAGCCGGGCGGCGGCCACGTCGGCATTGAACTTCAGCGGCGGCGCCTCGATCTTTTCCCGGATGAAGCCGTTTTGCGCGAAGCCGGCCAGAGCGTCCGTATCGAACATCCTTCGCCATTCCGCAAACAACAGTTCCCGGTAATTTTCATCGGCACCCTTCCCCGCTTTCCGCAAAATGCGCAGCAGAATGTCCCCCTCGCTCAGGGTGTCGTAAAGGGGCTTGACCGCCGGCCGCTGCAGGGCGCGCACCCCCCGGCGGGGGACTGCGTCACCCCAGGCCTCGAGGCCGTGGCTCAAGGGGAGGATCAGGTCGCATGCGGCGGTCGTTTCGTCGGGCAGATCGGCCAGGGCCACCCGCAGCCTGGCCTTGCCCAGGTTTTCGGCAAACCCGGTCTCGCGCGGCAGGTGGTAGACCGGGTTGGTCCGGGCCAGGAAAAGCACGCCGATCTCGTCCCGGGAAAGCCGGTCGCCCAGTTGCAGCAGGTCGGCTGGTGTCCCCACCCCCAGGTAATTTTCAGCCGCTGCGAAATCGAGGGTGCCGTCGAACATGCCCCCCGTCCATTGGATGAGGCCGGCCAGGAGGGCGGCATCCAGCCCTTCGGGACTGCCGACGGTCGGGCCGCCGACCAGCAGCAGGGGTTGCTTCGCCTTTTCCAGGAGGAAGGCCGCTTCCGTCAGCTGCTCGACAGAAAGCCCGCTACGCTCCGCTGCGGACGCCGGAGACATCTCCGGCAGGCGCCGAAGAATGGTTTCGGGGAGGCGCTGCCGGATGCGGTCGCTGCCGGCCAGGCGGTGAAGGAGAAAGGCGAGGATAAATACCTCGCTCCCCGGCCGAACCGTCCAGCGCCGGTCGGCGCTGGCACCGGTGAGAGAGCGGTGGGGCTCGAGATGGATCCAGTGCGCCTCGGGATTCTCCCGGAAGACCGCCAGGCCCCGGCTATGGGCCACGGGACTGACGAAGGTCTCCACCAGGTCGGCGCCGAGGGTGAGGAGAAAATCGGCCCGGTCGAGGCGGGCGCTCGGCAGATCGGCGCGATCGAAAAGAGCTTTATTGGCCTGCCGGGCGATGCCATGGTCGAGCCATTCGAAGGCCGGAGCCCGCTCCACCCCCAGGGATTCGCAGAACCTGGCGATGAAACCGTCCAGGGAGCCGGTGGTCCGTCCCGCCAGGTAGACGCTCCTGCGCCCTTCAGCGCCGGAACCGCCCAGGGCGGTGTCGATGCGCTCCAGCGCTTCCTCCCAGCTGACGGCTTGGAACTGGCCGCCCGTATCCCGGAGTTGGGGACTTTTGAACCGCTGGGGATGGTAGAGGCGCCAGAGGGACGCCTGGCCGCGGACGCAAAGGGCGCCATCGTTGACCGGATGACCGATCGTTCCTTCCAGCTTGACCGGCCACCCTTCCCGGACTCGCACCCGGACCCCGCACCCCGCCGGACATTCGGTGCAGGTGGCGGCGTACCAGAGGGGCTTGCCCGGAATCACCCCTTCGTCCAGGGGGACCAGGTAGGAGATGAAATCCTTCTGCTCCCGGTCCGATCCGCAGGACGACAGCAGGGTGGTCCCGGAAAAGAGGCTGAGAAGACGAATGAAAAAGCGTCGATTCATAAACGAATATCCATCGCTCAGTGATGGCAGGCGCCGCAGTCGGTCGGACCGCCCCGCCACCGGTGACAGGAGACGCACCAGCCCATCTTCAAGGGCCGGACCTGCCGGGCCACGGTCACGGTCTGCATCGCCCCGTGGCAGGCGAAGCAGGGAATTTCCACCCGCAGGTGGCTCTGGTGGGAAAAACGGACGAAACCGGGCAGCGCGTGGACCCGGTTCCAGACCACCGGTCGTTTTTCCCGATAGTGCTCGCGAACCTTCTTTACCTCGGGGCGGTCCACCGCCACGGTCTGGTGGCAGTTCATGCAGAGCTCCAGGGGCGGCGCCCCCGCGTGGGGGGAGCGTTCCGGGAACTGGTGGCAATAGGTGCAGGCCAGCCCGAGCCGTCCGGCATGGATGTAATGCGGGAACTCGATGGGTTGATCGAGATCGCGCTCGGACCTGTGCCAGAATCCGGCCAGGGCGACAATCGCCAGAAGCAGCCCGGAAAAATAGCCGATCAACGCCAGTCTGCTGAGGATTTTCCCCACGTTCATCCGGTCTTATTCCTCAAGCCGCCGCAGCAGGTAATCGGCGACCGCCCCGATCTCCGCATCTTTCAGGCCGTGCTTCGGCATGGGCGGGTAATCGGGATTTTTTTTGGTCGGATTGCGGATAAATTCCCGCAATTTTTCCGGTTCGTTCCGGTAGGCCGGGAGTACCTCCAGCAACGGCGGACCGACGATCTTCCGATCGAAGGCGTGGCAGATGCCGCAGATCCGGTCAAATACCTCCTGGCCGGGGTCGGCCGGCACTTTCGCGGCGCTGACCGCTGGGGCTGTCTCCGCCGCTTCGGCCTTTGCCCAAACTCGCCAATTCTCCGGCTCGGTCAGGGTCTGGGGGGTCAAGATTCGATTACGCGCCAGATGGTCACCGGTCACCGCCAGCAGAAGCACCAGCATGAGCGCACCGAGGAGCCGCCAGCAGGGCGGGCCCTTCTTTTCCGACCAGCCGGTGGCCAGCCGCCACGCCAGCCAGCCGGCGACTGCAACCATGCCCCCATAGACCGGGAAGAGGGGTCCGGAAAGGCTCATCGGGGGGAGGTTGACCAGTTCGAGGAGCAGGGCGAGGGGAAAGAGCAGCGTGAAGACCAGCGCCACCCTGCGCCCGGTCCTTTCGACATAGCTTTCATACCGGTCTCCGGCCGGGCCGGGTTCCATGCCGCCGCGCCGGAAGAGGACCACGACCGCCGCCAGGGCCAGGCCGAAACCGAAAAAAAACAGGAATTTCGCCACTGCGACCCAAGACAGGGTCCGCAGGGGCTGGGTTTCAAGGAGCGGCCAGCGCTCCGGCATCAGCAGCTGGCCGGCGCCGCAGAAGAGCAGGAAACAGCTTCCGGCCAGCAGGACCAGCCCCCAAAGACCCAGCAGGGTGGTCCAATGGGACGAGTCTTTTCCCCTCCGCATCAGACTCTGGTATCCGGCAATCATCGCCAGCCCCAGGCAGAGGGCGGCAAGCAACCCGATCCAGGCCGGCAGGGGGAGCATCCCGGGCCGGTAGAGCCGGCGACCGATCTCCAGGTTCAGCGCCACGGCCAGAACCGGAAGCCAGACCATCCAGCCACCGGGCAGCGCCATGCGCACAGCGTCCCTGCTCAGACGGCGGGCCAGCGGATCCCGGCGCCGGATTCCCAGCCCCTTGCAGGTCAGGGACAGCACCATCCCGCCGATCAGCAGCGCCAGGTAGGGAAGGTGAATCAGGCACGCGAGGGAGTAGAGAAATTTCAGGAATCCTGAAAGTTCCGCAACGGCATTCGGGTCAGGCGCACCGGGAATCGGCATGGTGAATGTCCTGCGGGCATTCCGGCTTGGTCGGGACAGGGCGACAGGACCGGACGGTGAGGCGCCGGGGCTTCTTCCGCGGCGATTTCGAGTGATCAAATATAGCGGGGTTCAGGATGAATGCAAGTGGCCCGGACGGCTCCGGTGATGGGAAACTACCCGTTTCGGGAAGACGGCCCGGCCGACTCCTCGTCGGCATAGATTTTCCGGATCAGCATCGCCAGTATCCCCATGACCACCAGCAGGCCGACCACGATCCCGCCCGTCGCTTTGCGCTGCTGCAGCGTGGCCCGAATCGAATCGACCTCGGCCCCGACCTTCTCCAGATCTCCCTGGAAACCGGCACTCCGGGAGCGAACCTGCTCCACGTCGACGCTGTGGAAGAGCCGATGGAACTGATTGCGAAGGGCAAAGGTGCGGTCCGACAGTTCCTTGACGTCAATGCCGACCCGCCGCAACTTCCGGAAATCGTCTTCCAGGCCGCTGATCATGCCGTCGGTTTTTCCCAAGGCCTCCCGAAGCACCTTGGCCCGGCCGTATTCGTGACAACGAGAGCAGGCTTCGGAATTGATCAGATCGAGGCTGGCCTCGGTCACCGCATGGTTGCCGTGGCAGGTCACGCATTGCGGACCGCCGGAGCCCAGCGCCCGGCCATGGGCGCTTTGCTGATAGTCGGCCTTGACGCCGACATGACAGCGACCGCAAAAGTCGGGGATCGCTGTTTTTTCCGGCGCCCCGACAAATCCCCGTTCCGGGCTCATGGCCATACCGAAATCGGTCGGGTCACCGCCGTGACAGTTGTGGCAGGAAATGCCGTTGCGGGAATGGATGCTCGCCCGCCACTGCTCCACCGGTTTCTGCAGCCGGCCGGTCTGCCCGCCGTGGCACTGGATACAGACCGTCTCCGGGGCGGTCCCGGCGACGGCGGCGCCAGCCAACAGCCATCCGCTCCAGAGGAGGAGCGCCAGAGACAGGTATCGTCGACCCGCAATCCGGTTCATGAATAGTGCCCCCAGACCGACAGGCCGATAAAAACGGCAAGCCCCGCTAAGAACAGGGTCAGAAAGAGCGGACGCCTGGTTGGGCGGCGTTCCCGGCCCCGGTCGATAAAGGGGAGAAGGAGCAGAAAGGTTACGAACAGGCCCTGCACCGCCAGGCCGAGAAATTCGCTGGGGAAAATCTTCAGAACCTGGTACGCCCACAGGAAATACCATTCGGGCTTGATCCCCTCGGGCGTCAGGAACGGGTCGGCCGGCGCGAAGGCGGCGGGCGGAAAGAACAGCCCGGGCGCGAAAAAGACCACGCCGAAGAGCAGGGCCAGGAAGAAACAGATGACGGCGACATCTTTTACCACGTAATTGGGGAAGAAGGGGATCCCTCCCTCATGGTGCTCGTGACGGAAGGTCGACGGCGGCTCGCGGGGTTCATATTCGGGGCCGAAGGGGGGCCGGGAAATGCCGACCCGCCGGACGCAGAAGAGATGCAGGGCCACTATCAGGCCGAAAATGAACGGGAAGCCCATGACGTGGAGGGCAAAGAACCGGCCGAGGGTCGGCTGCCCCACCATGGCGCCGCCGCGCAAAAAACGAACCACGGCGTCCCCCACCAGGGGGATCTCGTTGCTGCTTTCGGTGGCCACGGTGGTGGCCCAGAAGGAGAGCTGGCTCCAGGGGAGCAGATAGCCGGTCAGGCACATCCCCAGGGACATGAGCAGAATTATAAAACCCGCCACCCAGGTCAGCTCCCGCGGCTGCTTGTAGCTCCCCATGAAGAGGACCGACAGCATGTGCAGCAGGAGGGCCAGGACGATGATGTTGGCGCCGACGGCATGCACGTAGCGGATCAGCCAGCCGAAGGGGACCTCGTTCATGATCCGCTGGACGCTGGCAAAAGCCTGGTCGGTGTTCGGAACGTAATAGATCAGCAGCAGAATGCCGGTGATGAACTGAATGCCGAACAGGGCCAAGAGGACCGCACCCAGCGTATACCAGACGTTGACGTTCCGCGGCAGCAGGTACTCGGTCAGATTCTGCTGCAAAATGTCCCGGATGCCGATCCGAGCGTCGATAAAGTCGATGACTTTTTTCGGCAGATTCATAGTGTCAGCCCACCACCAGTTCTTCACCGGCAACCGCTACCGGAATAACCTCCAGGGGCTTCGGCGGAGGGCCGCCGAGGACTCTGCCGTCGGCGTCATATCGCCCCCCGTGGCAGGGGCACAGAAATTCCTGCCGACCGGAAACCCACTGAACGATACAGCCCAGGTGGGTGCAGATCGCTGAAAAGGCGTGGAATTTACCCGGTGCCACTTGCAGCACCACCGCCGGATGACCGCGAAATTGAAAAAAGTGCGCCGCGCCGACCGGCGCCAGGTTGCGTGCCAGGCGTATTTTGGACTTTTCACCCTTCCCCGCAGGTGGGGCCAGGTATCCCCAGATGGACCAGCCGGCGCCACCGGCCAGGATAACGCCGATCCCCCCCAGCAGCACCGAAAGGATGAATTGCCGCCGCCCGTCGTCGGCCGGTTGTTCCATGTCCATCTCCGATCTCCGCTTAAGGGTCCCGTTTTGGCCCGTTCCGGCCATCGGGCGTTGCTCCCTTGAAAAAATCGCTGTACATTATAAACGGCCTTGCGAGCCTTTCAACCCCGGTCCGACCGGCAGGAGACCATGGCCCCCCTGATTTCACTCTTCATCATCGATCCGCCCGAGCGGCTCGACCCGCCGACCGATACGACCCTGGCCATCATGAGGGAAAGTCTTCGGCGCGGCGGAGAGGTTTTCTATTGCACCCTGCCGGATCTGGTTCTGGAGGGGGACCGGCTTTACGCCCAGGCCTATCCGGTGCGTTTCCCCCCCGGCGCAGAACTGTTCACCGCCGGGGATGCGCAGAAATTTCCGGCCGAAGCGGCCGATGTCGTCTACATGCGCAAGGACCCTCCCGTCGACCGGGACTACCTGCAGGCCGCTTACCTGCTGGACCAACTTCCCCCCCGGGTTCTGCAGGTCAACCCTTCGAGAACCCTGCGGCTCCACTGTGAAAAATTGATCCCCCTGGCCTTTCCCGACCTGGCACCGGAAACCCTGGTCGGGAGGAGCGTCATGGAAATCGCGGCTTTTTTGCGCCGGCACCAGAGGATCGTCGTCAAACCGCTCGATGACTGCAGCGGCCGCGGGATTGTTGCCGTCAACGCCAGCGACCCAAGGGCGGAAGAACTGATCGACCGGGCCGCGGAGGGAGGCGGGCGTTGCGTCGTGGCCCAGCGGTTTTTACCCGAAATCCGGGAGGGGGACAAGCGGGTCCTGATGCTGGGAGAGGAGATTCTGGGCTGGGTCAACCGCCGTCCCGCGCCGGGGGAATTCCGCTCCAACGTCAATGCCGGCGGCCGCTGCCTGCTTTGCGAATTGACCGCTCGGGACCGGGCCATCTGCGAGCGGGTCGGCCCCTGGCTGGTCCGCGAGGGGATCCATTTTTCCGGGCTGGATATCGTCGGCCCCTATCTGTTAGAGGTCAATATCACCAGCCCTTCCTGCCTGCGGGAGTTGAATCAGCTGACCGGCCAATCCCTGGAAAAGAGGGTCGTCGATTATGTCGAAGAGAACTGCCGTCGAGCCCGAAACTTTCTCCCCTGCCGCTGAAACTTTATCGGAAATTTCCCCAGGCTGACCCAAAATACTCTGCCGCAAGGCGGCAAAAAACCCGAGAGAAAAGGGGTACGAGGCAAGGATGTCGTTGACGAGGGGTGGGGACAACGCCGCAGAGGGGTGTTTTCCACCAGTCTGCCTGACAACACCTGACTACTTGGCCGCCACCTTCCCATACACCTGAATAGTGATCCTTTCCGTATTGCTGTCGGTCAGGATAACCACATATCCGCCGACCCGTTCCGCGCCCGCGGCCGGTGTGGCTTTGATCAGAACATCGACCGACTGCCCCGGCAACACCTCCTTGGCCGAAACTTTCGCCTCGATATCCTTGGATGTCTCGGTGACCTTGAGCAGCCTTACCTTCATTTTTCCGTAATTGGTGATTTTGACCTTTTCCTCCACGGCCTTCCCGGGAGTCAACATGCCCAGGCGCAGGGGATCGGGCTCCACCTTGAGGAGCGGATGGACCTTGCCGGTCAGATAAAGCTTGTATTCCGGCTGGTCGGGATCGTCCGTGGTCAGGTAGACCGTTTTATGGATGGCACCCTGGAACCGGGTGGAATCGAAGTTGGTCTTGACATCCGCAGCCTGACCCGGGGCCAGCACTTTTTCAGACAGAAGCGCTGCGGTACAGCCGCAGGAGGTTTTGACCTTTTCAATCGTCAGGGGTGCATCCCCGCCATTGCTGATCTTGAAGACGTGTTTGACCTGGTCACCCTTTAAAATCTCCCCGAAATCGAATGCCGGCTCTTCAACCACCAGCTTAGGGGCGGCATAGGCTGCGCCGCAGCAGATCGCCAAAAGCATCAAGACTGTAAAAAAACCCACCTTTTTCATGGTCATGTACCCCCGTGATAAATTGCCGAAACGGAAACTCCAGCGTCAAGGTTTTTGAGCATACCATATTCTCCGTGGCTTTGGCTATCCCCTGTCGCGGCCACGTTCCGTTGACATAACCCCTCAAACTTGCTATAGATAACGGTAATTTCAGCCCGGCTCTCCTGGGGATGTTTCCGAAATGAACACACCGCGCATGGAACTCCTTTATTCCCGGGAGGAGATCGCCTCCCAGGTTCGACGCCTGGGCGGGGAAATCAGCAGAGATTTCGGTGACCGGGAGATTCTTCTGGTCGGTGTGCTGAAGGGTTCTTTTCTCTTTTTTGCCGATCTGGCACGCGCCATCACTTCCCCGGTAAAAATCGATTTTGTCAGGCTGGCAAGTTACGGTTCCGAAACCCAGTCGTCCGGCCTCGTCGAGATGCGAAAGGACTTGGAGCTTCCCGTCAAAGGACGCGATGTCATCATCGTTGAGGATATCGTCGATTGCGGATATACTTTGGAAGTCCTGTATCACCGCCTGTCCCAACGTGAACCCCGATCCCTCAAAGTCTGCGCCCTGATCGATAAACGGGTCCGGCGGGCGGTGCCGGTTTCCCTCGACTATGTCGGCTTGGTTCTGGAAGATGGATTTGTGGTCGGGTACGGCCTGGACCATGACGAGCAATTTCGAAACCTTGACGAAATTTTTCTATTGAAAGAGGCCTGAACCAGGAGAAGAGGCTTTTATGATCGTTCAATGTGAACAATGCCAAACCCGATTCCGGCTGGCGGATGAAAAATTGCGGGAGGGGGGCATCAAGGTTCGATGCTCTAAATGCAAGCATATTTTCCTGGTGGAACCGCCGGCAAGTGAGACCGCCCCTCCGCCGGCCCCTGAACCTCAGTTCTCTCCCCCAACGGAACCGGAATTTTCCACACCCGGGGAGACGGTTGAGGAAGTTCCGGCAGCGGCCTCCCAGCCTCCGGAGGATCGGGATGAGGAGATCGATTTCGGAGGTTTCAATATGGAACCGGTCCCCGCGGAGGAGGCAGAACAGGTCGATTCCAACGCCACCCGGGACGCAGACGACCCCTCCGAAATAACCTTTCCCGAGGAAGACGAGATGGAAGAGACGGAAGCGCCCGGGATGGAAGACACGGGCGAATTGTCCTTCCAGGTTGAAGAAGATGAGGAGTCCCCGGCGGCGGCCGATAGCGGAACGGAGTCGGAGGAAGAGGACGAAATGTTCTCCTTCGACGAACCTTCCACCGAAAGCGCGGGGGATTTGGATTTCAGTGATGCCGCGGGTGACGAGGAAAAGTTTTCCTGGGATGAAGAAATCCCGGCCCCACCCCCCGAAGAATATGAATTTGAGAAACCGACGACGTCCGCTGTCGAGGAGGATCTCGGTTTCGGCGAAATTGCCCTTCCCGGCCGTGAAGCCGGGTCCGGTGGCGGGGAAGCCCCCAGTACCGACCTTGCCCCCGATATCCCGGGTTCCGGAGGCAGCGAGGACACCTGGCACCAGGCTCCCCCTTCGCCGCGGCCGGAACCGATGGCTGCTCCGCCCGCATCCAAGGAGCGCGGCAAGGGCAAGGGGCTACAGATCTTCGTGCTCTTTCTCCTGCTGATCGTCGGTGGGGCCATCGGCTATCTCTACTGGCAGGAGGGGACGGTCGATCTCGATGCCGCGCAGAGGGTCATCGCCCGGCTGACCGGCCAGGCACAGCCCACTGCATTCGAGCAAAAAATCGAAGTCGGCAACCTGAAAGGATTCTTTGTGACGAATCGCCAGGAGGGGCAACTGTTCATCATCAGCGGCAGGGCCGTTAACAAGTTCGGCGAAGAGCGGTCGGCAATCCAGGTCAAGGGGCTGATTTTTGACAAAAAAGGGAAGGTCGTCCAACATCAGACCGCTTTTGCCGGAAACCCCCTGGATGAAGGCTCCCTGCGGAGCTGGCCTTTTGCCAAGATCTCCGAATCGATGAACAATCAGTTCGGCGATTCCCTCTCCAATCTGAACCTGGGACCGGGCAAATCGATTAACTTCACCGTGGTCTTCAAAGCCCTTCCCGCCGAAATGGCCGAATTCAGCGTGGAGGTGGTTGATTCGCAGCCTGGATCGAAATAGACCTCCCGATTATTGAAAACGTCCGTCTGCGGCGGTTTTCCCATTCCTCGCCGACGACGTCCTCGGGGGAGCCTCAAGTGAAGTTCCTTCACAGTCTGACACCCCACAAATAAAAACGCCGCATCCAATGGAAGCGGCGTTTTCTCGTTTTCTATATCTGAGAACAGAACCGATATCAGTTTTTTTCGGAATTTTTGTCGTCCGGTTCGGGGGTGATGTCGATCTCCTCAGGTCCCTTGACCGATTTTTTGAAACTGCGCACCCCGCGTCCCAGGGCTCCGCCGATTTCCGGAAGTTTTCCCGCCCCGAAAATGACCAGGACCAGAACCAGAATAATGACCAGTTCGGTGGTGCCGAATCCAAACATTTTTTACCGTCGGGGGGCAACGGCCGGGAGTCCTGGCCGGGAACGGAAAAGGAGGCGGGACGGCTGGTAACGGCCGTCCCGCCAATTCGCTTAAGGAGCGTCGATAGCGTCGACCGGGCAGGTATCGACACAAGCACCGCAATCGGTGCAGGTCGCCGGATCGATCACCCGGGCATCGCCCTGTTCGCTGATGGCGTCCACGGGGCAAACTGGGTCACAAGCGCCGCAATTAATGCATTCGTCGTTGATGGTATGGGCCACGGATATCACCTCCTCTGGTTAGGTGCAGGGACAAGTCCCTTTCTATTGTTAAGGCGGGCGTATATTAACTCAATTGAAATTTCGTGTCTACCCTTTAAAATGGGCCGTCATTCTGAAAAATTCTTGCAATTTTCGGGGGCCTACTATAGGCTTTTTGGACGTTTTCGCGTCGGTTGTGTCCCGGTTTCCTTAGACTTTTTCCGATTCTCCCTGCGAACATAGAAGGATCATCAACCGATCCGGCGGAAAAAATTTTTTATTCTGGCCCTTTCGGGTGGGCCGTTATTCTCATTGAGGAGGAGTATTTTTTATGGACATCCTGGCACTGAACTGCGGAAGCTCTTCGGTCAAGTACCAACTGTTCGATTGGGGCAGACGGGAAGTCATCGCCAAGGGGATGGTCGAACGGGTGACCATCGGCGATTCATTCATCATTCACGAAGTTCCCGGTCGCGAGACCTACCGGGAGGAATATGAATGCCCCGACCATCAGGTCGCCATTCACCTGATCATCAAAACCCTGACCGACAAGAAATACGGCGTCGTCGAAGACATGAGTCAGATTTCGGCGGTCGGCCACCGGGTCGTCCACGGCGGCGAAAAGTTTACCTGCTCGGTGATGATCGACGAAAAGGTCCTGGATGCCATCAAGGAAGTCCAGCACCTCGCCCCTTTGCACAATCCGCCCAATATCGCCGGGATCGAAGCGGCCCAGGCCAATCTTCCAAACGTCCCGCACGTGGCCATTTTCGACACCGCTTTCCATCAGACCATGCCGCCCCATGCCTATACCTACCCTCTTCCCCACGATTGGTATGAAAAGTACGGGGTCCGTCGCTACGGATTCCACGGCACCAGCCACCTTTACGTTTCCAAGCGGGCCGCCGTGCTCCTCGGAAAAGATCCCGGGGAGTGCAACATCATCACCATGCATATCGGCAACGGGGTGTCCCATTCCGCCATCAAAAACGGCGTCTCCGTCGACACGTCCATGGGCCTGACCCCTCTCGAAGGGGCAGTGATGGGCACCCGCTG
>Ga0055479_10000013_pt1 | contig 19679 bp, 13 predicted proteins | sample Muzzi_PWC_D1_FD_57941 | JGI IMG/M metagenome (GOLD analysis project Ga0055479, IMG submission 57941) | Wetland microbial communities from San Francisco Bay, California, USA, that impact long-term carbon sequestration - Muzzi_PWC_D1 | ecosystem: Environmental > Aquatic > Marine > Wetlands ...
ACTGCAGGAGATCGACGAGCAACTGCTTGTGGCACCCGGCCGGCGCTCGGAACCGGCCCGCTGGGGACATGCCGACCAGCACCTGGCCGCCTGGATGCGCGTTCTGGACCGCGAGGAACCCGACTACCGGCAGTGAGCCGCTAACAGTCCGAATCAAGTGCCAGTGCGCAGGCACCGATGAGCCGGGGATGGAGCTGCAGGGGTGAAGCCCGAGAAGCGCGATCTCGGCTATGAGGCGATGCGCTACCTGATCGACGAAGTCGTGTTCATTCACGACGCCGACCGCCAGATCGTCTTCGTGAGTCCGTCGGTCGAGAACGTGCTGGGATATACCGTGGAGCAGTTCGAACGGCTGGTCACGACCGAACTGCTGCACCCGGACGACATGCGCGACGCCTTCGAGGCAGCCCAGAGGGTGCGTGCTCGGCCCGGCGCGACGTACCGGTCGATCCTGCGGGTGCGACGCGCAGACGGCAGCTTCGTCTGGGCCGAAACGGTCGGGCGCAATCTGTTGCATACCGACGTCCGAGGAATCATCAACACCCTGCGCGACATCAGTGAACGACGTGCGCTCGAAGAGCAGCTGTTCGTGCTGGCCTTCGAGGACGAACTCACCCGTTTGCCCAATCGCCGCGCCTTCGTTCATCAACTCGAAGTGAGCCTGAAACAGTGCGATGGCGCCGTCGTCGGCGTGATGATCGTCGATCTCGACGGATTCAAATCCATCAACGATCGGCTCGGCCACGATGGGGGTGACGCACTGCTGGCCGCGTGCGCGGCGGCGATCCAGCAGGCGACTCGCGATGGAGATTTCACCGCGCGACTGGGCGGAGACGAATTCGCTGTGCTGTGTCGCGATCTCCGCGACGAACACGATCTGCGCGATCGTGCGGAGAAGATTCGCAGCGCCGCCTGTCCGCGGGCGGGCGCGTCGAACACACCGTCGGTGACTTTCTCGGTCGGTGCGTCGATGGCGATGGCCGGGGACGGGTTGACCGACCTGCTGCGAGCGGCAGATCGCGCGTTGTACGCCGCCAAGCGAGCCGGCCGCGACAGCGTATCGCTCAGCGGGCGACGGCAGGGCTCCTGAGAGGCCGCTCGCGTCGTCGCGTTCCAGCGGCGAGCAGCACCAGACCGAAAGCCACCAACGATGCGGTCGACGGCTCGGGCAGGGCGGCACCCGCCGCGGAGTAGACATTCGATGTGGCGCCCAACGCGGACCAGCTGAGCGCGCCATCGGCGATCGTGTCGTCGACACCCCCGAGATCCTGATTGAATGCGTTGGTCTGCGTCGACGAACCGAACACGTAACTGAGCGGGCTGTTCTCGTCGATGTTCACACCGTTGTTGGCGAGTTCGGTGATCACGACCTGGAACGAGTAGGAAAACGACAGGAAGTAGTCGTTGCCATTGTTGTCGAGGTCGACGTCGTCATCGAGTTCCAGCGCGCAGGCTCCGTCGCAATTCCCGGTCAACGGTGTGCTGTCGACCTGCGACCATGCATAGTTGGTCGCGGTGTGGGCGACTTCGGTGCCTGCGATCGCGATCGTGCTCGTCGTATTCGGAGACGTGTTCGCCTGCGCGCCGGGATCGTACAGCTGGACACTGTCGGAGCCGCCGCTGTTGCTCATGATCATGTAGAGATCGATGCGTTCGTTCGCGTCGCCCGGGCTGGCGTCGAACCCGATCAGCAGAACGTGGCCGTAGCCGGCTGGATTCTGTTCTGTCGACATGCGGAATCGAAACGCGATCGTATCGTCCGAGTTGTCACCGATGGTGCCGCCGTCGTCGAACTGGGTGTAGATCGCGGGAATCGTCGCGCTGCCGACGATGTCGGCTTCTCGTTGCCCGGTCTGCTGGTCGTTGTGCGGATCGGGGCTGAGGCCGCCGTACTCGATGGGGGTCCATTCGGACGTGGCGCCGCCGATCGTCAGCCCGGCGGCCGTCGTCGCGGAGCCGAATGCCAACAATGCGACGATCGCGGCTCGGTAGAGGTAACACATCATAGGTTCGACTCGATCGGGATCATCGCCTGCTCATCGGAGCCGCCGCAGATCGACCCAACTTCTGTTTTGGGTTCCGAACCACTTTTCCCGAGCGGTTTCGATCGGATCCGACGATCTGTAGTGAAATCAACTCATTTGGTTCTCCGCTCCGATCGAATTCACAACCGACGCCAGCGGCGTCCCACAAATGAGGGATGGCGCTACTCTGCATGGGCACAAATAGTGAGATGAGGGCATTCGCTGCGCGAATACCCTCCGCGCATACCTGGTTCTGTGCGCACGGAGCGGACGCTCGGGGGGCGGCTGTGAGTTCCGGGCCACAAAGATGCGGACAGTAGCCGGGTCTCAATGTTACGAGACGAAGGAGAGGTTCGTGTCGAACCACGATGACGCACGCTCGCATCTGACGGGCGAAGTTCTGCACCGCTATTTCCTGGTTTCGTATGCATTGGTCGCCATCGCGACGATTCCGTTTCTGTACGGCTCGTGGCGCAGCGGGGTGGTTCCAGGCCTCTACAGCGTCACGCTGTTTCTGGCCTACAGCGGGTTCTACCTGCTGCCGGCGCTGGTGATCATCGGGGCCTGCTACCTGCTGCTGTGCGGGTTCCGCACCCCGACCGTCGCGCGAAGGACTCGCAACGCCGTCGTGGTGACGCTCGCGGTGTCGCTCGTCGCGCTGGTGGAGTTCGCGCTGATCGTCGACAGCATCGTCGTGCGGGACTTCGGTTTCCATCTGAACGGCTTCGTGCTCAACCTCGTCACGACTCCGGGGGGTCTCGAATCGATGGGGCTGGGCGAGACACTGCCGGTCACCTGCGCGATCGTCATCGGGGGATTGCTGGCCGTGCAGTACGCGGGCCTTCGCCTGGCCCGGAGCAGGCGATTCCGCTCCTGGCTTCGACCGCGGAATGCGTGGATTCTCGCTGTCGCGCTGGTGTTCGTGTCGGTTGGCGAACACCTGATCTACATCGCCGGCGATGTCCGATCGGACAGCGAGATCCTGTCTCAGGCGCGCGCGTTCCCGTTCTACCAACCCAAGACGGCCCGCAAGCTCGCACGGAAGTGGGGCCTCGAGTCCAAGCGAGGCGATCGTCAGGTCGCGTCAGTGGCAGACGACGAGTCGCCGCTCGCGTATCCGCGCCGACCGATCGAGGTCGATGTACCCGCCCATCCACTCAACATCGTCTGGCTGGTCGGGGAGTCCCTGCGATTCGATGCGTTGGCGCCGGACATCATGCCCAGGACCTGGGCGCTGTCCGAAAGAGCATCGGCATTCAAACAGCACTTCAGCGGTGGCAACGGAACGCGCATGGGCGTGTTCAGCATGTTCTACGGTCTTCACGGCCCGTACTGGTTTTCGTTCCTGAACGAGCGCCGCGGTCCGGTGCTGATCGACGTGCTGCGAGACCAGAACTACCAGATGAGCATCCACACGAGCGCGCGTTTTTCGTATCCCGAATTCGACCGGACCGTCTTCTTCCGCGTCCCCGACCGGGACATGTACGACAGCGCCGACACGTACTACAGCAAGAGCATGGACCGGGGTTGGAAGGAAGACGCCAAGCACACCGATGAGATCGTGGACTTCCTGAAGACCCGCGATCCGCAGCGGCCTTTCTTCGTCTACATGTTCTTCGAATCGACTCACTACCGCTACTACTTCCCCGACGGAACCGCGGTTCGCGAGCCGTATCTCGAGGACATGAGCCTCGCGGCTCTGGGGACCAACTACACGCCCGAGCTCCTCTACAACCGCTACCTGAACGCCGCTCACCATCTCGACAGCCAGGTCGGTCGGATCCTCGAAGCGCTCGACGAGACCGGAGATTCCGCCAATACCATCGTGCTGGTCACGGGGGATCACGGCGAAGAGTTCATGGAGAAGGGGCGGCAGGGACACAACTCCGAGTTCCACGACGAGCAGGTTCACGTGCCGCTGGTCCTCTCGGTGCCCGGTGGCTCGCCGAGGCGGGTCGATGGGCTGACGAGTCACGTCGACATCGTCCCGACACTGCTTCCGATGCTGGGGGTGACGAATCCTCCGGAGGATTATTCGTTGGGTCACGACCTGCTCGCGAACACCCGTCGTCGCTACGTGGTGGTCGCGGATTGGTCTCGCATCGCCGTCATCGACGCGGATCACAAGCTGACCGTTCCGGTGGGCGGAAACGGCATGCTCGAAACGACCGCGCTGACGACCCACGACGACACGGCCGTCGGAGATTTCACGGGCGCATTCAAGGCCGTTCGACCCGAGCTCAGCCGGGTCATGTCGGAACTGGTGGCATTCAGGGCCCGGGGCGAGCAGACCGCCGACGAAGAAAACCCGTTGGAGATCGCGAACCGGTCGTCGGGCTCGGATCCCTCACCCGATGCGGTCGTTCGGGTCTTGAAGGAGTAGCCGAGTCGCCGGGCGCACCACGGCGCGTGAGAATCGGCGGGTCAACGACGCCGGCAGCGCAGGGCCGCCAGGACCGTGAAGACCGCCACCCACTCCGACACGGGTGAAGGCTCGGGTACTGTGATCGTCGAATCGATCACGGTCGGGTCGCTGGCCGCCAGAAAGAAGATGCCCGGAAAGCCAGCCGATTCGAAGCCATTCGAATTGGCCGCCAGCACCGACCTCTCGATCGTCACCGTGCCGGTGCGGTTGTTGCTGACGAAGAAGATCGCGCCACCGCCTTCGACGGCATCGTTGCCCTCGATGCGCGTACCGCAGATCGAGAGGTCCATCTCATTGCCGTCGTTGTAGATCGCGCCGCCGCTGCCGCCGCCGGGTGTACCCGCTCGGGGTGGATTGGCGCCGTTTCCGACCGCTCGGTTTCCCTCGAACAGGCTGTTGAGCACGGTGTAGGAGACGCCGATCGAACTCAATGCTCCGCCGTTCGAGCAGAAGTTGCCGTCTTCCGGATCGCCGCCGAAGCTGCTGCGGACGATGTAGACCGGGAGACCCTGGTACGGACTGAGTACGCGAATGGCCGCACCGCCGACGTCCGGGCCCACGGCATCACAGCTGTTGCGGACGAAAAGCGAATCGACGACTTTGAAGCGGCCACCGCGGGCGAAGATCGCACCGCCACCGTCGGGCAATTCGCCGCTCGCGTTGCCGTCGGCAAACGTCAGGTTCTGCACCGTGAGCTGCGGATGGTCCTGGTTGTCGCAGTGTGCGGTCGTGAAGATCTGGTCGGGATCGCAGGTATTCATGTACAGGATACGGACCTGCCCGCCACCGCTCAGCGTGACCTTGCCACCCCCATCCATCACGATCTTCGGCCCGGTGTCGTTGAAGATCTTCGCGGTCTCGCTGAGTACGATCACGATCGGGTCCGGCCCGCAGTCGAATGTGATGATTCCGCCCTGGGCGACCGCGTTCACCACGGCTGCCGACGTGCAGCTCTGCGGCGTACCGTTCCCGATCACCACATCCGGGTTCGAAGTGTCTTCCGCCTGTGCTTCGGGCGGCACCTCGCAGCGACCCGCCGGGTATCCCGGTACCGCGGTCGCATCCGCCACGGCCACACAACCGATCATCGCCGGCATCGCGAGTGCCCATCGGACGAACCGCCGGCGTACTCCCATGATTGCGTGCTCCCGAGTGGGGTCCGAGCCACAATTTTGGCACGAACCGGCTGAGCAATCGAGTGCCCGGTCACGCTAGATTGCCAGTTGCCGCGCGATCGCGATGCTGTCGCCAGCCGCCGATCCCGGTTGCAACTACGAACCGCACGAGGGAGGTCACCGATGTCCGTCGAACACGATCCCTTCAACGCTCGCACAGCGATCGATACACCGCTCGGCCAACGCATCGTCTACCGGCTCGACGCGTTGGGAGATCAGATCGACGCGTTGCCCTACACGATCAAGGTTCTGCTGGAATCGGTACTGCGAAAGCACGACGGGCGCGTCGTGACGGACGACGACGTGAATGCGCTGGCGAGTTACGACGCGTCCAAGGTGGCCGAGACGGAGATCGCGTTCGCGCCCGCGCGCGTCGTGTTGCAGGACTTCACCGGTGTGCCCGCGGTCGTGGATCTGGCGGCGATGCGGTCGGCCGTCGTGCGCATGACCGGCGACGAGTCGGCCGCGAGCAAGGTGAACCCGTTGATCCCGAGCGATCTGGTGATCGACCACTCGGTGCAGGTGGACGCGTTCGGTTCCGCATCGGCGCTTCGAACCAACAGCGACCGCGAGTTCGAACGAAACCTGGAGCGCTACGCGTTTCTCAAATGGGGCCAATCCGCGTTCGACAACTTCAGCGTCGTGCCGCCGGCGACCGGGATCGTCCATCAGGTGAACCTCGAGTACCTCGCGAAGGTGGTCTGGGACGACGGTACTGCGCTCTACCCGGACAGCCTCGTCGGGACAGATTCCCACACGACGATGATCAACGGGCTCGGGATCGTCGGTTGGGGGGTCGGTGGCATCGAAGCCGAGGCGTCGATGGTCGGCCAACCGATCTACATGCTGCTGCCTGAAGTCGTGGGCTTCGAACTCACCGGCCGTCTGGCCGAGGGTGCGACCGCCACCGATCTGGTGTTGCGCGTCACGCAGATGCTGCGCGAACACGGTGTCGTCGGGAAGTTCGTCGAATTCTATGGCTCGGGCTTCGGTGACATGCCGCTGGCCAACCGCGCGACGATCGCGAACATGGCTCCGGAATACGGTGCCACGGTCGGCTTCTTTCCGGTCGACGACCGCACGCTCGACTATCTGCGATTGACCGGACGGTCCGAGGCCCTGATCGAGACCATCGCCCAGTACTACAAGCTGCAGGGGATGTGGCGCGACGACGAGCGCCGGATCGTGTACTCGTCGAACCTCGCGCTCGACATGTCGACGGTGGAGCCTTCGCTGGCCGGGCCGAAGCGTCCGCAGGACCGGATCGCGCTGAGCGGCATGAAGGACCAGTGGCGGCTCGATCTGGTGCAGACCTTCGGCAAGGCCGCGCCCGCGGGGCCCGGAACCGCCGCGAGGATGGTCGACGAAGGCGGTCCGGCGCTCGGCCAACCGTCGCCCGATGCCGACGGCAGTGTGCGGGTCGAAGCCGACGGAACCGAATTCACGCTGCGACACGGCGCGGTGACGATCGCGGCGATCACGAGTTGTACGAACACGTCCAATCCGGACGTGATGGTGGGCGCCGGCCTGGTCGCCCGCAAGGCGCGCGAGCGGGGTCTGACACGCCAACCGTGGGTCAAGACTTCGTTCGCACCGGGCTCCAAGGTCGTGACCGACTACCTGACCGACAGCGGGTTGATGGACGACCTCGAAGCCACCGGCTTCTACCTGGTCGGTTACGGGTGCACGACGTGCATCGGCAATTCGGGCCCGCTGCCGCCGGAGATCAGCGCGGCCATCGGCGAGCACGACCTGGTGGTCGCGTCGGTGTTGTCGGGCAACCGGAACTTCGAAGGGCGCATCTCGCCGGACATCAAAGCCAACTACCTGGCGTCGCCGCCGCTGGTGGTCGCCTACGCACTGGCCGGAACGGTCGACATCGATCTCACCAGTGAGCCGATCGGAAAGGACCGCGACGGACGCGACGTCTTCCTGCGCGACATCTGGCCGACACAGGCCGAGGTCGCCGAGCTCGTGGGCCGCTGTGTCAAGACGACGCAGTTCGAGCACGAGTACGGCGCGGTGTTCGAGGGGTCGGAGCAGTGGCGCGAAATTCCGACGACCGGCGCCGCACTCTACGATTGGCAACCGGAGAGCACCTATGTGCAGCAACCTCCGTTCTTCCGCGAGCTGGGCCCCGATGTCGAACCGATCCGCCCGATCGAGGGCGCCCGCGTGCTGCTGAAGCTCGGCGACTCGGTCACGACCGACCACATCAGTCCCGCCGGCTCGATCGCGCCGGACTCACCGGCCGGCAAGTACCTGATCGAACACGGCGTCGAGCCTCGCATGTTCAACAGCTACGGATCGCGACGTGGCAACGACCGTGTGATGACCCGCGGCACGTTCGCGAACATCCGCATCCGCAACCAGCTGGCGCCCGGCACCGAAGGAGGCCTGACGACCGATTTCACCGACAATCTCGTCAAGCCGGTCTACGACGCCAGCCTCAACTACAAGGCCGCCGGTATTCCGCTGGTGGTGTTGGCGGGCAAGGACTACGGCATGGGATCGTCGCGTGACTGGGCGGCAAAGGGCACTTTCGAGCTGGGCGTGCGCGTGGTGATCGCCGCGAGCTTCGAGCGGATCCACCGCTCGAACCTGGTGATGATGGGCGTGTTGCCGCTGACGTTCGAGGCCGGACAGAACGCCGACGCGCTCGGTCTCGACGGCACCGAGACATTCGCGATCGAGATCGACGACGGGCTCCAACCGCGACAACCCGTCAACGTGGTGGCGAAGCATGCGAACGGGTCGACCGTCGCGTTCACCACGACCTGCCGCGTCGACACACCCGTGGAAGTCGACTACCTGCGCAACGGAGGCATCCTGCACATGGTCTTGCGCCGAATGGCCGCGTCGTAGTCGGCTGCCAGGGAGCTGATCGAGAAGGCGAGACCGATCCGATCAGGCCGGGACGTCGCTGGCGATGCCGGGGAAGTTCGGGGTGCCGATCTCAGCGTGCTGGAAGCGCTCGCGGGGTCAATTCCAGCTCCCTGCGGACGATAAGAGTTCTGCATCCAAATGGCCGCTTCCCACACCATTCTCTACATCGACGATGAACCCCAGCTCCCGACGGGTTTCGAAGAGGAGTTGCGCGCGGCCGGCTATCGGCTGTTGCACACGGACGATCCCGACGAGGCGCTGACGATGGTGCGGGTCGAAGAGATCGACCTGGTGTTGGCCGAGATCGTGCTGTCTGCCTGTAACGGTATTGCTCTGCTGGACGAGATGCGCTCGTATGGAGGCTGGCCGGCGGAGGTTCCGGTCATCGTGGTGACCAAGAGCGAACGCACGCCAGATCTGTACGGCGATGTTCTGGGGCTCGGGGTCCAGGAATTCTTCACCAAGCCGGTTCCTGCAGCAGAACTGCTCGAAAGCATCCGCCAGTTCACCGGCAAGGTGTTGGAAGCCGGCGACGTCGATCCGTCTCAGGGTTCGAGTGCGCCGGAGAATGAGGCGAGCCTGTCGGGTGATCTGGCGCGCACTCCGATTTCGGAAGTGCTTCGGCAGCTGCAGCACGACGCAGCCAGCGGTGTGCTGACGGTCACGCGGGGACGGGACCGCAAGGCCTTCGAGCTGCGCAACGGATCGCCGGTGCTCACGAGCGCCAACGGCCGTGTGGAGGAACTCGTCGAGTTTCTCGCGCGACACGGGCGCATCGAGCCGAAGCAGCTGCGCACCGTGAAGGAGCGCTCGGCGGCAGGCGAGGACAACAGCAACCAGATCCTGCTGGACATGGGGACACTTTCCGAAGAGGAGTTCGAGACAGCGATCCGCGAACAGGCGGAAGAGCTGTTGCTCGACGTGTTCCGGTGGGATTGGGGTGACTTCCACTACTTTCCGGGCAAGCACGTGCGCGCGGATGTGGCGTTCGAGATCGAACGAGGGCGCATCGAAATCGTCCTCGACGGGGTACGTCATTGGGCTCCGCCCGAACTCGTGGAGGAGGAACTGGCCAGCCGCGCATCGCTGTTTGTGTCGAAGGTCGACGACCCCCCGTGCGACGTGGCGGAACTCGACATGTCGTCTGCGGAGCGAGTGTTCTTCGAGAGTCTGTACGGTGATCGTTCGGTGCAGGAGGTGATCGACTCGGGCGAACTCGCGCCGGCCACATTGTACGGTCTGTTCGCGGCGGGGCTGCTGGTACTCGACGAGTACCCGGTCACGGTTTTGACCGAAGTCGTGGAGGTGCAACCCGAACCGCCTGTGGTGCCCGAGCCCCCGAACGAGGAGCTGGTTGCGGGGGCGGCGTCGCAGACCGCGTTCGAAGCACCGTCGAACTTCAACGAGAGGGAGCGGTCTCCGCAAGCGGAAACCCAACGGCCGGTGGATCAGTCGGCCGCAGTGTCGCAGTCGGCGTACGAAGCGATGTTGGAATTCGAAGAGCTGGAGTTCCCACAGCAACCGGTCGCTGCCAGAACGACCGCGGCCCCCCAGGTCGCTCCCGAAGACGAGGCGCTGTTCGACGCGCTGTCGGATTTCGAAGAGCCGGCGCCTTCGCCACAGCCGGAAGAACCGCAGCCAGAACTGGATGTGATTCCCGATGACGGAGAGCTGTTCGACGCATCGCCGGACTTCGAGGAGCCGGCACGTTCGCAGCAGACGCCGATCGTAGAACCCCGGATCGGACGCGACGACGAGATGGAATTCGATTCCTTCTCGGACCTCGACGGGGTCGAGCGTCTACCGCAGATGGACGCGGAGTCGTCGAGCACGGAACCCGAGTCGGCGCGCAACGAACAGGCGGGGTTCGACGCTTCGATGGATTTCGACGAAGCCGAGCGCCCGACGCCCACGGAAGCGGCCGCGGCGGCACGAGGATCGGAGCCAGAACCGGAGCCGCCGGTTGCGCCTGTCGTGTCAACGCCATTCACGAACGAGGAGTTGACGGCATTTTGTGAGCGCGTCCTCGAGGAGGACGACTTCGACGCCCTCGGCATCAGCGACGATGCGACGGACACCGAAGTGCAATCCGCCTACCAGAATCTGCTCGACAGGTTCCCGCCCGACCTGGCTGCGACAGGACTGAGCGAGGTGGAAGAACTCGCCGACAAGGCGCGCAAGCGCATCGAGCGCGCATTCGAGCGGCTCCGGCTCGGCAGTTCCCGAAAGGTCTATGCGCAGCTGCGTCCCCAGATCGTGAAGGGACGCAAGAAGGCGACGAAGCCACAGGCCGCGGAACCGGCACCGATCGACAAGCAACCCCAATTCGAAGAACTGGCCGCCCGCGGCCTCGACGCCGAGGCCTGGTTCCACAAGGGCGACCGTTGCATGCACGCGAAGGACTATGCGGAGGCCATCGGTGCCTACGGCATGGCCGCACACCTCGATCCCAAGGAGGGCGACTACCTGGCCCGACTCGGCTACGCGCAGTTCCTCAACTCGCCCAAAGACCCGCTGGTGCTTCGCGAGGCTCTGCAGAATATCGCGACGGGGATCAAACTGTGCCCGAATCGCGAGAAGCCCTACATCTATCTCGGCAAGATCTTCCAGCAGAACGGGGCCAACGACCGCGCGCGCAAGATGTTCAAGAATGCGGTGCGGATCAATCCGAACTGCCACGAAGCGGCGCAGGCGCTCCACTTGATGAAGCAGCGACGGACCGACGACGGCAAGCTGTTCAACCGGTTGAAGAAGATTCTCAACTGAGCGCCCCGGTCGATCGTGCGGGCTGACGGCTGCCGTGGGCATCGCCACCGCGTTCGACCCGCTATGGTTTTCCGATGCGAGATGACGAGATCCGGCAGCGATGTGACGAGCTGGGTGTGCTTGCGAGACAGGTGCGGGTGCTGGGATCGCTGAGCTGGGACGATCACACCGTTCACGATTTTCTCGAAAGCCACCGCAACGGCAATCCCATCCTGCCCGAGCCCCGACCGGTCGCCAGCGAACTCTCAGCGGTTCGCGCCGGTCTCGACGAGCTGCAGCGTGGCCTCGATACGGCAGATCCGATGGGGGCGTTCGTGGCGAAAACGGCGCGCTCGTACGAGCGCGCGGCTGCGATGCTGGATGCGGCCGGCAAGCCCGAGTTTGCGAGGCTGAGCAGCGAACTCTATCACCACCCGCGCGACCGCGTCGTCGGCACCGAGCTGACGCACGTCGAACTCGCCCGCCAGATCCTCGCTCTGACCGATGAACTGCGCAGCTCCATCGCCGGAGAGGAATCGCTGGTCTGTCTGACGGCCGAAGCGGTGCGCGACGCGTTGGCAGCCCGGATCAACAATGTGTTTCCGGAGGGATCGCTGTCGATCGTCGTGGACCCGACGTTGGCGAGCAAGGCCGCCGCTTCGGGCACGCGGGTTCGCATTCGCGGCGGCGCCAGCTTCTCTGCCGCGGATGTCGATCAGCTGACCGAGCACGAGATCTTCGTGCACTCGGCGACCCAGCAGAACGGAAAGGCCCAACCGTTCCTGACCGCGCTCAGCCTGGGCGCGCCCCGAACCACGGCGACCCAGGAGGGGCTCGCGACGTTTGCCGAGTTGATGACCGGGTCGATGGATCTGAGTCGGCTGCGTCGGATCGCGTTGCGGGTCGAGGCGGTCGATCGGGCGCTGTCCGGAGCGGACTTCATCGAGATCTTCCAGTTCTTCCTCGAACAGGGCCAGAGCGAAGATGAGAGCGTTCGGTCCGCGTTGCGGGTCTTCCGCGGTGGCGACGTGCGCGGCCGCGTGGCGTTCACCAAAGACTGCGTCTATCTGCCCGGCCTGGTCGCGGTACACACCTTCGTGCGCAGCGCGATCGCCGAGGGCCAGCCCCGACTGCCGCTGCGCCTGTTCGCCGGACGCCTGACCATCGGCGACGCGATCGCGCTCGGTCCCGAATTCGAATCCGGCCGGATCGTTCCCGGCGCGATCCGGCCCAGTTGGATCTCGGATCCGCGCCGGGTGGCTGCGTCACTCGCGTTCCAGGTTGCAGTCAACGGGCTCCGACTCGGACGTCGGACCTTGCGAGAGCTGGCAGCCGCCGGAGAGTGAACAGCGAGCGCCCCGCGACGGCCGGCACGGTGTTGGGAAGCCGATCCGCCGGGCGGACGGGTTCACACGATGGTGGCGCTTCGGTCGATCATCTTTCGAAACTCGACCATTGCGAATACAATGCCCCGAACACACCGGGGGAACCGCAGATGAGCTACGCCAGCGACCGGATCTGTTTCGACGCCGACAGCCACCTGATGCCCAAGCCCGACTTCCTCGCGAAGCACGCGGACCCGGGCCTTCGCGAAGCCCTGTGGATCGACGGTGGGGAAAACGGGGGCGCGAAGTTCCGCGAGTGGTTCGGCAAGATCATCGACGACGTCGAGGCGCGTCGGGCCGACGCCGGCCGGACCGCAGCGCTCGAAGACGACGTGATCGGGTCGGCCAAGGGTTGGGCGGCGCACGGCGCGGTGTATCCCGAAGAGCGCAGCCGCACCCTCGACCTGCTGGGCTTCGAGAAGCAGCTGGTGTTCTCGACCTTCGCCGGCCAGCACCTCGCTTCGAAGGATCCCGACATGGTCTACGGCGGAACCCGCGCCCACACGCGCGCGATGGCCGAGTTCTGTTCGGCCGACGAGCGCCTGATGGGCGTGACGTTGATCCCGTTGAACGATCCCAAGCGGGCGCAGATCGAACTCGATGCGGCGATCGAACTGGGTATCAGCGCGATCCACGTTCCGTCCGATGCGCCGGGTGGCAACAGCCGGGGTTTCTCGCCCGCGCATAGCGACCTCGACGCCTTCTGGGGCCGCATGGAAGAGGCGCAGATTCCGATCATGCTGCACATCGGTGGGGGCCGATTGCTGCCCCGAGCCTATCACCGCAACGGACGGCCGCGGCCGACCGACTGGCTGGGTGGCGGCGAGAACCTGCGCGGCAAGGATTTTCCCGCGGTGCACCATTCGCCCGAAAATTTCCTGAATGCGCTGATCCTCGACGGCATCTTCGATCGCCACCCCGGGCTGCGCTGCGGCGTGATCGAACTGGGCGCATCGTGGGTGCCCGGCATGATCCGGAACCTGGACCACGCGTTCGACAACTTCCGCAAGAGTGAGCCGATTCTGCAGGCGCTGTCGATGAAGCCGTCCGAGTTCATCTCGCGCCAGGTCAAGTTCACGCCGTTTCCGTTCGAAGACGCCGGCTGGCTGATCTCGCAGGCGGGTGAAGAGTTGTTCCTGTTTTCGTCCGACTACCCGCACCCCGAAGGCGGACGCGATCCGATCCGGCGCTTCGAGACGTCCTTCGTCGAAGCCGGGATCGAATCGCGCGCACGCGAGAAGTTCTACGCCGCCAACTTCAAGGCCATGATGGGGCTGGCGGGGTAGGAGCCTGACCCAAGACTGAACAATGCGTCCGAACACCCATCCATCGCCGCTGACTTCGTCGCTCTCGCTCGCTGTAGCGCTGCTAGAGCTGCGCTCGAGCGCCTCGTCAGCGGCGCGTCTGGGCGCTCGGGTCACATCGCCCAGTCTTGGGTCAGGCTCCTAGTCCGAGGCGACGGGTCGCGACCGAGATGCCCGTCGTCAAGATGCACGACGACGAAATCGAAACGAGCGCCGGGTTGATGCGCCGGCTGCTCGCGGGCCAGTTTCCCCACTGGGCCGAGCTTCCGATCGAACGCGTCGTTTCGTACGGGACCGATCACGACATCTACCGGATCGGCGATCGGCTGGCGGCTCGGCTGCCGCGCATCGGATGGGCCAGCGGACAGGCTGCGAAGGAGGCGCGCTGGCTGCCCAGGCTCGCACCACAGCTTCCGCTCGCGTTGCCGGTGCCGGTGGCGATGGGCAAGCCCGCGGAAGGCTATCCGTTCGAGTGGTCGGTGTGCGAGTGGTTGCCGGGCGAGAACGCCAACGGCACGCTCGACGATCGGGTTCAGGCAGCCGTGGACCTCGCGGCGTTCATCCAGGCATTGCGGCGGGTGGACACTGCGGACGCGCACCGCCGCCCGCCGGGTGGCCGGGGCGCGCCGCTGTCGGAACTGGACGAGCAGGTCCGTCGATCCATCGCGCAGCTCGGCACGAAGATCGATGGCGAAGCCGCTCACCGCAGCTGGGAGCAATCGCTCGCTGCTCCGATCTGGAGCGGCGAGCCCGTGTGGCTGCACGGCGATCTCTTGCCCGGCAATCTGCTCGTCGTCGACGGTCATTTGTCCGCGGTGATCGATTTCGGTGGCCTGAACGTCGGAGACCCTGCGTGCGACCTGCAGCCAGCCTGGAACCTGTTCGCAGCCGACAGCCGCACGCGATTTCGAACCGAACTCCGGGCCGACGCGGCCACGTGGTTGCGCGGCCGGGGCTGGGCGCTGTACCAGGCTGTTTCGGCTCTGGCCTACTACTGGGACACGAACCCCGGGATGATCCGGCAGGCCTCGCACGCGCTGGCACAGGTCCTCGGCGATTGCCCGACGGGGGCGGAATGAAGCGGATCGCGATCGCGATCGCCGCCGCGATGGGCTGCTTCGTGCTGGTGACGGTCTGGGCGCTCGAGTCCGATGGAGTCGTGGTCGCCGAGACGATTCGACCGGACGGAACCGTGCGGTCGACTCACGTCTGGTTCGTCGAGGATGGCAGCGGGCTGTGGCTCGAAGCGGGTACGCCGGCCAACGGCTGGTACCGCGACATCCTGTCGAACCCCGAGTTGACGTTGACGATCGATGGCGAGGCGAGGCGTTTCGTCGCCGAGCCGAGACAGGATCGGTCGGGTGACACCGCGAGCGATGCGAACGGGCACGACTTCATTCGCGCTCGAATCCGCGACAAGTACGGCTTTCGCGACCGATGGGTCGGGCTGCTGGTCGATACCCGCGAATCGATCGCCGTACGGCTGAAGGTGCCGGATTCCGCGCGACCTTTCACACGATCTTCCATACGACCTTCCGCACAACCTTCGTCGCAACCGCAGCACTGACGCGCTGGGGTACTCTGGCCGATGGAACCCCACCGACATGAATGCAGGACGCCTGATTTGAACGCTCCGTCAACCGTCGAAAAACCCGCTTCGTTCTCGGTCGTGATTCCGGTGTACAACCACGCGAAGTTCCTCGGTGCGAGCGTGCGGTCGGCGCTCTGTTCTCCGCTCGTGTGCGAAATCCTGCTGGTCGACGACGGATCGACCGACGAATCGCGACGGCTGATCTCGCAATTCGCCGCCCAGTACCCCGATCGCGTACGGGACCTGACCCCGGCCGAACCGCACAACCTCGGCGCGCCTCGCCGGCTCAATCAACTCGTCGAAGCGGCCGGCTGCGAGTGGGTCGCGGTACTCAATTCGGACGACTGCTTCGTGGCCGGACGCTTCGAAGTCCTGCGCGCTCGCTTGCGACTGGAATCGGCATCGTTTGCGTGGGGTCACCTGTTGATCATGAACGAGGCAGGCAGCGTGATCGGAACCAAGCGCGGAGTGTTCGAACCCGAGTTCCGGTTTCCGGCGGGTTTCGACCTGAAGCGGAAGCTCGCCAAGCGCGAGTTCGCGGATCTGCTGGCGAACCAGAACTTTATCGCCACCACGAGCGGCATGGTCTTCACCCGGACGCTGCATCGCCGGCTCGGCGGGTTTCGGGATTTCCGCTACGTGCACGATTGGGACTTCGCGCTGCGGGCCGTGCTCGATTCCGACGCCCTGTATCTGCCGCACTACCTGACGTGCTACCGCGACCATCGCGCCAACACGATCAAGGACGGCGAAGACGGCGTGAAGACCGAGGTTCGCCAGTTGTTTGACGAAATCCTGCGCGATCACGGCGAGCTTCGACAGCAGCGGGACTTCGAAGCGGGACTCCGCGGCAACCGCTACCTCGATGGGTAGCGGCGACGGCTGACGGCCGGATTCGTGCCCCCGCTTCTCGCCCACTGTGCGACAGAAGCTGCGTCTGGCATGATGCAGCGGTGTTGAATCGTCTCAAACAGGCCGCTCGGCTGGTCGGCTCGGGTGTTCGGCCGATGGATCTGGTCGCCAAGCGGATCCCGCTGGAATCGGTCGGTCGGCTCGCCGCCGATGGCGTCGCCGCGCATCGAGCGGCATCGATTGCGATCGTGTTGCCGGCCGCCGAGCGCGTTCTCGCGGCCGAGCTGGAGGCGCTTTCTGCGCGATTCGAGGTGATCGAACCTTCGCAACCCGTTCCGGCCGGTGCGACTCATGTCTACGCGCCGCAATCGATCGACTGCATGCTCGATTCGAATCAGCTTTGCAATGCGCTGCTGTGTCTCGATCACCAATCCCTCGATTTTTTGATCGTTTCGACGCTGCTGTGCGACCCGCCCGGCATCCGGATCGCGGGGCGGATGGAGAACCTGATCGCGTCGCGTGTCGCGTACGCGTCACTGTGCAGCGATGGCCGGCTGCCGGTCGGCTCTCGCGGGCGCGTGCTGAAGCTGTTGCCGGGTCGAAGCCGCTGGTTCGTCGACGTCGGCCATGCCGGCGAACTCGACATCGGTTCGATCCGCTACGAAGGAGCGGAGCTGGTGGTGACGTCGGGGAGTCCGTCCGTGCGGGGCCGCGACGGCATCGTCTGCGATGAACCGCCGCTGTTCGCGAGGACTTCGGCGGAAGATGTGGATCGTCCGACGGTTTTCGTGCTGTCGATCTTCATGGCAGTGGGCGGTGCCGAGAAAAACCTGATCGAAGTGATGAAGCAACTCGGCCGCGACTATCGGTTCGTGGTGCTGACGACCGAATCCCTCGATTCGGAGCGGGGCAGCCTCAACCACCAGGCTCTGGCTCACTGCGATCTGTTGTTCGACCTCGCGGAGCTGGCGCCGGCCAGCGCACATCTCGAAATGATCGCAGCGCTCCGCGACGCGCTGTCGCCGTCGCTGCTGTTCATCTGCAACGGATCGCCCTGGCTGTTGGACAACGCCGCGAAGCTGCGCGACGTGTTTGCGGGGATACCGATCGTCGACCAGCAGGTCTACGACGCACAGCAGGGCTGGGTCCAGTCCTACGGCGACCCGGGAATCCAATCGTTCGACCGCTTCATCGCGATCAACCAGCGCATTCGCGACGTGTTCGAGGGGCGCCTGGGAATGCCCCGCGATCGCATCGACCTCATCTACCATGCGGTCGACGACGCGCGCTTCAATCTGGCGCGCGCAGACGAACTCCGCGGCAGCCGGTCGGCTCGTGTGCAGAGCGGCACGCGAACCTTCGGAATGGTTGGCCGCCTCACCGCGCAGAAGCGTCCCGCGCTGTTTCTGGAGCTGGCGCGGCGCGCCAAGCTCAGGGGCTTCGACGATCGGTTCGTGCTGATCGGCGACGGGGAGCTGGCCGCCGAGTGCGACTCGACGATCCGCAGGCACGCGCTCGACAACGTCAGCCGGATCCGGTTCTGTGAGGATCTGAGCCAGGTGCTGCCGGGCTGGTCGGGGCTCGTCATCACGTCCGAATACGAGGGCCTGCCCGTTTCGATGTTGGAAGCGCTGTGCATGGGAGTCCCGGTTCTGTCGACCGACGTGGGAGATGTCGGCCGAGTCCTCGCGGAGTACGGGTGCGGGCGGATCGTTGCGGCCGACAGCGGTGGCGACGAACTGTTCGACGCCTTCTGTGAATGGCGGGACGAACTGCCGAGTCTGTCGCAGAACACACGTGTCGCCGCACCCGAAGTCACGGATCGGTTCTCGGCTGCGGCGGTCGCGAGCCGCTACGCGTGCTGCTGGGAGTCGGCGATCCAGACGGCGCGCAGCGCTTCCGACCGAGGTCGACCGGGATGCTGACCGGGCCTGCCGGAGCCGGGCGACTCGAACCTCTGTCGGTCGTGATCCCGAGCTACAACCGCGGCCAGCTGCTGGGCGAAACGCTCGAGCTGTGCCGGCGCTTCTCGAAGTCACTCGAAATCGAGTTCGTGGTGATCGACGACGGTTCGAGCGACGATACGGCCGAGCGTCTGGATCGCCTGTCGAAGCAGATGCCCGAACTGGTCTGGCGGAGCGTTCCCAACGCGGGGCCGGGTGCGGCGCGGAACCTCGGTGCGAGCCTCGCGCGGCACGATGTCGTGCTGTTCATCGGCGACGACATCCGGCCAGTCGACGCGAACTTCTTCCGGGTACACGCCGAACTTCACGGGCGCCACGCAGACCCCGACCTGGCGGTACTCGGCAAGCTCGTCTGGCCGAATCGGACGGATGCCCGAGTCAATTTCGTGATGTCCCACGTGCAGGGCCGTGGTGGCGAGCAGTTCGGGTTCGCCGATCTGCGACCGTATTCGTACCTGGATTGGCGCTTTTTCTACACGTCGAACATCTCGCTGCGCAAGTCGATCGTGTCGGATTGGCTGCAGGACGGCTTCAGCAGTGCGTTCGGCGCTGCGGCCTACGAGGATGTCGAGTTCGCGTATCGATTGTCCCAACGCGAGCGTCCGCTGCGAATCTTCTACACACCGGCGTCGGTCGGAAGCCATCACCATCATTTCTCGGTGTCCGACTTCATGAATCGCCAGCAATCGGCCGGAATGATGGCCAGGGTGTTCTACGGAATCCATCCAAACAGAGAAGTGCGTGACATGATCGGGCTGGCAGAGATCGTCGAAGCGTTGCGATCCCGGCGCAGTTCCGAACAGGACCGCAGCATCTCGGATTTGCTCGCAGTCATCGAAGGCCTGAAGTCGTGGACCCGTCTGATCGAGGACCAGATGATGCTCGGGTCGCAGCACTGGCACGATGACCTTCTGACGGCGGTCTTCGAGCTCTGCTATCTCGAGGCGTACGTCAGCGCGTCGTCCGATCCGGACGAAAACCTCGCAGGTGCCTATCGATATATCCTGGATCGATTCTCTTCGCGCATGACACGGGTCATCCACATCGAGCTCTCGGACCTGATGCTCAGCCCGACGAATCTGTTCTCGCTGGGGCACGGCGCCAGTCCGGCGGGCGGTCCGTCGCGGTTGCGGATCTGGGCGGCGCAGAAGAGGGTGTTTCGGACTCCCTACTTGGCGATCCGTCGGTTCCTGCTGGGGCGCTGAATCATCCGCCGCGCCAGCGGATGTTCAGGCCGGGCGCGCCAGCGTCACGACATCCTGGCCGAAGTTCAACGTACCGCTTCTCGCTTCGTGCCAGTATCCGAGTTCGATGGGCCGGGCCAGTGC